>WNGJ01004517.1_pt1 | contig 14500 bp, 11 predicted proteins | sample 5400611 | NCBI WGS metagenome assembly WNGJ01 (sample SAMN13153375, study PRJNA577476) | soil metagenome | isolation source: 40 cm soil or saprolite under Garry oak tree replicate 1 | place: USA:California | collected 2016-06-15
TGCCGATGTTGCGACGGCAGTTACGGAAGGAGACCTGACGCGCTCTATCCAGGTGGAAGCGCGGGGCGAGGTCGCATTCGTGAAAGACAACATCAACGAGATGATCCGCAATTTGAAAGACACGACCCTGCGGAATGAGGAGCAGGACTGGCTCAAAACCAATCTCGCGAAGTTCTCGCGCATGCTGCAGGGACAAAGGGATCTGCTGGCGGTTGGCAGACTTATCTTGTCGGAACTGGCACCGGTCGTCTCCGCGCAACACGGCCTCTTCTATATCATGAATGACTCTGGGGAAGAGCCTGAACTCAAGCTCCTGGCAAGCTACGCGTATCGCGAGCGAAGAGGTGCAAAGAATCGCTTCAAATTAGGGGAGAGTCTGGTTGGGCAAGCGGCGCTGGAGAAAAAACGCATTCTCCTGACCGACGTCCCGTACGGTTACGTGAAAGTGAGTTCCGGTCTGGGTGAGTCGCGTCCGATGAACATCGTGGTTCTGCCGATCTTGTTCGAAGGAGAAGTAAAAGCGGTGATGGAACTTTCATCGCTTGATTGCTTCAACTCAACACATCAGGCGTTTCTCGATCAGTTGACGGAGAGCATCGGCATTGTCCTCAATACTATTCAGGCGAACACGCGGACGGAAAATCTGCTTAAGCAATCGCAGTCGCTCGCGGCTGAGCTCCAAAGCCGCCAGGAGGAGCTTCAAAAAACGAACGAGGAGCTGCAGGAAAAAGCGCGTTCTAATCTCGCGAAAGACCGATTTCTTGCCGCGCTCAGTCACGAATTGCGGACCCCTCTTACCCCCGTGCTTGCGTCCGCAGTCGCACTCGAAAATGAGCAGGACTTGCCGGAGAATATTCACGAATCGCTGCAAATGATCCGTCGCAATGTGGAGTTGGAGGCGCGGCTTATTGATGACCTGCTAGATCTGACGCGTATTAGCAGAGGCAAAGTGCGGCTCAATTTTGAAATCGTTGACGCTCATTCGCTGTTGCAAAATGCGCTGGAGATTTATCAGGCGGAAATCGGTCGCAAACATCTGGCGCTACGGCTCGATTTGAGCGCGCAAAGAGTTCATCTGCGAGCCGATCCAGCGCGACTCCAACAGATCTTTTGGAACCTGATAGGCAACGCAGTGAAGTTTACACCGCGAGATGGCCTAATTTCCGTTTCCACGAGCAACCGTTCCAGCGGTCAACTGCATGTTGAAATTGCCGATACTGGCCTGGGGATCGAACCCACGTCATTGCCCAAAATTTTCGACGCTTTTGAACAAGGCGGTCGCACGCAACTGGGGGGTCTGGGTCTTGGTCTTGCGATTAGCAAAACGCTTGTCGAGGCACACGACGGGACGATTACCGCAGAAAGCGCCGGCCGGAATAAAGGCGCTAGGTTCACATTGACTTTCCCGACGTGCGAGAAGGCGGATACGCAGGTCGCGCCAACGCATCCGTCCGAGCCATTGCAGCGCCAAGCCATGCGCATTCTGCTCGTCGAGGACCATGAAGATACGAACCGATCGCTCACGAAGCTACTTCGCAGGCGCGGCTATCATGTGCAGTCGGCTGGCAACGTTCGATCCGCGCTCGATCTGAGTGCGAAGGAGGAATTTGATGTGCTCATTAGCGATCTTGGTTTACCCGATGGCAGCGGAATCGATCTGATGCGAACACTGTGCTCCGCGCGGCCTCTTCTCGGAATCGCTCTTACGGGTTTCGGAATGGAGGGCGATATCCGTCAAAGTCACGAAGCGGGATTCAAGCATCACCTCGTCAAACCGATCGATTTAAACAAGCTCGATTCGCTCATTCAGGAAAGCGTCTCAACATTGCCTGCGCAGTAAAATCCCCTGCTGTTGGCTCGTAACCAGCAATTCCTTTTGCGCTGCTGCGATTCTGCGATATTGAAGCCGCAATTTTGCGGGCCTGTAGCTCAGCGGTTAGAGCAGGGGACTCATAATCCCTTGGTCCCAGGTTCGAATCCTGGCGGGCCCAGCCTTCGCGCAGAGAGCAGCGCAAAGCAACGGCTATCATGCCGGCTGTCGCGCAGAAGCTTTGCCGCGGCGGATTTTTTTAAATTTCGGTAATCTCGCAATCACGTATGCCTTGCAACATCAGACCAACCTGGATTGCAGTTTGGGCAGCAGAGACCACAGTACGAAGGGCGAACGCTACCAAATGCAGACATGTTGTCCGATCGTTGAACTGAGGCAATACACGCTTCACCCCGGAAAACGCGATGTGTTGATCGATCTGTTCGATCGTGAATTCATCGAGCCGCAGGAAGCATTGGGGATGAATATCCTCGGCCAATTTTGCGATCTTGATGATCCCGATCGATTCGTTTGGCTCAGAGGCTTTCAAGACATGGCGAGTCGTGCCGCAGCACTGCAGGCTTTCTACGGCGGGCCGGTTTGGAAGGCGCATCGCGAGGCTGCAAATGCGACGATGATCGATTCAGATAACGTGTTTCTCTTGCGCCCAACGCGTGCAGATTCCGGGTTTGCACTCGAAACGAGCGACCGTTCTCCTCGCGGAAGTAAAGAGATTCCTGGCGGAATCGTTATTGGAACAATCTATTATTTTGATGCGCCGGTTAATTCGGCATTCATCGATTTTTTTGAGCGCGTGATGAAACCGGTTCTGGCGGAAACAGGCGCTGCGATTCTCGCGTCTTTCGTGACGGAAAATAGCGAGAACACGTTTCCGGCATTGCCCGTGCGAGAAGGAGAAAACGTTGTTATTTGGTTCGCGCGTTTCAGCAATCAGGCGGACTACGATCGATATCTTGCAACTCTGACTCAATCTCCAAATTGGCGCGACGAAGTTTTGAACGAGCTCACGATTCATCGGAACATAGCTCAAGAAGTATTGAGACTGTCGCCGACAGCGCGATCGCAGCTGCGCTAAAATTTTAGATTGCGCAATCCGAATCGCGGACTTGGGATGGAACTGTGATTCGCCCAATCGCTCTCTTGATCGAAGTCGTTTTGCTGAGCGCGCTCATTCTGGCGGCGCGTTGCGCGAATTATCAGGAGGTTTTCGTTGCGGGGAATGTTTATTTCACGGACGCGGATTGTTATGCGCGGATGACGCGCGTGCGAATGTGCGAGAGAAAGCCGGGGTTAATCGTGCGTCATCACGATTTCGAGAATTTTCCTCAAGGAACAACTCCACATACAACTGCGCCTTTCGATTACCTGATCCTTGCGTTAGCGGTCGCGCTAAAACCTTTCACCGCACACGGAATCGATCTGGCAGGCGCGCTGATCTCGCCGCTGCTGGCGCTGGTTGAAGGTTGGTTTCTGTGGTGGTGGTCGCTGCGAATGAACCTCCGGTATCGTTGGACAATGCTCATTCTTTTCACGATTAGCCCGGTTCTCGTCCACGGCACCAAGCTCGGGCGACCCGATCATCAGTCGTTGGTGCTCTTACTCGTTACGGTAGCGATTTGCTCGGAATGGACTCTGCAATTTCATCGATCGGCAAAATGGAGCATCGTGAGCGGAATGGCCTGGAGTTTCGCGCTCTGGGTCTCACTTTACGAACCGCTCATTTTGCTTGCGCTCGTCGCTTGTTGCGCCGCGCTGCAAGATCGAGAATTTTTCCGGGCACAGCATCGCCGGATTGGCTGGATTCTGTTCGTAGTAATTTTGGCGGTCGCGTTTCTGATTGAGCAACGCCTTCCGCAATTGCGAACATTTTATTCGGGCCAAGTCTTTGGAAACTGGTCGCGCACTGTTGCCGAGTTAGTCTCGGTTTCGCCGCTACATCCGATTTGGTTTCAGTGGGCTGGCTGGTTGTTGATCGCTACACCAGTTCTTATTTGGTTTGCATTTCGTCGCAAAGGTCCCCCGCCGATCTTCGTCAGCGTCTTGCTTGTGGCGACCTATCTCCTGACGATTTGGCAGGCGCGCTGGGCTTATTTTTTCATGTCGATTTTCGTGCTCGCACTGCCAAGTTTGCTCGAGCTTTTCAGATCGCGCATTCTCGTGTGGTCGATTTTTATCGTGTCGCTTTTCCCGATTTTGCGCGATTGGGACACGCGACTTTGGCCTAACGAAGCGGAATACGTCCGCAGGATCGAACAACGGAACGAGTCGGTGCAGTTGCATGACCTCGCACTCAATCTGCAATCGTCCGAGAGGCGCCCGTTTCTTGCGCAATGGTGGCTTTCTCCAGCGATCGCATATTGGTCGAGTCAGCCCGGCGTCGCCGGCAGCTCTCACGAGAGCCTTCCAGGAGTCGAGGAAAGCGCGCGATTTTTTGTCAGTCAGGATTGGCGAACGGCGCGCAAAATTCTGGAAAATCACAAGGTCGCTTGGGTGATCGTGTACGATTCCGAACGCACGGTGCAAAACTCATCGGCGATCTTGGGTTTGGCAGCGCCTCAGCATGCGGTCTGCTTCGTGCTGGACAGGACACCGGCCCAAGTGCCTCGCTTCTTGGTCTTTTCTGGGCAGAATGGGGCCGGGAAGCTTTACCGGACCGTTGAACGATAAAAAAAAATCGCTCTTCTTGTGAGAATCCGTTGACAGTTTCGCGCAGCGCACAATAATAACGAATGCTGAGAAAATTCATTCCGCAAAGGCCGATGCCGCCGATTGCAACAGGGTCGTTGGGGTCGGACACGGATGAAAATAACCATGTTGCTTACCGCGACGAACCAAGAACATCATCACCATCAACTAACTATCAAAAAATTATGGCTGAACACTCTGGCAAAGACATCCTCTCGAGCGACGTCGAGATTAAGGGCTCAATAAAATTTCAAAAAGAACTTCTCATCGACGGCAAGGTCGAAGGGGAAATCAATTCGGACGGCGTCTTAACCATCGGTGAGAACGCTGATATTCGCGGCGAGATAAAAACGAAGTCAATCACGGTGTACGGCAAGGTGCACGGCAATATCACAGTGGCCGAGCGTTGCGAACTAAAATCGAAGTGCACATTGCAGGGAGACTTGAAAGCGGCGCGCCTCGTGATTGAAGAAGGGGCGACTTTCATCGGTAAATCGGAAGTCACCAGCGGAACGATCCCTGCAAAGTCAACGTCGACCCGCCCGGAAGTTGTGCGGCATGATGAGCCAATCAAGGCGGCCTTTGGAGGGCGCGGATAAGGAAAGGGTCTTGGCTTAGCACCAGTGGCCAATACGTTGCCTGCTAAGATCAGTGTGGAATGCCCGCACTGTGGCTTCAAGCAGATGGAGTATGCGGCGGCCAAAAGCTCGATCTGTCGCCAGTGTGGTCATTATTTTTCTCCCTTTGCACCGAAACCCGGCCTGAAGCTGCATGAAAAAGAAGAGGCGCCCGCGCCAGAGAATTCCTCCATCCTTCAAAGATTTGAGGATTTTTGGAAACGGCAACGCAGCTCGGTTATCGAGTGTTTCGAATGCAACCGCAAACAGCAGGTCTGCGGCGCAGCGACATCGACAATCTGCCCAGGATGTAGCGCGCATATTGATCTTCGCGATTACAAAATCACCAGCGGATTCAGCCGGACGATTCGAACGCGGGGCGACGTGCATCTCACGGCCAAAGGCGATCTGAGCAGCAGTGGCGTGATTTGTCGATCTGCCTTAATAGAGGGCCGGCTGCGCGGCAATCTGCATTGTGACGACACCGCGACGATCAATTTTTCGGGAAGAATTCCCGGCAGTCTTAGCGCTCGACATGTAATCGTCGAACGCAGAGCCGATATTCACTGCTTCAGACGAGTCCGGGTTGGAAGCATCGAAATCAAAGGTAGGATGTCGGCTGAGATCATTGCTCAAACAATGGTTATGGTGCACAAAAAGGGTTCACTCGAGGGCAATGTTACCGCCAGGGCAATTTCAGTTGAAAAAGGCGGAGTGTTTTTCGGGCAGCTAATTATCGGCCAGGCCGATCTTACACAGGGAGAATTATTGCCGGAACAAAAACCAGGGGCCGGGAGCATGCCGGAGACCGATATTTCGGGAGCTGCACCCCAGCCTCTTCCGGCGACTTAAACCGTTCGTTCCAATGCGAAGACTGCATCCCCGCAGTCCGTACCAAAAGCTTGGCGGATACGTGCATCTGCCCCGTTTAATCGACAAGGCGAGGCTGCATCGCAAAGGGCTGCTCGATGGCTACAACTATAAAACTGTTGGCTTCGATAAGCATTTGCTGGCGTTTCTAAAAATCGACAGCGATGCATTTGAAGAGGTCGCCAATAAACTAGATGATGATGGCGCAATTCTAAACTGGTTACAGGAAAACGGAGCGAGACATTCCCCGGAAGCGATTGAACAGTGGAACCAGGCGATGATCTCTCGTCATCCCGACACCGCCGCAAAAAAGGCGCGTTTTCTCCATTTTCTGAAAGAAGCGGGAGGCGAAGGACGCAAAGATATCCGGACGTATTTCGATCTGATCGAATTCGATGAGGGTCGACTGAAGTAGCGCCAGCATCCCGCTTGCGAGTTCAAAGGCGCGTAAACCAGAGGGCGGTGCTAGTTTAGGCGATGCGTTCTAGCGTGACAGATTAACGAGAGTCTGGTTTGCTTTCTCCAACGTCTCCTTGCTTCCGATATCGAGCCACTTGCCCTTGATCTGGAAGGTTTTCACGGGTTTGCGCGTGTAGAGCCATTGCACAAAGCGACCCGGCTGATCGGGATTGTTACTCGCAGCGAGATACGTCGTTAAAAGGGAAAGCACTTCGGGCGAGTAATAGTAAAGCGCGATCGCGGCCAAGGTCCCCCGAGGTTTCTGCGGCTTTTCCTCGAAGTGCGTGATGATTCCGTCAGCGTCAATCGCAATGTTCCCGTACTTTTTAATCGCCTCACTATCGCCGACATCGTAAACGCCAACTGTTGCTTCGGTTTCTTTGGCGCAGGCGACAAAGCCGGTTAGCGATTCAGTGAACAAGTTGTCGCCCGCAATAATTAGCAAGTCGCTCCTGCTCAGATTCTCCCGGGTAACGACGAAATTGATATCTCCAATCGCACCCAGCTTATCCTCGTCACTTTTAGAGCCGTCGTTGATGATTTTGAATTTGAATTTCGGCTGTCGATGTTGGTAGCGCTCGCTCCACGCTTGGAAGTCAGGTGCGAACTTGTGGTTCGTTACGACATAAATCGTTTCCAGATCTGGAACGTCCACGAGGTTGTTCACGACCCATTCGATGATCGGCTTCCCCCCGACCACGAGCAGGGGCTTCGCCTTGTCGAGCGTCAGCGGATAAAGGCGAGTTGCGTATCCAGCAGCGAGAATTAGCACGTTCATAAAATCAAAAAAATAATGAGCAGTTAACGGATGGGCGCTGCCTTTTACTTACTTCGATTTAGCACTGCCGCTGCCCAGAATTACACTCTGAAGATGTTCCTGAATCGCCCTGATGCGGTGCCAGTCGGTAATCTTGGCGTGCATGGAGCGATCCACGACATATAACGTATCAATAGCTGCGCCATCCTGCGTGTTGATACGAGAAAGCGCGATCGAAACCCTTTCGCGCGAGAGGCAGGTCAGAATATCGTAAAGCAAGCCGAGCCGGTCTGGAGCCTGGATCTCGATCAGTGTGTATGCGGGATGTGTTTTGTTGTCCATGGCAATGCGGGTCGGAAATTCAATTCCTGGCGCGAAAACGTGACGGCTCCGCCGCTTTGCTTTTTCGATTAACGGCAGGAAATCGAAATTCTCGTCTTCGAGAGCACGACGCAAAGTTTGTTCGACCAACTCCGTGTCGCGCGGATCCATGATAGCGCACGCTTTGGTATCACACACGCGAAAGATGCCGAGCACAACATTGTCTCCGCGAGGGAAAACATCGGCACTCAAAATATTAATCGGCACGACCGAAAATGATCCGGCAATTTTGGCCAGCAACCGCTCACGTTCCCACGTGCAGAAGCTGACCAGACTGTGCCCTTGCGCTGGGAGAGCCTTCCATGTGACCGCCGGAGCAAGCGCATGCTCTCCCTGGCTGGAGACGTTTTCAAGAAACGCGCGGAACAGTTTTAGGTGCCCAACAATTTCGGGTAGATCGCTGCCGCGAAAATAATTGTCCGGCATGAACTCAAAATGCGCGTCGATTTCTTCGGCGTAGTCAGGCGAAAGCTTTTCGGCCACGGAAATCTGCAAGCTTTCGCGCTCGATTCTCGTTTGTTCGTAATAAGACTTCTGGTCCGCCAAATAGCGGGAGGTCTCGTGAAACAATTCCCAGACAAGCGATTCTTTCCAATCCGACCACGCCTCCGCGCTTGTCCCCTGGCCATCAGCTAGAGTGAGGAGCATCAATGCATTTAGGTTTTTCTGATTCTTCACGATGCCGGCCAACTCCGCTATTGTTGTGGGGTCATCAAGATTTCTCTGTTGTGCGATTCTGGAGAGAGTGAGGTGATGATCGACCAGCAGAATGAGCGACTTGCGCTGTTCGGATGACAACTGCAGACGCGTAGCGACGCGCTGGGCGAACAGCGCGCTCGCTTCAGAGTGTGGGCGCGCGCCAACGGCTTTGCCGCTATCGTGCAAAAGCAGCGCGAGATAAAGAACGAATGGATCATCGAGTCGCTCAAAAATTTCGCGATAGGCGACCAGCTTCGGATCATCTGTCCTCGCCAGGACATCGAGCTTATCGATGCATACCAGCGTATGCTCGTCGGCCGTGTAACGATGCAGGAACTCGTGTTGCACGAGACAGGTGAGCTGGCCGAATTCGGGAATGTATCGCCCCAGGAAATCCACACGATGCATCATTCGAAGGATCCGGCCAACTTCCCCTTTCCGCGACATAATCGCCTTAAAGATGTCGCGCGGCCCGCGTGCATACTGATAGGTGCGCGTGACCTGGCCGAGGCTGCGGCTCAATAGGTCCGCCAGTTCGGGGCTAGGATCCAAGGCGCGTTCTTGTATAAGTTGAAACGCTCGCATCATTTGCTCGGGGTCTTTGTGAAAAAGATCGCGTCGCGCTGGGTGCAGTTGATTATGGCGAACAAAAAAAGAGTCGCCGATCGGAGCTTTGTCCAGACGTATCAACGGAAGAAAACTGAACAGAGAACGGGTCCTGCTCGTGACGTGGCCGCTTACAAATTGCTCCGTAATGCGCTCCGTCACACGGAAGATATTGCGCGTGTGCTCGTAATAGTCCCGCATGAGCGTCTCACTGCGCAGCTGGCCGTTTCGAGGAGAATAATTGAGTCGTTTTGCGATTTGTTCTTGTAAGTTGATGTGCAGGATGTCGGTGGCGCGCCCTGTCGCATAGTGCAAATCAGTGCGCAAGCGCAGGAGAAAATCGTAGGCCCTCTCAATTTGTCGCTGGTCGCTTTCGCTTAGCCAATCTTTCCCCACAAGCTGGTTGGTGCTTAGTGAACCTTCTTTGAAATACGTCATCCAAAGAAGATTTTGATAATCGCGGAGTCCCCCGCATCCGCTCTTCACGTGAGGTTCCTGCAAATAGACGCTGTCGCCAAATTTCTTGTGCCGCGCAACCTGATCTTGCATCCGCATTTCCACGTATTCGCGTTCGTGTCCCTCAACACACTTTGAACGAAATTGCTCTCTAAATTCTCGCGCCAGCTTTGCGTCGCCAGAGAGGAACCGCGACTCAAGCATGGCGGTTTTTGTGCGCATATCGCGATTCGCCTGCGCAATGCCTTCTTTGATTGAGCGCGTGGAATGACCAACCTTAAAGCCGCTATCCCAGAGGAGGTAGAGCACCTGCTGCACCATCTCCTCCAGATGTGGTAAAATTCTTCTCGTCCCTTGGTGGTGCAAAAGCATGACATCGATGTCGCTAAATGGATTGAGCTCGCCACGTCCGTATCCACCAAGGGCGATCAATGCGAGGGGGGTCCCGGGCGCTGCGTTTCCGCGAGCGGCGGTTGCGGCAGCGCCGAAAACGTATTGCAACAAAACATCAACAAGCTCAGCCCGCCGTGCGCAAATTTCGCGACCGCCTCCGCCCGCTTGGTGTTTCAGGCGCAACCGATGTTCCTCAACCTTAAGGAATTTTTTATAAAGCGGGAGAACCTCTGTCGGACGTCGCGCGCCCGTGGCGGCAAGTTGATTCGCCGCGTGGGCCAGGACCTGTTCGAGATGCCGGGATGTCGCCATTTCGGATTTTAGATTGCGGTTTGCCGATTGCTGTACCGCTCAATTTTAAATTAAAACACTAAAATCCAAAATGTGTCGTTTGCGGTGGCCGCGCGGGCTAACCGCGAAAACGCTGCACCTAAGAAGATGCTACCGCCTGAACGCGACTAGCCCATTAGACAAACTCGCGGCAAGCTCCGCCGCCTCCCACATCGCTTCGCGTCAATTCGAAGTGATTCACGGTCTCTCTCTTAGATCTCGATCGCGTAACGCTTCATTTTGTTATAGAGCGTGGGACGCTGAATGCCGAGGCGTTCGGCGGCCTTCTTTTTGTTGCCGTGACATTCCGCGAGCGCCTGAAGAATCGTGTTTCGCTCGACGTCATCGAGGCTCTGCACGCCGGATCGGGGCGGAGCGCCACGTTCTGTCTGTTGCAGCACCGTGGGTAATTGAACTTCGGCTGGCAGCTCCTTCACCCCGATCAAGCCCCCCCGTGCCAGCACCACGGCGTATTCGATTGCGTTCTGCAATTCCCGCACATTTCCCGGCCAGGAATAATCGAGCAACTTTTCAAACGCATCCGGCGCAATATCTGGCTCGGGTTTCCCCAGCTGCTGGGCAAATTGTTTTAGAAAAAGAGCAATCAAAGGTGGGATGTCTTGCCTGCGTTCCCGGAGTGGGGGCACCTCAATTTGAAAAGTGTTTAACCGGTAGTACAAATCGGAGCGCAATCGATTCTCCGAGAGTGCCTGGGCGATCGGCCGATTGGTCGAAGCGATCACGCGAAAATCGGCCTTCATAGTGCGCGTGCTCCCAAGGGGCCGGTACTCGCGCTCTTGCAGCACCCGCAAAAACCGCGTCTGTAAGTCCGTCGGCATGTCCGAGATTTCGTCGAGAAAAAGTGTGCCGCCATCGGCTGCACCGATCACTCCTGGAAAGTCATTCATCGCGCCCGTGAACGCCCCTTTAACATAACCAAAAAGTTCCCCCTCAATCATCGTTTGTGGGAATGCGGCACAATTTAGCTTTACCATTGGCTCCCCCGCACGCCGGCTCTGCGCGTGAACCGCGTCAGCGATAACTTCCTTGCCTACACCGCTCTCACCAACGATGAGCACATTTGCGTCCGACGGCGCCATCGCATTGATTAATTCGTCGATTTGTTGCATTGGCTTGCTCTTGAAAATTGGCGTGGCTCGCGTCTCGGCGATTTCCAGGCGCTTCTTGAGCTGCTCGGTTTTTTCTCGAAGTTCTTCCGTTTCTCGCAGGAGGAACTGTTTCTCCAACGCTTTCTCGATCAAACTGAGTAATTCTTCAGGCGCGTACGGTTTGCTGATAAAATGGTAAGCACCGCGCTTGATCGATTCGATTGCATTGCGCAATGAGTCGTGCGCTGTCAAAATAATAACCTGGGTTCCGGGAAACTCGGTTTTAATCTGATCGAGCACTTCCAATCCTTCTGCATCCGGCAATTGGAGATCAAGCAGGAGGAGCGCCGGAGATTTGGAGCTCAGCAGCTTTAATCCCTGGGACCATGTGGGAGCAGTGTCGACTTCATAATCATGCCGCTTTAAAAGCGCTTCGAGCGTCATGAGAATCGGCCGCTGGTCGTCAATGATCAGGATGCGACGGTCCTCTGTTTTCATTTCAGGGATTTGCGCTGTTCACGCATTTGTGGCAACGGCTCCGTAAGCCGTCGGAGGGGTGAGCGCTCGAATTCAAGGAAAGCACCCGCAGGATTATCCGCCTGAGGCGGGCAAGATGAGCGTCGTAACGAACGTCGAAGCTTTTGAATCATACTGCGCGTCCATTTTGCTGCCGTGCGCTTCTAAGATAGCGCGCACGCGATTTAGTCCAAGACCATAATGACCCTGGCTGATTTTCCGGAGCGGCTCGCGACCCCAGTTTGCAGTGGACAACTCGAATCGTTTTTTTGGCTCCCGAAGTGTAAAGAGGAATCGATTTTTCTTGATCCTGACCGCCGCAATAAGTGCGCCTTCGCCGCGACCGTGCCGGAAAGCGTTAGCAAAAAGCTCGATGAACGCTTGCTGCAAAAATTCAGGATCAATATTTAGAACCGCGTCGCCCGCCTCAACATCCCAGGTGATCTCGTCGTTGTTGTTTGGGAATTCGTGCGCGATTTTCTTGCGCAAGTCCTCGACAAAATCAGAGGCTGGGTAGGAAATCAGATTGGGCTGAATATCACCGAGTCCTATCGAGAGTTTTTGCAAAGTCGAAGTCAGTCGAGAGACCATTTCACGCAGGCGCTTGATTTCGCCTTTCAGTTCCTCGTTGCCTTCCAACTCACTGATGTAAGCCGACTGCAACTCGATCGCATTTAAATGATTTCGCAGATCGTGACTGAGTTGGCGAACAAATCGGACCGTGTCAATCCACGGAATGCTTAATGAGTTACTTGAATCTTCGGGAGCCGCGCCTGTCATATGCCCCAAAATTACCCGCTATTTTTGAGTGAAAACTTCTCGTCGACTGTCTCTTCGCCCGGCGTGATGTGGATATGGGAATCGTTGCTCGCCAGGTGCCGCAGCACATGAAACACGTCTTCGGGATTCGCATCGATCGAGCGCGCAATCTCTTCGGCAGTTTTGCCGGCACCGGCCGTGAGTTTCTCGCGCACTTGCTTTTGAAGCTGCAACAACCTGGTTGCCGCTTTTTTCCCAGCCTCAACGCCAGGCTGGTCGTAGGCGTTGATATTGACCAATGATGCATAGAAGCCAACCGCCCGCTCATACAGCGCAATCAGGGCGCCGATATTAAACGCGTTCACGTCGGGAATGCTCACCGTGATTGATTCCCGACCGCCCTCGTAGAGCGCACTTCGGGTTCCGCGCAAAGAGCCCTGAAGGTAATCACCGCTTGTGATTCCATCTTCGACTTCGAGCTGCTGCCCGGCTGAGGCGGGTCGATCTTTCTGTACTTCGATGAAGGTCACGAAAAAATTCAAGACGCCATCACGCAACTGTTGCACGTACGAATGTTGATCGGTCGAACCTTTGTTGCCGTAAACAGCAATGCCTTGATGCACAATCTTTCCCTCAAGATCTTTTTCTTTTCCCAACGATTCCATTACGAGTTGTTGTAGATATTTGCTGAACAACGCTAGCCGGTCCTTATAGGGGAGGATTACCATATCTTTCTCACCTTTGCCGTTGCCGGCGTAATACCATGCTAGCGCCAGAAGCATCGCGGCATTTTGCGCAGTATCGGGTATGCGTGTTCGAGCATCCATCGCCGCTGCGCCAGCGAGAAAACTGTCGATGTCAAAACCTTCCAGCGCCATCGGGAGAAGCCCAACCGCGCTCATTACGGAAGTGCGCCCGCCAACCCAATCGTACATCGGAAATCGGGCGAGCCATTTATTTTTCTCGGCATACTTGTCCAATTCGCTCCCAACGCCGGTCACAGCGACAGCGTGTCTGTGAAATTGAAACCCCTTCGCTTTAAATTTTGCTTCCGCCTGTAGCATTCCATTTCGAGTTTCCTTCGTCCCGCCAGATTTGGAAACGACAACGACGAGCGTTTGCGAAAGGTAATTGTTCGCCACGGCGAATTCGTCCTCTGGCGGATCGATCTTGTCGAAGACGCGATCGAAGCCATCCGGATCAGTGTTATCAAAAAAATAGATGTCCATTGGATCAGGCGCCGAACCGAGCGCATCCGCCACCAATTGTGGTCCAAGCGCCGAGCCGCCGATCCCGATCAGCAGCAGATGCTCGAAGAGTTTTCCATTTTCGGCCGTGATTTTTCCGGCATGGACATTTTCGGCGAATCTTTTGATGCGGTAGATGGTGCCTTGAATTTCTGCGCGAAGTTCTGGAGTCGGCGCAAGCGCAGGATTGCGGAGCCAGTAATGACCCACCATGCGGTTTTCGGTGGGATTAGCGATTGCCCCCGCTTCCAACTCTCGCATTGCCGCAAACGCCTTCTCGATCTTCGGCTGCATTCTCTCGAAGAAATCCTCTGGAAATTTCATCCGGCTGATATCGAGAGAAAAACCAAGATTGCGGTAGTCCAAAAAATATCGTTGGAAGCGCTGCCAGAGCGATGAGGAAGCCATTGTGCTAGGAATGCGAAGATTGACCAATACTAAACGACATAAGCGCGTTAACTCCAATATCAGTCTTCGAATCCGTCAAACTCAGCCGTTCTCACAAACTTGTACCGGTGACATCCTAGGTGAAATTCACATTGCAGCCTTGAATTGCGCCAATAACTTCGCGGTATCATGGCACGTGCCCACGCCAAGAAAGTCATGCCGCATTTGTTTTCAGGTCTGATCGCCTCTAGCCTGGCGGCGGCCCCCTTTCGAATGCACTAGCCGTTTTCATAACCTTCCACTTTGTCTGTTTCGGGTTACTCATTTTTTCTGGACGCATTGGCGCCGCGCCGCTGCCGCAACCGCATCATGTGGCTGAAATCGAACGGGTGGATTCC
>WNGJ01012199.1_pt1 | contig 14499 bp, 10 predicted proteins | sample 5400611 | NCBI WGS metagenome assembly WNGJ01 (sample SAMN13153375, study PRJNA577476) | soil metagenome | isolation source: 40 cm soil or saprolite under Garry oak tree replicate 1 | place: USA:California | collected 2016-06-15
TCACTCCAAACCAGATTGAATAGAGCGCAGGCAGGAAAAGAAGGGTCAGCACTGTACCGACGGCAGTCCCCCCAATCAGCGTGTACGCCATCGACCCCCAGAAAACCGAGAAGGTCAGAGGGATAAAAGCCAATACGGCTGCAAGCGCTGTAAGGATCACCGGACGTGATCGCTGTACAGTCGCCTCGACGACAGCGTGATAACCGTCAAGTCCTTCCTCTTGATTGGTTTTGATTTGACCGATGAGGATCAGCGTATTGCGCATCAGGATGCCAGCTAACGCGATCAGTCCTAGGATCGCATTGAACCCAAATGGTTGATGAAAGAAAAGCAACGTTGGAACGACGCCAGCGAGACCTAGCGGCGCTGTAAGAACCACCATGAACATCCCAGAGAATGATCGGACCTGGAAGATGATCACGGTGAACATCAGCACGATCATTGCGGGAAATACGACTGAAAGCGCTCTGTTCGCTTTTTCAGACTCTTCTATATTGCCGCCCGTTTCGATCCTGTAGCCCTCGGGCAGGCTGAGGATGATCGGCTGAATCGCCTTTTCGATCTCTGCAGAGACCTGCGGGGGTTGAAGTGATTCGTCGATGTCACTCTCTACCGTGATCGTCGGCACGCGATCACGGCGTTTGAGGATCGGTTCCTCAGGACGAATTTCGATATGGCCGACTTGGCTCAGTGGAACGGCCTTACCCCAGTGATTCATCAGAGTCATGTCGTTCAGCTTGCTCGGATCAAGGCGGTCTGTTCCGGCACTTCGAGCGATTATCTCCGCCGTTCGAATATCTTCACGGACCTGCGTCACCGGTGCACCGGTCAGAAGAAATTGAATCTGTTCGGCAGCCTCGTGGGAGGAAAGCCCAATCAGTTGTAGCCGAGCTTGGTCGAGGACAAAATGCACAGTTGGCGTGCGTTCCCCCCAGTCTTGGTTTACCTGTCGAGTATGGGGATTTGCCAGCATTGCAGCCTGTACCTTTGCCGCAATCGCCCGGTCTCTTTCTAAGTCGGGGCCCATGACGCGAAACGCTACCGGCCAGGGTGAATATGGTCCAAAGACAAGCTGCGAGGCGCGCACACGCGCTTCAGGCGCAAGGCCCTGCTCAACCCGTTCACGCAACCTGAGTTTCAAAGCGTCTCGGGCCTTCTCATTGGCCGTCAGAACAATAATCTTGGCAAAATTGGGGTTCGGTAGTTCTGGATTGTAGGAAAAGAAGAAGCGCGGAGCGCCCGCCCCAATGTAAGCCGTAACAATCTTTGCTTCGGGCTGCAGCCGCAGCCACTCCTCTACTTTTTTCGCGCTCGCGTCGGTGGATTCTATGCTGGTACCTTGTGGTAGCGTCACCTCTACCAAGAGTTCAGGCCTATCGGATTGAGGAAAGAACTGCTTTTTGACAAGTCCCATGCCTGCAACGGCGACAAGAAAGAGGCCCAGAACAGTGCAAGCAACCAAAACCTTCCGGCGTACCGCCCAGGAAATTAGCCGGCGGAGCTTCTCGTATCCGGGTGTCGCATAAATGGCTTCATGGCCGCCGGACAGGGCCTTGATCTCGGGCAACAACTGTACGCCAAGGTAAGGAGTGAAGGTTACGGCTACAACCCATGAGGTGAGTAGCGCAAAACCCACGACCCAGAAGATGTTTCCCGCATACTCGCCAGCGGTCGATCGAGCGAATCCCACTGGCATAAGACCAATCACAGTAACAAGCGTGCCTGCAAGCATGGGAGCAGCTGTATGACTCCACGCGTACCCGGCGGCCCGGATGCGGCCCCATCCTTCCTCCATTTTGACCACCATGATCTCAATGGAGATGATCGCGTCATCAACCAGAAGCCCAAGGCCGAGGATCAGTGCGCCGAGCGTGATGCGATCAAATACTCTTCCGGTCAGAAGCATAATGACGAAGACCGCCGCCAACGTCAGCGGAACGGCCGCCGCCACAACGATTCCTACGCGCCAGCCAAGGCTGATGATGCTAACGAGCATCACGACAGCCAGAGCAACAAAGAACTTCAGCATGAACTCATTCACCGCTTCGCGGATGTTCACTGCCTGGTCCGTCACTTTGCTGAAGGTGATGCCAGCAGGCAAGTCGGTGGAAATCTTCTTCTGTTCGGCAACAAGGGCTTTGCCCAGGTCCAGACCGTTCCAGCCCTCCTTCATCACGATGCTGAGGAGGAGTGCCGGCTGGCCATTATGACGGATAAGGAAAGTTGCGGGATCTTCGTACCCGCGCTTCACATCGGCAATATCAGAGAGCTTAAGGGTGCGTCCGGCTGACACGACCGTCGTATCCCGAATCTTCTGAAGATCATCGAGCGCGCCATCCAGGCGAATGTAAACCAGTTGGGCTTTCGTATCGATAGATCCAGACGGAGTTACGGCATTCTCACGAACCAGCGCATCGAAGACATCCCGTGCGCTCACTCCCAGCGTAGCCAGCCGTTCGTATGAGAACTCAACAAAAATACGTTCTGGCCGCTCTCCAACGATGTCAACCTTCTTCACGCCAGGCACATGAAGCATCCGCTGTCGAAGAGTCTCTGCTTCACGCGCAACCTGGCGAGGAGGAAGATCTGGAGCCTCGACCGAGTAGAGTGCAAACGTCACATCGGAGTACTCATCATTGATGAAGGGACCGAATACGCCCTGAGGCAACGCGTGTGCTTCATCGCCTAGCTTTTTGCGAGCCTGGTAAAACTCTTCCGGGACGTCTTCTGGTCGAGTGGTGTCCTTGAGACTCACCATCATCAGCGCGAGTCCGGGCCGAGTGAAGGTCTCTACGCGATCGTAGTCGCGCAATTCCTGCATGCGCTTCTCTAGCGGCTCGGCAACGAGGTCCTGCATCTCCTGTGCCGTCGCTCCGGGCCACACCGCTGCGACGGTAAACACCTTGATCGTGAAGGTAGGGTCTTCTGCGCGTCCCAGTTTCAGGAAGGCAAAGATGCCAGCAGCAACGATCGCAATGAGCAAGAACAGAGTGATCGCCTTTTCGCGCACTGCGAGGGCTGACAGATTGAGAAACTGTTTCGACGCTGAGTCGGGAACCGGGGGTCCAGAGATGCCATGTTCCTGGAGCAACTTCTCGTCTCTTTCTGACACATGATGCTGGCTCATTGAATTTCTGCCTTGTTCTCTACGCGCACGCGTTCGCCGTCGCGAAGAAGATGAACTCCAAGCGCTACGACCTGTTGTCCTGGGTGCAGGTTTCCGCTGATGGTTGCTAGGTCTTCACCCAGTTGGCGTACTTGTACAGGTTGAAATGAAACTGTGGATGTGGAAGGGTTCAGTAACCAGATACCAGGTCCCTTCCCTTGATCGAGAACGGATGCGACGGGTACTTGCAACATGTCAGTCCCTGCGTCGCCAGAGAGATGGACTGTAACAGTTGCTCCTAGCGGAGCATTCGCGGCAGCGCCTGCAAGCACATAGCGTGCTTCAAAGGTGCGGGTCTGCAGGTCAGCAGCACCGGAAAGCTGTCGCAATCGAACTGGAATCCTCGTCATGCTGCCATAGAGCGTTGCGTATGCGGTCGATCCAAGCGCTGGTCTCAACGTCTCTGGGAGGTTCACCGCGGCCTCTCGCGGACCGGAATGGGCGAGCTTCACAACCGTCTGCCCGGCCATTACCACCTGTCCTGGTTCGGCCAATGTCTCGATCACGATGCCGTCCGCGTCCGCAACAAGTTGTGAGTAGCCGCCCTCGTCTCTGGCAACCTGCTCCTGAGCCGTGGCAGCAGCGAGCTCGGCTTGTGCCGCATCCGATGCGGCCTTGATCTGATCGTAGATTGAAGCGGAAACCGCGCCGCTCTTGACCAAACCGCGATATCGCGCCTCATCGGCGGCAGCTTGAACGGCCTTTGCCTTTGCCGCAGAGACGGTTTCTGTTCGCGCGGTAATGGCATGGACGTAGTCGGTTCGATCAATCGTCATGAGCGGTTGCCCAGCGCGGACAGACTGCCCCGTATCTACCAAGCGCTTCGTGATTTTTCCGGGAACTCGGAAACCGAGATTGCTCTGAACACGCGCTGAAACCACGCCGGTGAATGCGGGATCTTCTCCGGACGACGAACCTATTTCCACTATCCGAACCAGCTCCGGCTGTGTTCTTGGGTCTAACTCCTGCTTGTGGCCGCAACCAGTGAAGGTGACTGCGAAGCCGGTAACGACCAGCACCAGGGCGGAATAACTGAGATTCATCCGTTTCATATATGGGCTCTTCCTTTATTTATTGGGTTTCGCTTATGGGAGCCATCCGCCCCCGAGAGCGCGATAGGAGCCGACCGCTGCACGGGCCGCACTCTCTCGAGCTACAGCTAAGTCGTCCTTGGCCGCAAGCAATTGACGATCCGCGTCGAGGACGTCAGTGAGTGCGATGACACCGGCAGCGTAGGACTCTTCCGATAGGTCGCGCACACGCTGCAGTTCAGCGATTTCATGGAGGATTTCATTTCGGCGGTTCTCCGACTGGACGAGTAGACTGAAGGCGTCCTCGACATCTTCGGCCGCGTGAAGGGCTGCGCTTTGATAGTGGAGCAAGGCTTCGGCGCTGGCGCCTCGCGCTTGCTTCACTTCCGCGGCGACAGCGCCAAAATCGAAGAGTCTCCAGCGCAAACCTACTAGACTGATTGGTTGAAATCCTTGCTGCTCGAATAAATGGGCGGGCGCGATCGCTTGAGATCCGACGATCCCTGCAACTGAGAGCTTTGGATAATATTCGGAGAGAGCCTGGCCAATGCGAGCATTCGAGGCAGCAACCATTCGCTCGGCAGCGATGATGTCGGGCCTCCTGCGTAAAAGGTCCGTCGGTGTTTCATAGCCAGAAATTTGCGGCACATCGGGAATGTCTGCGACCGAGCTCAACTCCACTGCGTACGTTCCCGGCTGGGCCCCCATGAGCACATCTAACCGATTCAGCTGTGCTTCGAGGAAGACTGTGAGCAGTGGGATTGTCGCCTTCGCTTGCGACAGCAAGGCTTGGGCCTGAGCGAGTTCGCGGTCAGAAGCGACGCCCGCATCCTTGCGCTGCTGCACCAGTTCGACGAGATGCTCGTCAGTGGCGATCTGGTCTTTGGCGAAGATTAAGCGCGCCTGCGCGCCGCGTATCTGCATATAGGCATCAGCGGCTTCCGCGGCAACTGTGATGCGAGTTCCCGTCTGGGAAGCTTCGGCCGCCTGCGCCTCGGCGGTGGCAGCCTGAGCTCCTTTTTTCAAACCGCCGAATAGATCCGTTTCCCAGCTCGCGATGAATCCGAGATCGTAGTAGTTCTGAGTGCGGCTATAGCCGGGCAGGTGCGAGGCGAGACGCCCCGTCATACTTTCAGTCGACTGGTACAGTGTGGTCGTCGAAGCGTAAAGGTTTCCTGATGGTGTGCGCCGAGCTCCTGCTCCTTGGGCAGCGGCACGCGCCTGCTGTACTCGCGTCATAGCAGCGGCCAGGTCGAGATTCTGGTCCAGCGCCCGCTTCACGATCCAGCTTCACTGTCGGACGACGATATTTTGGTCCCACGGCACATCCGGTCATGCTCGCGCTTAGTGCGAGGGCAAGGCCCATTCGGAGAGTAAACTTCCGCGCGGTGGGTGATCCTTTGTAAGAGAACATGTAAGACATCCTTTGTGGCTTTTTTTCGGGAGGCCAGGAAGCTGTCTATCTCACTCCGACCGGAACCAATTTTCTTGAGGCCTTCCAGAGTTGCCTGTTAATGAAATTGGGTGCAAGGCGCCGCATCAACGCCAGCTGCTTGGCCTGACCCGGCCGGATCTCGAGTGCGCCCGCCTTTAGCGATGCAAACGACTGCTTCACCAACTCGTCCGTGGTGATTACAGTGACGCCGTTTCCTTCAGTAATGTCGGCTGCCAAGTCGGTCTTCACAGTTGGTGGCATGAGCTCGATGACCTCCACCCCTGTTTCCTCCAACTGGAACCGGAGCGACTGGGTGTAGGCGTGAACTGCCGCTTTAGTAGCACTGTAGATCGGCGCAGACGGCAAAGGCACGAAGGCGAGAGCAGAGGATACGTTGATTACGGTGCCCTTGTTGGCCGTGAGAATGTCGATGAATGCAGAATTCATGCGGATTACGCCGGCAACATTGATATTCACCTCAGCCATCAACCCGTCGAGGTCCGCCGCCGGGACCTTGAGGTCCTTATGGAGCATGATGCCCGCGTTGTTCATCAGCACGTCGAGCTTGGGAAAACCTGCTTTCATCCGCTTCGCGAGGGCCGCGATTTGCGCTGTATCGGCGACGTCGCTCTGGATGGTGTGGAGTTTCGGATATTTCGCCTTCACCTCATCCAGCACCGTCTGGCGGCGACCAGTCACGATGACCTCGTTGCCGAGTTCGAGGAACTTGAGCGCGAAAGCGAGGCCGATACCCGCAGAGCCGCCGGTGATGAGAATGGTGCGATTTCGGAGATTCATAGAAGTCCTTTCAATGCGCATAGGATTATATACATAATCCAAAGGTCGCAAAAAAAATCAGAAGCTGTGCAAAAGATGATCTCGAACGCTAGCCAATACTCTCTCCTGGTCGGCAGGCTCCGTAAGGACGCGGGCAATGGACAGCGCACCCGCCATCGCACTAAGAATGATGAAGAAGTTCCGCTCCCGCTCCGCTGCGCTCGCTCCCGGCATAAACTCCACCCACTTATGTTGCTTGATCACTCCGGAAATTCGTTTTCGAACGCTGAGTTTGGCGCGGGCAATCTCAGGCGCCAAAGCCGCCACCGGGCAGCCGATATCGGGATGATCACAATGGTCTGGTGAGAGGTACAACCGAACGAGTTCCTTCCACCTGTCTTCGCGCGGCATAGTTTGTACCGAGGAATAGAGTTTCTCGCTATCCGAGAATGCCTGCGCAATCGCTTCGGCCAGAAGTTCGTCCTTGCTCCTAAAGTGCTTGTAAAATCCGCCGACTGTTAAGCCGGATGCCTTCATTATGCCGGCCACATCAGGGCCGCTCAGCCCCTCAGCGCGAAGCTTGCGAGCGGCGTTCCGCACAATACGATCGCGGGTTCGCGTCTTGTGTTCCGGTTCGTATCGCATATTAGCTGATTGGATTATATACATAATCTACGGACTCAAAATCTTTTAGTTAACCGCAAGCAGCGCCGGCCATGGGCTTAGTGGCCGGTTCCGAGTGAATTGTCGGCAAGCCGGAAGTTGACTAGAAGAAAGGGCTTCGATGAAGTTGGCCGGATTTGTATCGACAAGTCGGCATGCCCCAAGAATCCAGACGACAACCAAATTCATTGTCCCTGCGCGTTTATCGAATCCTAATCCGGCCACATCTCCGAGAAAGCCGGCTTATGGCCCGCGTTGCTCGCCCTGGTTCAACCTCCGGTTATCCCGTCACTCGGACTGGAAACATATTGGGGGCCGCGCGCTTGCATGGGTTCACCTAGGCACTGATTCCTGAAAGAGTTTTAATGTTGAGTTCATCTGCTGTTCACGGACTGCATAAATCATGGAAACAAGGGCCAAAAGATCTCAGAGCAAGCTTCGGCAGGAGTGTCGCAATGGCAAGAACTCTCACCGTCGCGTTGAAGCAAATCTCGGGACGCAACGATGCCACGATATGTGTATTTCTGCTGATTGGGATCGCAGCGTTGGCAGCGACCCTGAAGTCCACCACGACGATCGCCATGCCGGGTCCTCCAGGAAAAAGATTTGACTACCTAACGATTGATTACGACGATCACTACCTTCTTTCTGCGCATCTGGCTGCGGGACTGCTCTACGTCGTTGACCTCCGCACGAACAAAGTGCTGAAAGCGATCCCCGATGTTCCTGGCGTTGAAGGCGTCGAGTTTGTTCCTGAACTGAAGAAGGTGTATACCTCGGACGCTGGCGACAACACGATTGGCGTAGTCGATCTCAAGCAGATGAAGGTCATTGAGAAACTGCCAACGGAAGCTAAGCCCGACGGCAGCGCGTATGCCGCTCCCTTCCACAAGCTCTATGTTTCCGATGAACGGGGGAAGGCAGAGGCCATTGTTGATGTCCAGCAGGACAAGATTATAAAGACTCTGCATTTCGATAGCGAAACTGGGATGCCACAGTACGATCCCATCGCCCGCAAGGTCTATGTCAATCTCCAGGATCAGAATGTTTTTGCGGTGATAGACCCGCAGACAGATGAGGTTGTGGGGCGCTACAGTGTTGGGAAATGCGACGGGAATCACGGAATGGCGCTTGACCCCGAGCACAAACGAGCCTTTCTCGCCTGTGAAGGCAACGAACTGATGACCGTTTTTGATTTGGAAGAGCACCAACCAATTGCATTCTTGCCGCTAGCCAAAGGTCCTGATGTGGTGAAGTACGATGCAGGGCTTAAGCGAATTTACGTCGCGTGTTATAGCGGAGCTATTTCGGTGTTTCAGGAGGAGGACCCGGATCACTTCCGCAAGCTGGAAGATTTTCCCGTGCAAAAGAAGGTGCACAGCTTGGCGGTCGATCAGGACACGCATCGTGTCTATGCACCCGAGCAGGAAGTAGATGGCCACCCCGCAGCAAGGATGACCGTTTATGAAGCAGTGACTGGCCAAACTGCAACTCTGCGATGAATCTAGGACTCTGACCTTGCGCCCCTTCGATCGTCAGGAGGTTGAATATGCAGAAAATAGTTCGGTTGTTCGCTTTGATCGCATTCGCATTAGCTGTAGGCGTCTATATCGCCCCTACAACATCGGCGCAGGAAAAATCTGCGACTGGAAAAACAGCTGTCACAGGCTGCCTGCAAAAGGGCGATGAACCTGGCGAGTATTCCATCACCGGAGAGGATGGCAAAACCTATGGCCTGCGCAGCAAGGCTGTAAACCTCTCGCAGCATCTTGGTCATAAGGTCACGATAACGGGTACGCTACGACCGGAATCGGCCGAAAAGGAAAAAGGTGAGGCCGAAGAGCACGAAAAGAAAGAGGCGGCTGAAGCTGGCGACATCCGTGTGACGAGCCTGAAAATGGTAAGCGACACATGCAAGTGACTGGGCTCGCATGAAAACACGTGTGGCGCGTTGAGCTTGAAACGCGCCACACGTCAAACACACCGGCCGAATCGCGCGGGACTATGCGCTTTTCTTCTTTCTTGCTTCCACCAAGGCCGGCTCTGGTTCTCGCTCCTCAACCGGAATTTCCACCGGCGCAGCTTTCTTTGCTGCAGCAATTTCACCGGGGCCAACCACGAGCGCGGGCTGCAACTCCATCACCTGGACATTCCTGAATTTGAGGCGACCGGTATGTGACTGTATTCCAATGTAGCCGGAATCCGAGTCAGTTGTTTTGGACTTGCCTTTGAACGGGTCTGTGTTGGTGAATGTGGTGGTTTGCTGACCGTTCAGACGCACCACATAGGTATTGCCTCTGACTTCGATTTCGTACGTATTCCATTGTCCAGGAACCAGGCCGGGGCCTCGCCGATAGTCCTGTTGGCCTGGATTTGGACCGATTGGAATCCCGTACACTGCGCCGGTACGGTGTTCGTCAAGACCATCAGGATTTCCTCGTGCTAGCTCGTCGATCTGAATCTCGAATCCGGTGTCCACTCCAACGAATGCCTGGTTGTTGTAGGGGTACGACACACCAAGCAGGTTTCTATCCGGAACCGGAAGCCTTGGATTTCGGAACCGAACGAAAATGCCGGAATTGTCATCAATTCGACCCAACTGGAACTCCAATTTCAAACGGAAATCCGAGAAGGTTTGGGTTGCTAAGAACAGTAACCCGAGGTCGTTTCCCGGTTCGACAATCATTTCTCCATTGATCAGAGAGAAATTACCCGAACCTGCAAGCTGCCATTGAGCAAAGCTGCCCGACGTGCCGTTAAAAATGCTCTGGAATCCTGCATCCGGAACACTCGGCTGTGCGGACGGCATCAGTCCCCCCGTCACCAAGCGATCCACCAGCCTTCGGGAGAGCGCCGCTCCGGTAAGCATTGGGTTCGGCGAACCCAAAGATGGGAACAATGCTGGGCCAGCGATATAGGCATTCGCCACATCGTGCAGGCGACCATCCGCATTCGTTGCGGACACCGCGGAATTGGTACCCATGGCGAGCGATCCGGCCTCATGATGAGTGGTCCCGATCCCATCCCTTCGGCCGGGGCTGTACGGTAATACCGCGCGTAGATCAGCATTAGCCGCAACCTTGATGGGACCGCTGGGAGTGAAAATCTCAAAATCGTTTCCATTCGCGAAAATCCTGGCCACTTGATCAGTAGCCTGATCCATCGCATCCCACAACTGACGGTCCTTCTGGCTTTGTGGTGTGGCGGGCTGTGACGGGTCTGGCAGTGAGACGAAACAACGCTGCACACCCGACTCATCGAACTCGGGATCTAGCCGAACCCCATTGGCTGGATTACCCGGCTGCATCTCCCCAATACCGCGTATCGTGATCACGACAGCTTGATCATGGGCATTGTTGAAGGCGTCGAACGTGTCAATGTCAGGAATCTTCTTGAACAATTCAGCTTCGGAGTCCGTGCCTAAGTTGCCCAAGCCTGCCGCCGTAATTTGCAGATGGAAGTGTCCGGAGGAATTGTCTGGAAACTGATGCCGTCCTTTTACAAACAGCGCGGAGGCCATGAGTTCCTGCGGGAGATTTCCGGGCAAGGAATTGCGCGGGATTCGAATGGTGACATTCGAGCGTAAATGTGCCATTAGGTTACGGCCGAGCTGGTTCGCGTTCGCGACATTGTTAAAAGAGAGAAGCGCGAGACGAGTGCTCTCTATCGTGCCCAAACCGATTATGACCACCGCACCTTGCGGAACAGAAATCAGTCCCTGATCGGTACGAACCGTGTGTACGCGCTTTAGCGGTTGTCCGTTGACCACCACGTCTTCGGTCTGGAGTTGAATGACGTGACAACGCGGGACGATCATAAGCCGCTTCTTGAAATCGTCCCCACCGCTCTCGGAGTAAGCTGCGCGGGCAGCCCTGGTCAGTAGGGGCGCGGTGCTGAATTTATTGAACGGGAACAAACCTGGCCGAGTCGTGCTCTGAACTGCTAATGGCGCTTCGAGTTGGTCAATGTCAGCCTGTATCGGGGGATGCACTGGCAACTGATTGAGCGGGATCGCTTCTGGTACGCCGCCGCCCTGAATTCCGTTAAAGAGCACCTGCCGCAACGCCTCGTGCAATGGTCCTGAGATGAAGTCGTTGGTGACGTTGGTGCCGATCTGTTCACTAGCCTGCGCGAAGTAGTTCGCGTCGAGGTCGTTGCGCACTGCCTGCGGCCAGGCATTCATCTCGGCGTCGAGAAGTTGGGGGCACCAGCCTCCAAAATATAAGGAACGGCCACCCAGGCAGTATGCCAGTCCGGGAAATTTTGTGGCCGAGTGCCAGGCAATACCCCAGACCTCCTCGCGCGGCTTATCTGGTCCAAATTGCCCTTGGCTCCGGAGATCCTGAATGCTGGTTGCGCCGGGCACATTCAGCCCGGCAAGGACGGGCAGGTTCTGTACGTGCTCTGGAATGGTGAAGGGCCCGCCATCTAGCACGAGAATGCGATGGCTATGGGTGCTGTCCTGCGTAAAGAGGTGTTGGGCACAAACCGACCCGAAAGATCCTCCGCCCAAAATAATAACGTCGAACATGCGCGCATTTGGACTGCGGGATGAATCGGTGCTAGCTAAAGCTTCGTCAAGGCCATTGCAGACGTACCGGCCGAGAACATCCTTACTAAACGGTGTGTATTGTGCGGTTGCCGGGGTGGGCATAACGATTTACTCCCTTCGTCGTAGCTGGGGCACGATCCTCGATACTGGCCTCACTGCCAGTCGAGCTTACCGTGCTATGTAGTCGGCAACGAACGCGCCAGCGGGGGGAGCGGCTGGTGTTTCATCGCGTTTCGGGAACCCGTACGGGATATGCTCCTGATCCCAGGAGGCTGGAATTTCGCGGAGAAAAGCAGAAACGTGCGTACAATCGTGCACGCCCCGCAACATCAAAAACGTTCCCCGTACTATAGCACTTCTCGAATCCTCTGGAACAAGAAAGTTGTTAATGTTTCGTTTTCAGGAATCGAGATGTCTCCGGTAAATCAGCGAGTTTCTTCCGGCGCTTTTACCCGACGAAACGATTTGTAGAGAAGTAAGTCGTATGCGATCTTCGTGCTACCGCCGACTATCAGCGGTGCTGAGAATGCAAGGTCCTGCATTAGCACACCAGCGATGGCGGAACCGATTGCCCAGAATACATTTCGGGCAACATTAGTCACTGCGCTGGCGAAACTTCTTTCACTCGGCGCAACCAAGGCCGCGACGTACGATTGCCGCGTTGGAACGTCCATCTCCACTAAGGCTTCCCGAGCGAAAAACAACAAGATCGCGAACTTCGCAGATGGCGCGAACGGCACTGCTATCAGTAGTAAGCTGGAAGGCAAATGCGTGAATACCATGGTATTAACAAGCCCAATTCGGCGTGCAAGCCATGCAGCCCCAAGATGCGAAAGAGCATTCAATAGATGGACTACAAAAAACACAATCCCCAGATCGTGCTCGGATAGTCCGAACCGTCTGAAGAACCAATAGGACACGAGCGCGTCCGTCAGAAACCCGCCTCCAAAAGAGTCCAACGAAAATAGTGCAGTCAGTTTCCCAATGATCCTTTTGGTGTCCAGGTTGATCTTTGCAGCGGGTTCGAGACTCGAAGCGGCGTTTACCTCTATCGCAGGAGAGAGAAGCAAGTAGATCCCGCCCACAATCAAATACAACGCGGAATACCCGACAAAAAGCAGTTGATATGCACGGAGCAACGGAAGATCGAAATGACGCTGCAAAATCAGTGGAAGACCTGCGCCAAGAGCGCCAAGCGATCCACCGCCATCAATTAATACGTTATAGAAGGCCAAATTCCAGGTTCGCCGCGTATCCGAACCCAGCCCCGGTATCACGGCCTGTTCCAGCGCGAATATTGCGGACCGTTCCGTGCCGGTACCATTGAGCATCGCAACGAGAGCCATTGCCAGCAGCAGTGGAAGTTTTGGCAATGCGTAAAGCGATAGCCCACCCAACGCGGTCAGAATCGACAGGAGAACAAGGAATCGCTTACGTCCCACCCGGTCGGCAGCGATTCCGACTAGAGTGGTCGCACAGGCAGAACCTGCTAGACCGAATGCGAGTACGGCACCAATTTGAAAAGCCGAGTGGCCGGACCGAGAGAGGTAAATGCCCAATACCACTCCCATCAAACCGACACCGAGCGAACGCAGGAAGGCTGCGACGTTGATGATGGCCCGGTCTCGATAGGCATTCACTGATGTTTGCTCTGGATGTAGGCATAAAGAGCGTCATACACGGGAAATTGTCTTGCCAGTCTCTCTTGATCCGACAGACCCATGGCAGCGAATCCCTGTGCAATCGAGCGCAGGCCAACCCCCTCGGCAGCTGCGTCCTCTTGTCCCTTCACATCCGCAGCTCGCACAATCAGGCCGAGTCGTTGCACCGCGGAATCAGTGATCGCGAAGTCCTCGATGATTGCCTCGAACGTGCATCGAGGGCCGCGATGGTTAAGTTTGATTGTTTCGATTTTGGGTGCATCGAACGGGATCGCATCCCGTCGCTTTGATTCCTCGAGCAGATATTTTTCCTCGACGAAAAAGAACTCTGCTTGAGGATCGACAAAGCGCTTAATCAGCCACGGACAGGCCACGCGATCCACTTTGATGTCTTTGCGTGTAATCCATTTCATGTTCACCTCACGGTCGCCAAGAGTATGTGAATTTGATGGCGAAGCGATTTTCATAAAACTGTGGTGGGTTGGCGGCAACTAGACTGGCGAAACGCTGTCCGGCCGTGTAGATCACGAACAGGTCACTGTCGGGACGGTAATTCCAGCGAAGACGAATGTTGGCACTCGCGCCTTGATTGTTAGCAGTGTCCATTTGCAGCAATGTGGCGAGGGTCAGAAATCGGGAGAATGAATAATTCGTTTGAAAACTGCCAAATACGACGGAGAAATTGGCCGCTGAGGATGGCAACACCGTCCCTGAAGCGTCTGTGACTACCCCAAGCCGGAATCGGTTCCACTGCTCGGCGAAGCTGAACGATAGTCGTTCGCTGGCCCGATACATAGCCCGGACACGCGCCTCATTCAGGTGTCCGTTGTAGTACGTGCCGAACCGCTCGAAGAAACTGGCGGTCAGCTTGCGATCCTGAGGTGAACCGTAAGTGAGTTGATGGCGCGTCCAGTGGTACTCGCCAACGGGAATGAAAATGTTTTTATATATGTTGAATGGCTCGATTAGGCGTTGGGTGAAAACGTCCACGATATCGTCATCGGTATATGATCCGTTATTGAATTCTGCACGGAACGTAGTCTGCCATTCCTGTGTCTGCAACACATGTTTTGTATCCGGCGCATGAAAAATAAAACCTTCAAACTGAATCTCGCGTAAGCCGCCCAGCTTCGGCCGCAGCTTGAAAGTTGGGTCCAAGTAGTCGCAAATGCAATCGGCACGTTCAATGAAGCCGACTTCCGGATTGAAGTTCG
>WNGJ01027040.1_pt1 | contig 14499 bp, 24 predicted proteins | sample 5400611 | NCBI WGS metagenome assembly WNGJ01 (sample SAMN13153375, study PRJNA577476) | soil metagenome | isolation source: 40 cm soil or saprolite under Garry oak tree replicate 1 | place: USA:California | collected 2016-06-15
ACAGTGATGCAGCCAACTCAGGAGCATAAGCAAAAGACGAAAGCGGAAGGCGAATGGAAGTCGCCAGCAATCAGAGATTTAATGACAAACAGGATGGTAGGCACGTGGGGACTCGAACCCCAGACCTCTACCGTGTCAATTTTGAGGTCAGCTACTTAAAACTCTTTCCTCATCTAGCTTTTCCGCGTTTTGCTACAGCCGAAAACAGATCAAAACAGCTTGGTTTTGATGGCGAGTTGATGGCAAGTTCCCCGACCTTCTCCGACCTCGCCTGGCACTGATTCACGTTTGTTGGTGTGATGGCGATCTTTCGCCAAAGGCTCAGGCCTGGCACTTTCTACATATTGCCGAAACGCGGCCAGATAGAGCGAGGATCACTTAAGGTTGGTTCAGCAGCACCCTGACATAGTCCCCGGTGGTCACGGCCAGATCTGGCGTGCCATTTCCATCCAGGTCGGCGGCTACCAATCCGACGCCGGCACCATAGAAGAATACAGGTTGGAAGTAACCTGTCCCCTTGCCCCGTCCCACAGCAACGCCGTTACCAGTGACAGCGATATCTACTATTCCGTCAGCGTCGAAATCGGCGATGGCAGCCGTGGAAAATACCCCAGAGACTGTGCTTATCAAACTGTTGTGTGCCCAACTTATCGCTCCCTTGCCATTGCCAAGGTACACGCTCACTACTGTTCCCGACGTGGTCCCTCCAACGCCGGCAACGTCGAGCTCGCCATCTTTGTTGAAGTCTGCGACCACCAGCGAACTAGATTGTCCCTGGTGTATTACTGAAGGCAGCTGGAAGGAACCATCTCCATTCCCTAGCATGATTCCAGCGCCGCCAGATATACCAACTGCAAGGTCGATCTTTCCGTCGTGGTTGAAATCAGCGGCGACGAGCGAATGAATTGGGGCGGGCAAGCTGGGGCCGCTCCGGAATGTCCCATCGCCGTTGCCTAGCAGAATTTGTCCGGGAAAGGAACTTCCAAAAAAATCGCTACTATTCACGGCCAGATCTGGGACTCCATCACCGTTGAAATCGGCAATGGCAATAGACGTCGGCCGTACGGCTGGATAATTCACCGATTTCTGAAAGGTCCCGTCTCCGCGTCCAAGGCGCACATTGACTGAGCCGCTCGTGAACTCTCTCCCGCCGCTGGCCATCACCAGATCGAGCTTGCCGTCGTGGTTTAGATCAGCAGTGGCAACGAAATTGGTGCCTCCGTCTCCTGTGACGGATGAAAGCGGGGGCGGGAAAATGCCAGATCTCCTGGCCAACAGAACGTTTAGCTCGCCAGTGTTAAAAAAAACGGAGTTGGTGACAGCAGCCAGATCAAGCTTGCCATCGCTATTGAAATCTCCGGCGGCAAGGGAAAGTGTAAGGCCGTCATCAGCCCTAATGAAGTAAGCTCGCGGGAGAGGGAGAGTTCCATGTGGTCCGGCGAGTGCAATGCTTGCAAAGAACTGGGAGCCCCCTCTGAAACCAACAGAAACGACATCTGTTCTGCCGTCCGCATTGAAGTCACCGAGGAAGAAGTCGCTTAGTCCCGGAAACGGATAGCTAGCTGCGCCCCCGTATGAAAATCTGCCGTTTCCGCCATTGAGCAATATGGTACCCACAATTTGGGTCTGCTTAACGAACAAATCTGGGTTGCCGTCCCCGTTGAAGTCTGCCGCAAGGAGGGATCCGGAACCAAGAGTGCTCATGTCAATGCCCAACTGATTGGTTGCCGGAGCTTGAAACGTCCCATTACCGTTGCCGAACAAGAGGCTGACACCATTTTGGGAAGGGATCGCCAGATCCAGCTTGCCGTCGCCGTTGAAGTCCGCCACGGCGGGGCAGATTCCCCTCGTGTTAGGTATTGATACCGGTGCACGGAACGTTGCGTCTCCGGTTCCCAACTCGGTCGCGTCAAAGCCAACGAGGTCCAATTTTCCGTCGCCATTGATGTCTGCCACGCTACACACAAAAAAAAACTGAGTGGACGTCAATAGCCGAAAGGTTCCATCGCCATTGCCGAGGAAGACGTCCGAGTTAGACAACAGTACGTCCGGTTTCCCATCTCCGTTGAAGTCTCCGACGGCAATTGGATCGTACCCGGGGTCCGGATGGCTCACGGTAGAGCCAAAGGTTCCATTACCGTTTCCGAGGGACACACAGAAGCCGTTATCGCCACTGAAGGCAATATCTAATTTATGGTCTCGATTGAAGTCTCCGACGAGTACTGGGCCTGCAGCCGCCGCTACGCACGTACCCGTGGAAGTGATCGGCGAACGGAAAGTGCCATCTCTCCTTCCCAGCACCGCTGTGATAGTGAAATGGTCTTGGTTGACCAGCACGAGATCCAACTTGCCATCCCCGTTAAAGTCTCCAACCGCGACTCCCGCCGGCAAGGGCCCGACAGGAAACTTGGGCAGAGGCTTCGGGAAGCCGCTTGCAATCAGAGATGAAGGAATGAGCAGGCAAATCACAATTGCTGCCAGACGCAGGTGCGCCGAAAGGAATCGCATGACGGGTCCTCCGAATGAGCTCGGGACGAGGGGCAAACTTGGAGAGCAACGAGGTTTGAGCGGATCGCGAGGGCCGAAGGGAAATCGATGCCCTCTCGTAAGCACAGAAGCTCCTACTGGAAATGCGACGGAAACAGTAGCACGGCAGGGTGCGCGGGTGCAAGAAAGTAAAATCGCGGGGCTGTTTTGGTGCAGGACACTCCCGCCACCGATTTGCGGAACTCCTTCCCGAAAGACGGGCAATCGGAAGTAATTCGAACAAAACAAAAGCGTCAGACAGGACCGCAGGATAGTTGACGCAAACAGCGATTTCACTCATTAAAACTTCACTTCTACCGTGTCAATTTTGAGGTCACCTAGCCTTTCCGCGTTTCTCGGCTCTGCAAAACACTCCCAAACAGCCTAGTTTTGATGGCGAATTGATGGCAGGTTCTCGCTGGTCCATATGCGCTCATGCAACGGGCCAATGCCGATATCCGAAAAACCGACGGGGCGCCGCCGACGATGCACCCAGAAGTGTGCCGGGCCCACGTCGCCACCCACGTGTGGTCCTCATGGGGCATTAGCGAGGCTTCTTCACGTAGGTAAGCACAGAGCCGACCATGGATACCAAAGGCGGGAGGATTGCCGCAACCACGACACCCAGACTTTGCAATGAACCTCTCAAGTGCCCAGACTTGGACAGATAGTCGGCCGTGTCCTTGAGCCGACCTAGTTGTACCCATTCCTTAGCCGACAAAGCCCCTTGATTGGAGAAAAGCCCGGAAAAGCGGGCTTGCACCGTCGAAAGGGTTGCTAATCGTACTTGGTCCACCGCGATTCGCAGATCACTTTCGAAGCGCAGATAGACGAGACCCCCAAGCCGAAGGAGAAGAATCCCGCCACGAAAACAACAGCAGCAATAAATGGGGCGACATGCACAGACGATATGCCCACGAAATCAGAGATTTTGCGTATAAAACGCGCAGAAACGGGTGGAACCGCGTAGGATTTGACAGCGCAAGGGAGGAGCAGTATGTTCCCAACCATATAGGGCCGTGCGATCACTTTTCTTCCTCCTCTCGTTTCAGCTTTCTGACGCTCGTCGCCAAAAAATCTTCCAAATCCTGGCACAAGAATTTTTTTCGACCGGGCAGATCTCGGGCCCGGAGTTTGCCTTCTCTAATCCGTTCCTGCAGGGCTCGAATCGAGCACTCGAAAATTTCGGCCGCGTCACGATAGGTATACGTTCCCAGCCGAGACAATCCCTTCGCCTCCAACAAGCCTTCTAGCAACGGATACTTTGCGTCTTTTTTTACTTGATCGCTCCTAATCCCAATTTCCGCGGCGTTCGCGCCGTAATCGTTGTCATAGTTGATCCTGCGATTCTTGCTCATCGGCCTCTACCTCCAGCGACGCTCTGGTCGCCAAGGGGCACTTTTGCCTACAAGGGTCATCTTGCTTGACTACTACTGCACTCTTCGAAAATTCAGTATCGGGGCTCACGGGCGAAACTCATAGGCACGCAAATACGAAGCAGACGTCCGGCTTTGTGGAATTAAGGGTCACGGGACGCTATCTCGCATGCATTGCGGCCAAGCGTGACAAAAAGCGTCAATTTGTGAAAGCGTCAATTTGTGAAAGCCTTGATGCGTAAACTACCGAGTACTCCGGCATGGGGAGGCAACGATGGGCAGTGCGACCGGGAATCAAGACGAAGGACACCCGACCTCCGAGTTGGAGGAGAAAGCTGTTGAAGAACTTCAGGAGGACGATGAGCCAAATGGTAAAGGCGAGGAGGAGGAGCAGTGCTCCTGTTATCGGCTGGAACGGTTAGTAAATCAGTTGGATAACGCGGTCAGACTATGGCCACACTCTGTGTTCATTAAATCTGTGGATGCACAGGTCCCAACGATAAACAGAGAAGAATTTCAGTATCTTTTTGAAGATTTCCTGCGAGAGCTCGCACCGCGCATTCCAGCGCCCGCTCCGAAAATCCTCGATGGTCTCTTCCAGCAGGCGATCCGAGCCAAACAGGAAGCTGCGGCTTGGGAAAGGACTGTGGACGCTATCAAGAGTGAAGAATTCAGCAGGTCACTCGATTACTTGCTACTGGAAGTGAAACGATTTGCGACCATGCGAAAGTTGTTGATCGAACGAAAGCGCCGAAAAACGCCACAGTGGATGCATTCGTGGGAGCAAACGTGGATTGACGCCTTTGAAGAGCTTGAAGAGGAGATTGCAGCACAACTGAGAGACGCGAAAAAATATCTCGAAGCACTATCGGGATTAGCAAAACTTGGCCGCACTGACATTCAGTCTCACGTTCTACTCTCGAGTAAGGATTCAATTCAAGAAGTGATTGCGAAAACTCCATTATCAAAAATTCGAAGCGTCACGCTTGCAGCTCTCGCTTACGCTGCCCAACTGGTGTCATCGGATGACGATGACAACGATGCGAAGGGCAAGTACCTTGATGCGATCAAGGCGCGCCTTACACGTGCGAAACGTTCAAAGACACGCTTGCAGATTTTGGCAACTCTCCTCATGACCAATTGTGTTCCCCGTCCACCAGTGCTGAAAGCGAAGCTCTTCCCCCCGCACTCAAGATGAAAACTTGTGATGTAGCTGTAACCAGCGAAAAGCTCGTCGGCAGCATCTCCGGTGATTGCTCGCCAGATGCGAATGCTCCGGCGACGCGTCTCCGTTAAGTTGAGACAAAGAAGTTCTGCACCTGACATATTTTATCTTTGTATCGCGATCAGCGCTCCGCCCGGCGGCAATGGCATCCGTGGCTATACAGCAGAACTAATCAGGATGCCCGGTGGCCGAACCAGGCGAGGCATCGCAGCCCGCAATCTCGATCAACGCTAGCCCAATGTTCTCAGCCAGATCGCTGTCTCGAAGCCGAATCTCGTTCAGTAGTGCGCTCATCGTCCGCTGAAATGCGCGTTGGAGCTCCTCAGGATTGAGCGACGACGGATGGCACTCCGCGAATTTACTTCTCTGGTATTTGGAGAGATCGTCAAAGCCTCTGCCCTCGCTGGTGGACAAACCTTCTCGAAGGCATGCCAATGCGATGACCTGATTTCGCATGTTGCTTAACATGTATTCCGCCTGAAGAAGGCGGTGCCGCGCGATTGAAGAACGTACATGTAATCCATAGAGCCATGCTAATCCGATCAGTTCGACTGTGCTCTCCGCAGGCGAGGGTTGCGCCTCGTTCGAGATACCAAAGATGAGCTTGAACTTCGGTCCCGTGGCCCTGAACCGGTCGGCAGGCCAGAAGCTGATATCCACTTGTAGCGTGTTGCGCAAGAGGAATACGCGGTAGAGCGTCTCACCCCTTCTAACGTCGCAATGAGCAACGGCTCCGTGACCGTCGTACATTCGAGCCGTCCATTCGGCGATAACTTTGTCCAATGCAGCGTCGGACGAGATGCACAGCGCCAAGTCGATGTCAGACCAATCATCGAGGCGATCTGCGGCGGCGGAACCGAGATGCGCCGCTCCGGTGACATTGGAGTCCGCCTCGGCGGCACGTACAAGTGCCGCTCTTATCTGCTCGCGTTCCTCTCTGCTAAACATTCGAGGTGCTACAGGAAGCTCCCGCCGATGCAGTCGGCTGCAAACCATCCAATACGGGTCTCGCTATTGATTGATAGAACGCACCGCATTGTCGAGCATCACCAACCGGACACGACTTCAATTTTTTCGATGCTGATCGCGTGAGTTCCGCCGCGTTCGAACAGTCGGCCCGTTGCGCGAACGAACTTCCCGGCGTACGGCAGTAAACGGCGGCGTTCGTCGCGGTCAGGAAGTTGGCTGGAGAGCGGCATGTACAGCTCTCCCGATTTCGTGAGGATTGCCAAGGGAGATCCCGCGCGGACACACTGGATAATGCATTTCCTGCTTTCCTCGTCTTTGGCGACAGAGGCGTCCTTGTTGCGCAAGAGGCACGCCGTATCACGGACGAATCCGACAATTGTGCCGGGCGTGCCCATCATGTCTGGAGGGATTGGCTCCGATTTTTGCGCGTAGCCGGAAAAAGCAATTGCCAGCGCACTGACGATCATCATCGACCGGATCAAGATTCGTGACATTGCCGAGTGCCTCGTTTCCGATATTTGGGATGGTCAGTCCAACTTTAAGTGGCGTTCCTTATATGAACGCAAGATGATCGGGTTTGACTTGCGTTTTCTTGCAAGTTGGCCGATTCGGTCCATGCGAATTGGCCGTACCCGGTTCATTTCCACTCCTTACACCGATTCTCGTGCGCAGCCACGAGCAGGGCAGCCGAGGATGCCGAAAAAACCGAGTAGTCCAGCGGCGATTTGATGCCGAACGAAATCGCCATGGCGGTTCCAAACAAGATCAACAACACGGCGCTTCCCAAGGCGACCCAGACACGCCAGATCCCCAAGATCAAAGCGATGCCGAAGAAGAACTCCGCTATCGTAGCGGCCCACGCCAGAAATGGGATCGTGGAGGGTGGCATGAAGGAGTTTACTTTGGCGGTATAGCGTACAAAGCCTGCAAAATCTCCGTAACCAACATTTCGCCCGCGGTAAATTCCAAAGCGGTCAGCAATCCCGGAAAGGAATGCAGCACCAAGCGCAATGCGCGCACACAGAGCCGCCCAACGTGGCCAGTCAGGCCGACCAGGTTTGTCCCTGTTCTCATTCGTTTCCATATCTTGTCTCATTCCTGCGGTTGATTGAGTATCCCCTTCGGGCCGTCAACCGGAGGCACGCTGAGCTTTGTCTCATGATCACAAAGGAAGTAGGCGAGGAACTTGGCTGGTGCCGTTCTACTGGCATTTGCTGATATCAGGTGAACTCCGTTAGCTGGTTCGAAAAAGCTCTCTCCCACCCGGTAGACGGCCTCCGGCTCGCCTTTCACTTGCGAGCGGATTGCCCCCGAAACTACATACGCTACGACTGGGCAGGGGTGGCTGTGTGCCGGCGAAGCCGCGCCGGGGACATACGCAACCTCCACAACTGTGATTTTGAGGTCAGTGCCTTTCATCGCTGGCAGCGACCGCGACAACACCACTCGGTCTGCGGTCGCCTTGGCTTCTCCAACCGGCGCATTCGGCGCAGCGAGTATTAGTCCGCAAGCGAGTCCCGCGGCTGCCAATATCCTCCATGCAGAGGCTCTTATCATTCTTGTTCCTCCATGCATACATTTAGGGAGAGCGTTGGGGCGTCGGCATGCACGCGGCAACGATCCCGAGCGCAACCAATATAATTCCGCTCGTAAAACGAGTAATTGTCTGGAAACTACTGTTCGACCTCGCAACATCACCCAGCTTTCCACCAAGGCAGCCAAACAACGAATTCGTAAAGAACCCCAGAACAACAAAAGCGATTCCAAACGTCAGGATTTGTGCGCTTGTCGCACCAGCCCTCGGGTCCACGAACTGCGGCAGAAAAGCCAAGAAGAACAGCGCCGTCTTTGGGTTCAGTGCGAGAAATCCCTGCAGAATCAACGAGCGCTTCGCAGGGGGCTGTCGTCGAGGGTTTCCTTCGATTGGGCTACTCGCACACGCGCCCTTACCGATAAGTGTAAGGGCCCCGAGGACAACAAGGTAGGCTGCTCCCGCAAACTTGAGCACCGAAAAGACCGCCGGCGCCGAGGCCAATAACTCAGCAAGGCCGACCGCTGTGGCAACCACTTGCAACAGATCCCCCAACGCGAGGCCGACCGCAGAGAGGATGGCTGCGTGAGGGCCTTGTGCGATTGCACGGGCCATCACGTACATGATCGAAGGTCCCGGCGTGATAAGCAGCACGAAAGCAGCGCTCAGGAAAATCGTCCAATGTGCTCCGTCTGGCACGGTCTGCGAATCCTACGCACAACGTGAAGATGCTACTGACCGATCGAAACCGGCAACTTGCGCACAGTAGCTACGTTTCCGGGGTGAGCAAATTCGCGTCGCGAGCGAGCAGCCAACGGCCATCTGGCTGCTTGCGGAAGAAGCTGAGCGTGTAACCTCTCGCTCGGGAGACTTTCCCATCCGGCGTGGTGATGGCCACGGCCAGCCGCGTACGCGTCCACGCTGTATTGGCATACGATGCACTCCTCTAGATCTGCCTTTGACTCAATGCGCGCGCCTTTCATGGGGCGGTCCCACGCGGTCTTGAATCGTTGAGCCACGTACGGATTGCCTGCTCGTCGCTGCTCATAATGGGATCATTTTACGAATTGGAATGGCTGGCCGTAGCGTTCGGCGAAGACAGTGCAGGATCGCGAAAGCCGGCCGGGATACTTGCCATCTTCTCCTCGCAGGTGCCCGATGGCCAAAAGGAAGAGCACCCGAACGTGCGTCGGGATGCCGAGCGCCGTTCTGACCTCCTCCTCGTCGAAGCCTTCCATCGGGCCCGCATCGTTGTTGCCGCGATCATTGTCTGCTTCGTCACCCACATCGACATGTTGGGATGCGAATCGAGATCCGCTGTGACGTTCTTCCGTTTTCTTTGAGCCCAGCTGTCGTCGCCAATGCCGTGCTCCTGGCCCAAGCGAATGACCTCTTCGAGGTCCTTGCGCCAACCGAGAATGTCTCCGCAGGCCACAATCACGACCGGGGCTTCTTCGACCTTCTGCTGGTCCATCGCAGCAGCTCGGAGCTTTCTTCGCTGTTGCGGATCACGAACCACCACAAACCGCCAAGGCTGAAGGTTGTAACTGCTCGGTGCCTCCAGGCCGGCACGGAGAATTTCCTCCAAGTCGCCGTCTGATATGGGCTCCGGTGCAAAACTATCAGTTGCCCTACGCAGGCGCACAAGCTCGGATAATGGCTTTTCATTACGCATGCGGCTCGTTGTGAAACATCAAAGTCGCTGCAGCCGTGCAGGAAGTCGCGACGAGAGCGAATACGCCCCCGCTCCCATCAGCAGCAACGCGAACGCAATCAATAACTGGGTAAGCGCGTACTCCATTCCGCCATTTGAAACGTCGAAGCCGTGTGGAAGATGCACCAGGAAAATCGCTCCCAGCATCACACCGATCAAAGCCACAGCCGCGAGTCGGATAAAGACACCTACCAGCACGGCGATTGCGGACACAACTTGCGCCAGCCCGACTAAATAGCCGACCACGACTGGAAATCGATGGTCCACTGCAAAACGCTCCGGGCCAGGGCCTCCAAACGCACCGAACAGAATCGCCGCGCCGTGGTACAGGAACGCCAGACCACTGGCAAACCTCAGAGCGAGCACCGCGACATCAACCCCTGGTGCAGGGTGTTGGAGATTCACCCCCGATTTCGAATCGTCTGACAACACATCGGAAATTTTATGGATCAAATGGCATTATTGCTAGCTCCATTTATAGAGTCTTGGAGATACCATTTATTAGTTGTTGTGCTGATGAACACAGGAGTAAGTTGTGCCAAAAAAGTCGCTTGAGGTGCTCCTGGATGTATCGGTGGATCGTGCCAGCGAAGTACCGCTGCACCGGCAGGTGTACCTGGGCATCCGCCGCCTAGTTCTTACAGGCCGCCTGAGGCCAGGCTCACGTTTGCCATCTACGCGTCATCTGGCGAGTGACTTGCATCTTTCTCGCGCGACTGTACTGGACGCCTTCGAACAATTGATCTTTGAGGGGTATCTCGAAGGGAAAGTCGGGTCGGGCACTAGGGTTTCCTCACACATTCCTCGTGATGTGCACTCACTTGCATCCGCTACGCAGCAGAGTCCAATACCCACCGTCCGTCGCAAGCCACGAATTGCAAGACGCGCCTTAGCGCATTCCGCCAGAGGCTGGCGGCTACGCCAGCCCGACCGTTTCGGCCAGGCCTGCCCGACATCGCCAGCCTGCCACTTGACCTCTGGTCACGGCTGACCGCCAAGCACTGGCGACGGGCAGCGGATCAGCTTTATGAACACGCCGATTCTTTGGGTTACCTCCCGCTGCGGAAAGCCATCTGCGACTACGTCTCAAGGTCGCGCGCCGTTCGCAGTGACCCCGATCAAGTGATAATCACGACTGGGGCGCAACAGGCGTTGTATCTCTGTGCGAAAACGCTGCTCGATCCCGGCGAATCGGTCTGGATGGAAGATCCGGGGTACCCCCGCGCGAGAGTGGCATTTAAGAGCGCGCAACTGACTGTCATACCAATTCCGGTGGATTCCGAGGGGCTGAATTCGGCTGCCAGTCCGGAGAAACGCTCGGCACCTCAAATGATCTACGTGACACCCTCTTTTCAATGTCCTCTCGGCTACACGATGACCCTCGAAAGACGTTTTGATCTTCTCCGCGTTGCCGCACGAAACAATGCATGGATTCTGGAAGACGACTATTTCAGTGAATTTCGTCATGGCACGAGCCCCGTGGCAAGCCTGCAGAGCCTCGACCGCAACGAACGCGTCCTCTACATCGGAAATTTCAGCAAGAACGTGGTTCCATTCCTCAGAATCGGGTTCTTGATTGCTCCAAAGTCCATTGTCCACACGCTAAAGATGGGTCGCACTTCCGTGAGCCGCCAGCCACCTGGGATCGACCAAGCCGCTTTGGCTGAATTCATCGCTGATGGACATCTAGAGCGGCACATCAGGGTGACACTTCAGATCTATCGTGAGCGATACGAAGCGCTCGTCAATGCAATCCGACAGTACGGTGCCGGAGTGCTCGAAGTCTCGGAAAATGGTGGCATCGGTATGTACCTCGTCGCATGGCTTCCATCGGGAGTTGACGATCGACTTGCTGCCCGAATCGCATCCGCTGCTGGAGTGGATACCGTTCCACTTTCCAACTTCGCTTTGCACAAATTACGTCGCACCGGTCTGGTGCTTGGCTACAGCGCTTACGAAACAAGAATGATTCGTGTAGCAGCCCAGAGACTCTGCAACGCTTTGTTGCGCATGCGGTCAGCAACGAGCCAAATTAAATGACTTCCTTGGACGCACACGCTTGTCTTTGGCGGGGGGATTTCTGGTCCGGGGCAAGCATCAATGACATAAGTGCTGCTCATTTGGAGAGGTCGCGCTGGTCACGCGGCACTCTCAAAATATGTGCGTTGCCGATTACGGAAAACTACCCCTGGCCGGTATTGGTGAGCTGCTGAGCGCAGGGTCGCTCGTCTCGTTATCGAAACGAGCGACGGCGACGATGGGCATCGAGGCTCTCTTGGCACGCACGCGCAACTGGTGGCCACCAACGAAAGCCAATGCCAGCAGCAATAGCATCACGACCGTCTGCACAGAAACGCGCGATGGGCGAGCGCTGCGCGGCGACACAGGTTCGCTATTCCTGGCCGGTTCCTCTATCGCTTCCGCTGGCGCGATGAATTGGTATCCGAGCTTTGGAATCGTACGAATGTAGCGAGGGCTGGAAGGATCATCGCCCAGTGCCGAGCGTACCTGCGCTATGCAGAAGTTCAGGCCGCCGTCGAAGTCCACGAAGGTGCTGTCGCCCCATACGCAGTGTCGGAGCTCGTCGCGGGAGACGATCAGCAGCACGGTGGAGAACCGCAAAAGCAGCTTCCCCCTCTTCACCTTTCTTGCTCATCACAGTTGGCGAGGAATTCCTGCACACAACGCGCGTTACGCCTCCCCGTCACAATCGAAGAGCAAGAAACCGCAAGTGTGAATGCCGGACAAACATCGACAATTCGATGTTCTTCTGAATGGAGGTTTGCCGCATTATGCGCAAAATTCCAACCGGCAGCATGCTAATTGGCTTTGTTGAATTGTCAGTGCTGGTCGTTTGTGCTCTTGCTGCTACGGAGTCGCACAGGGACCTCTCTCCGCGAGAGGCCATGATTAGTGTCTTGGGATCGCCGAATCCCAATCCGTCGCTTGGCGAAGAAGCGCAAACATTTGATCGACTCATCGGCAGTTGGGACGCCGATTTCGGCTTTCCACAAGTGGACGGCACCGTCCGCCACAAGAAGGGCGAGTTGCATTTCGGTTGGGTCATGGACGGCCATGCCATACAGGATCTGTGGATCGGTTATCCGACCGAGGAGCAAAAGGAACGCACGATTGGAACGACCTTTCGCTTCTTCGACACAAAATTGAAACAGTGGCGCATCGTCTTCATCAACCCACAGTACAACTATGTGGTCACGACGCAAGGCGGTCGCGAGGGTGATCGCATTGTCCTGCGCGGCTTGGACTCCGACGGGCTTCCGATACGCTGGACGTTCCGTGACATCACACCGCAGTCTTTCCATTGGCAGGGCGAGAAATCGCATGATGGCGGAAAGAGCTGGGTGCTCGAAGAAGATCATCACATGAAGCGACGCGCCGGATAGCAGTAAGGGTCGCGCAAGGGAAATCTGTCATGAGTACCAGCGAAGCGATCGTTGAGCTTCTCCTGTTCGCGGTCCCCGCGCTTTTGCTGCTCTTGATCCATTCTCCCGCGCGGAGCGAAGAGTCAGACTGATGTATGCGCCGCACTTCGCCGCCGCTCTCGCTATAAAGGGCAGGACTCCTGAGGCGCCGCTATGGGCGCTGCTCATCGGAGCTTTTGTTCCCGACCTGCTGTGGATTACGCTTGCGCGGATCGGCATTGAGCCGGCGCAAACGTCGAATTTCTTCGACGATTGGTCGCACTCCCTGATTTCTGTCGGCGTTTTGGCCACTCTGTATGCGGTGCTCTTCTGGCCCAAAGGCAGGCTCGTATGTTCCGCCATTTGGCTCGCGGTGTTCTCCCATTTCGTGCTAGATTTCCCGGTCCATCCAAAGAGACTTGCTCTCGCACCAATGACCGACATCTACCTCGGGTGGGACTTCCTCGCCTGGGGTTCGCGGCCAGGTTGGTTGGGCGCTGTCAACGACTGGTGGCTGCAACTTTTCGTGCTGCTTGCACTACTATTCGTATATGTCACCGGAGTACGGCGCGCGCCTATGCCAGCGAGCCTCGTCGCCGCCGGTTGTGTGGTACTCCTTGGGCTCCAATTACTAACGCTTTTTCCCTGCATTAGCTACTAATCTGCAAAGGCAGCGCGCCAAAACACTGAAAAGGGTTTGGTACTGCGTCCTTAACTCGGCCAACCATTTCGGTGCCCGCATCTCTAGAACATCGGCACACTCCCGCAAATCGTGAATCTTGATGGACATGAACTGTTGTCACAGCTCAGAACTCCAGCTCGGCGACGAGCTGCACATTCCTGGGGCTGCCGTTGCCGAAATAAGGATTAAACGAATCCGGCGTGCTGGTCAAACGGAAGCCGGAACCGAAAGTCGTCGACGGGCTGGCAAAGTTCGGATGGTTCCATATGTTGAAAAATTCAGCTCGCAGGCGCAACCACCAGTCGCGGGAGATCTGCTGAGATTTGACAAATGACATATCAAAGTCATTCAGCCCCGGTCCGCTGAACGTGTTTCTTCTCAGATTGCCGTAAGTCCCAGGCAGAGGCTGCGCGAAAGCTGCCGGATTCAGATATGGCCCCAGCGGATTGAAGGTCACGTGAGCGTCACCAACCAAATTCGGTCGGTCGCGAAATTCGCCTGTCCCAGAATTATCGAAAGGCAAAGTTATGTTGAGTGGCCCGCCAGATTGCAGAGTCGTAATTCCATTCAGCTGCCAGTTAGAGGCGAGCGCGTGCAGCCAACCGGGCAGACGGGTCGGCGCCGGTACTCGCCAGGCATAAGTAACGGTAAAGCGATGGCGAATATCGAAATCCGAGCGGCCATAGTCGCCGCGCAGATTGCGGCTGTCTTCCACCGGCCCGCGATAAAATCCGCCAGCGCCTGACGCTTCATCCAGCGATTTGGAAAACGTATAGCTAGCGCGAAATGTCAAATTGGCGGCCGAGCGCTGGGCTGAGACCTGGAGACTGTTGTAGTTCGAATGCGCGATATCGGAGAGCGTGTTGATCACCCGAAACTGGGGAAAGGCAGCCGCAAACGGCCGGCGTGCCTGCTCGCTAACCGGGTCGGAACTCCCGGGTGTTGGCTGATTCATGTCGATCACCACGGGCAAATCACTGCCGCGGGTACCGTAATACGCGATGCGCAAAGATTGTTGTCCGCCTAGCCGTTGTTCAAATGCGAGATCAAAGTT
>WNGJ01008870.1_pt1 | contig 14496 bp, 19 predicted proteins | sample 5400611 | NCBI WGS metagenome assembly WNGJ01 (sample SAMN13153375, study PRJNA577476) | soil metagenome | isolation source: 40 cm soil or saprolite under Garry oak tree replicate 1 | place: USA:California | collected 2016-06-15
CCGCCATAGTAGCTGTGAAGCCGACGAACAAAGCCGGGCAACCGGCTGCGGAGTTGGTGGAGCCAAGGGCGGGGGCCGAGGGAATGTGAGTCAGCAAAGCACGGGCCGGGCACAGTACCGGGGAACCGTGTCACAGGCGCTGGAGCGCATACGGCAAGCTGCAAGGCAAAGGAAGAAGGAGAAGTTCACCGCGCTCTTCCATCACGTCAGTATTGACCACCTCGAAGAGGCGTTCTTTGAACTCAAGGAGAATGCTGCACCTTGGGGTGGATGGGCTGACATGTCGGGACTACGAGCAGCACCTTGAGCGCAATCTCGAGGACCTGCATGCCCGTGTCCATCGGGGAGCGTATCGGGCACTACCGTCGCGGCGGGTTCAGCGGCACATCATTGAAAGTACGGTGACCGAGGCTTGAAAAACTAAAATGGTCCGTTCGCGGCACTTTTCGTCGGAAACTGCCCGTAGTGGGCGATGATATTGATCAATTAGGGTCGGCAGTGTGAATGGCGGCTCGAACGGGCTATGCTCACGTACCCGAAGGTCACGGGCCAAATTAAATTTATTAGCTGTATCTATAACCCGACACCTCTCTATGGTCGCGAATCCCAACGTCCCAATCAGCGTTGGAAAACTCTGCAACTTAACCCCGTCCGGTGGACCCCTCTCGGGCGGAGTTTTTGGTCAAGGATACGTCATGGTTTCTACGGATCATTTCCGGCGAGAGATTCGATCTCGGCTGGAGTTGGCCACCACTCGGGGAGACCACGACCTAACCATCGACTCCGGAGAGCTTTACAAGTCTCTCAGCAAACTCCCTGTTTTTGGCCCATGGATGATCTTCTGCTGCAATGCGATGCGCGGCGAGATGACGACGGCCGATAGTTTGATCTTCGATGATGCCAAGGAAACCTTGTTGACCGTAAACTACAGGCTGCCAAGAAAGCAGAGATCGGCCAGTCCCAAAATAAAATAGGTCACCATCCGTAGTCTTTCGTGTCGCTATGGGCCTGAGCCCAACATCCTAATTCAAGCTTTCCGATAGAATGGTGCGATGAGTTTATTGAAGGGCGATCGCGCGCTGCCAGATGGGGGGCGCGCCAACCGGGTTTTAGTGACTGACCGAGCGAAAGCGTTATCGCTTCCGATCGGCGTGTCTAACCGGCAAATTAATTGGCGCTACGCGGGGGCGGTCGGAGGCTGTCATCTGCTGGCACTTCTGGCCTTTTGCCCCTGGTTCTTCAGTTGGACAGGTCTTGCGCTTGCTTGGTGTGGAACTTTTATCTTCGGAGGATTAGGTATCAATCTTTGCTATCACCGATTGCTCAGCCATCGAAGCTTCAACTGTCCTCTATGGCTGGAACATACCCTTGCCTGCTTTGCGGTCTGCTGCTTTGAGGATGCGCCGGCACGATGGGTCGCAATTCATCGCATGCATCACCACCGTGCCGATGAACGCCCCGACCCACACAGTCCCCTAGTCAGTTTGTTTTGGTCATACATGGGATGGTTGTTTATCGAGAATACCGACTTAAACCGGCTGACTGCATACGACCGATATGCGCGCGACATCATTCGCGACCGATTTTATGCTTGGCTTGAGCGCGCCTTCGTGTGGGTTGTTCTGGCTTCCTGGCTCGGATATTTTGCTGTTGGCTTTTTGGCAGGCTTGGCTTTGACGGCAACACTGAGGGAAGCCGTTCAATATGGCGCCAGTATCTGGCTTTGGGGTGCGATAGTCCGAACCATTCTGGTTTGGCACATTACTTGGTGCGGCAACTCTTTTCCTCATCTGTTCGGGTATCGTAACTACGAGACCAAGGACAATAGTCACAACAACATCATCGTTGCTATCATCACAAACGGCGAAGGATGGCATAACAACCACCATGCTGAACCTGGCTCGGCGAGTAACCGGCATCACTGGTGGGAGCTGGACATGACCTACATGGCGCTAAAGATGTTTGTCCTATTGGGCCTCGCGTGGAACGTTCAAATGCCGACGCGGCTCTCCGAAGTCTCAACCGCTCCGCTCTAGAATCCCGCAGCCCTAGCGCGAACGGTGCAGCCCGACTGCATCGAGCGATGTCTGAGTTTGAGGGTACGCGGAAAATAGGTGCTCGTGCTGAGCTCTTCTCAGTTTGACCCCAAGGGCAACCTTCGCGAAGTCGGGTGCTGGCCAAGGTTGAGATGGAGGATAAGCTTCTCTAACGGCCAGCGCGGGCACTCGACCACAAAACAACGCCAGTTATTGCCACCCTGCCTCACCTCATCTCTGCTGGCCGATTATTATTTCTGTCGATACCAGACGGCGAGCCTTTTATTGGTAGCAATGTTCTATTCCACAAGTCGCTGACGCGTTCTGTTGAACCCCGACTCTAGAGGAGGCAACAAATGACCTACATCTTGTGCAAAATGGTCTTGCCGCGCTCGGACTTCGAGCAAACGATGACCGACAGCGAAAAAAACATCATGAAGGCTCACGGAGACTACCTTCAGAGCCTGGTCGAAGTTGGTTCGATCGTGTGTCACGGCTCTGTGGATGATCCCAAAGGAGGGTGGGGACTGTTGATTTTCTCTGCAAAGGACCAAACGGAGGTTGAGCGTCTGACAGCCGCAGACCCAATGATTCTGGATGATATCGGTGCGAGGTATGAAATTCTTCCGATGAAACAACTTCGGATGATGGGAGCGAACTGAGCAAGTCAAGCGCCGCTGCAGTTCCTTGCAAGCGCACAAAGCGTTCTTTTCTAGCCGGCCAATATTCCAATCCGCTCCGCGTCATTAGGTTCAATGCCGATGAAGGCTGGTCGCGCGGCATCTCGGCCGAGGTCGCCACCGAGGTGCGCCGCCGCTGCGATTTGGAGAAGAGCCAGGATCCTTGCCGGTATCCAGGGCTTCATGGAAATGAACGAAGGCATTCCACGACATACCGCAGGACTTAAATGTCTCGACTTTCGGACGCGGGGGGAGTCTAGTCGCCCCATCGCCGCCCCGTATTCGGCATTCATCGGTGACTGAGAGTTGGTAACGCTCCCGCCCAATCAGGGAGCAGCATTGTGTCTCAATCCGAACCGATCCCAACATTTAGATCGCGTGTTCGTCTCAGGGACCTCCTTGAAGAACGACGACAGGCTCTGCTTTGCGCCCGCACCTATCCCGTTGGCGCTCAGCGCAATCAACTGAGGCAAATAGCTCGCTCGCTTCGCAATCTTTGCAGAAACAGACGATCGCTGCAGCACAAAGCGGTTGAGGGCACCTATTCGCTCGCCTGGCGTAAGATGATGAACTAGAGCGCTTTCGAGCGAAGTGGGTACCGGTTTGCGTGAAGACGTGAAGAAAACGCGTCAGAACAAGAGGCTAGAGCTTCCACTCCGATTCAATCGGAACAGAAAAGGCGCTAGAGGGATCAACATGCCGGAATACCGAGCTTGTCTCATTGGCCAAGACGGCCATTTCATCCGAGAAGTTGCACTCGACTATCCAGACGATATCAGTGCGGCTGCAGCGGCCCAACGACTCGTTGACGCTAACGTCGTGGAACTGTGGTGCCTGGATTGCAAGATTGCACAGTTTGACAGCTGGCCCGAACAGGTTCGGTGACCAAGCGAGCCCGAACCCTACCCGACGCTTACGACCCTGGAGCTAAGGCAGCAGCGGCGCTCGACGAAGCCCAACTTTGCGAAGAATTTCATACCTCGCACCGACATCATCCAGAATTATCGGGTCGGCGTCTGTCAGACGCTCAACCTCGCTTTGGTCCTTTGCAGAAAACATCGACCGTCCCACCCCCTTTGGGATCATCTACAGGGCCGCGCATCTTCCGGAAATTTAGAATGTGGGTGTCGGACACCGAAGATGGCAAGAGAACTCAATCTCGTGGGCGGCCCTCTACGATGTTGCCCTCAAACGCCATCGCTGTCCCCTAGCTCGAGCGGTGGGGCGGTGAGCATCCGGTACTTTATTGCCGCGAGGCGTCCTCAGCTGAACTCAAACTAGGCCACTGGGGATGGAAGTAGGTCAATACCAACTTTTTTGGTCAACGCTCTGGCCGATATCGGCGTTCGATCATGGCATGTCAGGAGGCAGCGAATTCACCCGCTCGCATGCATTTCGCTTCACATAGTGTCTCGGAGCCACAGGCGCTTGAGGCGGGACCGTCCGCGCTAAACGCGCGAGAGCCGCCGGGATGTCCCCAACGGCTCGCACGTTGCGTAGCGATGTGGTGCGACGCGCAGCGTCGCGTGGTGGAACGTTGCGATGCGCCGAGGCGCGCCGCGTTGCCTACCGTGATGTCGATAAGTCCTACGCGTCTCATCGACTAGGATAACATGGCTGGTCGCGAGGCGACTTCAAGACAGCGCTGCTGCCGTAGTCGCCATCTCTTTCGATCGCGCCGAAAAAGCCGCGACTGCCGGAACGGGATGTAACAAAACCTGTAACGGTCTGTTTTGGCGCTGACGACGACGATGCTTGCGCATGGTGCCATTGAGCGATCGTACCTGCCAAAAGCGTGATATGCTTAGTGGAACGCAGCGAGAGACCTAGATATCAGAAGACGCCCTTATCGTAATAACAAGCCCATCAAAACCGCTTTCATTGATCATTCCGGTTCTGGGCACGGCACGACGTGGGACCCAGTGACGAAAAGCGACGAAGAAAGTATCCATCTCGCCAACGCTGTGCTGGTTGCTCTTCGCAAAGCCGGATATTCCGCTACCAAGGTCGAGGGCCAGAATGTGCCCCGAAGCCCTAAAGGCGAGAAGCCGAGAAGCTCCCGCCGACGTGATCGGGCATGCCATTTGCAGGTGCCACGTCTGCTTGCTCGTTCGTTTAATCGGTGTGGCTGGTAAAGCAAACCCTAGCGGCGAACATCGACCATCCCGCGTCGGTGACGGACCGACCGGTGCCATTTGCCTCCACGAGCAGATCTGATGCCTCTGCGGTTTAGCTCCATCGCCATGGATGCGAGCGTGAGCGCGCTGCTAGGCCGACGGCTGGACGACCGGAATTACGCGATGCAAATTCGTCCGCCGCGTGGGCCAGCGCCGCTCTACCAAGACAGCCGGCATGATCAAGGTTGTGAGGGTTGCCGAGGCTTGCTCAAGCCGCACTCTTTGTGCCAGCGCGGCTTAGGTGCGCTCCGCTATTAGTCGTCGCTCCTTCTCAGCCAGGGCGGCATCTGGGCGCATTGGCATGTCTCAAAGGTGCCAACAGGCGACACCGTGATTTACGTCGCGCCAAGAAACGGACCCGGTGATAGGTTCGTTTACTTCGTTTGGCAGCGAACATCGCCAAGATCATTTTATTTCGCGGCACTCACGATCGCTGGCGGCTGCCATGAACCCCCACCGGGCGGCAGCATCGAGGGTGGCAGACTCATGCACCGCAGCGAACAACTAGAGTTATTCGATCGTTTCGGGTGCCGCATTTCTTGCTCGCCGGTCCCCGAAAGCAAATTGCGCATGAAGATCACCCCAAAGCTCTGCGCCTTCGCGTCAATGGAATCGGAAGACTCCGTCCACGGCGCGTAGTTCAGCAGGCTTGATCAGTTTGGAGTGCGCGATGGTGACCGAAAACAGCGGGCCTTCGAGCTTCTCCTGCCAGAAGGCGAGGAAGTCCTTTAGCGCCGGGAAATTCGGAAACATATCGTAGTCCTGCCAGACATAGGTTTGCAGCAGCCAGTGACGATCGGGACGGCGATAAACGATTTCCGCTGTTGTCAATCCGTAGCCTAAGACCTGCTTCCTGAAATCCTTGGAAACCGCATCTTTCTCGACCATGGCAACCTCTAGCCCAACTCGGGCCGCTGCATGATTCTCAATTCGCCAAAAAGAAACGTTCAATAGGTCATAGCAATCAACGCCCTAGCAGCTTGTTTAGTTCGCCTGCTAGCAATCGCCCCATACCTTCCTCCTGAAGAGACTCAAGTTGAAATCTAACATTCTGGCCCGGGGACTTGCGCCCCAGTGTCGCACAGCCCTTGCGCCCCAGTGTCGCAGGCTTATGTCCAGAGCGGCTAGCACTCGCGCCTTGCGACTGCCAATCCAGAATAATCACAAAAGCCAAGGAGGATCGCATGAGATTCCGTCCGCTCCACGACCGCGTCGTGGTCAAGCGTATCGACGCCGAAGAGAAGACCACTGGCGGCATCATCATTCCGGACACTGCCAAGGAAAAGCCCTCGCAGGGCGAAATCACGGCCGTTGGTCCGGGCGGCCGTGACGAATCCGGCAAGCTGATTCCGATCGATCTCAAGGTTGGCGACCGCGTGCTGTTCGGCAAATGGTCCGGCACCGAGGTCAAGCTCGATGGTCAGGAACTGCTGATCATCAAGGAAAGCGACGTCATGGGCGTTCTCACCGACGTTCCCGCCGCCAAGAAGAAGGCCGCTTAAGCGCTTTAGCCCGTTCCCTCTTCCTGAGGAGCCGGCGCAGCCGGCGTCTCAAAGGATGAGGCCCGCAATTCAAATCTCATCCCTCAAGAACCCCGCCCAGTCGCGCGGTCTTTGGGATCTGACCAGTTGAAAACGGAGATCATTATGTCAGCCAAAGAAGTCAAATTCGGCGTCGATGCCCGCGACAAGATGCTGCGCGGCGTCGACATTCTCAACAACGCTGTCAAGGTCACGCTCGGCCCCAAGGGCCGCAACGTGGTGCTCGACAAGTCGTTCGGCGCACCCCGCATCACCAAGGACGGCGTCACCGTCGCCAAGGAAATCGAGCTAGAAGACAAGTTCGAGAACATGGGCGCGCAGATGGTACGCGAAGTCGCCTCCAAGGCGGCGGACGCTGCCGGCGACGGCACCACCACCGCCACCGTGCTGGCCGCAGCCATTGTGCGCGAAGGCGCCAAGTCGGTTGCCGCCGGCATGAACCCGATGGACCTGAAGCGCGGTATCGACCTAGCAGTGGAAGCCGTGGTCGCCGACCTCGTCAAGAACTCCAAGAAGGTCACCTCGAACGAGGAAATCGCCCAGGTCGGCACAATCTCATCCAACGGCGACGCCGAAATCGGCAAGTTCCTCTCCGACGCCATGAAGAAGGTCGGCAACGAGGGCGTCATCACGGTTGAAGAAGCCAAGTCGCTCGAGACCGAACTCGACGTCGTCGAAGGCATGCAGTTCGACCGCGGCTACATCTCGCCCTACTTCGTCACCAACGCCGACAAGATGCACGTTGAAATGGAAGATGCCTACGTACTCATCAGCGAAAAGAAGCTATCTCACTTGAATGAGTTGCTTCCGCTGCTGGAAGCCGTGGTCCAGAGTGGCAAGCCGCTTGTGATTATCGCGGAAGACGTCGAAGGCGAAGCGCTCGCTACCCTCGTCGTCAACCGTCTGCGTGGTGGCCTGAAGGTCGCGGCCGTCAAGGCGCCGGGCTTCGGCGATCGTCGCAAGGCCATGCTGCAGGACATTGCAGTTCTGACCGGCGGCCAGGCGATCTCGGAAGACCTCGGCATCAAGCTCGAGAACGTCACGCTCGCCATGCTCGGTCGCGCCAAGAAGGTGATGATCGACAAGGAGAACACCACGATCGTTAGCGGCGCCGGCAAGAAGGCCGACATAGAGGCGCGCGTCAATCAGATCAAGGCGCAGATCGAGGAGACCACCTCGGACTACGACCGTGAGAAGCTGCAGGAGCGTCTGGCCAAGCTCGCAGGCGGCGTCGCGGTGATCCGCGTCGGCGGTGCGACCGAGGTCGAGGTGAGGGAGCGCAGGGATCGCGTTGATGACGCGATGCATGCGACCCGTGCGGCGGTCGAGGAAGGCATCGTGCCGGGCGGCGGCGTCGCCTTGCTGCGTGCCTCCGAACATCTCAAGGGCATCCGCACCAAGAACGACGACCAGAAGACCGGCGTCGAGATCGTGCGCAAGGCGCTATCCTATCCAGCCCGCCAGATCGCGATCAATGCCGGTGAAGACGGCTCAGTGATCGTCGGCAAGATCCTGGAGAAGGATCAGTACGCCTACGGCTTCGACAGCCAGACCGGCGAATACGGCAACCTAGTTACCAAGGGCATTATCGACCCGACCAAGGTGGTTCGCGTCGCGATCCAGAACGCGGCTTCCGTCGCCGCGCTCCTGATCACCACCGAGGCCATGGTGGCCGAAGTGCCGAAGAAGAACGCAGGTGCTGGCGGCATGCCTCCGGGCGGTGGCGGCATGGGTGGTGGTATGGATTTCTAAGTCCCAACCGTTCAGCGCTCAAAAGAAAGGCCCGGCAGTGATGCCCGGCCTTTCTGCATTTTCTTGCGCCTGATCGCGGTTACCCTGCTCAATTTGCAACAGGCCGTAATACTGCCACGTCAGTAAATGGTTCGGATCGGCTTTCAGCGCGCGCTCGTACCAGACCTGCGAGAATTTGTAGTCGCCGAACTTCCGATAGGAATAGCCGATCAGACTGCCCACGTTCGGGTGATCGTCGTGGCCAAGTGCCTTTAACTGCTCGCCTGCGTCTGTGACTGAGTTGAACTGCAGTAACGCTGCTTCCTTCGTCATGCCGGCCGGCGCCAAGCGCCATCGTCCCGCAGTTTCGGGGCGGTTCACGATGGCCACGTACGATCCGAATTCGGTAGGATGCACGCGTCACGACGGCCGAACCAGCGATAGCGGTGGCGCGACCCAAATCAAAGATCGCGTCGCGGATCATCCGTGTGATGAATTGGAAGATCCATGTCCACTTTAGAGTCAGGAACAAAAGTATCTGCTACATAGTTTTTATCGACCGAGCCAAACCGGATAATAGTGTGCGTATAAATCCAGCCACCCGGCACTCTGAAACGAAATATCGTTTCGTCATACTGACCGGAGACATGATCTTTAAAGACTTCTTCGTGTGTGTGAAGCTTTTGCTTAGGCATGAACATCTTTCGAGTGCCGCTGCCAATAGCCACCAAAATCAACTGACTTGCCACGCTTCAAAGACAAAGCTGCGAGGCGGTTGACTTGCTCACCGTTCGACAGACGGCCGTTGTCTCCTCTCCAAGACCGCTCTTGGGCATACCGCAAAAGGTACGCACCGGCAATGTAGTGATGGATGCCTTCCAGTCGATCCATCCAGGTCGTCCATGGCTGCAGAGCTGATCGCGCATGCCACTTCCGAACCACTATCCGGTCATAGTCGTTGTGCCGAAATCCTCCTTGCGTGAGCGCCATGTTACGAGGCTTCTTCTTACGAAATATCCGCCATCTGCTCGCGGTGCAGATCTCAAGCCAGCCTATGAAATGCCGGCGGCAAAGGCTCGCGCACGAGTTCACTTAGATTTAGAACCTCGCCGCTTTCCGTGATGTCCGAGACCAGAACCTCGACAAAGGGATGCTGGCGGTTGAACGTAGCGCCTCGCTGGTATTTCGCGCTCACAATCCGCTCAATCGCCGCAAGGTTCAGCTTGCCAAGCGCATTGTATTGATCGCGGAACAGACTTTGTCGTTCTCCACGGTGCTCGACAGACTCGGCCCAGACGTCCACCACCTTGCGGCCTATGAACGCCTCAACCCGTTCAGTTCCATCCTGGGCGTAAAGTCGTAGCCCATCCATGTTATGGGGTCCACCATCGACGCTGAATTGTGTAAGCGACATCGGGAGTCCTCCTATTGTCGGCGTTTATTCACATCGGCAGTCCGTCGCGGACTGCGCCTCCCTCGTTGTCCCATCGCGACAGAGCCGCAGCGCCCGATCTCGCATTGTGACGCGCGTCCTCCGTCAGAGCCTTGTTGCGACCGGCAACATCCTTGCGCTTATGCAGAAATCGGGCGATCTGCCCGCGGAGCGCAGCTGTCTCCAATAACGTTCCGACCGATCCGGCGGTGTCGAAGATCTCCCGTTGCAGCGTCTTCGGTAAGGCGTTCCATTGCATGATAACGGCCGCGCCAAGACATCGTAGAACGTGCTCTTCTTTGGCGGCAAGGGCTGCGCCGCGGGACCGGTCCTGCTCCGCTATATGCACGGCATTGCTATAGGCATCCGCGAAGCCTCGCTCGTTATCCGCCAACGAGACAAAGCGGTCCTCCAAGTCTTGAAATTTACGGCTTTCCTCAGCGCTGGCCGAAGTCTTGACGAGATTGCCGCACTCACTTGCTTTCGCGCGATACTGCTGAGATTTGGACATGCAGAGCCCTTTCGTTGGAAGTCTCCGCGCTTTCCGACCAATCTCGATGGTTGATCAGGGTAAACATGGATATGGGGATCAAAAGTTCGAATAACGAGCCGGGGGCAAAAATAAGATGGCACGAAAAGAGCGTGCGAATGGGCGTTGTGCAGCACGATAAAGACGATGGCGACATTAACGGCACGTTCGAGGCCATCGCCACATTCGTTTATGTCAGATCACCGCGATCAGGGTCGCTGTCTACTACTCAATCAATAACCGTGCAGTCGCGCCGCAAGGTTACGCCGCCGGACATCGCGGGTCCGTGGTTGCGCGCTGTCTTTGGCGCCTTGTGAAGAACCGTCGGCACGATTTGAGTCTGCCGGCAATGCCTGAATACCAGCTTATGTCGCCGACGAAGTCACAGAAGCTATTGGTACGTCGAATGCGTACATGAAACCGGTCGACGCATAGCTTAACTGGACGTCGCCCTTGAGCTGCTTGCCGAGCGTCTCGATCAGCCGTGTCCCGAAGCTGCGCTTTTCGGGAGGGTGGACTGCCGGACCGTTCTTCTCGGTCCAGATAAGGTGCAAGCGCTGCGTCTGCTGGTCCAGCGTCCAGATGATGTCGACGCACCCTCCCGGGACCGAAAGGGCGCCAAACTTCGTGGTGTTCGTGCAAAGCTCGTTGAGCGTCATCGCGACGGCGATTGCGGCACCCGAGGTCATCCGGATATCGGGTCCCGAGATCGAGAATTTCGGCTCATCGGGATTGTCGAAGGCTTCGATGGCGCTACGGACGACCGTGCCAAGATCCGCGCTGGTCCATCTTGCCTGCAGAAGGAGGTCGTGCGCCCGGCCGAGTGCCAATAGCCGGCCCTCGATGGCGTGCTGCGCATGTTCAGCCCCCGGTAAGTTGCGCAGGCTTTGGGAGACGATGGCCCCGACGGTCGCGAGCGTATTTTTGATGCGGTGGTGCAGCTCTTCAAGGATCAGCTTCTGCAGCTTGTCGGACGCCTCGCGCTCCCTGGCGTCGATGCCGGCCTTGGCAAGAAGGCTGCGGGTATTGATCTCGGCCTGCGCGAGGAGAAGCCGCAGGCTGACGTTCTCTGCCGCCAGATAGTCCTGGTACGTTTCTGCGCCGCTCCCGGGGCGCTGTTCTGTACGGAAATCGTCTCCCGGCATGCCCAATTGTATCACTACGAGCTAGTTGCCGCACTGATCTTCGGCGGGCTCTGAAGCGATCTGGCGATTTGGCGGCATTCGACGTGAAAACTGCCGGCGTCAGGCCTTGCCGATCATGCTCCGCATCTGGGCAATCATTTGCCCGGCTTCGAGTGGCTTGCCGAAAAACCTGCTGCAGGGAGGAAGATCGATGCTCGGCGGGTTCAATTGCCCCGACACCACGATGATCTTGATCGACGGCCAACGCTCATGCACGGTATGCGCAAGTCCCAGGCCGTCCATGCTGCCAGGCATCTGGATGTCGGTGCACATGAGCGCGATGTCGGATCTAAATTCCAGGATTGCGACGGCCTCGTCGGCATCCAGGGCTTCAATTGGCGTGTAGCCGGCGTCTTCCACCATGTCGACCGCGCGCATGCGGAGCATCATCTCGTCCTCGACGATGAGAACGACGGCTGGAATGCATGAAAGACCGAGTACCATCGCAAGGGCGTCCACGGGAAACTGCTATCGACTGGGACAGGCGGTCGATCTAGGACAAGCATCTCGGTGCCCATATGATCCATGTCAGGCTGATCTTTTCCTGACTACCCGCGCCAGTCATGATGCGCGAACGGTGGATCTGGAAGGGAGTAGCGCTGAACTGCCTTCATTTGGCCGCGCGCCGCCCTTGCCGAAGAAATGCTCGTGAACTTCAACGGCATTTCGAAGGATGATCGCCTTGTGCATCGCCTCCGTGCGCCCATCTGCAGGCGGCATCTGCGGCATCTTGAGAGCTTCATCCAGGGCGGCCACCGCCCTGATGTTCAGCTCGTTAGCTAACGATGACTGGGTTCGTTTCATCGGAGCGAACGAGCTGTTTGCCTGAGCTGATGGCGCGGATCCACCGAGGTGGACTACAATTGAATAAGCATCGAAGCGGCGACCAGCAGCACGAAAAAGACCGGCAGCAATACCGGGGGCACGAGCCACTCACGAAGATTGAATTTGTAGATATTTGACATATTGACCGCCTTTTTGGTCGCGGCGGGAGCGCAATACTCTCAGTCACCGATAACAGCCGGGGCGCGCGGTGATGTGGAAGATATGGTGACCCTCCGCCGAATAGCGAGGCTAGCCGTAACTTATTTGTCGAGCCAGGATCGAGCAGGCTTGTAATCCGATTCCGAAGTAGCCATTTACGGTTAAACGCAGCCGGATCGCCTCAACGACCTTTCCAGCGCGAAGCTTTAGCCTTGCCAAATCTTGTCAGCAGAATCGACCAACGGCACGTCGTTTCGATGTGATCGTCAGGGGTCAGGACAACTTCCGGCCATCGAATATGCCTCGGTGCAGGTCGTGCGCAAGCAGGCACGGAACCTGGTGCACCGAGAACTTGATCGGTCCAAACCACATGATTGAGTTTCCAAATCATAGCCGTTCATATGACCGAACGAGGCGCGCCGTGCGATTTTGGGACACGATAGCGCTATAGAAGCTTCATTTTTCATAGATGAAAGCGCATTGAGGCGAATTCAACCAGATGCTCGCCTCAATGAGTTGGGTTTTCTGAACGCGTTCGATTCCAACCGTGATTTGATATGTGCTGCGGCTGCCAGGATGTACGTTCGCGGAAGCAGGGGTTCCTATGATCTGGTCGCCGCCAATTTTTGAAACGAAGACCTGCTGGTGGAACCTTGGCCTGATCGGCGAGGCCGCTCCACGAATGACGGAGCAGACGTCGGTATCGATGGTCTGCGAGGCTGTGCAAAGCCGACCAGAGCGCGGTCACTAGATCGTCAAGCAAAAAACTTGCTCGTAGTCGACTTGAACCAGGTACTCGACGAGCCTGAGGCGCAACCGGATCCTCGCCCGGTGCGCGAACGGAGCCTCCCTTCCAGCCGGGAGCTTCCTCTTGTCAGTTCCCAATTTTCCGCACGCCGCGCGCCTTCAAACAGGTGAACATCTGTAGAATTGTAGTAGTATGACAGCGTCCTAACGTCCAGCGAACGAGGGTACTGTCTTGGTTAAACCGGCCAGGGACTCGTTTGATCCCAAGACTTTCCTCGCCCAGGTCGGGGCCGGAAAATCGATCTGCAAATTTAGCAAAGGTCAGAACGTGTTCGCGCAGGGAGATGTCGCGGACGCGGTATTCTACATTCAAAAGGGAAAGATCAAACTTACGGTCGTTTCTGACCAAGGCAAGGAGGCTATCGTCGGGATTTTAGAGCCGGGACAATTCTTTGGCGAAGGCTGCCTCAACGGTCATCCATTGCACATTGCCACTACTACGGCAATGGAGGACTGCGTCATCACGGAGATATCGAAGACGGCGATGATTACAGCGCTCGAAAGCAAGCCGAAATTCTCTCAATTGTTTATGGCATATCTGCTCGCGCGCAATAGCCGGATTGAAGAAGACTTGATCGACCAACTATTCAATTCGAGCGAGAAACGCTTGGCACGCCTGCTGCTTCTGCTGGCAAATTTCGGCAAGGAAGCCAGCCCGCAGCCCATTGGCATCAATATCAGCCAGGAAACGCTGGCCGAAATGATCGGCACGACCCGATCACGGGTTAGCTTTTTCATGAATAAGTTCCGCAAGCTTGGCTTCATCAGCTACAATGGAAAGGTCGAGGTTCATAGCTCGCTTCTGAACGCGGTTTTGCGCGACAAGTCCGAGATAGACCGGAAGGACTGACCGCCGCGCAGTCAAATCGTCCAGTCGGTATGAGCACCTTTGTTCAGTCAGCGCGCCCGATCAGCCGTAGCCTCCTTGCTCCGGAGAATCTGCGTTTGCCGCCGGGACACGTGGCCGGGGGAGACACATGCATACGCTAGACTAGGGACCACCTTTGAGCTGGGCTAGTGGTCGGCGGTCAGCGGAAGGTGGCAGTGGCCATAGTTTGCCGGTGGTCGCCCTACGGCCAGCCGAATTTTGGATGCTAACGGTCGCCCTCCAGGGCAGAATGGCCGTTTCGCAGCCTTCGATCCGGAGGGAGGGCTGGAGGGTGCCCGCGCGACCCAACCCAGTCCGCCCAACTCCGTGGGCCTACGATGGAGTACCTGGAGAAGGTTCGATCCCAGTTCCTCTCCCTCCGCCAGAGCTATGCAGGATTTTAGGTGACAAGGCGATCAGGCGGCGTGGTTTGCCGGCATTTGAATGACCTCGATGCCGTCGTTGAATCTGACACCTGCGATCACCTTCGGCAACTGATTTGTGCCTTTGAGCCGCCGCCAGGTTTT
>WNGJ01011212.1_pt1 | contig 14488 bp, 18 predicted proteins | sample 5400611 | NCBI WGS metagenome assembly WNGJ01 (sample SAMN13153375, study PRJNA577476) | soil metagenome | isolation source: 40 cm soil or saprolite under Garry oak tree replicate 1 | place: USA:California | collected 2016-06-15
TCGGCGTTTCCGAGTATGGCATCTGTGCTGCCTCGGCTGTCCTCTATCAACGTGTCTTAGAACTCTGTGTGGGGGAGCGCTTTCTCGATGCCGCGTGTAACGGCGGGTTTTTGTCGCTGCTGCTGGCAGAACGCGTGCCGTTTGCGTGTGACGTGGTCGGCGTCGATCTCGATGCAGCCGTCTTTCGGGTGGCGCAGGACCTCGCCGAGGAACGACACCTCACTAACATTCGCTACCTGCAGGCTGATTTACTCGCCGACGATTTCAGCACGATCGGCATGTTTGATACGGTGACGGCCCTGCACGTGCTGGAACATTTCACCGAGGCCGAGATGTATCGCGTCCTGGCGAACTTGCTCCAGGTGACCTCCCACCGCTTGATTTGTGCGGTGCCGTATGAAGGAGAACCTTCCCAGGCATTTGACCACAAGCAGCTTTTTAGCCGTGCGAAGCTTGAAGTGGTGGGGGCCTGGTGTATCGAACAGATGCAGGGGAAGGCACGCATGTGGTATGAGGACCTTCCTCGCCAGACAGGGCTGTTGCTCATCGAACGGCTTGCTTAATAAAACGACACATGCAAAAGGACACCTGCCTATCCTCGTCCTCACCGTCTTCTACAAAACGTCAACAAGGGCAGGCAGATGCGGCAACTGCTGGTGTGCTTCCCTGAGAAAGGCGTCTATCTTCCGGTCGTGTGGGAAATGCCCCACCAGGTCTCCCTTCACATATGCGAGAAAATATGTATTGGTCAGCGGTGCATTCACGGTGCTGATGACCGGTAGTGCTTGCGCTGCGATGAGGAGTGTGCGCTCTCGATTGCCCATCCGGGCATACGCCATAGACAGGGGGAGCAGTATCCCGGCCTGACGCACCAGCCAATGAGCGGGATTGGCTGCCAGCGCTGCTTCGAGATGCTGGGCGGACTGCTGATACGCACCCGCCATGAGCGCTTGTTTCCCGGCCAGTTGCAGCCAGCAGCTCCGATCAAACTCCTCGATCACGGTGACATCGTCAAGGTACTGAGCGGATTCAGCCAGTTTCCGCTGCGCGAGGGGTCGTCTCTCATCGTCATCGCGACATCGGCCCAACAGCCCAGCAGGTGCGCCCTGGCTCGTCGGTGCATCTCGTCGCTTTCCCCAAGGCCGAGCAACGCTTCTTCGATGGCGTGGAGTGCTTCAGCATACATGCCCAGCCCCAGGTACGCATCAGCCTGGCAGATGAGGCTTTGCGCCACATACCAGGTGTCTCCGGTCGCCAGCGCCGCGAGGTGCGCGTTGTGGTAGGCGTGCAGCGCTTCTTCGTAGTGCCCCTGCTGGTGCAAGGCTAAGCCCACCAGCCCATATGCTCCGGTGGAGAGATACGATCGCGTGGCAGGGTCAAGCAGGGGATGCGCTTGATGAACGAGGGACAGTTGGAGTTGACTCAGTGCCAGGACGTCGGCATTGGGGAGGGTCAGAAACTGCTTCCACCCATCCGCGATCCCTTTGCTCAGCACCCATCCTACCTCTTCTCGATCAAGCGTGGTGATGCGCTGCGGGTCGAGTTGAGCCAGTTGACTGATCAGGGCGGCGATGCCCAATGCAAAGAGTTGGCGACGAGAAAAAAGCGGCATTGCAGGTCTTTCCTCTTTCTCTGCTTCGAACAGAGCACGCAAGACCTCTCTGGGAGCACCGGACGCACCCGCTTCCTCTGGGAGGAAGAGCACATCCCGGATAGGGCGAAGCAAGAGTCGATCTGCGCCTTCCACCTCCCGTTGTGAGAGGCTCGCAAGGGCGGCGGGTGAAACGGGAAGACGAGCCTGTCCTCTTCTTTCTGCTGCTTGTTCCAGCGCAGGGATGCCCTGTCGAGAGGTGATCGCTGTCAGAAGGCGCTCATACTGCGTGCGCACCTGTTGCGCCGGTTGCTTGCCCAGCGTTGCGAGCGTCTGCTTCGCTCGTTCATACACCAGGCGAGCTTCCTCAAAACAGCTCTGGTGTTCGAGCAGCACCAGCAGGCGATACAGCGCATCCTGATCCGTGGGGAAGCGCGTGAGATGAGCTTCCAGGGCCTCTTCTGCCAGGCTGACCTGCCCTTGCTGCAGGTACAGATCGGCCAGGTGCCGTACCATGCGACTGCGGGCCATCCGCAGTGCCTGCTGCCGCAGTTTGATCCAGCGGTGCCGCATCCATTCGCAGCCCAGGTCGTCGGCCAGAAACTCACCGTGCAGCAAGTCCTGTGCCTGCTGCCAGAGTGCAAGCGCCTGCTCTGGCGCAGTCGCCCTGCTCGCCTGGGAAATCACGTCTTCGAAGGCATTGGCATCAACCCACAGGCGGGACTGCTCTGCCAGTCCGAGAATCGCGTGATTGTTGCGGTTTACAAGCAGGTCCTCCCCGCTCGCGGTGCGCAGGACCTTGCGCAGCACTTTGCTGGCCGAGCGCAGGGACTCGCGCGCTTTGTCCTCGTCGGTCTCGGGCCACAGCACGCCTGCTAGCTGGCTCCTGGAAGCCTGTCGCCCTGGAGCGCACAGTAACACCTTGAACAGGGTACGCGCCGATGTCCGGCCTTTCCACACGTCTTCGGTCGTGAAAGGAGGCACCTGCCAGGCGAGTCGAAAGGCGCCGAAGGTGTACACGCGCAGCAGCGGAGCCTGGGCATCCAGGCTCCTCGATACTTCCACAGCGCTGCTCGTTTGGCTGATGACCGGCCTGTTCACCAACATCTCCGTTCTGGATGCCCGCCTCCATTCATGGGGCGGGAGGAAAGAACGGCATCGTACCTCTGGAAAAAATCTTCAACTGGTTTCCCATATTGACATGCCGTTGAAACTTTGATACAATACGAGGTATGAAAACGGTGATAACGGCCAAACTCAAATTGCATACGACACCAGAGCAGTTCCAGGCACTGCGCACGACGCAATTGGCGTATCGTGATGCCTTGAACTACGTCAGCACGTACGCTTTTGAGCACGGCAAGATGAGCAATCGCGTGGCTCTGCAAGATGGCACCTACAATGAGGTGCGTGCCCGTTTTCATCTGCCTTCCCAAATGGCTTGCAGCGTTCCCAGGCAGGTCGGTGCTACCTATAAGGCCTTGTGGACCAAAGTCAAGCAGAACGCTGCACACCGCAAAGCTGGTCATACCAAGAAACGCTACAAGGGCTTGGACAAACCACCCAGGTATGTCTCTCCTACCCTGACCTACCAGCACCGCAAAGACTACAGCTTGAAGCATGATCGGCACGTGAGCATCTTGACCCTGGATGGGCGCGTGAATGTGCCCTACACTGGGTATGATGCCCATGTTGCGCTTATCCAGAAAGGGGCCGAGCTTGGTGCTGCCAAGCTGTGGTATGACAAGCCCAAGCAGCACTTCTATCTGCTCATCTCCCTTGAGATCGAGGTGGCAGACCCGACGCCAGAGACCCATAGCAGTGTGGCAGGGGTGGATGTAGGCGTACGCTATCTGGCGGTGACCGCTACTAGCAAAGGAGAGTGTTCTTTCCATACGGGAAAGGGCATTGTGCCCAAAGCCAACCATTACGCGAGACTGAGAAAGCGTCTTCAGAAAAAAGGCACCCGTTCCGCCACGCGACGGCTTGTCGTGATTAGTGGACGGGAGAGACGGTTGAAGCAAGACGCCGATCATGTGGTCTCCACACGCATCGTGACCCGACACCCCCACAGCCTGATCGGCCTGGAAAACCTGACAGACATTCGTGAACGGACAAAGAGACGCAAAGGCAAGAAAGCCACCAGGAAGCAGCGTAAGGCCAACTCCGCCTACTCCAAGTGGTCCTTTGCCGAGTTGCAGCGCATGATTGCCTATAAAGCCCTCTTGCATGGCAGCATGGCAATCAAGGTAGATGCACACTACAGTAGCCTCGCATGCCCGATCTGTGGACATACCTGTGATGCCAATCGCCCTCACAAAGGACTCTTGTTTGTCTGTCAGAACTGCCCTTATAAGCTCCATGCTGACCTGGTCGGGGCCCGAAACATTGCGATGCGAACGCTGCTCGTCCGGCAAGACTGGGCGAGCACGGGGCAGTTGTCAGTTGCCCCTGATGTGTCGTGCGAGGAAATCAAAGCTGCACGCCTTCGCCGGTATGCAGAACTGCGGTGGAGCACAGACACAAGCCCATCCCCTTCCAGGGGATTGGGTATCTGACGTATCTGACCGCACTCCTTCCGTACATTGACGTGGTGTAGACGAGGAACGCGCTTTCCCACAGTATACCATAGCCTCTCCGGCTGCGACTGCCGCGTCCCGCTCCCGTCCCGCTGCCGTCCGGTGTCTGCCCTCTGGCGCCCAGCACTGCCACAGCACCGCCCCTGCCGGGTTGGTATGCTCAACAGGAATGACCGATTTGGGAACGAGAGCAACGCGTATGATGACGACCGCTTGCAGCGCGTCCAGGCGCGCACCGAGAAGAAGGAGGGACCCGTTTCATGCACGCACACGACCACCACAGCGAGATTGCGCGCCTGCGCCAGCGCATTACCGAGGAATACGAAGCGGCGACGCGCGGGCTGACGGGCTTGGCCACGGGCTTCGCCACACACCAGTTCATCACCCAGCGCATGGAGCACATCGGCACCTACCACGAGACGTTGCAACACCTGGTTGGGGAGCAGGAAGCCATCAGGATCGTGGCCGAAACGTTGGAAGCAGTGCAAGCTGCGCCAGGAGGAAATGCATGAGCTGTGAGGTTCCACTCATGCCTCTCAGTGGCAATGATCTGCGAGCGATGGTGGCCATCGTGACCGCCTATCGGACCTATCTGCGCCACGGGGTACCACCTTCGCCAAAACGGGAACGCAGCATGCGCCTCTCGCACGGGCTAGAGCGGCGTCTGACCCCGCTGGTGTCTGCTCCTCAAGGGCAGGAGGAGCGCGTCATCCCGTTGACCACGCAGGAGATCCAGGTGCTTGGGGAAGCAATGGACGGTTTTGTCCAGGTGGTGCGCCAGCTGGTTCCACCATCGAGCCAGCGTGATGATCTGCTGCAAGAGATCGAAGGCTTTCGTAACTCCATGCACAGAGCTTTCACGGCGCAAGCTGGAGCGTAGAAGAAACGAACGAGTCTGCTTCAGAAGCTCATTCCTGTGGGTGAAGACATCTGGAAAGGCTGCAAGGAGGCACACAACCGATGTCGTAAGAACGACAGCAGATCGCCGTTTTCCTTCAGCTGCCTTCCGTCACAGTGAAAGCTCTGTGCATGGAGTCAGGCTCTTCAGCCGTTCTGAAAGGAGCGTGTAGCGCTGCCGGTCCATCATGCGCTTTGCGGCAAGGGCAATGGCTTGGGTTGGTCCGACCAACATTGCCAGTTACTTGGCCCGCGTGAGGCCCGTGTACACCAATTTACGGCTGAGGAGCAGGTAGTGCTGCATGAACAGAGGGAAATCATGACAGGAAATTCGCTCCCCTGGCTCTTGTGGACGGTCACCGCCCAAGCCATGGCCAGCTCTCCAAGATCGACATAGTCATAACTCACCTCCCGTGAACGGCTTCCAGCATGGGAACAAGCAGGTTCGATTCCACTAAAATGAAGGATTCACATGCACTAAACGACAACTCATGGTAGAGCGTCAGTGCCATGACGGGGATCAGCAGCAAGTGCGCACATCCATCGTTGGAGGGACATGGTATGATGACACTTCTTTGGCGGAGAGTGATGTGAAACGGTCAGACCAACAACAAGCACTCCCTCCTGTGGGAGGACGAAGTCATGTTTCACACGGGAGGAACGGGACCAACGGGACCAACATCCCGGTTCCCCTATAGAGAAAAATCCACGCGATTTGCGAACGGGAAAAACGCTCCCGTTGGTCCCGTTCCTCCCGTTCATCTGACTACCCGATCCCATGCCAGATCATAACGTTATTTTCAACCCACTTGAACCCCCGCTCGGAGAGCTGCATGCCAAAGGCTTTTTGCTGCACTGATTGTTCGCCGTTCCCCGCACATCGTGGGCGTTGACGCCAGGAAACACTCGCTACCCACGCGCCGACCCATCTCACTGACCAGCCAAACAGGATGTTCATCTTGGATGGGTATGGAGCACCCAGCCATCATGGGCAGTGGACTGGACACTGCCTGGCGGACATCTTCTCCCGGTAGCTCTGAAAGTTGCATGAAAGGGCCTGGCCTGCTTTCACGTTCCTGGACAGGGACAGTAGGGCGTGCTATCATCACATGAGCAAGGAATCAGCAATAGACCATGTGATTGTGAGGAGTTTTGATATGCAGGTAGGAGTCGTTTTCCCCCAGAACGAGATCGGCGTGGACCCCGTAGCGATCCGCGACTATGCCCAGACCGTTGAAGGCTTGGGCTACAGCCACCTCGTCGTGTATGACCACGTCCTGGGAGCGGACCCCACCCACCGTCCAGGCTGGCAGGGCTATACCTCAGAGCATCAGTTCCACGAGCCGTTCGTGCTCTTTGGCTTCCTGGCAGCGCTGACGCAGCTGGAATTGGTCACCGGGGTGATCATCCTGCCGCAGCGGCAGACGGTGCTCGTCGCCAAGCAGGCGGCGGAAGTGGATGTGCTGAGCAGTGGCAAGCTGCGCCTGGGTATAGGGATTGGCTGGAACTCGGTGGAGTACGAAGCGATGGGCAGGGACTTCCACACCCGTGGGCGCATGGTCGAGGAGCAGATCGAGGTGCTGCGTCTGTTGTGGAGCCAGGAGATTGTCACCTACCACGGCCAGTACCATACCATCACCGAGGCCGGGCTCAACCCCCTTCCCGTGCGCCGTGCTATACCCATCTGGACTGGGGGGCAAGCAGACGCGCTCCTGCGCCGTACTGCGCGGTTGGCGAACGGCTGGTTCCCGTTGGGTCGGCCGGACGAGCAGATGCAGCAGACCATCGAGCGCTTGCACCGCTACCTACAGGAAGCTGGTCGCGATCCCGCTACATGCGGCATTCAGGCGCAGGTAAATGCGAGGGACGGTGACCCCGACGAGTGGATGCGCCAGACGCAGCGGTGGCGCGACCTGGGAGCCACGCATGTCGCCATCAACACCATGGGCGCAGCCTTCACTTCCTTGCAGGAGCACCTTGAGGCCATCCACCGCTACAAAGAGGCCGTTGGCTGATCCGAGGCTATCCAGGCTCGCGAATGCCGGAGCAGGTCCCGGAGGTGCCCTCTGTGCTGATAGGGACGGTGGAGCAGCTGTGCGAGGAGGTGCTGGCGTGCCGGGAGCGGTACGGTATTTCCTCTGTAACGGTCTTTAAGAAGCATAGAGAGGCGTTTGCTCCGGTGGTAGCAAGACGTGCTGGGGAGTCTTCCACATGACGGTTCCTTTTCCCAGCATGTGGCTCTGGTATCATACTTCTGCTGATAAACTTGCTCACTGAGCGGAGCTGAAGCACGTTGTACAAGATCTGCACGCATGACAGTAGTCCCACACATGGCCAGCCCATGTCATCACGAGGGGGAGCAGCCCCTGGCAGGTTGGAACCACGAGCGGGAGGCCGGGCGCTAGCAGGAGGCAAGCACCAGCGTTGACGGAAAGGAAGCATGATGACTGAGGAAGAACTGATCGATGAACTTGAGCGGGTGACACGAGCGTGGGCATTGGATGAGAAACCCACGGGCACGACCGCCGAGGTGACCGACATCGTCGAGGTTGACCCGGCCGAGTGGGTGACCGATACAGCGGGCGGCGCTCCCGATCGGGCGTTTGTGGTGAATGTCTTGCTCGATGACGCTGAGATGACCGAGGAGGCGGACGTCGAGGGCGAACGTGAGGTGTCGGCGGTCTATGGCTACTTCAGCGACGGGGATCGCTTCGCCTTTGCCTATGGGGCTGATTATCCTCTCATTGAGCCTGACGACGAGGAGGATGAGGCGTTTGATGACGAGGAGGAGTAGAGCAGGAGTGGATAGGGATCCGCCTGCGTGTTGCGGATGGGAACGTGAAGGCCAGTGGCGAGCAAGGAGGGGGTATGGGGACACCTTACGGTATGTCATCGGCTGTCTCCCTCATGATCGCGTGGGATTGATCGTCCGCTCACACGAGGCCCCAGAGCCCTGCCAGGAGATCTCCCCATCCATGTGATGAAATCACTCCCTGTCCCAGAGGGGAAGCGCAGTAACCCGCCCGGTGCGCTGCACCTCCTCCCTGGACAGCAGGTGGGACACCGAGACGCCCAGCAAGCGCACTGGCCTGTTCCCGCCAGCGAGCTGGGCCAGCAGCGTGCAAAGCACAGGCAGCATCGCCTGTGCGTCCTGGAACCCTTCCGGGCGGCTGACGCTGCGCGTGATGAGCTGGAAATCGCTCCATCTGACCTTGAGCGTGAGCGTCCTCCCACGCAGATCCAATTCGACCAGGCGCCGTTCCAGCTGCCCGGCGAGTTGCTCCAGAACCCCTTCCATGCGATCCCGATCGACGAGGTCGCGTTCGAAGGTGACTTCCTTCCCAATCGACTTGCGTTCTCGCCTGGGTTCGACCGGGCGGTCATCCTCGCCGCGCACAAAGCGATAGAGCTGGCTCCCGTGCTTGCCAAGCAGAGCACGCAACCGCTCCTCGCCCAGGCGTTTGAGATCGGCCCCGTGTTCTATCCCCAGCTCTCTGAGCTTTGCCGCAGTGACCTTGCCCACGCCAAAGAATGTGTCGATGGACAGCGCCTCAAGAAAGGCTGGGGCCTGTTCCGGTGAGATCACCGTGAGGCCATCCGGTTTGTGGGCATCCGAGGCCAGTTTCGCCAGAAATTTGCAGTAGGAGACTCCAGCCGAGGCCGTGAGGTCTGTGGTTGATCGGATCTGCTGCTTGATCTCCCGCGCCAGCTGCGCTGCCTCCTCAAGGTGGTGAACGGCAGCCGTCACATCGAGGTATGCTTCATCCAGGCTGAGCGGCTCGACCAACGCCGTATGCGCCTGGAAGATGGCCATCACTTGCTGTGAGACCGCTCGATACACCTCGAAGCGTGCAGGCAGGAAAATCGCCTCCGGGCAGAGCCGCTGCGCCGTGCGGCTGGGCATAGCGGAATGCACGCCGAAGCGGCGCGCTTCGTAGGAGGCGGTCGAGACCACGCCGCGCCCCTCGGGTGACCCTCCCACGATCACGGGTTTTCCTCGCAGCTCCGGGCGGTCACGCTGCTCGATACTGGCGTAGAAGGCATCCAAATCGATATGCAGGATGAAGCGGGATTCGTGCATGGCGTTCATCGTCTTTCGGCTCGCTGGCTCTCAACCTTGCTCTCATTGTATCAGACCCGAGCGGGATCGACCAGACGGCTGTTGTCTTCTCGCATGGTCCACCTGGAGGAGGGGTAGATGCCTCAGGCTGCCAGTACAGATGATAAAACACCAGAGGGAACAAGAACAAGGCATGGGGAGATGTGAAGGGATGATTCACCTCTGGCTGCCAGGTGCCTCCGGACGTCCTTCCCACAGCAGAGTCGCCCCTTCCTCCTGCGCATGTTGCTCTACCGCCTCACCAAGGCGCTGATGCTCATACTCTAGCTCCTGACCAAGTTTGTCCAGCGTCGTCTCTACCTGGTCAAGTGCAGCATAGGCGTCTTCCAGTGTTTGCACATAGTGCTCCTGTTGACCTGGGAGCTGCAGATCAGTGATGTCCAGGTGACGTAACGTCTCCAACCGAGTACACAGTCTCCGGAGTGATGCTATCGTGGTTTCTATTTCCATTTCGTTCATCGTTCTTGCTCCTCACTCTCTTCCCCTTAAGAAGACACGTGCTCACCTGCTCTACAGTCATTTCCTGTCTCTCACGTTTGCTGTTCGCTGCTCCTTCTGCTTTCAGTCACCTGATCGAAGCCAATCACGTGGAGCATCCGCGACGTTGAAGAGCGCTTCGCAGTCGCACTAGGCGCCCCGCTCTTCTAGCTCAGGAATGGTGGTCGCCTCATTGATACCATGAACTCGCATCCAGTGCCGTGTGAGCTTGAGCGTGCAGTCACAGGTCCAGGTGAGGGACTCGCTCTTAAGGATCTCTTGCCGAAAGATGCAGTCTTCAGGACTTTCCAGCCATACATACAACGCCTCAAAGCGCGGCGGGAGAAAGATGGCCTGCGGGCAGAGTCGGTAAGTCGTCTTGGCGGGCATGGCACTTCTGACCTCGAAGACACGGGCCTCATAGGAGCACGTCGCCACCACGCCTCTGCTCTGGGGCGAACCGCCGACCACGACCGGCTTGCCGCACAGCTCAGGATGATCGCGCTGCTCGATTGACGCGTAATAGGCGTCCAGGTCGATATGCAAAACAATACGCTGTGTTCGCTGGATCTCTTCCATGCATTCTTTCACTGCTCACGCATGGCCGCTTCTTCCGCATCGTATCAGAGCAATAGGCCAGGAGGCAACTCTGGCGGATGGACAGGAAGTTGGCTCCGGCAAGGCGCAGCAAGAGCCGAAGATTGGTCAGCTCTGCCTCCTTGCTGACTGACGAAGAACAGGTCCAGAGGAGAACGCACCCTCACCGAAGTCCATCGAACAGCGGGTAGCTGGAGAGATAGCTGAGTTCGACGAGTTCGGTGCGCGGCACGCTGCGCGCCATCGCCTCGCGAATCGGTGCGATTCGGGTCGGCACCGAAAAGCCGGGCAGCCAGTTGTCATGATGATCCAGAATCACGCGGCGTGGGTGCAGCAGATCGGCCTGCCGCGCCACGAACTGGGCGAGCGTCCCCTGAATGGGTTCTCCATCGATAGTGCCGCGACCAGCCGCAGCTAGAATGGCCACATCAGGGCGCAGGTTGTGCAGAATACCGCTCCAATGCCCGCTCGTATCCTGATACAGCAGCGAGCCCTCTGGCGTCTCGAACAGGTACACGAAGCTGCCGCCATCGCCGCGTACCCCCTGCGCACTCGCCTGTAAGTGCGAGAGCACCTCCGGCCCCAGACTCGCCAGCCCCTGCATCACCTCTTGCAGGCGCGCCATGCGCTCCTGATAGGTCACTCCCAGGTCGCCCAGGCAGACCTCATCGGGCTGGTACATCCCCCCTTCGGAGTCCACACACAGGAATGCAGGCTCGGATACACCGCGACGGTCACTTCCGAAGAGAGGCGAATGCGCTCCCCACCACCGACTGGGAGCAGCTGTGAAAGCTTCACGCCTTCCTGTTCCATGATCCGCACCGTCTCGTGCGAACCGATGATGGTGGCTCCGGTTCGCTTCGCAATGCGCTCGGCTCCCCAGAGGTGGTCGAAGTGGGAGTGGCCGACCACGATCCAGTCGGCGCGCTCAATGTCATCCGCTCGCAAGCCGGTGCTAGCAGCCCCAGGGATGCGATCGATATAGGCATCCAGGAACAGCACCAGCGAACCGACCGTGAGCCGGAAGGTGGCGCAACCGTACTAGTCAAGCCCTGCTGTCATTGCATGTCGCCTCCTTTGTCCTTCTCCTGAGCTGCTGCATCAGCGAGGAACACGTTTCCTGTCACAGATGGGAAAAACGGTGACCATCGGGTGTCCCACACCTGTTTGCAAGCGGTTGGCGAAGGTGGTCTGCTGAACTGTTGTGTGAGACGCTCCCATTAGAAGTCTGCTGGTGGTGAAAGCACGGGCTTGATATCGACGACCGGGGTTCCATCAATCGCTTCGATCGGCCCCACTTTGACGCTCTTCCCGGCGATTTCTCGAACCGTCACCCGATGTAAGCCGAGTGGATTGGGTCGATCGGGAGACCGTGTCGCAAAGACTCCGACCAGAGGCCTGGTCTCGTCATTGCGGGGATGCGTTTTCAAGATGTCGCGCCCAGCCTGGTGCAACCAGGTAATCACGATGAGTTCATCGCCCACCTCGATCCCCTCAAGCCCCTCTGCAACCGTCGCATGCACTTCGAGCCATGCGTCGGGCGCGCCTTCGCGGCCCTGGTTGGGTGCTGCTCCACGATCTTTGAGAGGCGAGCGAAGGAAGCCAAGTGGAAAAAGTGAATAGTGAGTCTCTTGCATGACGTTCCCTCCAGAATCAATGTCAACCGAATCATAGGTATACATGATCAGAAAAAAGCTTCTTGGATCTTGCCTCAAACCCGCTCGGCTAGCCCGTGTTTTGCAAAAAGCTATGCTCATGACGTCCTTCCTTCTGTGTACAGTTGGACGCTGTAGGCTTCCAGAGCCCCTGGAGTGGCGCCCATCATCGCAAAGATGAGCCGCTTGTGATACTTCAGGAAGGCAACAGCGTTATGTGCAGTCGCCGCCTGTACCCGGTAGCGAGCACACGTCGATGTATGCTCGCTGTCCGCTCCTGCCTCGTCAAAGGTGACCAGGTAGGGGCCCACGTGCATGAGATCGCGGTGTCCCTCTGCGCTTGCAACGTTCATGCGTCTGGCTCCTTGTGTAGTCTTCCAAATGTTCGTCAGGCATGCGCGATCAAGAGGCAGACATTGCCACATGGCGATGCCGAATCGACACCAGCCTCTTCCGCTCCACCAGCCCACGAATTGCGCAACGAAGTTGTAGCGAGTAGCAAGCCCCTCAGTTCGCAGGCGCAGCGGTACGCAATCGGCGATCCAGATACCACCCAAGTCCAGCCGTGACGATGGTAGCTCCCGCTCCCAGGAGGTTAGATGGCACCCCTACGATCCGCACAAGCCGATGCCCTGGGTCCTCAACGGCAGTGCCTGGTACGAAGGGAGCAAGAAAGAAAGGTCCCCAATATGCCACGGGGATCGCTGCGGCAACAGTCACCGCTGCGTCCTGATCTGGCGAGCGTCGCCAGAGCAACCAGAGTGCGACCGATGAGAGCAGCGTCGTCATCCCCAAAGAGACAGCCCCGTGAAAGCGGGCATGGGGAGACCACTGGGGACTGAAGAGGTGCGAGTCGTTCCAGTCAGCTAGAAAGGGCGCCACAGCTGTGATGATGGCAGCAAGGGAGATGAGCATCTTTCCAATGTTTCGACGCATGGCTTTCTTCCTCCTCTGTGATTCTGAGTGAGTCGTTTCCAGGTCTTGAGCCGTATCCAGCATAAATCTTCTCTTCGGTCAATGCTGGTAGTCTACCATTTTTCTATTTCTGGGCACAACTTAGTATCACTCAACGGTTAGCTCTTCAACAACCTCGTTGCGCAATTCGTGGGACCAGGAGGCTGACATCATTATACCAGCCATATGTATGTCAGCCTCCATGAAGTCGCCAGATGGGAAAAACAACTCCCTACTCACCGCCTTCTCCACATACGTTTCACACGATGTTTTCAGAATAGCCAGAAGTTTAGGTACGCCAAGGTATGAAGCATGTGGCTCGGAACAATCTTCCGTGAGTAGGAGACCCCACGACAGATGAACTTCTTCATGGCCAGGAGCAATCGCACGGGCCGTCCTGCACAAGGCAGATCCAATGGGTGACGGCGATAGTAATCGCGAACAGCAGATGAGGGTGTCGAGCAGAGCGGACAGAGTGACATCACGCGGTGCGAGGTGACCCGCACGAGCAAGTGTTCTGGCGTCTCGCTGATGGAGGTGATGTTGAGTCCCTCCGGCAAAGGAAACAGCAGGGTAGTTGGCATCCCTTGCCACCTCCAACAAGATTTTTTGAAGTGTAGCAGGTTCGCGGAAATTTCCCAGCGACTCACCAAAAACACGATATGTGTTACGTTGACAATGCCCAGAGTGATATCACGACATGAACGCTATTAAAGCACCCTCTCTCTCAAGCTGTTTTTGTTTTTTGCAAGGTGCCCGCTTGTAGGTATCTTCTCATTCCTCCACCTCCCATCTTGGCAACAGCTGGCATGACTGCTCTACTTTCCCAAGAAGAGCGGAAGGACGAGAACTGTGTCATCATCACCTCGTGAACAAGAGACGCATCCGACAGAGCACGTGCAAGGCATCGTGGAGCGCGTGACCTATCACGCGGAGGATTCCGGCTACACGGTGGCCCAGCTCAAAGCACCCGGTTATCGCGACCTCGTTACCATTGTGAGTCGCTTTCCAGATATCCATGCCGGGCAGTCCCTGCGCCTCACCGGCTACTGGCGTGAGCATGCACAATACGGCCAGCAGTTCCAGGTGGTCCAGGCGCAAGAAACGAAGCCTGCTACCCTGACGGGCCTGGAGAAATATCTGGGTAGCGGTCTCATCAAAGGTATTGGCCCGGTGACTTTTAGGTGTTGTTCTCGTCGAGGACTTTAAGCCTCTCAGCAAGTGGCTTTCTGTTAGAGCACACTCTCTTGTTAGCCAATTTTTGTGCCTCCGAAGGGGCTACTGATAGCATACCAAATCCATGTTAGTTGTCGTTAAAAAATAACTTTCCCACCTTCTCAGACTCAGAGAACGCTGGGTGTAGAAAGGACAGTGACACGTGGTCGGATGATGAAGTTCCACTGACGACACTCGCTCAAGTATTCGATGTTGAGTTGCTGCATCTGGGCATCCGACACCTTCTGTCCTTTTACAGAGAGACCATCCAGCAAAGCCGCTCGGACGGTCAATCCTGTCCTAGTGGTCGTCCCACGAAGATAGGTAAGCATCGTGTCCAGACTGCGCAGCGGCTTGCCCGCCCAATTCCGACTGATCTGGCTGAACAGGCGATGCTCGATGG
>WNGJ01004520.1_pt1 | contig 14487 bp, 10 predicted proteins | sample 5400611 | NCBI WGS metagenome assembly WNGJ01 (sample SAMN13153375, study PRJNA577476) | soil metagenome | isolation source: 40 cm soil or saprolite under Garry oak tree replicate 1 | place: USA:California | collected 2016-06-15
ACCGGGTTCGTCGAAGCCGCCCGGCGCGAGAAGCTCAAGGAGCTGCTGGAGCGCGGCGTGGCGCCGTTTGCCTACCGGTTCGAGCGCAGCGCGACCGCCCACCAGGCCGTGGCCGCCTACCAATCGGACGACGACTCCAGCGTGCACCGGGTCGCGGGGCGCCTCGTCGCGCTGCGCCCGCACGGCAAGACGACCTTCGCGCACCTCGAGGATGCCACGGGCAAGATCCAGCTCTACTTCAAGGGCGACGAGTTGGGCGCCGATCGCTACGGCCTCGTCGAGCTGCTCGATCTGGGCGACCATCTGGGGGTCGAGGGCCGTCTCATGAAGACCCGCACGGGGGAAATCACCGTGCGCGTGGCCCAGTTCACGCTGCTCGCCAAGGCGCTCCGCCCGCTGCCGCTCGGGAAAGAAGACGCGAGCGGTGTGAAGCACGGTGAGCTGACCGATCCCGAGCTGCGCTACCGGCAGCGCTATGCCGATCTCGCCGTGCATCCCGACGTGCGCGAGGTGTTCCGGCTCCGTACGCGAATCGTGCAAGGAATCCGCGCCTTCCTCGACGGCAAGGGGTATCTCGAGGTAGAGACGCCGGTGCTGCAGCCGCTCTATGGCGGCGCGGCGGCGGTGCCCTTCCAGACGCATTACGAAGCGTTGGACACGACCTTCTATCTCCGCATTGCGGACGAGCTGTATCTGAAACGGTGCCTCGTGGGCGGTCTCGAAAAAGTGTATGAGATCGGGCATGACTTTCGGAACGAGGGGTTGTCGCGGTTCCACAATCCCGAGTTCACGATGGCCGAGTGGTATCAGGCGTATGCGGATTACAACGACGTGGCCGCACTGACGGAAGAAATGCTGGCGGGTCTGGTCCTCGAGCTGTTCAAGAGCAGCGTGCTGGAGCGCCACGGTGCCACGCTGTCGTTCGCGCGGCCGTTCGCGCGCAAGGACTACTACGGCCTGGTGCGCGAGCACGCCGGCATCGATCTCACGAAGGCGAGCGACGCGCAGCTGCGCGACGTCCTCAAGCGCCACAACGCGCCGGACACGGACACGCTCAACGGCCCCAAACTGGTGGATGAAGTCTTCAAGACCTGCGTCGAGCCCAAGCTCGTGCAGCCCACGTTCGTGTTCGACTATCCGCTCGCGCTGTCGCCGCTCGCCAAGCCCAAACGTGGCGATCCAACCAAGGTCGAGCGCTGGGAGCTGTTCGTGCAGCACCGCGAGCTCGCCAACGCGTTCAGCGAGCTGAACGATCCCGACGAACAACGCCGCCGCTTCGAGCAGCAGGCGGCGCTGCGCGCTGCCGGGGACGCGGAGGCGCAGCAGCTGGACGAGGACTATCTGCGGGCGCTGGAGTACGGCATGCCGCCGGCGGGCGGCGTCGGGCTCGGGGTGGACCGGTTGACCATGATCCTCGCCGATCAGACCAACATTCGCGACGTCATCCTGTTCCCCATGCTGCGGCCGGAGTGATGTCGATCGCGATGGTGGTGCTGAAGGTCGTGCTGGCCGCCGCGGCGGCCGCCGCCCTGTTCGTCCTCATCACGAACTGGCCGTCGCGGCTCGATCTGCGGGTGGCGATGCGCTACCTGCGGAGCCGGCGGTCGTCGCGCCTCCTGTCGTTGATCACCGTGATCGCCGTCGGCGGCGTCACCATCGGGGTCATGGCGCTGGTGATCGTGCTCGGCGTGATGAACGGCATGCAGAACGACCTGCGCGAGAAGATCCTGGTCGTCAATCCGCATCTGCGCGTGCTGACCTACGGGGAAGGGCTGCGCCTGGATGACTGGCAGGACGTCGTGACGAAAGTGCGGCGTACCCCCGGCGTCGTGGCCGCCGCGCCGTTCGTGTTGACGCAAGGGTTGATCTCGGCGGGTCACGACTATGCCGAAGGCGTTGCGGTCATCGGCGTCGAGTCGGACACCGGATCGCGCGCGGTGACGAGCCTGCCGCGTTTCTTCAAGCAGGGCGATTTGACCTTTCATACGACCCAGCGTGGCGTCGAGGGCGGTGTCGCGATCGGCACACGCCTCGCGAGCAAGTTGTCCGCGTATCCCGGCGACATCATCACGATGGTCGCCCCCGCCGGGTCGCAGTTCAACAGCAGCGTCGGCGCGTTCATCCCGAAGTATCGCCGCTACGAGGTGACCGGGGTGTTCGAGACCGGCATGTACGATTACGACAACAGCTACGTCGTCATGCGCCGCCAAGGAGCCCAGGATTTCGCGGGGTTGGGCGGCGCCGTGAGCGGTATCGAGGTGCGGCTCGCGCACCCCGAGCAGGCCACCGAGGCGGGCCAGCGGATTGAGAGCATCCTCGGCTATCCCTATCGCACGCTCGACTGGCAGCTCCAGAACCGCTCGCTGTTTTCCGCGCTGAAGCTCGAGAAGCTGGCGATGGGGCTGGTGGTCTTCCTGATCTGCGTGGTCGCGGCCTTCAATGTCGTCGGCACCCTGACGATGGTGGTGCGCGACAAGACGCGCGAGATCGGCATCCTGCTCGCCATGGGGATGCACCGCAGCCGCATCCGGCGCGTCTTCCTTATTCAGGGCGTGTTCATCGGACTCGTCGGCACGGCGCTCGGGGCGGTGCTCGGCCTGGTCGTCGGCGCCGGCGTCAACAACGGCCGTCTGATCCCGATCGACCCGTCGATCTACTTCATCGATCACCTGCCGGTCCTGAACAATCCGCTCGACGCCCTGGCGGTGATCGGGGCGAGCCTCATCATCGCCACGCTCGCGCCGCTGTATCCGAGCATGCAGGCCGCCCGGCTCGATCCGGTGACGGCGATCCGCTACGAATGAACGCGCTCCTCGTGGCCAAGACGATCCGGCGCGTGTTCGCGGGCGGCGATGGCCAGCTGCTCGAGATCCTGCGGGGCGTCGACGTCGACGTGCGGCGCGGCGAATTCGTCGCGATCGTGGGCTCGTCGGGAGCGGGGAAGAGCACGCTCCTGCATCTCCTGGGGGCACTCGACAGCCCGACGACCGGTGACATCTGGTTGGACGGGTCGCGCTATGCCGATCTCGACGCGCGGGGCGCGGCGGAGCTCAGGAACCGGAAACTGGGATTTGTGTTCCAGTTTCATCATCTGCTGCGGGAGTTCTCGGCTGTGGAAAACGTCATGATGCCGCTCTTGATCGGAGGCACGTCGCCGCGCACCGCGCGATCGCGCGCGGAGGAAGTGCTGTCCGAAGTCGGCCTCGCGGGACGCATGAGTCATCGGCCGTCCGAGCTCTCGGGTGGCGAGCAGCAGCGCTGCGCCGTCGCGCGCGCGCTCGTACACGATCCGAGTGTCGTGCTCGCGGACGAGCCGTCTGGCAACCTCGACCACGCCAATGCCGAGCGGCTGCACGAGATGTTCTTCCGGCTGGCGCGGGAGTACGAAACGGCAGTGGTCGTGGTCACGCATAACCGCCAGCTGGCGGGGCGCGCGGACCGGGTCCTGTTGCTGGAGGACGGCCGGCTCACCACAGTGAGCTCGGCCGATGCGATTCCCTGATGCTCTGCGATAACTGCAAGGAGCGGGACGCCATCATCAACCTCACCCAGGTCGAGCATGACTCCAAGGTCACGCTCCACCTGTGCGAGCAATGCGCCCAGCAGAAGGGCGTGGAGACGGGCGGTGCCGTGTTGAAGAGTCCCCTCGGCAACTTCCTGGGCGCGGTGGTGAAGGGCGGCGGTTCCGGCGCGCTCGTCCCCGCGGGCGGTGAGGCACTGCGGTGTCCGGCCTGTGGCAGCACGTTACGCGATTTCCGCGACTCCGGCCGCTTGGGCTGCGACCAGTGCTACTCGTCGTTCGACACGCACCTGCGGGACCTGCTGCGGCGCCTGCACGGCTCGAGCCAGCACGTCGGCGAGCGCTACGACATCCCAGGCGCAGCCGGAGGGGGCGCCGATCCCCGCAGCGAGCTCCTCGACCTGAAGGCGCAGCTGCGGCGTGCCGTCGAGGGCGAGAATTTCGAGCTCGCGGCTGAGCTGCGAGACCGCATCCGGGTGCTGGAATAATGGATCTCTCACTGCTGCCCGACGGCGGGATGCGCTGGCTCGACGCCTCCGGTCCGAAATCGACCATCGTGCTGTCGACCAGGATCCGGCTCGCGCGGAACGTGCAGGGCGTGCCGTTCAGCCAGCGCGCGAAGGACGCCGACCGGACCGCGGTGCTGGCGCGGGTCAGTGAGGCGGCGGCCTCGTCCGATCACCTCTCGTCCGCCGTGGCATTCCACCTCGACCAGATGGAACGGCCAGAACGGCAGCTACTGCACGAACGTCATCTCGTCAGCAAGGAGCTGGCGGGTCTGGACCGGGACGCGCGACCCAGGCCGGGTGCCGCGTTGCTGGTACAGGACCAGGTTGGGGTAATGGTGAATGAAGAGGACCACCTCCGGCTGCACGGCATGTGGTCCGGATTCGATGTGGAAGGCGCGTACGCCGCCGTCGAAGCGGTCGATGCCGAGATGGGCCGGCTCGTTCCTTTCGCCTTTCATCCTGAATTTGGCTATCTTACGTCCTGTCCGACGAATGCCGGAACGGGGCTCCGGGCCAGCGTCCTTATCCATTTGCCGGGCCTTGTTTTGACCAAAGAAATCACCAAAGTTCTTCAGGGACTGTCGCAGGTAGGCTTGACCTTTCGGGGCTTGTACGGGGAAGGCAGCGATGTCGTCGGCAATTTCTTCCAGTTGTCCAACCAAACAACCTTGGGGAAGACTGAAGACGAGCTGATCGACCACCTCGGGAAGATCGTGCGGCAAGTCGTCGAATACGAGGAACAAGCGCGGGATGTGCTGCTGCGCACGGCGCCTGAGGAAGTGGAAGATAAGACTTGGCGGGCGTATGGGCTGCTGAAGCACGCGCGCCGGCTGACGTTTGAAGAGACGATGAATCTGTTGAGCGGAGTGCGGTTGGGTGTCGGTCTGAATCTGCTTCCCGGGCCGGGGGTATATACGCTCAACAAGCTGCTGATTTACACTCAACCTGCGCACCTGGCGGCTATGGATGGCCGGTCGACCGGCGACCGGGAGCTGCCGACGGTGCGCGCTGCGTTTGTGCGGCGCCTGCTCGAAGCGGAATCCAGCTGAACGGCGAAAGGTGAGTTCGGAACTGCGATGAACGGCTACAACTTCACGGATCGAGTCCGGAAAGTTCTGCAGATGGCGCGGGAAGAAGCGGCGCGTCTGCATCACGAGTACGTCGGCACCGAGCACATTCTGCTCGGCTTGATCCGCGAAGGCGAGGGCGTTGCCGCCGCGGTCCTGACCAATCTCAACGTCGATCTCGAAGAGATCCAGCAGAAGATCGAAGAGACCGTCAAAAAAGGGAAAGCCGCCGCCGCCGCGGGCCCGGATCTCCCCTATACGTCGCGCGCCAAGAAGGTGCTCGAGCTGGCGATGAGCGAGGCGCGCGAGTTGAATCACTCCTACGTCGGCACCGAGCACCTGTTGCTCGGCCTGCTGCGCGAAGAGAAGGGGATCGCCGCGCAGGTCCTGACGGACGCCGGCGTGAACCTCGAGCAGGCCCGCGCCGAGACGCTGCGGTTGCTCGGCAGCGAAATGCCGTCGACGCCGGCCGGCGGCGGGACCGGCGCGCAGCCGACGCCTCCCAAGAGCGAGAAGAAATCGAAGACGCCCGCGCTCGACCACTTCTGCCGCGATCTCACACAGCTCGCCGCCGAGGGCGCGCTCGATCCGACGATCGGCCGTCAGAAAGAAATCGAGCGCGTGATGGAGATTCTGTCACGCCGCAAGAAGAACAACCCGGTGTTGATCGGTGAGCCCGGGGTGGGCAAGACGGCGATCGTCGAGGGGCTGGCCCAGCTGATCGCCAGCGGGCAGTGCCCCGACGCGCTCAAGGATCACCGCGTGCTGTCGCTCGATATGGCCGCCGTCATCGCCGGCACCAAGTATCGCGGCCAGTTCGAAGAGCGCCTCAAGGCCGTGATCAACGAGATCGCGCAGAACAAGAACATCATTCTGTTCATCGACGAGCTGCACACGCTGGTGGGCGCCGGCGCCGCCGAAGGCGCGGTCGACGCGTCCAACATGCTCAAGCCGGCGCTGGCGCGCGGCGAGCTGCAGTGCGTGGGCGCATCCACGTTGAACGAGTATCGCAAATACATCGAGAAGGACGGCGCGCTCGAGCGGCGCTTCCAGACGGTGATCGTCGATCCGCCGACCGTCGACGAGACGATCGAGATCCTCAAGGGGCTGCGGAAGCGCTACGAGGATCATCACCGCGTCATTATTCCCGACGAGACGCTGATCGAAGCGGCGAAGCTCTCGGAGCGCTACATCACCGACCGGTTCCTGCCCGACAAGGCGATCGACGTGATCGACGAGGCGGGCGCCCGCGCCCGGCTGGCCGCCCAGGTGCCGCCACCCGAGGTCGCCGAGCTGAAGGACAAGCTCGAAGCCTTGAGCGGCGACAAGGAAGCCGCGGTGCGCGACCAGAACTTCGAGCGCGCGGCCTCGCTGCGCGATTCCGAACGCGAGCTCCAGGCCGACATCCGGCGCAAACAGGAAGAGTGGGAGCGCGAGCGCCAGACCCGCCGGCCGACGATCAGCGAGGAAGGCGTCGCGTTCATCGTGTCGCGCTGGACGGGGATTCCCGTCACCCGCCTCCAGGAAGCGGAGACCGCGCGCCTGCTGCGCATGGAAGACGAGCTGCACGAGAGCGTGGTCGGTCAGAACGAAGCGATCCAGGTCATCTCGCGGGCCATCCGCCGCAGCCGGGCGGGCCTCAAGGATCCCAAGCGTCCCATCGGCTCCTTCATCTTCAGCGGCCCCACGGGCGTCGGCAAAACCGAATTGGCCCGGGCGCTCGCGCGGTTCCTGTTCGCGGATGCCCAGGCGCTGATTCGCGTCGACATGTCGGAGTACATGGAGAAATTCTCGGTGAGCCGGCTGATCGGTGCGCCGCCGGGATACGTGGGCTATGAAGACTCGGGCACGCTCACCAAGGCCGTGCGGCGCAAGCCGTACTCGGTCGTGTTGCTCGACGAGATCGAGAAGGCGCATCCCGACGTGTTCAACATCCTGCTGCAGGTGCTCGACGAGGGCCACCTGACGGACAACTACGGCCGGGTGATCGACTTCAAGAACACCGTCGTGATCATGACCTCGAACGTCGGCGCGCGCGACGTCGTGAAGGGGAAGGCGCTCGGCTTCGCCCAGCAGGACGCGAAGAACGACTTCGAGCGGATGTCCGAGAAGGTCAAGGAAGAGGTCAACAAGGTCTTCAATCCCGAGTTCCTGAACCGGCTGGACGACGTGATCGTCTTCCACTCGCTCACCCGGGAGCATATTGCGCTGATCGTGGCCATTCTGGCGCGCGACGTGCAGAAGCGGTTGGGAGAAGAGGAGCTGAGCCTGCGGCTGACGCAGGGCGCGACCGACTTCCTCGTGGAACACGGGTACGATGAACACTTCGGTGCGCGGCCGCTCAAGCGCGCGATTCAGAAATACGTCGAGGACCCGCTGTCGGAGAAGATCCTCGTCGGAGATTTCGCCAAGGGCGACGAGATCGAGGTGGACGTCGCCCCCGACAAGGAGCGCCTGGCGTTTCGGGCACTCTCCGGCTCGAAGGCGTGATCCGCCGGCTCACCCTTCCATTCTGCTTCAGTCTCGCCGCTGTCGCCCCGGGTCTGTGCGCCGCACAGGCCGGCGGGGCGACGGGGGCGGGCGTTGCGCCCGTCACCGCCCAGACGCCCGTCCCCGATTCGATCGCGGTGCTTGGCTCCAAGCGCAATAGCACCATCAGCATCATCCAGATCAGCGGCCTGGTTCCGGGGCGCGCCATCAACTATCGCGACGTGCAGCGCGCCATTCAGGCGCTCTACACGAGCGCGCAGTTCGACGCGGTGGCGGTGACGCAGACGACGGCGGCGGGCAAGAACGTGCTCGTGATTCACGTGCACGAGCGGCCCCTGCTGGTCAAGTGGGCGATCCGGGGCGTGGCGCGCGTCCCCGAGCACAGCGTGCGCGACAAGGTGGCGCTCGCCGAGGGCCGCCCGCTCGATCTTGCGAACGTCGCGCGCGCGCGCGCCCGCATCGATTCGCTGTATCACGCCAAGGGATACTATCTCGCGCGCACCAAGCCGCTCTATGTGTATGAGCGCGATTCGTCGAGTGTCCGCGTGATCTTCGACATCGACGAAGGGCGCCGCGTCGCGATCGCCCGCGTCGATTTCCAGGGGAACACGCATTTCAGCGACGAGCAGCTGGCGGCCCAGATGCACTCGCGCTCCGAGGGGTTCTGGTGGTTCCGCTCGGGCGAATACAACGACGACAAGATCGGCGAGGATCTGCACCAGAATCTGCCGTCGTTCTACGGGAAACAGGGCTTCGTCGACTTCCAGGTGCTCGACGACACCCTGATCGTCCACGAAGGGACGGGCAAGGCGACGCTGGTCGTGAACGTCAGCGAGGGCGAGCCGTACCGTATCGGCTCGTTCGAGATCGTCGGCAACCGGCGGTTCTCGACCGAAGAGCTGCAGACGTTCTATCCCTTCACCGGCGAGCAGCGCACCGGACTGCTGGGCCTCGGCGGCAGGCGCCACATCGTGAATTTCGATGACCAGCTCTGGCAGGACGCCACGCGCAAGCTGCAGACGCTGTACTACAACAACGGCTACATCTACGTCACCGCGCGCAACGACGTGCTGCGGCGGATCGGGCCCGACGGCAAGCCCGTGGTCGACCTCCGGTGGGTGATCGCGGAAGGCCAGCCGGCGATCGTCAGCCACGTGGAGATCCGCGGCAACGACGTCACGCACGACCGCGTGATCCGCGAGGCGATCGTGATGGTCCCGGGCGACGTGTTCCGGCAGGACGCGCTCATTGCCTCCTATCAGCGCGTATCGAACCTCGGCTTCTTCAATCAGCCGATGCCGTTCCCGGACACCAAGCCGGCCAACGACCAGGGCGACATCGACGTGGTGTTCCGCGTCTCCGAGAAGCGCACCGGCAACATCAACTTCGGCGCGTCGGTGGGGCAGGGGACGGGGGTCGGCGGCTTCCTCGGCCTCGACGAGCCCAATCTGTTCGGGCAGGGGAAGCGGGGCCGGTTCCAGTGGCAGTTCGGCAAGAACATCAACGACTTCGACGTCTCCTTCACCGATCCGGCGGTGCGCGAATCGCGCATCTCGGCGACGCTCGGCGTGCACAATACGCGGGTCCGCTACGTCATCGCGAACGTCGGCCGCCTGCGGCGGCGCGGCGCCAGCCTGCAGCTGGGCTTCCCGGTGTTCGGCGACAACTATACGCGGCTGTACGCGTCCTACGGGATCGATCAGCAGAGCTTCACCGGTTCGACTACCAACCTTGCGTTCTCCAGCGCGTTCCGCTGCAACGATTGCGTGCGCTCGACCCTCGGGCTGTCGCTGATGCGCGATACGCGGGTCGACCTGCCGTTCCCGACCGCGGGGACGATGGTCCAGTTCGGCCTGTCGCAGAGCGGCGGCCTGCTCGGCGGATCGGGCAACTTCCAGCGCGCCGATATCGAGGGACATTTCTACGCGCCGATCGGCACGCTCGGCAATGGGGCGTCGAACGCCAAGTTCGTGCTCGGATTCTCGACCCGGTCGGGCTTTGTGTTCGGCGACTCGCCATTCTTCGAGCAGCTGTTTACGCTCGGCGGCACGCAGTTCTTCATCCCGTTGCGTGGCTATGACGAGGCCTCGATCACGCCATTCGGCTACGACCCGAACGCCAGCGCCAACGGCGCGAGCCCCAACGCGTTCGGCAAGGCGTTCTACACGATGACCGGCGAGTTCGGGATCCGGCTGTCGCAGATGCTCTATCTCTCGACGTTCTTCGACGCCGGCAACGTCTGGTCGCGGCCCGCCCAGTTCAACCCCACGCGGCTGTTCCGGGGTGCGGGCATCGGCGCCGCGGTCATCTCGCCGCTCGGACCGCTCGGGATCGACTACGCGTACGGGTTCGATAAGATCGATGCCTTCGGCCGGCCCGCGCCAGGTTGGAAGCTGCACTTCAAGCTCGGCAATTTCTTCTAAGCCACACCCACGCCCTACTTCGGGAGTTCCCGCTTTATGCAGCGTCTCGTGCTCGTTTCGCTCGCCGCCGTCGCCGTGTTCGCCACGGCACCGACCACCTTGCTCGGACAGGGGGGGCCGCCGTCGGCTCCGGGGCCGCTCAAGATCGCGTTCATCAGCTCGCAGGAGATCCTGAGGGCGACACCGGGCTACGCGGTGGCGGAGTCCACGTACCGGCGTGAATTCCAGGCCTCGCAGGTCGAGGTGCAGAAGCTGCAGCACCAGCTCGATTCGGCGGTCCAGGTCTTCGACCAGCAGTCGCTCGTGCTGTCGCCCGCGGCCCGGCAGGCCAGGCAGAAAGACCTGCAGACGATGCAGCAGCACATGGAACAGCGCTCCAGCGAGCTGCAGGACCACCTGCAGCAGCGGGAGCAGGAGCTGCTCGGCCCGCTCCGCGCGCGCATCACTTCGGTGATTCAAGGGATCCGCGCGGAGATGAACTACGCGCTGATTCTCGATGCCGACGCCGCCGGCGGATTCGTGGCCGCCGCGGATCCGGCGCTGAACATCACGCCCCGGGTGCTGCAGCGCCTCACGCAGGCGCAGTAACTCACCACGCGTACACTCTCCGCGAGTGAGATTGCTGCGCTCACCGGCGGCAAGCTGGTGGGTCCAGGAACTACCACGGTCGCCGGGGTCGCGCCGCTCGAGCGCGCAGGTCCCGGCGACCTCTCTTTTCTTGCCTCGCCCCGCTACGTCCCCTACTTTGAGCGCACCAGCGCCTCGGTCGTGCTCGTCGCGCCGGCGTTCGAGTCCGCCGGGGGTGGGGAGGGCGGAGGGCCAGGGACACGCATCGTCGTGCCCGATCCGTACGCCGCGCTGCTGGTCGTGCTTCCCGTGCTGTATCCGCAGGCCGTCTGGGAAGCCGGCATTCATCCAACCGCGGTGGTGGGCCGCGGCGCCACGTGGCAGGAGCCGGTCGCCATCGGCCCGCATGCGGTGCTCGGCCACGCGGTGCAGCTCGGCAAGAATGTGCGCATCGGCGCGGGGTGCGTGCTCGGCGACGGCGTGGCCGTCGGCGACGACACGCAGCTCTTTCCGGGCGTCACACTCTACTCGGGGACCGCACTCGGCAAGCGGGTGATCGTGCATGCCGGCGCCGTGCTCGGCAGCGACGGGTTCGGGTACATCCCCGGCAAGGATGGTGAGGCGCACCGCAAGATCCCGCACGTCGGGCGGTGCCTCATCGGAGACGACATCGAGATCGGCGCGAACACGTGCATCGACCGGGGCAGCGTGGACGACACCGTGATCGGCTCCGGCACGAAGATCGACAATCTCGTCCACATCGCCCATAACGTGCGGATCGGCGCGCGCTGCCTCATCATGGCGGAGGCAGGGATCGCGGGCAGCTGCCAGGTGGAGGACGACGTGATCATCGCGGGGCAGACCGGCATTGGGGACCACATCACGATCGGGCGTGGCGCGCGGCTGCTCGTGCAGTCGGGCATCATCGCCGACGTGCCCGCCGGGGTCACCGTCTCCGGGTATCCCGCGCGCCCGCACCGTGAGCTGCTGCGCGCCCAGGCCGCGATGTACCGCCTCGCAAAGATCGTCGACGAGCTCGAAGCCCTCGTGCAACCCAAACCCGAGCCTCCCCCTGCCGCCACCGAGCGCTAGGCGCTCGATCACGCGCCCCGCGGGCGTCCGCGGCACGGGGCTGCACACCGGCGCCGCGACGGAAGCGACCTTCCTGCCGGCGCCGGCCGGCCAGGGGATCGTGTTCCGGCGGATCGATCTCGCGGGGAAACCCGAGGTCCCGGCGCGGCTGACGGAGGTCGAGGCGGTCGAGCGACGCACGGCGATCGGGCACGGCGCGGCGACGATTCACACGGTCGAGCACGTGCTGGCGGCCGTGGCCGCCCATGTGATCGACGATCTCACGATCGAGCTCACGGGCCCCGAGCCGCCGATCCTCGACGGCAGCGTGCTGCCGTACTTCGACGCCCTCGCGCAAGCGGGGCCGGCCGCGGTGGGTGGCGAGCCCTCGGTGCTCACCGTCACGGCACCCTTCACCGTGACCGACAAGGAAGCGTCGTACGTGGTGGCGCCGGCGAAGGGGTTGCGTCTGACGGTGTCGATCGAGTGGCCGCATCCGTTGATCGGGCGGCAGGCGGGCACCTATGACGTGACGCCGGAGAGTTTCGCCGCGGAGCTCGCGCCGGCGCGGACATTCGGCTTCACGCACGAAGTCGCCGAGCTGCAGGCGCGCGGGCTGATCAAAGGCGCGTCCGAGGCGAACGCGATCGTGTTGGACGAGCGGGGCGTCGTGAACGGCGGGAAGCTGCGCTGGCCCGACGAGTTCGTGCGGCACAAAGCCGCGGACATCGTGGGGGACCTGGCGCTCACCGGCGCCCGGATTCAGGCTCATGTGGTGGCGACGCGGCCCAGCCACGGCGGCAACATCGCCCTGGCCCGGGCGCTCGCTCGCGCAGGGAGGCGCACCGGAATGCCGGCGATGGATATCGCGAAAATCATGGACTATCTGCCCCACCGCTACCCATTCCTGCTCGTGGACCGGATCCTTGAAGTGGAGGGCAACAAGCGGATCGTCGGGATCAAGAACGTCACGATCAACGAGCCGTTCTTTCAGGGACACTTCCCGGGCCATCCCATCATGCCGGGCGTGCTCATCATCGAAGCGATGGCGCAGGTCGGTGGGATGCTGCTGATGAGCCACTTCGAGGGGCAGGATACGGCGAACAAAGTCGTGTACTTCATGTCACTCGATAACGTGAAGTTCCGCCGTCCGGTCGTCCCGGGCGACCAGATCCGCTTCGAGCTCGAGATGCTGCAGTTCCGCGGCAAGACGTGCCGCATGAAGGGCGCCGGATTCGTAGACGGGCAGATCGTCGCCGAAGCGGAGATGATGGCCATGGTAGTCGATAAGTGATCCATCGCACGGCGCTGATCGATCCGACGGCCGAGCTGGGCGGCGACGTCTCCGTCGGCCCCTACTGCGTGATTGGTCCCAAGGTCACCGTGGGGGAGCGCTGCAGCATCGCGGCGCACGCGGTGGTCGAGCGCAACACGCGCATGGGCGACGGCGTGAAAATCGGCTACGGCGCCGTCATCGGCAACGACCCGCAGGACCTCAAGTACAAGGGCGAAGAAACCTGGGTGGAAATCGGCAGCGGCACGATCATCCGCGAGTACTCGACGGTCAACCGCGGGAGCACGGCGACGGGCAAGACGACGGTGGGCGAGCGCTGTTTCCTGATGACCTACGTGCATATCGCCCATGATTGCGTCATCGGCAACGACGTCATCATCGCCAACGCGGTGCAGATGGCCGGTCACGTCACCGTCCACGAGCGCGCGATCATCAGCGGCCTCGTGCCGATCCATCAATTCGTCCGCATCGGCACCTATTCGTTCGTGGGCGGGGGGTCGCGCGTCAATCAGGACGTGCCGCCGTTCACGAAAGCGGCGGGGAATCCCGTCCACCTCTACGGGCTCAATTCGGTGGGCCTGCAGCGCGCCGGCTTCTCGCCGGAATTGAAGCTCGCGCTGAAACGCGCCTACCGCCTCGTGTTCAACTCCGATCTCACGGTGAGCCAGGGGATCGCCCGTGCCCGCACCGAGCTGCCGCAGATCGCGGAGGTCGAAACGTTCCTGCAGTTCATCGAGGCCTCGCAGCGCGGGGTCATGGTGTGACGCCGCGCGTCCGGCCGGTGAAGGTGGGCGTGGTGGGCGCGGGCGCGCTCGGTTTCCACCACATCCGGCTGCTGAAAAAGATCGACGGCGCGGACGTCGTCGGCTTCTACGACCACAATCCGCCCCGTGCCGCGCAGGTGGCCAAGGACCTCGAGACCACCGCCTTCCCCTCACTCGAGGCGCTGCTGGAGCGGGTCGAGGCGATCACCGTCGTCGTGCCGACGCCGGCGCACGTGGACGTAGGGCAGGCGGTGCTCGAGCGCGGCCTCCACGCGCTGATCGAGAAGCCGCTCGCGGACACCGTGCCCGGCGCCGAGCAGCTGGTGCAGCTCGCGCGCGAGCGCGGGGCCTGTCTCCAGGTGGGGCACGTGGAGCGATTCAACCGCGCGGTGCGTGCCGCGACCCCCTATCTCGACGAGCCCCGCTTTCTCCAGACCGAGCGGTTGGCGCCGTTTCAGCCGCGCGGCACCGATGTCGCCGTGATCCTGGACCTGATGATTCACGATCTCGATCTGGTGCTCGAGCTCGTACGATCGGAAGTCGGCGAGGTGCGGGCCACCGGCGTGCCGATCCTGTCGCCGCACGTCGACATCGCCAACGCGCGCGTCGAGTTCGCCAATGGCGCCGTCGCGATCATCACGGCGAGCCGCGTGTCGCGCAAGCGGACGCGCAAGCTGCGGATTTTCCAGCCGACGGGATACTTCTCCCTGGACCTCGCGCAGGGGGACGGCCATTTCTACCGGCTGAAATCGGGATGGCAGGGGGCCCACGCCACCCGGATG
>WNGJ01004521.1_pt1 | contig 14487 bp, 14 predicted proteins | sample 5400611 | NCBI WGS metagenome assembly WNGJ01 (sample SAMN13153375, study PRJNA577476) | soil metagenome | isolation source: 40 cm soil or saprolite under Garry oak tree replicate 1 | place: USA:California | collected 2016-06-15
AGCCGCTGCGCCATCGCGTCCTCGCTCACCAGGAACGCACGCGCGACTTGCGCCGTGGTCAGTCCGCACACCGTTCGCAGAGTCAGCGCGACCTGAACCTCGGCGGCGAATGCCGGATGGCAGCAGATGAAAATCAGCCGCAGCATGTCGTCGTCGAGCGAGACCGGATTGTCCGACGCGTCAGAGGCTTCGGCGTTGAGCAGCAACTCGCGCGCCAGTTCATCCTGCTTGCCGCGAAACGCGATGCTCCGGCGGATCCGGTCGATCGCCTTGTTGCGGCCGACATTGACCAGCCACGCACGCGGATTGGACGGCGGATCGGAGACAGGCCAGCGCTCCAGCGCCGCGGCAAAAGCGTCCTGCAAGGCGTCTTCGGCGAGATCGAAATCGCCGACCAGGCGGATCAGCGTTGCCAGCGCCCGACCCGCCTCGTCGCGGAATATTTTTTCGACCTCGGTGAGTGTCATCTGTTTGGCCACTCCCACTGTCATTCCGGGGCGCATCGAAGATGCGAACCTCAGATGTGCAATTGCACATCGGGGAATCTCGAGATTCCGGGTTCGTGCTTCGCACGCCCCGGAATGACACCTTCGCCGTCAATTATTATAGACCATGATCGGCCTGACCTCGATCGAACCCGTCTTGGCGCCGGGAATGCGCGCGGCAATGGCGACCGCGGCATCGAGATCCTTGGCTTCGACCAGATAGTAGCCGGCGAGTTGCTCGCGCGTCTCAGCAAACGGACCATCCGTCGTCAAAGTCTTGCCGTCGCGAACGCGCACGGTGGTCGCGGTCGTTGTCGGCTGCAGTCCGTCGCCCGCCTTGAAGTTGCCGCTCTGGATGATGGACTGGGTGAATGCACCGTATTCCGCCGTTACCTTCTGGCGCGTCGCATCGTCGCTTTTGGCGTACTCGGCTTCGCTCCGATAGATCATCAACAAATACTGCATCTCGTTAACTCCTTTTTGACAGGCGCCATTCGCCGACATCCAGTCGAACGGGACCATCGCAAAACGACATTTTCAGGATAATTTATTTTGACCGATGCCGTGGACGCAATCGAGGCGAACCGCCTCATCACGGGCCGGATACCGCCTAGTCGCCTCGACCCGGGTTCGCCGAGAAATGTTCCTGCAGCTTGTTGGGGACGCCGTCGAACATCTTGGCGTCAGCGGGCGCTTCCCGCTTGATCGTGATGTTCGGCCAAACCGATGCATATTCCGCATTCAATTTGAGCCAGCTTTCGAGACCCGGCTGGGTGTCGGGAACAATCGCTTCGGCCGGGCATTCGGGCTCGCACACCCCGCAATCGATGCATTCATCGGGATGGATGACGAGCATGTTGTCGCCCTCATAGAAGCAATCGACCGGACAGACCTCGACGCAATCCATATATTTGCATTTGATGCAGTTGTCGGTGACGACGAAGGTCATGTCGCAGGCTCCGGTGGCCAGGGACGATCTGGCCGATAAAACAAGCCAAGCATCAGGCTCTCGGCAATGCGCGCGGCCTTAACGCGGAATTCCTCGCTGACGCCCTCGTCAAACAGCTCGCCGCAGGTTTCATTGAAGAGCGCGAGCCAACGTTCGAACAGCTGTGGCCGGATGCCCGGGATTACGAGATGCTTGACCAGCGGATTGCCCTTGTAGCGGCCTGTGGTCAGCATCACCGAGGACCAGAAGGCATACATCTTGTTCAGATGCGGTTGCCAATCGCCGGGAATCGCGCGCAGGAAGATCGGCGCGAGTTCCGGATCGCGGCGAACCTTGGTGTAGAACGCATCGACGAGCTGGTGGATGCCATCCTCGGAAATCTGGTCGAGCTTCGCGATGGAGGAGATCATTTCGCGTACACCGCGACGAGGACGCCGAACGTGGTCCAGAACAGCGAATTGATCAGCATCCGCACCAGATCGTGGTTCATGTCCGGGTTCCTGTCTTGGTTCCCGTCTCGGGTCTTGGCGAGGCCGAGGGCCCGGCAGGCGAGGTCTCCCGGCAGCAGGAATGGCCATGCCACGATATCACCGATCGCAACTGTCCTCCTCATCGCAGCACTCCTAGTAAAGAAGTATTCAATATACTGCTTATAGCTTCGCGCTTGTCGTAAAGCAATATCAATGATACATCTTTTCGTGATTGCGACCGTTGGCCCGGGAGACAGCACGTGCGCCTGACCGTCTATACCGACTATGCGCTGCGTCTGTTGATGTACCTCGCCGTCAAGGAAGACCAGCTGGCAACGATCGCGGAGATCGCCAAGAGCTTTGACATCTCCAGGAACCATTTGATGAAGGTGGCGCACCAATTGGGCGTTGCCGGCTATGTCGAGACCGTCCGCGGCAGAGGCGGCGGCTTGCGGCTGGCAAAGCCGGTCGAAGCCATCGGGCTTGGCGAGGTGGTGCGCCATACCGAGCCGGATATGGCGATCGTGCAATGCTTGAAACCGCTCAACGCGCCCTGCACCATCCGTCCGTGCTGCGTATTGAGACGCGCCCTGGAGCAGGCGCACGACGCTTTCATGGCTGTCCTTGATGGTTACACGTTGAGCGATCTCGTGCGGCCGCGCGGGCGGCTGGTTAATTTACTGGGTATTTCGCATAGCCAGGCTTTGCGATGACGGACCGGATCAAAATAGCCGTTATCGGCTTGACGTAACCGCGCTGAACCCCCATGCCTTAGGCGTCAGTCGGCCGGACGGCCGCTCCCGCTACGGTCGAAAGGCTGCGAGAGAGGAAAGTCCGGGCTCCATCGACATACGGTGCCGGATAACGTCCGGCGGGGGTGACCCCAGGGACAGTGCCACAGAGAATGAACCGCCCGCCTTCGCCCCTTCGGGGCTTCGGCGCGACAGGCCCCCGGGCTTGCTGCGCCATAGCAGCGTAAGCTGCGACGGCGAGTAAGGGTGAAAAGGTGCGGTAAGAGCGCACCGCGGGTCCGGCAACGGAAACGGCATGGCAAACCACACCGGGAGCAAGACCGAATAGGGACGGCAAACGCGGGTCGTTCGCGCAAGCGAAAACACCGCGAGGGCGATGTCAGGCTCGCCGTCCGGGTAGGTTGCTCGAGGCAACGCGCAAGCGTTGTCCCAGAGGAATGGCCGTCACGTATCGTCCGCGCAAGCGGGCGCTGCCCTACAAAACCCGGCTTACAGGCTGGCTGATGTCTATCTAGAAATGAGGGGTTCGGCGCAACACGCCGGACCCCTCGCCATATCTGCAATGGTCGTTCCATACTTTGCGAAGCATGAACCCGGAATGACGGAAATTATTTACGTCTGTTCCGCGACGATGTTCTGCAGCAGCGCCATCAGCGCATCCGGCGCCGTGACTGCCGGCGAATGGCTGGCGTCGATCTCGTAGTAGCGCCAACCCGGCTCGCTTTTGGCGCGCGCGGCAAACGGACCGAACGTATCCGCAGGCGTAGTGCGTGTGGCGTAGATATAGCTCCGCGGCAAGGTCAGCGCGCTACCCTGCAGCTTGAGCTTCATCTCGAAACATTTGATCGGCATGGGTACGCGGCGTTCGCTCAGCCATTCGACGTCCGCCGGCGATGTATCCGGTGGCGTGGGATTGGGCGGCGCGCGCCAGCCGTCACCGGTTCTCGCCAGTCCTTGCATGTGAGACCGCGCCGGCTCGTTGAGATCGAGCAGCGACTGTCCGTCTTCGGGCACGAACGCGTCGAGATAGATCAGCTGCGCGATACGATCGCGCGCCCGGTCGGCCACGCCGGTTGCGACCATGCCGCCATAGCTATGGCCGATCAGCACGATGTCCCGCAGGTCTTCGTATTTGATGACGTTCAGGATGTCCTGAATGTGGGTCTCGAGATCGATGGACGGGTTGGCCAGATGCTCGCGCTCGCCAAGCCCGGTGTAGGTCGGCGTGATCAGGCGATGCCCGGCCGCATTCATCAGCGGATGCATCTTCTTCCATGCCCATCCTGCCGACCAGGCACCGTGGCAGACGAGAAAGGTTTTCCCCATGACTTTTCCCCTTTGTCATCGCGACCGGACCGCTATAAGGCACATAAACGCCCTCTCGCCAACTCTCGCATTTCCATCAACGATAGAAACCTGCAGCGATGAGCACGTCCGCCTTTGTGCTTCTACCTCTCGGCGCGCTTGCGGGCGGCTACGTGTCGGGCCTTGCCGGCTTCGGGACCGCGCTGATGGCGCTTGGGATTTGGCTGTACGTTTTGCCGCCCTCGGCCGCGGTGCCGCTGGTCCTGATCTGTTCGATCATCGCGCAGACGTCAACGCTGCCGTCATTTTGGCGATCCATCGACTTCAAGCTGGTCTGGCCATTCCTGATCGGCGGGCTGGCGGGCGTGCCACTGGGTATCATGCTGATCGCTCACGCCGATCCGCAAATGTTCAAATTGAGTTTCGGCGTGCTGCTGCTGTTGTTTCCTGCCGCGCTTTATTTCAATCGCGCCCCGATCGCCGTGAGCTTTGGCGGCCGGGTGGCCGACGCGGCAGTCGGATTTGCCGGCGGAATCCTCGGCAGCCTCGCCGGCCTGTCCGGCCCGATTCCAATATTGTGGGCCAGCGTGCGAGGCTGGGGCAAGGACGAGCGGCGTGGCGTTTTCCAGACCTTCAACTGGACCATATTGAGCGCTTCGCTGTGCCTGCAGGCGGCAACCGGCTTCATCACCCGCGAAGTCCTCGCTCTCGCGCTGCTCGCCTTGCCGGCCACGCTGTTGGGCGCCTGGCTCGGCGCCCGGACCTATCACGCGTTGAGCGATCGGAATTTCCGCGATGTCGTGCTCGGCCTGCTGTTCCTGTCAGGCATAGGTCTGGTCTGGAGCAGTCTCGGGTTGCGGTAGCGTTGGTTACGGTGGCCCGCGCATGGCCGCCATGCGGAGCGCGCGAACACTGTACGCGCGCGAGCGAACCGGCTACGTCGGGCGCCATGTCCTCCCCTGCTTGGTCTCGCGAACATCTCGGTCTGTTACTGGGTTTTATCGGCATGGCGATCTTCGGCGGCACACTGCCGGCGACGCGGCTTGCAGTCGCGGGATTCGATCCGCTCGCACTCACGGCGCTGCGCACCGCGATCGCCGGGCTATGCGCGCTGGTCCTGCTGCTGGTGTTGCGGCGGCCGCTGCCGCCGCGCCGGCTGTGGTTCCAACTCGTGATCGCCATGCTGTGCGTGAGCATCCTGTTTCCGTTGTTGATGGCGCTCGCGGTGCAAACCGTCGATGCCTCGCATGGCGGCGTGGTGATGGGGATTCTTCCCATCGCCACCGCGCTGGTCGCCGTTGCCATCACCCACGAGCGGCCGAAACCGCTATTCTGGATCGCATCCGCGGCCGGCGCGTCGCTGGTCATCGCCTTCGCGCTGCGCCAGGGCGGCGGCACGCTCTCGGCCGGCGACCTCTTGCTGTTCGCCGCGGTCGGCGTCTCGGCGATCGGCTATGCCTTCTCCGGACGGCTCACCGCTGGGATGCCGGGATGGGAAGTCATCAGCTGGGTGCTGGTGCTGGCCTTGCCGATTTCGCTGCCCGCCGCCGCGCTGACCATGCCGGCGGACGTGACACAGATCGCGTTGAAACCATGGCTTGCGCTGCTCTATGTCGCGGTGTTCTCGCAATGGATCGGGTTCTTCGCGTGGAATGCAGGCATGGCGATGGGCGGCATCGCACGGGTGTCGCAGGTGCAGCTGCTGCAACCTTTCATCACCTTCGCGCTGGCGGCGCTCTTCAACGACGAGACGATTACACCGCAAATCCTGCTGTTCGCCGCGGCCGTCGTCGCCACCGTCGCGATCAGCACCCGCACGCGGGTTCGGCAAACGCCGGTGGTTCGGGGTTGACCTTGACCCACGCTTGACCAACAGCCTTCGGCGGCGGGTGCCCAAATAAACGGCTGCGCGAGGCGGATGGCCCTGGCGCGCCGCGCGATGCGCAACGACACCCGGTTTTTCAGGGGATTTGTCTCAGGAGGCTTGACGCAGCGGGCTTGCGTGCGTCGCGACCAGCTTGACGAGGTCAATTTGCCGGTTGGTGCCGGTCTTGGCAAACAGATGCTGGAGATGGGTTTTGACGGTGGCCTCCGCGATGCCGACGACTTCGGCGACAGCCGAAATTCCGCCGACCTCGCTCACCGCTGCAAGCACGCGCAGTTCGCCCGGCGTCAGCCTGTAGAGCTTCGAGATGGTCTCCATCGAGGACGGCGTTTCAAGCGAGGCCTGATGCACGAACACCGCCGCGACGGCGGAATAGGCTATTCCAGCCTGCTGCCTCGCCCCCGAGGTGAGCGGCAGGATGTGGGCAAGCCAGGTCTGCTCCGGAAGTGGAGAGAGCGGGACCGCGATCCCGTTTACTCCGACCGCCGCGTCTCCGTCACCGGCCGATGCGATGACATCCAGCAGCGTTGTTCTGATCCGCGGTTCGACGGCCATCAACACACGATCTTTCTGACGAAGAATTTCTCCTTCGTCGAGGATGACCTGCCCCGATGTGTTGGCAAATACGATGCGGGCATTTTCATCGACGAGAAAGACACCGGCAGCAAGACCGTTCAACGCGTCTGCGAATGCCCTCGTCTCCGTCTTGCCGAGGTCCAGCACATTCCCGATCAGCACCGCCCGGCGCACATGCGGAACGATGAGGCGCATCCGCCTGCGCATCCCTGCATCGACGAAGCCCTGCTCTTCGCTCCGAAAAATAGCGAACAGCGAAAAACTCGTCGTCGATTTATCGATGGTGGCCGCGAGCTGCTCCACAAAACCGTGGGGCTTTACCCACTCCTTGTAGAGACGCGTTTCCACGAATTCAGTATATGGCATACAATCTTCAATGCTGTAGATTTGCCCGATATCAAATAGAAACTGGGAGGTCGTCAGGGGATCGATCCTCACGCATTCGTCGAAATAACTTGGTACCGTGTTATCCGGTCTCCCATTCCAGTGCAGGATGGGGTTGCCGGTTCTGCGTGTGGCGTCCTTCCAATAGAGCGACGATGCCGACCCGCCGATGAACTCTGCCGACCTTTGCAATACCTCGCACCAAAGCGCCCGATTGAGCGTGGTGTCGTAGATCGTTCCGATCAAGTCCGAAAGGATTTGTGTTTCCTGGATCATCTGGCCTGCCTCTTCATCCATCCAGATGATACTGCAGGCAGCTAGCAATCGATATCGGTCGATCGACCGACCTGGCAAAGAAAGGCTTCATTATGGCCGCGTTGCGCAAGGCCTCACGACATAACCGGCAGGCCTCTTGCCTTGCGGTGCAAGCTCTTTACTCCGCTGCCGAAACGCGACCGAATTCGGTCGCCTGGCGCTCGAACAGGCCGCGATAGATTCCACCGGCACGGGTTGCGAGCGACGCATGGGTGCCCTGCTCGACGATCTCGCCGCGATCGAACACCAGAATCCGATCGAGGCTGCGCACCGTCGACAGCCGGTGCGCGATCACGATCGAGGTGCGGCCTTTCATCAGCCGCTCCATCGCCTGCTGAATCAGCGCTTCCGATTCGGAATCCAGACTAGAGGTGGCCTCGTCGAGGATCAGGATCGGCGCGTCGGCGAGGAACGCCCGCGCCAGCGCCACGCGCTGCCGCTCGCCGCCGGACAGTTTCACCCCACGCTCGCCGACCAGCGTGCCGTAGCCTTTCGGCAGCCGCAGGATGAACTCATGCGCATTGGCAAGCCGCGCCGCCTGCTCGATCGCCGCCATGCTGGCGCCGGGCCGGCCATAGGCGATGTTCTCGGCCAGCGAGCGGTGAAACAGAATCGGATCCTGCTGCACGATCGCGATCTGGCTGCGCAGCGAATGCTGCGTCGCCGTCGCGATATCCTGGCCGTCGATCAGGATGCGTCCGCCAGAGACATCGTACAGCCGCTGCACCAGCTTGACGAAGGTGGTCTTGCCGGAGCCGGAGCGGCCAACGAGACCGACGCGTTCGCCGGCGCGGATGTCCACCGACAGGCCGTCGTACAGCGGCACGCGATGGCCGCCGTAATGGAAGGTCACGTCCTCGAACACGATGCGTCCGCCGTGGACGTTGATCGGCGACGCGCCGGCGACATCGGCGATGCCAATGGCCTCGTCGTGGATCGCAACCAGCTCCTCCATGTCATTCACCGAACGCTGCAGGTTGTTGATGTGCATGCCGACATCGCGCAGATAGGCATGGATGATGTAATAGCTGGTCAGCACATAGGTGACGTCGCCCGGCGAGGCGTGACCGGCGATCCACAACAACAACGCGCCGCCGACCACGGAAGCGCGGACGCAGAGCAGCACCGCGAGCTGCGCCGTGGAGGTGTAGTTGTAGCGCAGCCAGGTCCGCCGCACGCGCGTGCGCCACCGGCTGATGACGCGGGCCAGCCGCGAGTCCTCGCGCGCCTCGGCGCCGAACGATTTCACCACCGCGTTGCAGGTCAACGCGTCGGCCAGCGTGCCGCCGACCTTGGTGTCCCAGGCGTTGGAGACCCGCGCGGCCGGCGCGATATAGCGCGTCGAGAACGCGACCGTCATCGATACATAAACCACCGTGCCGGCGGCGATGACGAGACCGAGCGAAGGCCAGTGCAGCCCAAGCAAGATCATCGACCCCAGCAACACCGCCAGCGAGGGCAACAGCGCCATCAGGATGGTGTCGTTGAGCAGATCGAGCGCCCACATGCCGCGGGTGATCTTGCGCACGGTCGAGCCGGCAAAGCTGTTGGCGTGCCAGTCGGTCGAGAACCGCTGCACGCGCATGAAAGCGTCGCGCGACACGTCGGACATGATCCGCAGCGTGAACGGTACGATCGCGTGCAGCCCGATCAGGCGCAGCGTCATCGAGACCAGGCCGAGCGCCACGATGGCGCCGAAGGCGGTGAACGCGGCGCGGCGCACGGCCGGATCCGACGCACCCGATGTCACCGCGTCGACCAGATGGCCGGAGAACAGGGGCATGAACAGGTCGGCGACGGTCGCGCCCAACAGGCCGCCGGCAACGGTCGCGGCAGCCACGGGCTGGTTGAGCCAGTGCCGGAACACGAACGGGATCACCACGCGTATCGCGGCGGGGCGCTTGTCGATTTGAACGGTCATGGCGTCATCCGGCTGCGCTCACGCGCGGACCTGCTCCGTTGGTTGACGAGCGACGGCACGGCCGAAGCGAGCGTCGTTGACAAATAGCGGTGACTTACTGGGAGCTTAAGGAAGATCGGGACTTAAGGCGGCCCGATCGATGCTGGCGGAGATGGCCCTTAAAGGGCCACGCGGGCATCCGATACTGGCTTCGGACGCGAGGGCGCGATCTGCGAATACATCGAAATCATGCAAATCCTCCCCGGTTCGAGCGACGATCCGCTGCTTATAAATGCATCACGGGTGTTTGGCAATATGCCGGCGCCAAAGTCCTGCAAGGAAACTGCGGTGCCCCGCCTCATGGCGCGACCGGCACCAGCCGTTTCCCGAACTCCAGGCGCAGCAGCCATAAACTCAACGCCGCCTGCAGCGTGGTCGTCGCAATCGATAAATACCAGACCTGCTCGATGCGAAAACCAGGCTTGGCCGAAAGCCAGATCAACGGCAGCCCGTACATGATCAGGCGCGCGCCGGAGCTTAACAGCGCCGGTTTGGTGTTACCCAATCCCTGAAACATGCTTGAACACACAAAGATCAACCCCTGCGCGACGAGGTTCAGAGAGACCATCCGCAGGAACAGCGCGCCGACCGCGATTGTTTCGGGGTCCTTGGTAAAGGCGCCGAGCCACAACTCCGGCCTCCACTGTGCCAGCACCGTGAACGCCAACATCACGGCGGTGCCGAGAAGCAGCACGCTTCTGAAGGTTTCCTTCACCCGCTCGCCGTTGCCGGCGCCGAAGTTTTGCCCGGCGATTGCCCCGGCCGCGAATGCAATGGACATCGCCGGCATATGAACGACACCCAGCAGCCGCGTGCCAATGCCGAAGCCGGCCTGAGCCGCCGCGCCGAAATCGCTGAGCGCATAATATATGACGGCCATCGAGACGAACAGAATAGCGAGCTCGCCTCCGGCAGGCAGCCCGATGTTCAATATGCGCTTCCATTGCGCAATTTGCGGACGCCACAGTTCGCGATTGATGACGACGTAGTGTTCATAGCTGTGAAAATATATCCACATCATCACCCCGCCGGCTGCAATCGCAATCGAGCTAGCGAGCCCGGCGCCGGCAACGCCCAAAGCCCAGCCTGTGCCCCAGCCCGCGATCAGAACTGGAGCAAGAATGATGTTGAGGATCACCGTGACGGTCTGGACGATCATGGTGGGCCGCACGATTCCGGTGCCGCGCAGGGCCGAGGCCATTACCAAGATAGCGAACTGCAGCGCCAATGCCGGCATGAACCAAAGCAGATACGTTGTACCGGCCTCAACGACGACATGGTCTGCCGCAATCGAGCGCATGTAACTGCGTGCGAGCATGGATCCGGCAATCAGCGTGAACAACCCGCAAGCCGCCGACAAACCGAGCGACTGATTGAAGACCAGATTGGCATCGGCTTGATCCTTGCGCCCTGCGGCATGCGAGATCAACGCAACCGTGCCTACGCTCAGCACCTGCATTAGCGCGTTGATGAGAAAGCCGGCATTGCCCGCCGCGCCTACCCCTGCGATCGCGGCGTCGCCGAGATCAGAAACAAAATACAAATCAATCAGTTGGCAGAGCATGATCATGATCATGCCGGCAAAAATCTGGGGAGCCATGGTGGAGATATGGCTGACGATGGAGCCTTGCGTGAGATCTTTCATATCAACACATCCGATCACGCTTGCGCGTCGACTGGCTCCGTTGCGTGACGCGCGCTGGCACAGGGCCGAACGACAGACGTCGTTGAAAAAATGGCGATGACCTAGGGAAAACTTTGGAAGATCGGGACGTCAGGCCCGATCGATGCCGAGGGAGGCGGCCCTCAGAGGGCCAGACAGGCGTCCGGCATGAGCACCGAACGCGAGGGCGCGATCTGCGAATACATCGAAATCATGCAAATCCCTCCCCGGTTCGAGCGACGACGCGGTGCTTATAGATGCGTCGCGAACGATTTGCAAGATGGCGAGCGACGCGCTCAGAACTGGAAATACAAAAATTCCAACCGCTGCCACATGCCGAACAGCGAGACCGCCAGCGCAATTCCAGTCACCAGCGCCCATGCCGCATTCGGCCGCCATCGCACCAATGCCGCCGGCTCCGGCGCCCGGCGATATTCGCGGTAACGAAACAGCCGCGGGACATTGGGCAGGCAAAGGGAAAGGCCTAGCGCCAACGCGACCGCGCCGCCGCCGATCAGCAACAACCGCGCCTCCCCCACAAGGATCGGCAAATCCATCAGCCGAAGAATGCCGGAGGATGCGTAAGCGGAGCTGCCGGCCTCTGCTCCGAACAGGCCCAGCAACATTTGCCATGCCCCCGCCGCCGTCTTGGCACGAAAGAACACCCAGGCGATCACGACGGCGAAGAAGGTGACGGCCCAGCCAAAGCCTTTCGCTATCGGCCCGGTCATGGGTGCCTCCGGTTTGCCGCCGCGCCAACCGCGCCAGAGATGATTGATGCTGAGATAGATGCCGTGCAGGCCGCCCCAAATCAGGAAATTCCAGCCCGCGCCATGCCAGAGCCCGCCGAGCAGCATCGTCACCAACAAGTTCAGATAGCGCCGCCGCTCGCCGAGCCGGTTGCCCCCGAGCGGAATATAAAGGTAGTCGCGCAGGAAGCGCGACAGCGTGATGTGCCAGCGCCGCCAGAATTCGATGATCGAGGTCGCCTGATAGGGCGAGCGAAAATTCACCGGCAGCCGAATCCCGAACAACAGCGCGAGCCCGATCGCCATGTCGGAATATCCGGAGAAATCGAAATAGATCTGCAAGGTATAAGCCAGGGTCGCGAGCCACGCCCATTCCGTGGTGACGCCGCCGCCGGCGTCGAGATGCGCGAACACCGGACTGACGAACTGCGCCAGGTTGTCGGCAACCACCACCTTCTTGAACAGGCCGGCGGCGAAGATCGCCAGCCCGCGCGCCGCCAGCACCGAAGAGCGGCCGGTGCGGCCGCGCTTGAACTGCGGAATCATCTCGGCGTGGTGCACCAGGGGGCCCGCGATCAGATGCGGAAAGAACGACACGAACAGCGTGTAGCTGATGATGTCGCGCTCGACCTTGGCGCCGCGCATGACGTCGACCAGATAGGCGATCTGCTGGAATGTGAAGAACGAGATCCCGAGCGGCAGGATGATGTTGACGAACGGCAGCGGCGCGCCGGTCAGCATGTTCAGGCTGTCGAAGATGAAGTTGGTGTATTTGAAATAACAGAGCACCACGAGATTGAGCGCGACGCCGAACGTGCCGATGCTGCGGCGGCGGAGCGGATCCTCCATCCGCAGGCCGAGTCCGAAATTCACCGCTACCGAGGCTGCGAACAGCAGCAGATAGACCGGCTGCCAGGCCCCGTAGAAAAACAAGGACGCGCCCACCAGCACCAGGATGCCTGCGCGCGGAGAATGGCGACGTGCGGCGGCGAAGGCCAGCACCGTCGCCGGCAAGAACTGAAACAGGAACGTATAGGAGCTGAACAGCATCGCGGGCGGCTAACGCTTCAGCCGCGACACGAGATAGCGCGTGTAGATCGGCACGCCCGAGGCGTTGACGTGCATCTCGTCGGCGTAATGGCCCTGCTCCAGGCCCGGGATCGATTGAATATTCAGGACATCGAAGCCGCAGCGGCGGCCGGCATCGACCACCAGCGCGGAATATTGATCGTCCTTTTCCCGCCATGCCGGATCGCGGGCGCGGTCATAGCGCGGCGCCCATGGCGGCACCACGACGGTGAGCTTGCGCGTCAGCGCCACCATCTCGCAGAGTGCGCCGATCTCGAAGCCCGCCTTGGGCCCGGACAAATCCCAATTGGCGTAATGGGCGTGCGAGCCGATTTCCGCCGGGAACCGGTCGTCAGGTTGGGTGCGATCGATGATCCTGAGGCCGAACCCGCCGGGCAGTGCGCCGAGATCGGCGATATGCTGATCGGCCGCGAGCCGCGCGGCGAAGGCTTCACGAATAAACCGGATCAGCGTGCCGACGCGCAGCGGCAGAAACGACCCCATCTGTTCGGCGACGCCTAGCCGCGCCGCCACGTCCTGCGGATAGACCGCGGCCGACCGCACGCCCTCATTGAACAGGAAGGGCGCGACGCTGACCACAACATGCGCCTTGAGGAAGCGATCGGGCCGGCGGTGCATCGCAGCTAGCAACGCCAGCGGCTCGCCGGCATCATAGGCGATGTTGACCGCGGCGCCCGGCGCCTTACCGATCAGTTGCGCCGCAAGATTGGGATCGACCTGATAGACCGTGCGGCTCTCGCCGGCAAAGATCAATTCCGGCCGCGACTGCAATAGCGGCAGTTTGACCGCCAGCAAAACCGGCACATCGTCGTGGACGCGACCGGCGAGCGCGAGCAATCCCGCCAGCACCGCAAGCCACGTCACCGCGGTCAGCATCAGCGCGGCCGCGATCCATCGCGCGGACGCCGCCTGCACGCGCAGGCGCGATTCCGGGCGAAAGATGGAAAGGCCGCGCACCATGCCGCCGTTCAAGCATGAACCGCCGCGGCAGACAATATCGGCTGGTTAAAGCATGACCCGGAAAACTGGAAGCCGGTTTTCCCTCGGGACAAACGCGGCGTTTGCCCGGAGATCATGCTCAAACAAAGAGATGAGGTCATGATCCAATTCAAATCTAATTGGATCATGACCTAATGCGCGGGCTCGGTGGACGCCGAGGCCGGCTTCTTCAACAGCATCACCAGCAGGCTGAGCCCGAAATCGAACAACGTCAGCATGAAGAAGGCGTCGCCATATCCCATCACCACGGCTTGGCGGTGGACGATCTGCGACAATTGTTTCATCGCCATCAGCGCCGCGTCGCCCATGCCTTGCAGGCGCTGGGTGAACATATTGAGCGTTTCGGTCGCGGTGGCGTTGCCCCAATTCACGCGTTCCTGCAGCCGCGCGATATGCAGGTCGGTACGTTCATTGAGCACCTGATTGATGACAGCGAGCCCGACCGCGCCGCCGAGATTGCGCGTCAGGTTGAACAGCCACGAGGCGTTCTTCACCCGATCCGGGGCTAAGGTTCCGAGCGCGATGTTGTTGGTCGGCACCATCGCGAACATCATCCCTATACCGCGCAGGATCTGCGGCACCAGCAGCTCGTAAAAATCGTAATCGCGGGTGATCCATGTCATCTGCCAGGAGCCGAGCGCGAAGATGATCAGGCCGGCGGCGATGATGTAACGCATGTCGACCTTGACCATCAGGCGTCCCACGATCGGCGCCGTCAGGAACATGGTGATGCCGGAGACGAACATGGTCTCGCCGATCATCAGCGCGCTGTAGCCGCGCACTTCGGCGAGATAACGCGGATACATATAGGTCAGGCCGTAAAGGCCGATGCCGACGCAGAAAGAAATCAGGCAGCCGATGCCGAAATTGCGGTCGGTGAAGGTTCTGATGTCGACAATCGGTTCT
>WNGJ01004522.1_pt1 | contig 14486 bp, 18 predicted proteins | sample 5400611 | NCBI WGS metagenome assembly WNGJ01 (sample SAMN13153375, study PRJNA577476) | soil metagenome | isolation source: 40 cm soil or saprolite under Garry oak tree replicate 1 | place: USA:California | collected 2016-06-15
TACGCAGCGGCGCGAGCTTGTCGAGTGGCAGATGCACGACCCAAGCACCTCGCGCGCGGTCGATGGGCGCTCGTACGTTAATTTTGACAGACCTGGTCATTAAGTCCTCCGCTCGGGACGGACGAACCGTATGCATGAGAGGGTCTCATCACTTGTGCGCGCTGCGGACGGCGGCGGGCTTGGCGGGCTCGTGGTTTGCCGGCCGCGCGGAGAACTCGATGGTCTGCGTCGTCATGGCGTCGGCGAGTTGCTCGAAGTGAGCAAACGACGCGGCCTTCGCACCCGCTTTCGTCACCAATTCTGGGGTCAAGTTGGCGTCTTCCTTCGAGCCGCCCCGCAGCACCGCGGCGGTTTTGATATTGCGTGCAATCAGCTCGTTCGCCGCCAGGGCGGCCGCGTGCTTCCGCTCGGCCGTCAGGTCGAGGTGGAGCTGCGCGAACTCCTCGGCCATCTCGTAACAGACGATGAGGCGGTGGGACATGAGATTCCAGTTAGCGCCGGGATTGCCGCAGCTCTGCAGCTCGAGCGTGAACGACTTGCGCCAGACAAAATCCTCGGCGGCCCGCTCAGCGACGCGTTCCAGCAGCCGAAGTGCGCGAAACGACCGAGCGTTCATTTCAAGCCCGCTCTTGTCCTCACCGTACACGGTCGTGATGGTGATTTTCGGCTCATCGGCCGTGCGGCGATGCGGCTTGAGCACGAGGTCCCAGGAATAGGTCGCGTTGCTGTAGTCGCCCTGGCAGGTCTCCTGGCGCTCCTCCGGCATCTTCACCAGGTCGGCTAATTCCCCGAACTTCTCCGGATCGGAACCGACCATCAGGCACACGATGTGATAGGCGCGCTGCCGGTCGAGGCCATGCTCATCGTAGAAGGCGAGCCGCTTGCCCTGCCTCTCATCATGCTCGGCACTCAGAAACCAGCCCTTTGCTGCCTGGACGAGCACGCCGTGAGAAAAGTCGGATCCCATCCTGAGCAGGGAGATGGTGGCGTAGGCGTCGGCAGCGTCCTCTTCCCGACCGAGGACCGGCAAGCCCATCTCGGTCACGTGCGCATGGGCCATCTCGTGCAGCAGCACGAAGAGCATGTTGCCGACCACGAACTCGGCCATGTCCTTGCTCGTCTGCGGCAGGGCGTGATCGAGGCGCGTGTCGGCGCCCGTGTCGATCGTCTGGGCGTAGGGCGTCCTGACCGCTTGTCCGCAGGCCGGTCCGGCGCCCACCACCAGCGCACCCACCAAAGCGACGGTCTTGAGGCTGCAACGGACGCTGGCGAGGCCTTGAAACTTGCGGTGCACGGCGGGCTCCTATTGCGACGGCCGGTTCATTCGGTCGACCGCAAAAGACCGCATCGCGAGGAAATCGAATGTGATGCGCCGCACCGTGCCGCGACGCCCGGATGTGAAGCACCTCACCGGACGCGCTCTAGCTGGGCTCGAACGTGAAGCACGTCACCGTTGTCGACGAGCGGGCGACCAAAGCCGCAATCGCGCTGCGATGATGGTGTGTTTCGAATGTGAGCTCGCTCACCTGCCCGATGCGCCGCCGTCGACGCGTGTCGAGTCGCCGGCGACTATCCGGCGGTGAGGAGTTGGGACCGGCGCCGAGCCTGCCTTTGCAGTCTGTGAGCCGGCTCACTGAACGCGACGGCCGGGCGGGGTATCTCGACAAAGCTCCTTTCCTTGCGCATGCGGCGCCGCGGTCGGTGCCGGCAAGAAGGGGCGGACACGGAGGGCCCCCATGGCCAAGCTGACCCCGAGCCGCATGGTTGTGCTCGCTACGCTTGCCGCTATTGCCGTCGGTCTTGCCACCCCGGCGTTTTCGATGCCGTACGATCGCGACGGCACCGAGCGCGGCGACTTTGTGTATATGCCGGTCGATAGCGGCTGCATCGGCAAGCGCGCGTCGTGCGACTTGGCACGGTACTAGTGTCCCGATTCCGAGGTTCGCCCACCCTTGCGGCACACTCGATGCGAACCTCGGAATCAAAGGGACCTGCGCGATCCCGGCAGCCCGTATGTCCGCGCTGGTCGAAAGGTTGCACTCGGCGCGCGCAGCGGACAGTTCGGTGGCAGCTTACGCCGCAGAGGATTCCAGGCGTTTTATCCGTCAGCATTGATGGGGGCACGTCTGCGCGATACGGCGAGGTTGAAAACGACCGCGCCGGTGTCTTAGGCAGATGTCCGCGATTGGCACGACGCAGACGTGCCGCCATGTCCGCGATGAGGTCTGCTTTGCGGGACTAAGCGGATGGCCAGCGGAACTCCGCGGGCGCGCCGCTCGTGACCCCGAAGGGACATGAGCGCGGGCGGTATGTTAAATTTCAGCAGGCGCATCCCGGAAACACAATGCCCGAGATTCACACTGAGTTTCTCTTCACAATCGAACTCGATTTTGAGTTCTCCGTTCTCGGCGATACGCCTTATGGCGTCCGACGTATCGCAAGGCTCAAGAGCGGTAAGTTCGATGGCCCGAAACTGAAGGGCACGATATTACCGGGCGGCGGCGCTTGGACGCTCGTGCGCCGCGACGACGTGTTGGATATCGAGGTGCGGCTCCTGCTTGAGACCAGCGACAAGCATCAAATCTACATGCACTGGGGCGCGACCCCAGTAAGATCGCGCCCTTTTTCCGATTTAGCGAACAGGCGAGAAGGAAGCCGGGATCAGCAGCTTATTTTCCTGGCGAAGCGGGCGCACGCCGCTCTGTGGCGGCCACGCCCGACCGGGCGCGCGGGACTCAGCGCGGATGCGGTCCCGCTCGACGGAGTTCTTATAGGGCCAGACGTGAATGAACTTGTTCAGCCCACCCAATTCGCTTGTCCAGCATGCCGCCAATGGCGATAGCTCCTCGCGCGCCGGCACGGCCTTGGCCCATGCCTCCAGCACCTGCGGTAGAGCTCCCGCAGGATAAGTGTAGATGCGCATCTCGTAGAAATTGCCTGTACCGTAATCGCGGCTGCCAAGGGGACGCATAAACGGTGCCGGTATCATGATCTCGGCCTCCTGCGCGACGATCAGGTCCTGGCCGCCGGGGAGCGCATTGCGCTCAGGGTCGATCGCTAGTGCGGCGCGGACCTTGGCCCGGTGATCCAGGTCGTCGTAGGGATAAACATGGATCACCTGGTTTAGCGGTCCGAAATCCGTGTGCCAGAACGCGCCGAGCTTTGAGTGCTTGAGCCGCGCCGGCAGACGCTTCTCATAGCGTTCCTCGAATTCGGGCACGGCTCCGGTGCGCAGCGTGTAGGTGCGGACTTCGTAAATCATCGACGCAGCCTCCAGTTTGCCAAGGGGATTTGTGCGAAGGTGTTGCGGTGTTTTCGCCACTAGGTACCAAGCATAAGCGAGTGGCGTCGCTGTGACAAACGGCAGAAGCCCTGCCGAGCAATGACCTGATTGGGGCATCAGCCCCAATTTAGCAAGCTACAGGGGCTGGATCGCGCCGGAAGCGGTCGGCGCCCCGTTCGGCGCTGTTTGAGGCAGGGCGCCGATCTCTCGCCGATGATCGGTCGAAAGCCGCCCGGCGAGTCTCTCCGCGATAGAGGCACCAAAGCGGTGGATCGGTCGCTCAAGATAAATGAAGGAGATCGTACCGAACATCCGGTGTTGGCGAGCGCTGAGGGCGCGTCCGCTTTTCCTCGGGGCGATCTTGCCGCCTTACGCTTGCCGATCGAAGCGTCTAGAGGTGCGAAGCTGTGATCTCAGCCTCCGCGCCTGCAGGAGGCCGAAAGGGTCTTCGTGGCGGGCGAGCTTGCGATACGTGGTGAGCTCGTTCTCTTCGAGTGCTGGTCCCTCGCCACGTCGCTCGCCGGCGCCCGTGCTCGGTCCCAACGGCAGTGAAGTGCCGACGCCGGCGTAGATATACCGATTGCCGAACGCCTGCTTCAGCGCCGCAAAGGTGGGCTCGCCCGTGCAGTGGCCGGGCGCGACATTCTCCACCTTGAAGGTGTCTTTGAGCGCCGCCACGATCTTCACAATGGCGTCGTCCGGCGTGACGACGAGGTGGAACCCGCCGGCGATCACCTGAATCTTGGGATTGATTGCCGCCGCCGCCTCGACGATCTTGTCGATCCCCGGGTGTGAGCAGCCGACCACAAGCACGAGGCCGTCCGGGGTGTTGACGGCCAGAGACAGCTCTTTAAGTTCCTTGGTGCCGGGGGCTTCGGACACGAGCGCAATCAGCGTGATGCCGGGAGCGATCTCGGTCGTCTTGTCGATAAGCTCGAAGTTGGCGCCCTGCCACGCGGTGCCGAATTTCATGACCTCCGGCGGCTTGCCGTCGTAGTAGCGCATCTGCGGCGGCAAGGATTCCTCCTTGCGGTAGAAGCTCGATGGTAGCGACGAGCCGTAAATGCCGAAACCTTCTTTGGGAGCGTAGATTTTCACCTTCGGGTTTACGTTCAAGACGTAGCTCAGGCCCGCCATATGGTCGGAATGGCGATGCGATAGGACGACGAAATCGAGATTGGTAAGGTCAATGCCCTTCGCCTGAATGTTGGCGGCGAGGATGTCGCGATCATTGCCTGTGTCGAACAGGATTCGCTTGCCCGCGACCTCGACAAGCGCGGAGAAGCCCCAATCCTTCCTCATTGCAACGTCCTTGCCAAAGGCGTCGTAGAGAATGGTGATCTGGCTCTTGGACTCGGCTGCGACGGCAACGCCGGTCGCGGCACCCATAGCGATGGCGCTGACGAGCGCCGCCGCAAGAAGCAGCGTTGCGCTGAGTTTCATCTGACATTCCCCGCGTGCGCTGTACGACCTACACCGAGCGCGCCGAGATACGTCGGTACCGGGAATGCGGGAGGTGGCTTCATCGCTGCAGCTCATGATGATTCTCTCCATGCGGCTCAACTGAGCGGGTTGTTCGTCGAATAAGGCGCTCGGCCAGCTCCCGTGCTCTCTCCGGCGGGCAGGCCTCCTACCGATAGTATGGCGTGAGATCGCGCTGCGGCCCCAAGACGTCCGAGTTCCCTCGAACGATATCAGGCCCTGCTGCGGGGTCGTAATGCTATCGTCCGATCGCCTAATATCAATCTCGATATCAGAGGTGGTCGCCATGGACGAGATCGAGCGCATTGAACGACGCTTGAAACTGCATGATGTGCGCGTCCTCATGTCTGTGGTGCAGGCGGGAAGCATGCACAAGGCAGCGAAGCGCCTTGCAACCTCCCAACCAGCCGTCTCGCGAGCGATCGCCGACCTCGAACACGCGCTCGGCGTGCGTCTGCTCGATCGCACGCCGACCGGCATCGAACCGACGCTATACGGTCACGCGATCATCAAGCGCGGACTGGCGGTCTTCGACGAGCTCAAACAAGGCGTCAAGGATATAGCATTCCTCACCAATCCCACGTCGGGTGAACTGCGCGTCGCGTGCAGCGAGTACGCGGCGGCCGGACCGGTCATGGCCGTCATCGACCGGCTCACCCGGCGACATCCCGGCATGGTGTTTGACGTCGTAACCGGCCCAACGCCGACAGTCGGCAGCGCTCTGAGAGAGCGAACGGTTGAGCTTGCGATGACCAAGATCGTCGACTTCGCGGACCAACACGATGTTGTGACAGAAAATCTATTCGACGATGACTTCGTCGTGGTGGCGGCCACGCAGAATCCGTGGACGCGGCGACGGCGAATCGAGCTTGCCGAACTTGTGAACGAGCCCTGGACGCTGCCGCCGCGCGATTCTGCGATCGGTAAATTCGCCATGGACGCGTTTCGCGCGCGAGGGCTGAAACCTCCACGCACGGCGGTTGTTACCTATTCCATGCACCTGCGGAACAGGCTATTGTCGACTGGACGCTTTGTCACGATTCTGCCGACCTATGCGGTGACGTTGGCTGGCAAGCCCGCTTCGGTCAAGATATTGCCTGTCGACTTGGGTAATGCGCGTGGGACGCTGGCCATCTTCACGTTGAAGAATCGAACGCTCAGTCCGCTCGCGGAGCTATTCATCAAGATCGCACGGGCAGTCGCGAAATCGCTGCCGAAAGCGAGATGATTTTCAGCGCCCGCGCATGATCGTCGTGCAACCAGGGATCCGCTCGCGCGGCGGGCCGCTTTGCCGTCATTGTTATGCGGAATAATCCGCCGCCACGGCCAGGCAACCCGCGACGGTTATTCTTCGTCAATCCGTCCGAACCAGCTGTCGCGGAGGTTCACCGCGCCCACATCGCCGGGGGTAAAAATACACACGGATGAGTCCTCCGGCTTTACCAGCTGGTAGGTGAGCGAGGTACCCTCGATAGAAACAGTGTAGCGCTCCTTCTCCGCGTCAAAAGACCATGTCCCAATAACCTTGCGCTCCGAACTGTCGTCGTCGTTCGACGATTTTTCCGTCAGGACGATCTTCTGGGTGCGTTCGAAATCGATCGTTTTCGTGCCGTCAAAGGACGTCAGTGACCCACACTCGTCGATCTCATCCCAACCTTCAACCACCGGCCGCGATAACCTGCGAGCATTCTCGCTCGACAAAATATGGTACACGCCGAGGATAACGGCAGCCACAAGAATAGCCAGCAGGACCGTCCTTTGCGGGCCAGATCCTGTCCAAGGGACACGCGAGCGCTGAAGCATTGTCCTGGCCACCGGAGTGACCTAAAGCGGGGTGACTTTTCTTCGAATCGTCATCCCGCTCTAGGTTATTGCTGGAGCATGATGTTTTCCGAAAACCGGTACCCACCCCGCATCAAGTGCGGGGCAGGCTTTCTCGGCATCATGCTCCAGTAGATGAACAAAGGAACCCGTGGGCCTGCTCCTGGTTCCGTGGCTGCTGCTCGTCCAGCTGGCGGATCCCTTCGACGGGACAATGACCGTTGACGGTGAAGCCGTAACCCTTGCCGATGCGTCATGCCGCAGCGCGGGCATTTGCCGGGCGCGGCTTCAAGGACGTCGGAATGCATCGGGCGGGTGCAGGCGGCGGTCGCGGTGGGAGCCATGGCGGGCCTCCTGACGATGTTTCCCGCGCAAGCTAGCGCCGCGCGCGCGATCTGTTGATCTGGGTCAATGCCGCGCGTCGAGGCGACGTTAAAATTCGCGGCAGACTTGGGATGCAACGCGCTGCGGATCGGTCCGCGCAATTTCGGTCCCATCCCATGGCGAGGGAGCGCCGATATGAACTGTTGCGGCATGAACTTCGGATTTTGGCGCGCCGACGCGGCGGCGTCCGCGGCCGAACGCCACTCCAGCCCCCGGCACGGCGCGTCGGCCGACCGTCCCATCGCGGCGGTTTGGCCGGAGCAGGGGCAGCGCGCGGTCGGCGCCTTCCTGTCGCGCTTCGTCGGCGGCGAGGACCGAGCGGAGTTCGACCGCTTTATGCAGGAGCGCGCCGGCCGTCCGCGCGCCCGCACTTGAGCCGCTTCGTCGGCCCCGACTCTACCGGCGGCGTCGTTTCGCCGGCTGCCGTTGTCGTGGCGTTCGTCTGGCTTTCCATTGCACATGCGCTCGGCCATGAGGCTCTTGCGTTCGGCGAACACGGAGATCCGAACAAACCATCCCGGACGGTGCATGTCGTCATGCGCGAGGACGGCAGCAAGATGATCTACGTGCCCGACACGATCGAGGTGAAGAAGGGTGATCAAATCCGGTTCGTCGTCGACAACGAAGGCTTGTTCAACCATGAATTCATCCTCGGCACGACGCACGACATCCGAAGCCACGCCGCCGCGATGAAAAAGAACCCCGACATGAAGCACGACGACGGGCATTCGTTGACCGTCGGAATGCTGTCGCGCGGCGAACTCCACTGGCGCTTCACCCGCGCCGGCCGTTTTGTCTACGCATGCCTCATTCCCGGTCATCTGGAGCGCGGAATGAAGGGAACCATCGTCGTGAAATAGAACCGGCACGGAGGCGCTCTCATGTCCCGCTGCGCCGTTGCACTGTCGTTTTGCGTGCTCCTCGCCCCGGTTCCTGGCGGTCGCGGCACTCCTCGTGTGGCGCTTCCTCAACGCCGGCGGCCCGGCGATGCTGCGCATGATGATGCGGCTCTACGCAAGATGGAAGAGGCTGAAGTCGATGGGATGCGGGCCTTTCTAGCTCCGGCCGCGCCGTTTCGACCGGGGAACCGAGGCCGCGATCTTCTCGACCAAATTCACCAGCGACATGCGGCATGCATTGTCCTTGATGGCCGCGAACGCGTGTGCAAGCCGGAATGAGCGCCTGTCAGAGACAAGCGCGAGCAAAGAGCGAGAAGGTTCCCCGGCATTGGTCCCCTCGAACAATGCGGAAATCGGAATGCCGAGGATGGCGGCAAGCTTGACGAGCCATCCCGCCGGGATGCGGTTGCCGCGGCGGCCGACGCGCCGCCCTGGCTCCGCGACGCGAATGGCTCGGTTTGTTTACTGGATCGTCTCAATAGCGTGGCGCTCCCTTCCGGCAGCTGGTACCATCGTGCCGAAGGGGCTCAAACCGTGAAGCTGATCGCCGAGTACTTGGACCGCGGCATGCAGTTCGAGCGCATGGCGGGCGACACCCAGGACCCGAAGCTGCGGGACCAACTCCTGCAGCAATGCGGGGCTTATCGCAAGCTTGCCACCAAGCGAGCTAGGCAGCTCGGCGCGACGTCGCCGGACTCAAGACCCTCGCCGGATCCGTCGGGATGACGAGGTGCCGTCCTGCGTGCCCGTGACGCCCGCGAGGCGCATTTTCTCGATCGACCGCCTAATTAGCTGAATTAGCCGGTAATAAGACTCGCCTATCCGACCCAATCGCGCGCATCATTACCCATCACCGGCAGCGGCTCTGCCCCAGGCGCCGGTCGCCGAGCGATGGCGCCGCATCGCCGAAACGGTCGAGTACCTCGCAGGGGTGAACCGCTCCGATGTCGCGAACCTGACGCAATGTTTATCCCGGCTGGCATCTTGTGCATCCGGCAGGCGGGCATAGCTTAGCTAGTGGTCTCCGCAGCAAGCGCTGATCGGCGCGCTAGCGACCAATGCCGCGGTCTCTGCCTTTTCCGAAAGGGCGATGGAGAAGCCGCGGTGCACCAAATGACCCCGACGGGGAGCAACCGTATATTGCAGAGGTTGCCTCCCGATGACTTGTCACTCCTCCGGCCGCAACTCAAACTAATCGACCTCGAACAAGGAACCGTCTTGCATGAAGCGGGCGCTCCGCTGGAGTACGTCTATTTTCCGACCAGCGGGATGGTGTCGGTCTTAGCTGTCATGCGGACCGGCGACGCAATAGAAACAGCGGTGATCGGACGCGAAGGAGTAGTCGGCGGTTCGATCGGCTCGGACGGTTCACAGCCGTTCGGGCAGAACATGGTGCAAATTTCAGGTTCGGCATTGCGCATCGGCGCTAGGCCGTTTTTGAAGGCGCTTGAAGCAAGTAATGGGCTGCGAAGTGTCGTAAACAGATATCAGTCCCTCGTGTTCCTGCAGGCGCAGCAATCGGCAGCCTGTCATGCCTTCCACAGCATCGAAGCGCGCTTGTGTCGTTGGTTGCTGCACGCCGCGGACGCTACTGAGACCGAAACACTCGGTTTGACGCAAGAATTTCTCTCGCACATGCTCGGCGTCCGACGAACATCGGTTACGCTGATCGCGCACACGCTGCAAAAATCTGGGCTGATCCGTTACTCACGCGGAAAGGTCCAAATCCTCGATCGCCATGGCGTCGAAGAATGCGCCTGTGAATGTTACGACGTGCTGCGGAGTGAAATCGACAAGACGCTGAGCGGCGATCGAAATGTCTAATTAAGTAAGTGCGCCAACCAGTTTGGGCGGGTCACGTCGCCCTTTCGCCCCGGTGCTTCGGATCCTTGTCGGGCGCGCCGGTAGAGAGCAGGTCGCGGGTCCACTCGTCATAGGCCGAGAGTTCCAGCCACTTGTTGGCGATCTCGAGAAGAAAGGCGCGGTGGTGAGGTTTCGCGTTCTGAGCCACGCGCACGCACTCCTCGGCACGTTTGCGGCAATCGCTAGCGTCCATGGTCGCGCCTCGATACCGTACGGGTTAGGACGCTTTCGCACGCCGGGCATTCGAACGTTTGTATCTCGGAACCGTCGTCGCGCAGCCAATCGGGCTCGACCCGGGCGATCGTCATGACTTGCCGGCATTGCTTGCAGATCGGCAAGTTCAACGTATTCCCCTCGACCCGTGGTTGGGGCTGCACCGGACTTCTCTCCCAAATGCGCAAACGCGCCGACGGGAGATGATTCGTCGTCCCCTTTTTCCCGGTTGTCTGTTCGGTTCCGTACATAATCATCGACATTATTCACCGACTCATTCAGGCCCGAACGGGCGATCAGCGCCGCTTCGGCTCGGAAAACAGCAGCGCGCACACCACCACTGCGACGGCCGCGCCGGCGAGCTGCGCGGCGACGAAGGCCGGCACGTGGTTGAGCGCGATCCCGGCAAACGTCGTGGTGAGCCCGCGCGCGAGCGTCACCGCCGGATTGGCGAACGACGTCGAGGAGGTAAACCAATAGGCCGCCGTGATGGTCAGGCCGACGAGCCACGGGATCGCCTGCGGCGCGAAGCGCAATCCGCCCAGGATCGCGACGATGAGCGTGAAGGTGGCGACCGCCTCGGCGAGCCATTGCGACGGCCCGCCGCGCACGGTGGTGCCGATCGCGAACGGCGCGAGATCGAACATGAGGTGGGCGAGCGCGGTGCCGGCGATGCCGCCGAAGCACTGGACCACGATGTAGGGCGCGACCTCGCGCCACGGCAGTTCTCGCCGCGCGGCAAACACCAGCGTGACGGCCGGATTGAAATGCGCGCCGGAGATCGGCGCGAGGATCGTGACGATCACCACGAGGATGGCGCCGGTCGGGATGGTGTTGCCGAGCAGCGCGACCGCCTGGTTTCCGCCGGCGAGCCGCTCGGCCATGATGCCGGAGCCGACCACCGTGGCGACCAGAAGGGCCGTGCCGAGCCCCTCGGCGAGCAGGCGCCGCGCCAAGGGCACGCCCGCCGTCACGCCGCCGAGGCAGGGTCGTGCCCTGCGTCCTTATTTTTGCCGATCGCGTCGAGCTGCCGCTGCAGCGAGAGTTGATCGAGCGAGCGGATCGGCAGGCTGACGAAAACGTTGATGCGGTTCGACAGCATGCGCAAGGCGTCGGCGAAGGCGAGACGGATTTCCGCCTCGTTGCCGATGGCGGCGGCCGGATCGGGCACGCCCCAATGGGCGGTCATCGGCTGGCCCGGCCACACCGGGCAGGTCTCCGCCGCCGCGTTGTCGCAGACCGTGAACACGAAATCGAGCTTGGGCGCGTCCGGCCGGGCGAACTCGCTCCAGCTCTTCGAGCGCAGACCGCTTACGTCGAAGTTCATCCGGCGCAGCAGGTCGAGCGCGTAAGGATGAACCTGGCCCTTGGGCTGGCTGCCCGCCGAGAAGGCGCGGAATTTCCCTTGCCCGGCCCGGTTGAGCACGACCTCGGCGATGATCGAGCGCGCCGAGTTCCCGGTGCACAGGAACAGCACGTTGAACGGCGTCCGTTCGTCCGGGGTCCGCACAGGTCACCCTTTGCGTTGTCGCGGCTTTGCCGCGGGCGCGCAGCCGCAGCCCTCCGCGCGCAAGGCGTCCTGAAGATCGCACAGCTCTTTTCGCCATGCGAATCCTCTCGCCGGCACCGTCCAATCGCATGCCTCCCGAACCGCCGGATGACAAACCGCCGAAAACTCGGGTGCCTGGTGGCGAGATTTCTCGACATAGGGAGCCTCGCATGGAGGGGTGACAGTTCGGTGACAAACCGGACGCGCGACCGCGCGCGTTATACGGCGCGCCCGCCGTATCGATCGTCGAGAACATCCAACACCGGACAATCGGGCACCTTCTTCCCGGAACATCGCGCGACTGTCCTGCCCAATAAGCGCTCGAGCTTTGTGAGATCGTTGATCTTGGCGCGGATGTCGTCGAGGTGCCGTTGGGCGATGGCGCGTACCTCGGCGCAGGACGCCTTGCCCGGCCCGCCGAGGTCGAGCAAGGCGCGGATTTCGTCCAGCGCAAATCCCAACTCCCGGCCGCGGCGAATGAATGCGAGGACGCGTGCTTCTTGCGGTCCATAGACGCGGTGGCCACCCGCGGTCCGGCCCGGCGGGGGGAGCATCTTGATTTTCTCGTAATAGCGGATGGTCTCGATATTCACGCCGGTTCGGCGGGAAAGTTCGCCGATCGCGCCGTCCGCTCGCAAACCCGTTATCGCGCCCATGCAAAATGCCCATGATCGTGCAGACGGCTCATCCACGTCGTCCGACGAACGTCGCAGCCCGCCTTGGATTTGATGGGACGGACGTTATAGTGGAATACATGCCAACGAAAGCGGACGTCGAAGTCGATGCCGGCACGAAGACGTTTGCCTCCGGCCTGCTGCCGGAGTTGATTGCTGCGCTGCGCCGCAGTCGTCCGGGCGATCTCTTGGCGGTCATCAGCGGCGACGCGAGCGTCGGTCGCGACCTCGAGGCTTGGTGTCGCTTCACCCGCAACAGCCTGGTCGATATGACCGTCGAAGCGGGCCGCATCCGCTGGGTGATCCGCTACGGGGAGGCTCCGGCCAATGCCGATGTCGATCGTCCGGTCGGCTCTCGCCTTTGGCTGTACACGAATTTCGACTGTAACCTGCGTTGCGACTACTGCTGTGTGCGCTCCTCGCCGAAAGCCCCGCGGCGGGCGCTTGGGCTCGAACGTGTCCGGCGGATTGCCATCGAGGCCACCGAGCTCCGCGTCGGCGAAATCTTCGTGACCGGCGGCGAACCATTTTTGCTCGCAGACATCGGCGAGATCCTGGCTGCCTGCGCCGCCGCGGCGCCCACGACGGTGCTGACCAACGGCATGCTGTTCGCGGGGCGGCGGCTCGAAGCGCTCCGCTCATTGTCGAGAGACCGCGTGACGCTGCAGATCAGCCTCGACAGCCCGACGCCCGAGCGGCACGACCGTCATCGCGGGAAGGGCACATGGGCGCGCGCCTGGAAGGGCGTCGAGCGCGCCCGCGCGGAAGGGTTCCGGGTGCGGTTGGCGGCGACCGTGTCCGGCGAAGCCGAGGAACAGGAGTTCCGCCGCTTCCTTGATGCGCACAAGATCGGCGAGGAGAACCGCGTGATCCGCCGCATTGCGCTACGCGGCGCCGCGAGCGAGGGCATTGCCCTCGCGCGCGCAGACCTGGTGCCCGAAGTGACGATCACGGCTGAAGGCGTCTATTGGCATCCGGTCGGGGCCGAGGACGGCGACTTGCTCATCAGCCGCGACATTTTTCCGCTCGCGGAATCCTTCGCCGCGGTACGCCGCGCCTTCGACCGAGAAAACGAGCATCAGCGGCGATTGGCAACGATTTTCAATTGCGCGTAATACCAACGGCCGTCACGGCCGGGCTTGTCCCGGCCGTGACGGCCGTTGGTATAAGTCGCGCGCCGCGCTCGATCGGGCTTCATGGCTCGGGCGACTTCGCCGGTGGCCGGTTAAAAAATCCCTGTCGCGCAGATGCCTCGCGCAACGAATCATACGCGTCGAGGTGCGGCGCGACCCAGCGGCGGAGCCCCTCTGCGTCGAGCACGACACGGTGGCTCGGATTGTCGTAGCTCATGGCGAACAGGGCTTCAGCAAACCGCAGCTCCAACGATCGATCGAGATCCGCTCGGGCAGTAAACATGCAGTGATTGTAGGGCGCCGATGTCCAGATTTCGCTCAGCGCGCCTTCCGGCACCAAACGCTCGCTGCGCACGGCCTGCCAAAACGGGCTGCCGATTGCGCCGGCATCGGCGCGGCCGTCGAGGACCGCGCGAACGACCTCGGCCTCGCTTGTGCCGGTGTCGCCATGCTTACCGACGTCGGTATTGAAGCGCAGCGTACGGTAGTCTCGTCCTTCGGACAAACCTTCGCGCTCCAGAAAGTGCACCGGCAGGATCGCGGCGTGCCCGCTGTCGCGGCTGCCGAGCGCCAGCGTGCGATTTCTGAGATCGCCAAGCGCGGCGACCGGACCGCCGCTGACGGCGACGATTTTGGTCGTCCAGCCGAGGTCGGTATCGCGCATCGCGATCGGTCGGCAGGAATGATCGCTCCACTTCTCAGCCTGCAAATATGCCAGGTTTGTGTTCCACGCGATGTCTATGCGCGGCGCGGGATCGCCCGACGCAGCCAGAAGGGCGGCTACCTGCGCCTCGTAGCTCTGGAACAGCACGACCTCGACGGGAAGATGCGCTTCCTCGTGAAAGTAGCGCCGCATACCCTCCCAGATCGCGACGACCTTCGGATCATACGCGACGGCACCCAGCCAAATCGTTCGGCTCATGTGATTTCAGCCCCGCCTGTTTATTTCCGGCGCTGCCGCGCTCAGAACAGCGGCAACCCGAGGATCGCCCTGCCGATGAATTCGCGCAGCACGTCGCCCGTCGGCGCCATGACGGCGCCCGCGTGCGCATCCCGAAACAGTCGCTCGACGGCCCTATGCTTGGAGAACGCCGCGCCCCCGCATACCCGCATCGCCGCCGAGGTGACGCTGATGGCCGCGTCGCCCGCCGCCGCCTTGCCTTCGAGCACGCGCAGCATGGTCGT
>WNGJ01005530.1_pt1 | contig 14485 bp, 10 predicted proteins | sample 5400611 | NCBI WGS metagenome assembly WNGJ01 (sample SAMN13153375, study PRJNA577476) | soil metagenome | isolation source: 40 cm soil or saprolite under Garry oak tree replicate 1 | place: USA:California | collected 2016-06-15
CGCACGCTGCCGGATTTCCTCATCTACGATTTCAGCATTCGCAGTGGCCTGGCAGTGATGATGACCGCCGTCGGTTTCGTGCTCCTGATTGCCTGCGCCAATGTCGCGGGCCTTCAGCTGGCTCGTGCCGCAGGACGCCGCAAAGAGCTGGCTATTCGAATCTCGGTTGGCGCGAGCCGCTGGCGGATTGCACGTCAATTGTTGACGGAAGGGCTGGTCATCGCCCTTCTTGGCGGCGGCCTCGGACTGCTGCTGTCGTATTGGGGCATCAATTTCTTTCGCGCAACGATGACCTTCAATGAATACGTCAGCGCCGTGCCAATCAGTCTCGATCACAACGTTTTGCTATTTGCGCTCGCGGTCTCGCTGGCCTCTGCGTTACTGGCTGGCCTTGCCCCCGCGCTGACGGCCTCGCGCACGGACGTCAATAGGAACCTGAAGGACGAAAGCCGCGCAGCCTCAGCCGGACGCTCGCGCAGCCGCCTCCGCGCCATGCTGGTTACCGGCGAGATTGCTGCGGCGTTGTTTCTGCTCGTTGGAACGGGGCTCCTGATTCGGACTCTGTATCTTACCGAGCATCAGAATCTGGGCTTTCGTCCCGATCATTTGCTGACCGCACAAGTGACCTTGGACGAGGTAGGGTACAGAGATGCTTCGCAGCGAGCCGCCTTCGTCCGGGATTTGATTCCCCGGCTCCAGCAAATTCCTGGAGCCGAATCCACGGGTGTTACTTCCGACTTGCCAGCAGCTGGTGGGGGCAGGGTCAACTTCCGCATTCAGGGTGAGACCGAGCCGCAAGCTAATCAGGAGCTCAATGTGCTCAATTTTGTGGTGACTCCAGAATTCTTCCACACTGCTGGCATTCCTCTGCTGCGTGGCCGCATCTTCACGCAGACAGATGACGCCGCCGCTTCCCACGTTGTCGTGGTGAACCAAGAATTTGTCCACCGCCATCTCCACGATCAAGACCCGTTCGCGAAACGAATCCGCTTAGATGTGCCCGGCGCCGCACCGCGATGGAGCGAAATCATCGGAGTTGTGGCCAATGTCAAAACCTACTCCGAAGAAACTCGCGATGATCCCAAAGTGTACGAACCGTTTCTACAGCGCCCGATATCATCTTTCTCTCTCATGCTTCGGACCAGCGCCGACCCGAACAGCCTGGCTTCGGCGCTGCGAAACGCTGTTCGGCGTTTGGACGCCGAGCTTCCGCTGTCTCAAGTAATGAGCATGCCCGCCGTGATTGATCGAGAGCATGGTGGGGACCCAATTTTCTTGCAGGTGCTCGGGGCCTTCACGTTTTTGGCGCTCGTACTCGCGGCTATCGGGATTTACGGGCTTATCGCTTATTCCGTCGGCCAGCGATAAGTTGAGGCCATGTTCTATGACTTGCACGTTGGCGAACCGCGGATCTACGTCATTGTGGCAATATGCATTTTCTCCGTGGCCCTGCTGGCCACGTACATTCCGGCCCGTGGCGCCACCCGCGTTGATCCCATGACTGCCCTGCGCCAGGAGTAATCCGCCCCCTGTTCTTCCTCCGGCTTGTCCACATGCCCCATTCCGAGGGAAATCTGTATCTTGTCACGACATTTTGGGTATAAAGATGGATTTCCTCGATTGATAGCCCCTGGCCGTCGTGCATGAGGATTTCGATTTCGATAGCCTGGCCATCTTTGTTTTTACGGGGTAATAAGCATTCTTGAAACTGAAGTGCGAGGAGATGCACATGTCATCAGAAAGTCCGGAGGTCAAAGCATCGGTCGAGACGATGGCCTTGTTGGTTTAGAGATCAGGGAGCGAATTCTATCAACCACTTTCAGGATGGCGGAATTTCCGACCACGTCTTCGTGGTACCGCTCCCGAGCCCAATCGAAAAACAGCGGCCCTCGAATCAATTGCGCCTGTTCTGGAAAGTCTTTCAAGTACAGAGAAGTTCCTTCAACTGAACGAGGAAAAAGGTGGCAGTGATAGTTAACGACTTCCTCGGCAAAGGTAAGGCAATAAATCCGTAGTGGCTGCACAACCTCTTGAATCGCCCGTGCACAACGCGCTTGTAGCTGCCCTAACTCCTGTTGAGCCTGCTCTGACAGCAGCCAAATGTTTGGGGTTGGCGGCACAGGTTCGATAATCAAATACCCAGGAACGTTACAGCAATGAGCGTGCTCGACGGAAAAATATTCAGTTCTTTCGATCAACAGCCTTGTCGACGGGCGTCTCATACGCTGGGTGAACGTTTTTGTTCTTACAGAGGCACTCACGCTAATCGAAAACTGTTCGGTCGAATCGTTTCTGCCGCACCGCGCCACTAACCCGCATCGCACCCAATGCCGACTACGGAGTGTGCGGTCAGGCCTGGAAGCATATAATAATGTTGAGGATAAGACTCAAACGGGCCGTGACAGTGTAGGATTCTAACCAACGACAGGGCAGCGTTCTAACCAACTGAACTACGTCCCCACTTGAGAAATCAACTTACCGTAAAACCCTGCAAAATAAGGCTTTGCAAGATTCGCATACAGCGCACGATCTGCATTCCGTGTCAAAGAATGCGGCTGTTTCCGGCGCAACCGCCCCCAAACTGCCTACAAATCTCTTGTGCGCTCATACGAGATACATACTAATACAGATGCATGCGTGAGGCGACAGCAGCATCCTGAAGCAGCATCCTGAAGGAGCGAAGCAGAACCAAATTTTCCAATACTTGGAAAATCAATTAATTGTGACGAGAATGGCTGCGGGGCTCAGATTTGAACTGACGACCTTCGGGTTATGAGAACGGAGTTGGTCATCTAGGTTCGCTGATTCTGCGCGATTTAGCCCCTAGGCCCGTGCCAAGACTTTTGTCCCAAATCTGTCCCGGGCCCTTAATTGCTCTGTCGAGCGCCCTTCTTGGGAACAAAATACTCGAACACGGCGTTGCGCAGGAGGGCCGGAGGCAGCGCACCCTGGCTCAGAATGAAATCGTGAAATTCTTGCTGGTCAAAGGCCGGTCCTATGGCCTTTTCGGTATCGGCACGCAACCGCATCAATTCCGTGAAGCCATAGAAGTAGGACGTCGCCTGGCCGGGGCTGCGGAAGGTGTACCGATCGACCTCCTGATTCGCCAGCGTTTCGGAGAGAACCACGTCTTCCACCAATAGTCTCTTGGCTTGCTCCGGTGTGATCTTGCTCGCCTGAAGTTCAGGGTCCAGGAATGCGCGCGCTGCGCGCATGAGCCTTTGCTGCAAGGAGATCAACTGCCCGTCGAGCGGCATGTACGGTTTGAGGATGGCTTCCGAATACAAGGCCCAGCCCTCTATGTTCGCGCTGTTGTTTGCGAACTCTGCGCGAGCTAGGGAGATACCCTTTTCTACCATTGAGTCGAACTGCAGATCATGTCCTGGCCTGCCTTCATGCGCCGCCAAGGTCCAGGAAGCCGCGGCAAATGTGTAATCGTCGAGCGGCTCGGTTGCGCCTGGTTTGGTTCTGGGCGCTGCAGGGACGCGCGACGGCAGCACAAAAACACCGACCTGTCCTGTGTTGTTTATCATCGGAGGCGGAGCTTCGTATGGGCCGGGAATATCGGCGCTTTCCGCTTCGGTGGCTAGTTTGATTTTCATCGGACGCGCTGGCAACGTTACTAACCGCTCTCGCCGGATGATTTCCTCAATTTCCGCAATGCGCTTTTCGTAGTTCGGCAGGATCTGTGCGCCTTCCCATTGCTGCTCCTTGAGAGCGCGGACCACGTCGCGGTAGTCCGTCGCTTGGAATCCCTTTTCTTTGGCGACTTTGGGAGCGAGCGTCATCATTTCGTTCTGGATTTCATCGAAGCTGGCGCGTGCAAGCGCGGCGAGTTGGTCCGGCGGCATATCCACGCCGACTCGCTCCAGAGTGTAGGCATAGACTTCAGAGGGCATGCGGTAATCGGTGCGGCATCGCGGCAAGACCTCGTGACGGATGAATTCGTTGGATTCCGCAATTTGCTCTCTGAGTTTGCGATAGGCAGGCTCGTATCCGTCAATGTGATATTTGTCGAATAGCTTGGCGATGCCACTCACGTGCGTATCGCTGAGCGAGAGACTCCTTTCCACTCCGCCTTTGAAAGGCCCGACCAGCCCCGGAACGCTGAGGCGTTCCCGCATCCGGTCCTCGGCCACTTTCGTTAGCGGCTCGTATCCAGGCTCCAACCCTGCGTACTTTCGAAGACGAAGCAGCGCTTTTACGCGCCGCTCCTGTGGCACTTGGTCGTCCAGCAGCGCGCTGATACCCCAATAGGCGAACTCGCTCGCGTTGTACAATTGGATGAAGTACTTCCTGCGGATCTCTGCCCCGCGAATTTCGGCCCTCGCACTCTTGATCAGAATTTCCAAGTCCTCCCTGACTGCAGGGTCTTTTTCCTCTTCCAAGCGCCTCTCCAGTTCGGTGATGGCTTGGCTGGTGGCTTCCTCGCGCCGCTCTGTGAACCGCGGCTTCAAGTCGATGATCTGATCATCCAGTTCCGGCATGCCTAAGGAGACGGATGCCTCGGGGTTGAATCGCGCGTTGATCTCGAGTAGCAAGTGCGCATCTTGATTGCTTCGCGTGACCCACTCGGGTGTGACATGCTTTGCCGGAGCGACCGTGGTCGTCTGCTGCGCAGCGCCAGCCCCCGGCGCAGTCAAACTTAACAAGGCGATTAGCGCAAACTCTCTTCCCATAGACGCGCTATCGTAACACCGCCGAGCAAGAAGGGAGCAATGCTTGAGAAGACCGATATCCCCGTGCCTGCTCACAGGACCACAAGCGGCCGCGCGGGAGTCTTGTCTGTTGACACAGTTCTTTCATATTCTTTGGTCAAAGGGACACAACATGGGTCCCGCGTTGTGCGAGAGACTTCAATCCCGAGGGCGCTTTGCCCCTCGGCTAGGAGCTGGTCGACGTGAAAGCTACACTGGAGACTAGCCGACTCATTCTTCGTCCCTTCCGAGTCACGCGACGTTGAGGCGGCATTCAGTTGGTTCGGCGATCCTATTGTCATGCGGTTCACCCCTACTGGTCCCGATACCTCCATCGATCAGACGAAGGCGCGACTAGCCGACTATCAGGAGCACCAGACGACACATGGCTTCAGCAAATGGATCATCTTGGAGCGGCGGTTGGGCGGTGCAATTGGGGATTCGGGACTGCTGAAGCTGGAGGAACACGGTTGGATCGACCTCGGCTTCCGCCTTGCCCAACGCTATTGGGGCAAGGGACTAGCGACAGAGGCAGCATCTGCTTGGGTTCGCGCGGCATTCAATGATTTTCACATCGCCCGACTGACCGCATTGGTTCATCCTGAAAACGTCGCTTCGATTCGCGTATTGGAAAAGTTAAGGTTTCAACTGGAGAGACAAGACACGATCATGGGAATGAAATCGATTGTCTATTCCCTTGATGCGAAAGACGTCCGCGGCTTGGAGGAGCGGTCAACTGCGCCGATGAGGTGATGGTTCGCTCGGCGTGAAAGCCCTCCGCCGACGCTGAGCAGTTAGCCGAGCAAACATCCCAATGATCGCTTTCGCGACTACTCTTCGCGACAGTGTCGCATGGACGATGGGCTCTCCCAGCATTGCGCTCTGGCTTATGCTGAGGGCCAGCGAGAGGTGGAGGAGCGGGGCCAAAGCTTGACTTTTTTACTCAGACCTATTCAGGTCTAGCAATTCTCATCCTTCAAAAACTTCCGGATTCCTGCATTAACCTCCTCCGTTTTCGCATGCACGAGCCAGTGGCCCGTGTCGGGGAACAGTTTCACGGTCAGGCGGGGGACAAACTCTTGTAGCCCACTGACGTTGCCGGCGAGGAGATACGGGTCCTGCAACCCCCAAAATAAGAGTGTGGGAGCCGTGATCATGAGTGATGTCAATTCGGGCATCACTCGCTCTACCGACCACAAGCCACCTTGCTTGCCCGCTGCCCCCAGATTGGCGCGGTAATAGTTTATGGCTGCCGTTAGTGCTCCCGGCTGCGACCATGCCGCCAAGTATATTCCTCGATCCTCTACTGAGCGCTGGCCCAGCTTAATCGCCTCGTCCAACACTATCCGGTTGAGCAAGGCAAAATTATCTTTTGAAAGCTCGCGCTCTGGTATCAGGGGATCGTCATACCAATCGAAATAAGAGCTGGCCATCTGCTGGGCAGGATTCTCGCGCAGCTCGCGTTGCAATACTGCAGGATGAGGCGCATTGAGAACGACAAGCTTTTCGACACGCTCAGGATAGTAAGTCGCAAAGGACCACGCAATTAGGCCACCCCAGTCATGCCCTACCAGAACAAAGGACTCATGTCCAAGATGCTCGGTTAACGCGCGCACGTCCTCGACAAGCGTCTTCAATCGATATTGCCCAACATCCTGAGGCTTTGACGAGAGGTTATAACCTCGCATGTCAGGCGCTACGGCTTGGCAGTCACGCCCGAATTCGGCCAGCTGACGCGCCCACTGGTACCAGAATTCGGGAAAACCGTGGAGAAATAGAATCAATCTACCCTGCCCGGTGCTGACGTAGTGCAGGCGCACGTCATTCACATCGGCATACGCATCCTTGAAGCCAGACACGCTTGTGGAAGTAACACCCATAATCCAGCTCAGTTTCTACTAAAACGGAATAGCGGTTTCGAGTAGTAATTCACAATCTGAATTTCTGAATACTCTACTGCCGGTCTCGAATCACATGTTTCTCACCAGTTCCAAGTCCGCATCTTGAACCTAATTTCCTTTGAAAATCACCATTTCGCGAGTTGCGATGAATCTCCATTTCCCGCTTCTCTTCTGAACGAGCTCAAATCCCCTGCCTTTGATAGGTGTCAACTCTTTTCCGTCGGCACCTCTGGCACCTGTAACTGTCCACGAGCCATCAACCGTCGCAAGATCCTGCGTAATAAAGCGAATTTGCTCAACGGAGGCGATCTGGTGCCCCGTGCTGGATTCTGCCATCTTGCGAAAGAAGGTCCGCATCTCACCCCGCCCCTTGATCAGCGTTCCATCAACGCCAACGTAATCGGCATTTTCATCCCAAAAGTCGTCCAAAGCACTGACATCCCCTCTATTAAGGCGAGCGACTGCTTGATCCACCATGCCTCGGATGGTCCGTTCGTCTTCCTCGTTTGTTGAAGCCGCGTAGACGGCTCCTAGGCAGACCAAGAGTGCGGCCGGCACAACGTAAGCCCAGGACCACATGTTCATGCTCCCCTCGTGCTACCAGCAGTACCGCTCTTTTTGCAAAGTAGCCCACTACCCGGCAGTGTATCAATGACATCGACGCAGAGAAGCGTGTTGCCCTTACGTGAACTGTAGACGACTTCGCGCCGCATTGGTAAAGAACTACGCGGCGGCCCGTGATGAATTGTTTGGAACGGATTGGCCTGAAAGCGCAGAGGAAAAAATTGATTTCTGTCCCAGATTTGTCCCAAGAGCAGGGAAGGGCTTCCCGACGGGACCCAGGAAGGCCTTGTCAATCAATGAGATTGGCGGCGAGGGTCCGTTGACGACCTTCGGGTTATAAACCCAAAGGCAAAGCGCTTGCCCTGTTCGATACCAGATGACGCGTCATTTCGCCAAGCGAGGCATTCTTGCCTCCAACGATAGCGATGTCCGCGATTCCAAACTCCTCGAACGACAACAATTGCGCCCGCTCTTTCGGACCTGATGACGCAAGCGATTGCGTCGGACGAGTCGTCATCTTAGGTTCCCTTCACAGGTGTTTCTTGCTCTTTCGCATTGCAATCGCGAGTTGAAGTACTGCTGAATTGTCCTTCAGCCACGGCATGCGCTGCTGTGACATGGATCACGTCTCCACACGGATCAGCTCTCCAGTTACGCAAAAAACCGCGCGTCTTAACAGAGGACTTCACACAGGCCTTTGATCGCTTCTGTTGTGATTCCGCGCAACCCGAAGGTGGTCAGATACAAGCGAGGACGATCTTAACCAATGAACATGGCCAGAGCGTCTGCTCACCAAGCATGCGTGCTGCTCAACCTATCGCGGATTCCTCTCGTGCCGAGTTGACGTTTAAAAGGACCGACCTCCTGGTGTTCCGCCAAGAGGTCTTTGACAGTTTCATGTGCCGTAAGTTGCTGGTTATAAGAGGAATGATCGAGGCGAATGGGTTTGAGCCACCTTCCTCCTGGTTTCGAACCAGTCTTACAAATCCCTAAGCCTTCTTCCTGGCGCCACTTACGGAAGTTAGAGGAACAAGACCCCCCAATATGTCGCAACTCTCGCAACCAAAACTCGCTGCACTGGCTCGAAGGAAAGCAGCACGAAGTTGTTGAATTTGGCGGGATTAGATGGTCGGTGCGAATGGATTTGAACCATCGACCCCCTGGTCCCGAACCAGCTTGGACCAGACCAAATCCGTTGAATTGACGGCATTTGCCCTTGCATTCCCTCTGCTTACTTGGCGTGGGCTACAAAGTTCGGCATCATGCGGCGACGCCAACCGCGCCACAAGCTTGGCTGATACAATGGTGTTATCCGTTCTGCGGATTGAGGCTAACCGGGTTAGCGGAGCAGAGTGCAACTCCCTGGGCGAAAGTTGGCCTCGGTGCCTTTGGAGTAGCCGTTCTTTCTCGATTGCTGTACTTAGTTCGGTTGGGTCGGAGCAGTAAAACGGAGGTGCCTATGGCCAAAACACAGACGACCGTGTTCGCAGTCTCGTTGTTCGATGCAGTATCCGGCATCGGGGCCAGCATCGCTGCAACCGCCCTGCTAGCCTGAATCCACATTCCGCTCGATCACGGACGAATGCAAAAAAGCCGCTGCCCGTCATTGAGGTTCAGCCCTCTCATCCGGAATTTCGAAATCGCGTTGCAGATTTCGCTTGGTAGCATTGCGTGTTTTTGTTCACAGCGAGCCACAGACTCTCAACAAAACCGCTCCTCAGGACGGACTCTGACAAAGATGACTTAAGACGATTGACAGCCTGTCATACAGAGGCCGACCGGGAAATTCCGTGTGCTGAGAGCAGCCCTGTGCTGGCAAGGCTCTCGTAACACGCCCTGATATCACGATCCCTGAACTTGTCTCCTTTTATCGACTTAAACTCGCCGACAACAGAGTCCTCCGAAAAGCTCTTGTAGATCTGCATCTGCCGCATCGCGAGGAAGTGTAGGGTAGAAACAAGCTCCAGTTGATTCGGACGGAGTTTGCCAAGAATGTTGACCACAAGGTTGATCTTGTCTTCGTAGGGATGAACATAGCGCTCGTACTCAGAAATCAATTCCTGCGAATTTGGGCCGGGCCTATAGTTCGAACGCTCCGGTGCTCGGCACCTATCCTCAATCACGTCGTCAGCAAGCAGGGACGCAACTGCAAATGTGACTTGATCCGAATACGGTCCATACGTGTAAATCCCAAACGAGCACGGAACAGGCACACCAAGGACCTTAGTAAAATACGTTAGTTTCTGCATCGCCGTTCGGCCCAACTCACGACTCGGATGGGCGTTTGCGAAGCTCTGAACGATCGCTGCCAGAAAGGCAGACCTCAAATCATTCGAATACACAAGTTCACCGCTCATTCATGCCCCTCCAATTCTTTGGCCTTTTGGCGAATCGCCGTCAATACCGGCTCCTGCTGATCGGCAAAGATTCGAACGGTCCTGACCTGCTTCGGGATCTTCCCGATGATGATACTGTCGCGGGTGAGTAGCTTAATGTTTCCATTACGCTCCTTGATATATAGGTTCTGGACCTGTTCGGCTTCCTGCTGCCCCGGGATCCACAGCTTGTATATTGGCACTTTGGAGTCATCCAAATAAAAGTCAACGTCTGTGAATTCGCTTGAGAGTTCCTTTAGGATTCTCTTAGCAAGCCGCAACGCGGCTTGGTCGGCGTTATCGCCGGTCTCGTGCACAACGCGGTGATGCCGCCGCTCGACTATTCGGCGCGCCCATGTCTGTGCTGGACCGTCCGCCTCTGCGTCGCGTCGAATGTCCGCCATCGCTGATGTATCGTCGTGTTTCAGAACGTCGCCAATCTCCTTATAGTTAAGCGCACCCCAAATCTTCGAATACTCCTCAAGATAGTGGTCATAAATTCTGCGAATCTTGTGGAAGTAGACCTGCACGTTCATTTGGTACCGTGCAAGAATAAGAGCCTCGAATGTATGTTCCCCTCCTCTATCGAACGCGAGTTCTAGCCGACCGTCATCCGGATCCTTAATCAAAGTCAGAGAGTCTACCAGCTTCACCGAATCATACAATCCATAAGTAACGCCACAGTGCAAGGAATCTCGCAGCAGGTAATCTCCACGATCCGCATCAACCTCGCCCGAAATAAGTTGGCTCAGAAAAGCGACCTCAGGCGACTTTTCGAGGACTCTCACCAGAACATCCGCAACACCTGGAAAGAAGAGCTCGTCGAGCTTTGCTTTCAAAACAACACTTATAGCGTGGATTGATACCTTCTCGTGATCACCGCCTGGGATAGCGCTCTCACCCGCGTGCGCAAACGCAGGATGGCCAACGTCGTGGAGTAACGCAACAAGACGCAGTACCTGCCGGGCCTTCGAAACCGTGCGGTCTGCAAACTCAGCAATAGGCTTTAGCTCCTCTACGATTGCGTCTCTATGTTTCCGAACCAAATGATCGAACATCTGTGTCGCCAAGTCCATTACACCCAGGCAGTGCTCAAACCGCGTGTGAACCGCGCCTGGATACACCAAGTGCTCCATCGCAAGCTGGCGGACGTTACGCAGCCTCTGGAACACCGAATGGTCAATGATCTTCCGTTCGTTTCTCGAATACTCGATCATGCCGTGCACAGGACACCGAATTCCTTGGGAAGGCTCGTTGTCAGCACCGGGCAGATAGTCCATAGGATAAGCGAATAAAAAGCGAATGTCAACGTTGCAATGAAAGGAAGTCTAACCCAAATATAGATCATCTCGACCAGTAAACTATCTTTTACACGCTCAGATATATACGGGAATCGGTTAAACGCCGCCCTTCCGATTCGGCCGTCGCCAGATTTTTTCGCTTGGCTCCGCCCCTCCCCGGCGGAACTGCTGCTCCCTCAAACCGGAGCGGAAGGGCTGGATCGCAAAACTACGCAAATGACTTGCGTAGTTATTGGGAAGCCTAGCTCGGGGATCGACCCCTTTTCCCTGCGATGCTCTTTGCTATCGGCGACACGTTTTTTTTGACAACAGTTTATTTCTCGTGCTAGTGTTCCGTGGTCCGCGACGCGGGCGCAAAAGCCACTCACGCTGCCGGAAAACAGCAGCGGCGGTGACGCGGAGGTCGTCAGGCTCGCCTGAACTTCCGTAAGCCTTGGGGTTGCACATAACGCGACCGTAGCCGCCCTCGATGACGCCGGCTAGATTACTCCGGCAAGTGGAGGGAGGATGCGCAACGGCACTTCATCGTGCCCCTAGCACCCTCGGTACAGCCGAAGTTGGTTACCGAAGGTGCTTCCCACCAGAGGGGACGCCTTCCAAAAAATTCAATTAGAGAGGATAACTACGATGAAGAATCCGTACGCAGACGACCATGTATTTCCACGACCTGTGGAGCACCTTCCAGAATACGCCCATGCCAAGGCGCGCCAGAGCTGTGCTGAACGTCTAATCGAGGCATTCAAGTTGAGCTCAGACGCGGCGACTACTATCGCGAATGCGGTTGTGGACCCATCGGCTGTGCGGAAAGGGATAGGAGAACCGACCGATCCCCAGGTGGAGGAGATTGCAGTACCGGGTGGAACGCTGTTGGGAATCCGCAGCAGCGTTTGGGCACGTCGCGTCATGCCCGATCCGCGCAACCCGCGGATTGGCCCCTCGCGCCGACACCCCTTCGCAGTCGATCCCGGCACTGGTGCCGACGATTCGAGGTTTCGGCCAGTTCCCGAGCCCCGCTCACCGAAAGGTGTTAGCGCCACCGTCGCCCAATTATCTGTCGAGGTCGAAAGCCGCGAGCACCTCACGTGGGCATCGCAGCAGGCTGCCAACTACGTCCTCGCGGATAATGACTGGCGTACTTCTATCGCATCACAGGGCGTGATGGAGCCCGTTTGGCTTGTGGCAACCACTTATGAACACGCGGACGGCTCGAGCCCTATCACCGTACCCGTGACCGCAGAGGGTTCGTCGCGTCTTACAGCGGTTCACGACCTGCTCAGCATTCGGTCCGCTGACGTTCCGTATGAGGACAATGACGGGAAACTTCGGACGCACTTGCGCAAGCTCAATGATGCTCTGGATCGCGCTCCAGACCGTGACGAGAGTGTCGCGCTGCGCTGCGAGCGTATACCGGCATTGATCATCGTGGGTTTTCAACAGCACCCGACCGCAACGACCGCGTTTCCAACTGCCGTCAAATCTTTGGTCGCGCTCCGTCACGTTGACCCTCCGAAACCATGGGGGGAAGGACCCGAGAACGAATCACTTGCCGACGAGGTACTGGATGAATTGCATCGCGAAGGACTAATTTCCGCAACGGAACGCGATTACTATGCCGGTGCCTGTACACGCGGCGAGGCGCGATCGGCTCATCTCTCTGACGACCCTGCAATTCGTGCCGCTCGCATCATTCGTTTATTCACGAGCGCCGACGAGCGCGTCAACCGTGCCATCAGGGTCGCTGTGACAAGCCAGTCCACACGCAAACGCATTACCCCAAAGCTGTGCGATGAGCTTGCAACGGCACTCATTTTGCGTGCCACAGCAGACGATCCGGCCAAATCCGACCAGATTCGCCGCTACTTACGCGACTCCTTCGGAAAAGCCTCTCACCGCGAACCTTGGCAGAGCACGGAGCGAGACGTGCAAACTCTGGCGTCCGAGGCACTCGATGAAGTAAAGCGAGCCATCGCTGGTGACGTAACGAGTGATCCCGGCCCCACCTCTCTTGAGCTCGCAGTGCGGGCTGCGTATCCGCTCATCGTATCTGGGAGACTGGCCGCAGACCGCGGTACTTACGACAACAAGCAACCGGACCGACGCAATCCGGGGGAGGTCCTCGACGCGATGCGACGCACAATACTTGGCGTGCATCAGCTCTCACAAGCACTGCAGGATTTCGCTGCTAAGAAGCCACTTCGTGCGGTGGATGAGAGCGGGCGCATCAAAACTATTCCCGATGGCAGCGGTGAGCTGATGATCAACGATGTTTACCTTCGCGGAGAATTTCCTCCGCTGGGCAAGGCCCGAGCTCCCCGACCGGGAGATACGCCTGACGACCAGTACCACAATCGTGTGGGCGAGTTCACTTCATCCGTGGAACGTCTAGAACAAGCCTTTGTAGCCATCGGACAAGTTACCGGTAACGATGGCCGACCGCTTGTCGACGACCGCGGTGTTGATGCCCACCTGTGCGCCGCATGGCGGGAGACTCTCGGGCACATCGACGAGGAACTCGTCATCTGGAGTCGCAAATTCAAGCAGGCCTACGGGATCGCGCCAGATTCCACAGCGACTCGTGCGTCGTCCAGAGATGATCAGGACGATGCGGATACTCACTCGGAAGACGCATGCGAAAATGACGACACCGCTGCGGCGGCAATGGGCTGACTAACACAGATCCACTTCAATAACAAAAGGGGAAACCGTCGCCGCTCCGACAAGCATGTCGGAGTGGCGCGGAGCCCCGGACAGGGTTCGCGCTGCTCCACAACTTCTCGAACCCACACCTTTTGAACAATGTAGTCGAGAGTAGTAAGAAGGTTATCTACCTCTATGGTTAAAATTCTCGTCGTGCCCGCTGCCGCACACATGAACCTCACTTCAAGCACAGGTTCACGATAAATCAGGCTCGGTAGACCCCTTGCCTGGGCCAGACCGCAAACATCCTTATATTTCCTATATATGTGCGATTGCCAGGCACGACTCACTGTCCCTACCTCCTACCTCTACGCCTACGCCGCTTCTCGCTCGTAGTATTTCAGCAGACCGCCCAGCTGCTCCCGACACCGCACCGCTGCCTTTCTATCTCTTGCTCCTTCCCTCTTCAGAGGAAACAAAATCAGATTCTCTTTGCCCTGGTGGTTGCGCTCCTCGTGGTAATGCACCACATATGGCTGCAAGGCTCGCCGCAATGAACGCTCCCCAAACAGAATCAGCTTCGACAGGCATTCCTCTTTGACCGATCTCACCCAGCGCTCCGTAAACGAATTCAAGTTCGGGCTCCTCGCTGGCAAGCGAATCGTTTTGATACTTCCCGATTCGATCAGTTCACGAAATGACGCACAGAACTTCGCATCCCGGTCATGCAACAGGTATCGGCAGCCTCTCAGAAATCCCCACTCCTCTATGGTTGCATTTCGTGCTTGCTGTTCCATCCACTCATGGCCCGGGTAGGGCGTCATTCCTGCCAAGCTCACTCGCCGACTCTCCAAATCTCTGGCAAGGAGTCACGGTGGCGACCCTTTTCTTTTCGTACGCGCACGCCGATGAAGACCTGCGCGATCAGTTGGAAACGCATCTTTCCGGGCTGCGCCGGCAAGGCATTATCTCGTCCTGGCATGATCGCCGCATTATCGCCGGTACGGAGA
>WNGJ01017882.1_pt1 | contig 14485 bp, 15 predicted proteins | sample 5400611 | NCBI WGS metagenome assembly WNGJ01 (sample SAMN13153375, study PRJNA577476) | soil metagenome | isolation source: 40 cm soil or saprolite under Garry oak tree replicate 1 | place: USA:California | collected 2016-06-15
GGCACAATGGTGAAGCCGGGCTCGGACGCCGCGGTCTACTTCGTCCGCTACGCCAACAAAATTCTAGCAGCGACGAGTGATTGCAATTCGCTCTACTGCGCACTCGATCCGCGCGAAGGGGCCAAAATTGCGGTGGCCGAAGCGGCGCGCAATCTGACCTGCTCCGGCGCGTCCCCGCTGGCGGTTACTGACAACCTGAACTTTGGCAATCCCTACAAACCGGAGAACTTCTGGCAGTTGCGCGAAGCGGTTGAAGGAGCCGCCGAAGCCTGCCGCGCCTTTGGGACACCGGTGACCGGCGGCAATGTCTCTCTATATAATGAAAGCCCGGCCGGAGTGGTCGATCCGACACCGACCATCGGCATGGTCGGTTTGATCGAGAAGGAAGAACACATCACGACTCAATGGTTCAAGAATGCGGGCGATGAAATCATTCTCGTCGGCAAGGTCGGTGACGAACTGGGTGGCTCGCGATTTCTCAAAGTCTGCCACGGAAAAAGGATCGGACCACCCCCGCATGTCGATCTTGCCCGGGAAATCGAAATTCAAAACGCGGTCCGCGATTTGATTCGCGCTGGTTTGGTGCGAAGTGCACACGATTGCAGCGAAGGCGGACTGGCCGTCGCGTTGGCGGAAAGTTGTTTCAATCCAACCGGCCTTTACGGCGTTGATGTCGATCTTGGCGGTGTGGAGGCGGCCGGGCCGGCCGCGTCTTCCGAATATCTCGCGGGCGACACGCCCGCCACTACATTGTTTAACGAATCGCAGTCACGCATCGTCATTTCGGTTACGCCGGAAAATTTGGAGAAGACGATGTCGATCCTGCAAAAAGGCGACGTGCCTCATCAGCGGCTTGGCACTGTCACCGGAGACGAGCTGCGTATTCGCGCCAACACCGAAAATTTCCGCTGGCCAATCACCGATCTTTACGACGATTGGTGGAATTCCATTCGCCGCCTGGTGGAAAGCGACTCTTCGGCCGAGCGGATCCCAAGTTTGTGACGAGGAATGTCACTACCCTCACCTCAATCCTCTCCCTGGCAGGGAGAGGAAGGCGCGAAGCGCCAGGTGAGGGTCGCGCTCAAGAGCGAGATAAACCTTACCCTCACGCGCAATTTGCAAGCATTCGTTGAATCACGCTGCATTTAGTGGATTATTTCTTGTGATCACTCCAGACAACGCCGAACTCATCAAGCAGAGTGACGTCTATCCGCAGCACGAGTGCGGTCTTTTCGGCGTGTTCGGTCATCCAAACGCGGCGGTCCTGACTTACTACGGCCTGTTCGCGCTTCAGCACCGCGGCCAGGAGAGCGCCGGAATTGTGACGAGCAACGGCCCCGGCACGTCATTTCTCATCCACAAGGACATGGGGCTTGTCTCACAGGTCTTCGGTCAAAGGGAATTGGAGCAACTCAAAGGAAGCCGCGCGATCGGTCATACCCGCTATTCCACCACCGGCACCAGCACGATCAAGAAATTTTCCAAACGACGGCCGACAGCGAAATCATTTTGCATCTACTCGCCCAGCCCTCCGATAACGGCGCAAACACGCTCGCGCCGCTGCGCAAAATCGAAGGCGCGTTCTCGCTCTTGATCATGAGCGAACGCGAGTTAATCGCGGTGCGCGATCCGTTCGGCTGGCGGCCGCTCTCGCTCGGCAAACTCGACGATGCCTACATCCTCGCTTCCGAGACCTGTGCGTTTGATTTAATTCACGCGGAGTTCGTTCGCGAAATCAAGCCGGGTGAGGTTTTGATTATCGATGAAGACGGAATGCGCTCCGAGTTTCCGCTTCAACCGCAACAGCCTGCCTTCTGCATGTTCGAGTACGTTTATTTTGCGCGACCGGACAGCATCATCGGCGGCGTTAATGTCGGCAAAGTCCGCACCGAAATGGGCCGCGAACTCGCCCGCCAATTTCCGGTTGAGGCCGACATCGTCGTTCCGGTGCCGGACTCCGGCAATTACGCGGCGCTCGGTTTTGCCGAAGAGCTGAAAATCCCCTTCGGCCATGCCTTTGTTCGAAACCACTATATCGGCCGAACTTTTTTACAGCCGAGCCAGCTTATTCGCGATTTCGACGTCCGCGTGAAATTGAATTTGATCAAGGAAATGGTGGCGGGGAAACGCGTCGTGGTTATCGACGACTCGATTGTTCGCGGCACGACCGCGCGCGCGAGAGTCGTAAACTTGCGCGAGGCCGGCGCAAAGGAAGTGCACATGCGGGTGAGCTGTCCGCCGCACCGTTTCGCCTGCCATTACGGAATCGATTTTCCTGATCCGCAAAAGTTGATCGCAAACCAGATGTCGATGGAAGAAATCCGGAAATATCTCGGTGTCGACAGTCTCGGTTATTTGGATGTCGAAGGCATGGTGCGCGCGACTGGAAAACCTTTGAACGAATTCTGCCTCGCCTGCTTTACTGGCAATTATCCCCTCCCGGTCGACCCCGCGCTCGACAAGTTCATCATGGAAAAGCGCGAGGCCCGCTCCAAAGCACTCGTCGAGCAAGAACGGCATCCCACGTTGTTCGCGGATCTGAAGTAACGCGATCGACGAATTTTTATTCTGTCATTCCGAGCGAAGTCGAGGAATCTCTAGATATTTCTGCGAGTCCTCGGCAAAAGAAATAGTAAGAGATGTCTCGGCTCCGCTCGACATGACAAGAAAAAAGGCTTACGCGCGCGCCGGGGTTGATGTCGATCTTGGCAACAAGCTCAAACGCCGGATCCAATCGCTCGTTAGGCAAACGCATGGAGCGCACGTGCTCGGCAAAATCGGCGGCTTCGGAGGTTTGTTTCGAGTACAATTCTCCGGAATGCGCGACCCGGTCCTCGTCGCCAGCATCGACAGCGTGGGAACGAAATTGAAAATCGCGTTCGCGATGAACCAGCACGACACGGTCGGCGCCGATATGGTGAACCATTGCGTGAACGACATCGCCGTGCTGGGCGCGCGGCCACTATTTTTCCTCGATTACATTGGCTGCGAAAAACTCGAGCCGCGCGTATTCGATCAACTCATCCGCGGATTTTCAGGCGCTTGTCGAAGGGCGGGTTGCGCGTTAATCGGAGGCGAGACGGCGCAACTGCCGGGAATTTATCGTAAAGGCGAGTACGATCTCGCCGGTTGCATCGTCGGCGTGGTCGACCGCAAAGAGATTATCGATGGATCGAAAATTAAACCTGGCGACGTCGTGCTTGGGCTTGGGTCAAATGGTTTGCACACCAACGGTTACTCACTGGCCCGAAAAATCTTCTTCGAAAAAATGAAACTGAAGCCGAGATCGCGCTTGCCACTATCGACAAAAACCGTCGGCAAGGAGCTGCTTCGCGTGCACAAAAATTATCAGCCATTGCTCGCAAAAGTTCCGGATGGAATCATCAAAGGACTCGCTCACATCACCGGCGGCGGTTTGATCGACAATTTGCCGCGCGTTCTCCCGAAAAAGTGCGACGCAGTGATCGAAACCAAAAGCTGGCGCGTGCCGTCGATTTTCAAAATCCTGCAGCAAAACGGCCGCGTGAGTTCGGCCGAAATGTATCAGGTCTTCAACATGGGGATCGGAATGGTCGCAATCGTCGCTGAGCGCGATGCCAAACGCGCGAGGTCGATCTTGCACGCAAGAAGAATTGGCCGGATCGAGCGCGGCAAAGGCAAAACACGATTACTATTTTAATCGCGGATTGCGCAGTTTGCTTTTGCATTTATCCGTCTACATCCGCGCAATCCGCGGCTCATCTGACAGACAATGGAAAAGCGTCGCCTTGGAAAGACCGACATGGACGTCTCGGTCCTCGGATTTGGAGGATCCGAGATCGGCTACGAACACGCGTCGCCTGAAACTGTCGCTGAACTGCTGAATAGCGCGCTCGATGCCGGTCTAAATGTGATCGATACCGCGGAATGTTACTACAACAGCGAAGAGCTGATCGGACAGACAGTGAGCGGTCGCCGAAAAGAATTTTATCTTTTCACCAAGTGCGGTCATCCGCATGGTTTTGGTGAGCGAGCTGATTGGTCGAAAGCCTCGATTCTGGAAAGCGTTCAGCGCAGTTTGCGGCGGCTGAAAACGGACAAGATCGACATCGTGCAATTGCATAGCTGTTCGGAGTCAACGTTGCGCAACGGCGAAGCGATCGACGCGTTGCAAACGGCACGCAAGCGCGGCTATGTCCGCTACGTCGGTTACAGCGGCGATAGCCAAGCCGCTCGGTTCGCGGTGGAAAGCGGCGCGTTCGACACGCTGCAAACTTCCATCAGCATCGCCGATCAGGAAGCGATCGATTTGACCTTGCCGCTGGCGCGCGAAAAACAAATGGGCGTGATTGCGAAGCGGCCGATCGCAAACGTGGCTTGGAAGACAGGACATCGCCCGATCGATTCTTATCACCACGAATACTGGGAACGATTGCGGAAATTGAATTACGACTTCCTGCACCGTGATTTGGAAAAGAGCGTTTCGATTGCCCTGCGTTTCACACTTAGCGTTCCGGGCGTGCACACCGCGATCGTTGGCACGAAAAAGCCGGAGCGTTGGAATGAGAATGCGAAATTGCGGGAAGCTGGTCCACTCGAGGAAACAACATTTCGCAACATTCGCGAGCGCTGGGAGGAATCCGCGCCGCGCACCTGGATCGGACAAATATGAAACAACGCAAACTTGGACGCGGCGGACCGATTGTCTCGGCGATCGGTCTTGGCTGCATGGGGATGTCGGATTTTTACGGCGGACGTAACGACGACGAATCGCTCGCGACGATCCAGCGCGCGCTCGACCTCGGGATCACCTTTTTCGACACCGCCGACGTATACGGGCCCCACACCAACGAACAGTTGTTAGGCCGCGCCCTCAAAGGGCATCGGGAACAGGTCATCATCGCAACGAAGTTCGGAATCTTGCGCGATCCCGAGAAGGCGGAGTTTCGCGGGATCAGTGGCAAACCCGAATACGTGAAAAAAGCATGCGAAGGAAGTCTGCGGCGGCTGCAACTGGACTGCATCGATCTTTACTACCAACACCGGGTCGATCCCGACACGCCGATTGAAGAAACAGTTGGTGCGATGGCGGAATTGGTGCGCGAAGGCAAGGTGCGCTTTCTCGGATTGTCCGAGGCTGGCGGCGAACCAATTCGCCGCGCCCACGCGGTTCATCCAATCACAGCGCTGCAATCGGAATACTCGCTTTGGACGCGAGATCCAGAAGCGGAAATTCTCGGCGTTTGTCGCGAGCTTGGAATCGGTTTCGTCCCATACAGTCCGCTCGGCCGTGGATTCCTGACTGGCAAGATTCAAAGACCGGAAGATTTACCAGACGAAGACTACCGCAAAACAACGCCGCGATTTCAGGGTGAAAATTTTCAGCGCAATCTCGATCTGGTAAAACGCGTGCAAGAAATCGCGCGGGAAAAACGTTGCACGCCGGCTCAGCTCGCGCTGGCCTGGGTGCTGGCGCAGGGCGAAGACATCGTTCCAATTCCAGGGACAAAACGCCGGAAATACTTGCAGGAGAACATCGGTGCGCTCGATCTCGATCTTACAAGCAAAGATCTCGAGCGCATCGATAAAGTCGCGCCAAAAGACGCCTTCGCCGGCTCGCGATATCCGGAAGCGATGATGAAACTGCTTAACCGATCGTAGTCGCTAAGGTAGTTTCCTTCTACTCGATGTTGGGTCTTCAGCGGAGAATGTAACTAGCAGCTTCTACTTGCGCTTCGCTTTTCTTTTAGCCGCCCAGCGCGCTTTCATTAGCTGTGAAAGTCGTCTGCGACCAGCTGCGGTGATCCCGCCTTTGCGTGGTCCGCCCTTCTTAGCTGCTTTAGCACCACCACCGCGTGCTCTTACTCGCGCCCAACGCGCGCGCGCTGCGGCGGCAATCTTTGCCCTGGCAGCCGCTGACATTCGGCGTCTGCCTCCTCCGCGCGGAGCAGCCGTTGCGCCGCCGCCTCCCGCTCCACCAACTAAACCCCTGAGTCGTCTCTCCAAAGCATCAATCTGGCGACGAATCGACAATGCCTGTTCCAAGTTTCGCGTTGATAAGTCCATAGACGTCTTCGATAGAGTAAAGTCTTTCCTAATGCAAGAGATAGTTGCGAGTAGTCTCCGCGCGGAGAGCTAAACTAGTTCTACTCCTAGCGTGTAATCCTATCACTTCGCCGTAAGACTAGGGCTGAGGCGAACATCGTCTGCACAACTTCACCGCGCTGATTTGTCGTCACATTCCGGATGCGAGCTCGTCCACGCCGAGACCGATTGCGCCTTCGGCGAAGTTCAATGTTTGCACAAATAAACGCATGGTAATTGCCGCAGTATGCCAGCCGCTGGCGATGAGGCCCTTGAACATTGGTTGGCGAGCAACCGCCGGATCCAAGTGAAAGGGCTGTGGATCGAACTCGCGCGCGAACGAAACTATTTGTTCCTCGGTGACCTTGTAGGTACCCGACTTGAATCGGTCGCCAGCTTTGAGATCTTCGAAGTAACGCTGGCTCATCGGGAATTATTCTTTTGTCGCATTGCTCCAGTTTCCGCAATGTGTAAAGTGCGACGCAACTTCCAGGAGCGGGCGGTTAGCTCAGTGGTAGAGCATCTCGTTTACACCGAGAGGGTCGGGGGTTCGAAACCCTCACCGCCCACACTTCATTTTCGATTTTCGACTGCCGCTTGCCGATTGGTGAGTAGTTCCAGCGCAGCCGGGAAAATAATTTTCTCCCACTCGGCGTATTCTTTGGCCGATGGATGCAAACCATCTTTCGCAACTAACGATTTGTCCTGGCCCATTTTTTTACTGAGCGGAAAAATATCGACAACTTCCAACCCACGCTTTCGCGCTTCTTCAGTCACGACCTGGTTAAATCGAAGAATTCCTTCATGAATGTTGCGACCGCGGGAATACTTCGGCCCGGTCGGCGTTACTCCAAAGTCCGGGATTGTGACAACGAGTAAGCGCTTCTTATTCGGGAGCACAGCCAGCATTTGATCTACGAGGTAACTGAAGCGGTTTCGAAACGTTGTCTCATCGACACCTTGGACCCAATCGTTCACGCCGATGAGCAAGGTAGCGAAGTTAGGGTTCGAGTTTACGAACTTGGGCAATTCGCGATCGATCGCGTCCTTGGTCGTCCAACCGGTCACTGACGGATTGGATACAAGATCGATATGCAACCCTTGAACATTCAAGTGCTGAGTTAACAACGCCGGCCACGATTCTTGCAGCGTCGCGCCTTCGCCGCACGAATACGAATCGCCGATCACAGCGTAACGAGTTCTGTCCTGTTCGTTCTTAGGTTGGGCCATAAGGAAATTGGACAAGAGTAAAAGATAAACGACGAGGACTCTCATGCTACGAGAACATCGCGTCGACGGCGGCTTCGCAATGAATCTTCCCGGTGTCCAACAACACAACGCCGTTGTGCCTTTCGCCGCGCAGGATTAGCGGCAATTCGGTTCCGGCAAGGATCACCCCGTCGATGCCTGCCCCGCCGTAGCTCCGACCCGGACCATCGCTCGGAGAAGGCGGGTCGATCTTGGTTTTCATCCGGTCCACGATAGCGAGTAATCCGGCGCGCGTTTCGGGCAAAAAATTTCCCGGGACGAGCTCGGCAAAATATTTGTCGTGGATATAATCCTGGTCTTTCGATTTCGGCACAACCAATTCAATTCCTTCGCGCTGGAAAACTTTCTGATAAAAGTCGGCCTGCATGGTGTAGCGCGTGCCGAACAAACCGAGGCATTTCATTTTTCGCGCTTTGGCGTATGCACACGTTGCTTCGACAATGCTGATCAGCGGGATCGGCGACTTCGCAGCGATATCATCAAAGACGATGTGCGGCGTGTTCGCCGCGATTAATCCAAAATCGGCGCCGGCCGGCGCAAGTTTTTTGATCTCCTCGAGAAGAAAGTCAGCCATACCGGGAAGATTGTTTGCGTCCATGAAGTCGACGCCTTTCTTCAGGTTGATGCTATTAATTACGAACTGTGGATAACTGCCGTCGCGCCGGCGTTCGCGATAAAGCGCAATGATGTTCTTGTAATAGTCGATCGTGCTCTCGGGACCGACGCCGCCGATCATGCCAAGCGTTTTCATGCAGTTGAATTAGGCTTTCTCATTTGATGCCGTTTACTAAGATCGACATCGTGAAAGCGAAAGTAATTTTCTTCACCATATTTATTATCGTTGGAACACTTCTATTGCACGCTCAGCCGACGCCGCGAGGACAACCGGACGTCTCCAACAAAACATTGATCACGAATGCCAACCAGGATCACGTGATGGGCGCAGCGGCGTTGCACAAATTAGCGAACGATTACTACAACTGGCGGAACCAGAGCGACCCGGTCTCAAGCAGCAACGCCGGCCTCCACACCTGGGATGATAAGCTGGCCGATTTTTCACCGGCAAAAATAGCCGAGCGCGCGCAGCACGTCCGGACACTGCTCGACAAGGTACGCATTATGAAGATCGGAACGTGGCCGAAGGACGAACAGATCGATGCGATTTTGTTTCGCTCGCAACTCGAAGGCGTCGATTTTCAAAATCGCGTTCTAAAATTCGAACGGACAAATCCGCAGACTTATATCGGCGAATGCGTCAGTGCCATTTTCTCGCTGCTGAAAAAGGAATACGACACGCCGCGCAAACGCGCGCTGTCCGCGACCGCGCGGCTCAAAGCGATGCCGGCGTTATTAAAACAAGGACTGAGCAACCTTCAGAATCCGGTAAGACTTTACGCCAAGCTCGCGATCGATTCCGCACGGTCAATCGATCCGCTTCTGAAAGGCAGCTTGATGGCGTTGGATGTCGATCTTGCGCCGACCGAGCATGAAGAACTGATCAAGGCGCGTGATGCGGCGCTGGCCGCGGCGCACAGTTTCGCCGACGAGCTCGAGAAACGGATGCCGAAGATGGTCGACTTCGCTCCGATGGGCGAAGCGAATTACAACTACTATCTCAAACACGTTTTGCTTTTGCCGCTCGACGCGCGCGAAGTGGAAACGATCGGGCGCGTGGAAAATATACGTTACCGGGCACTCGAAGCGCTTCTGCCGGATCCAAAATTAGCCGATCCTGATCCGTCGCGTGCCGCAAACATTCCGCCCGATCAGGCTTCGTTCCTGAAAGCGTACGAAAGCCGCGAGACCGAAATGGTCAATTTCCTGAAGGAACATAAACTCGTCACAATCCCCGATTATCTCGGACCATTTCAGATTCGACAGTTACCGGAAGCGTTCAAGCCGACCAGTCCTGGCGGTTTTATGAATCCACCAGGTGTTTACGACAAGGACCCAGCCGGCTTCTTTTTCATTCCAACTTACAATCCGCAGTCGAAGAATTTTTACATTCGCGCTGCGATTGAAGATCCACGGCCGATTTTAGGTCATGAAGGAATTCCCGGTCACTTCATGCAGCTGTCGATCGCGAATCATCTGAGCGATGAGATTCGCCGGCAGCATGCCGATGGCGTTTTTGTCGAAGGGTGGGCGCTTTATGGCGAGGAAATGTTGATGCGCACAGGTTTGTATCCGAACAACTCGCCGGCGCAGGGACAAATCTTGCGGCTGTCGCGTTATCGGGGAGCGCGAATCGGGGTCGATGTGAATCTGCACACCGGCAAATGGACCTTTGAGCAAGCGGTAAAATATTTCATGGACGCGGGCGGACTCGATCGCGAAGCGGCGGAAGGCGAAGCTGCCGGCTCGGCGTCAAGTCCGCACCAAAAGATCAGCTACATCATCGGCAAATGGCAGATCATGAACTTGCTCGGTCGCTACAAAGATCGACAAGGTGACAATTTCAGGCTCGGCCAATTTCACGATGATCTAATTAAGAACGGCAGTCTGCCGCTCTCGGTGATCGAGTGGATTTTGTTGGACGACGATTCGTCGATTAAAAAAGCGATGACGGAAAAGTAGGAAGCAGAAAGTAGAATCTAGAGGACTCGCGCGGAGAACCTTTCAGCTTTTTCTGCTTTCTACTTCCTACTTTCTACTTTTTATCACCCACGTCGGCAATTTTCTCGCTGGCGAAATATCAATTTCGTGATCAACCATTTACCTCGGTGCCGCCTGAATTGTGAGCCCTGCTTTCTGATTCCGGCCTGCTTCCTGCTCAAAGTAAGCCAATGAGCATGGAAGAGGGGAAACGGGCCCTATTTCAGAGAGAGTTGGCCAAGGTGGAAGTCGTTGCCGGATTGCGGCACGCTTTGGATTTGAAATATCGCCGGCTCTGCCAGGCTGCGCGAGCCGATTGGGAACGTTTGTTTGGCAGTAAAGACCCGGCGGATGCGTGCGTTAGTGTTTACGTCGCGGTCGACTCGATTGCAATTCAATCGACCGCCATTCGCGGCTCTGGTTTTCTTAAATCGCGCAAACAGCAGCATCCGAAATCCACCGCCAAACGACTTCCCGGTTTCGCGCACTAGCGCGCTGCTATTTTGTCGATCTTTTCCTGGCCGAGCAAATTTGCGACCGTGAGCCGTTGCGCTGGGCGATCAAGCCCGGCGATGAATTCCTGGAAGCGTTCGGAGAAAAGATTGTGTCGGACGCTCCAGTAAAATTCCAGCCCCGGCGTCGCGAGATAATGTTCGTAAAGATTGCGCCAGCCGCGCCAGACCGGTTCCTCCATCAATCCATAAGCGTAATGGAAATGAATCGTCTCCATCGCTTTAAGGAATTGAAACGCGACGTGGAAAAATCTCGCTTTCTCGTCCGGCGATAGCGCATCGAGATCTTCCAAGCCGATTCGCCAGATCCGGCCGCCCTCCGGATTTTCAGCGAAGGGGCGAGTCACCTCCCGTAACGCGGTCGTGGCCGCATCCTGGGCGGAGAGCTTCGCGATGCGCGTGCTGCGATGCACTTGGACTGCGAGATACCAAAGCGACGCGACCACGCCAATTGAGCTGATCAGTTGTGCAACGGCGTTGATCGCTTCCCAATTCATACAACGTCGATCTTCAAAATTACTGACCTCTGTCCTCTGTCCTCTGTCCTCTGTCCTCTGGTTATTTCGGTTGTTCCGCCACCTTTAACACAATTTTGCCCCGAGTGTGACCGGTCGCGGCCTGTTCCTGCGCTTTGGCCGCATCAGCGAGCGGAAGGATTTGCGACACGACCACCTTGATCTTTTTCTCGTCGATCAGTTTTCCGATCTCCGCTAGCTCGGCCGAATTAGGGTCTACGCTCATCGGCGCACCGCGAATCCCATGCTTCTCCAGTTCCGCAGGATCTGGTCGCGCGACCAACGACACGATGAATCCTCCCTTCTTCACTACGCCGTAGGAACGTGCCAGCGTATCTTTGCCGATCGAATCCATCACCACATCGACATCTTTGGCGATGTCTTCGAATTTTTGCTTCGTGTAGTCGATCGCCACATCGGCGCCGAGTTCCTTTAGTAAACCCTGATTGGCCGTCGATGCGGTCGCGACAACTTTCGCACCGCGCGCTTTTGCAATTTGAATCGCAAAACCTCCGACGCCGCCGGAGCCGCCGTGAATCAGGACCGTCTGACCCGCGCTCAATTTCGCTGTATCGAAGAGCGCCTGCCAAGCGGTTTCGGCTGCGAGCGGGACAGCTGCTGCCTCCACGAAACTGAGTGACTTCGGTTTCGGCGAGACTTCCTTGTCCGTTGCCACTGCGTACTCCGCATAACCGCCACCTTCTTTCAATCCGATGTAGGCATAAACCGCGTCGCCCGGTTTGTGTTTGTCGATCTTTGCCCCGGCTTTCTCAACGATTCCGGCGACGTCATACCCTAGGACCATTGGGAACGCGCTCTTAGAATATTTCGCGAACATCCCCGCGCGAACCATCCCATCGACTGGGTTCACACCGGCCGCGATCACGCGGATGAGGATTTCGTTGTCCTTCGCTTCTGGCCGCGGCGCGTCCTGGTATTTCAAAACTTCGGGTCCGCCGTACTCATTCAAGACGACGGCCTTCATCGTCGAATTGGCTGATTGGGCAAACGCGACGCCCAAAGGAGAGCAGGAGATTGCTACGGCAAGAGCGAGAGACAGTTGCTTTTTCATAACTCGGAGAATCTAGCGGACATCAAACTCAATTAAAATCCTGTTCATCCTGCCGAAAATTCTTCAAGCTCCGCCGCCATGAGAACACGAATCCTCGCTATTGTCGCACTAACTTGCGTTCTGTCCGGTTTTTGCTTCGCACAAAGCTCTGCAACGCCCGCAACAACAGCCGCTAAAGCTGCAGGCGGAAGCAGCGCTCCTTACAACGAAGGCCCCGTTTGGACTTTGACGATGATCAAGACCAAAACGGGATTGGCCGACGAGTATATCAAGCAAATCACCGGTACTGTGAAACCGGTTTACGATGCGGAGAAAAAAGAGAAGATCATCCTCGATTACAAGATCCTGAACGGCGAAGCCTCCGATCCGCACGACTTCAACATTCTAATTTTGGTGGAGTATCCAAACTGGGCGGCGTTCGACAATTTGCGCGACAAAATGGATCCAGTTATCGCGAAAGTAATGGGTTCCGAAGAGCAACGGCGCGATCTGGCCGTGAAACGTTTGGACATTCGCGAAATTCTAGGCACCAAGACAATGCGCGAGATCACGTTGAAATAATCCGACTGCTGATCTCTGATCGGTGACTTCTGATTCATTTCCAGGGCAGGGCGTCGAGATTAACATTGCCGCCAGTGAGGATGATGCCGACGCGTTTGCCGGAGATCTCGATCTTACGTTCGGCGATTGCGGCGTACGGTACCGCCGCTGACGGTTCGATGATGATCTTCATCGTTTCCCAAATCGTGCGCATGGCCGAAACGATCGCGTCTTCGCTGACCGTCACGATGTCATCGACGTAACGCTGGATGATCGGGAAATTCCGTTCGCCGACGTTTGTGCGTAATCCGTCCGCGATCGTGAATTTCTTTTCCGCCACAATTCTTTTTCCGGCACGAAATGATTGCGCTGCGTCGTCGGCATTCGCGGGCTCGGCGGCGATCACTTTAATTTTTGGCCGCATCGACTTCGCTGCGACCGCGGTCCCACAAAGCAATCCGCCACCGCCGATAGGGCACATGACAAGATCGACATCTATGTCCTCGAGCAATTCGACCATTGCCGTCCCCTGCCCCGCCATCACATCTTCGTTTTCGAATGAATGGATCAGGGTCGCTCCTGTTTTCGCGATCACGTCCGCGCACGCCGCCTCGCGCGCTTGTTGCGTCGGCTCGCAAAAAACCAGCTGGGCACCGTAACTTTCGACCGCGCGCACTTTCACTTTGCTTGAGTTCTTTGGCATCACAATGTGCGCTGGAATTTTCCTCAGCTTGGCCGCACGCGCCAGAGCAGTTCCGTGATTGCCGGACGAATGCGTCGCCACGCCGCGCTTCGCAATCGCATTATCGAGTGCGAAGACGGCGTTGGTCGCGCCGCGGGCTTTGAACGCGCCGATCTTCTGAAAATTCTCGCACTTAAGAAACAGTTGCGCGCTACACGCCTCATCCAGCCGTGAACTCGTCAACACCGGCGTTCGTTTAGTGTACGATCGAATCCGCTCATGCGCCGCGCGAATACTATCAAGGTCAAGCGACATAATCGCCGTTTCTGTCGGCTGCTTCGATCATTTGAATTCGTTGTAAGTTTTGTGAAGAGATCGATCGGCACTGGAAGAAACGTGGTCGTGTTGTGTTCGCTGGAAATCTCGCGCATCGTTTGGAGGAAGCGCAGTTGGAGCGCAATCGGTTCCTTGCTCATCATCGCGGCGGCCTGCACCATTTTTTCCGCCGCTTGAAATTCGCCCTCGGCGTTGACGATCTTGGCGCGGCGCTCGCGCTCGGCTTCGGCTTGCTTGGCCATGGCGCGCTTCATCGTGTCGGGTAGCGCCACGTCCTTGACCTCGACCGCCGTGACTTTAACGCCCCACGGTTCGGTTTGCCGGTCGATGATCTCCTGCAACTTCAGGTTGATCGACTCGCGCTGCGAAAGTAGATCGTCCAAGGGAGCCTGACCAAGCACGCTGCGCAGGGTGGTCTGCGACATCAGCGACGTGGCTTTGAGAAAGTTCTCCACTTTCACGACCGCAGCTTCCGGATCGACCACGCGGAAATAAACGACCGCATCGACCGTCACCGGCACGTTGTCCCGCGTCATCACCTCCTGCTTCTCAACGCTGATGGTCACGACGCGCAAATCCATGCGCACCATTCGATCAACGATCGGGATGAGCAAAATCAGTCCCGGCCCTTTCGCGCCGAGTAATTTTCCGAGCCGGAAAATCACGCCTCGCTCGTATTCGCGCAGAATGCGGATCGCCTGCGGCAAAAAGATCACCGCCAGGATGATGATTGGTGCGGCCCAACCAGCTAGCCTCACTAGTCCTTCGAGTAATGGCATGGCTTTATTCTCCTTTGGTTTTTACTTTTAAAGTTAATCCTTGCACGGCTGCGATCTCAACCACTTCGTCTTTCTCGATAGGGCTATCGCTGGCCGCGTTCCAATACTCGCCCTCGACGAAA
>WNGJ01005306.1_pt1 | contig 14479 bp, 13 predicted proteins | sample 5400611 | NCBI WGS metagenome assembly WNGJ01 (sample SAMN13153375, study PRJNA577476) | soil metagenome | isolation source: 40 cm soil or saprolite under Garry oak tree replicate 1 | place: USA:California | collected 2016-06-15
GCGTTCGCGATCAGGAGGAAGATCGCCAGGGTCTTCAGATACTGGTCGAGCAGCAGGTTGACCGATCCGCCAGGCCAGTACGACAGGGGGATCGTGACGACCGCCCACGCGAGCAGGCATCCGGCCACCTTGATCTCGCGCGTGACCACGGTGATCGGCAGGCCGCGCCCGAGGCGGTCGATCAGAATCGCGAGGAGGCCGGTTCCCGCGGCGAGCATCCCGAGGCGAAACGGCCGCAGCGCCGGGATGATGTTCTGCGGCGCGATCAGAAGCACGAACGTGAAGCCGATCAGCGCCCAGAACGGCAGCGGCGAGCCCGCGGCGTCCGTGGAAAGCGACTCGCCCTGCGTCTGGTCGGCGACCGCGGCCGCCTCGTCGGGCTCGCGCTGCCACCACTGGGGATCGGGCACCGCGCCGATGGAGAATCCCGGCTCGCTCATCGACGCACCAACGAGACGTCCGTCTCTCGCGTCACGCCATGGCGATGACGACAGCCCGAGGCGAAATGGAAGATGCCGCTCGTGACACAGCTCGCGACCGCGTCCGAGAAGCGGCCGCCGGGATCGAGGCACGAGTTCTCCCACAGGACGCAGCGCGGAATCGTCAGCAGCGGATGGCGGCGATCGCGATGGTGGCAGGTCGTGTACGCGAAGCGATAGCCGGCCCGCGCCACCGCCTCGACCGTCTCGGTATTGAACGCGCCGTCGGGGTACGCGAAGTGATCGATCGGCCCCCCGAGCCGCTCCTCGAGAGCCTGGCGCGCGCCGACGGTTTCCTCGAGCATCCGCGATGGGCTCTCGCGGGTGAGGAGGGCGTGGGTCCGCGTGTGCGAGCCCACGGTGATGCCGGCGCGCTGCATCTCGGCGAGCATCGCCCAGGTCAGCGGCTTGAGGCCGTCGAGCCGGTCGGTGTCGACCGACAGCCGCTCCTCGAGCGCCGCGAGCACCCGGGCGAGCCCCTCCTGGCACATGGTCGTGAGGAGAAATCGCAGGGTGCCGAACGGCTCGCTGAACGTGCGCGACGTCAATGCCTGCTCCGTCGTCATCACGCCGAGCTCGACCAGCACCTCGCGCGCGGCCGACCAGTCGCGTGTGAGCAGGAGGTAGAGGCGATCGTGGTAGAGCGGCGTCGCGCGATCGATCCAGTCCGTCACGACGAAGACGGCGGCCGTCGAACGTGATGGTGGCGGTCGGCGTCTGGAACGCCCCACCCGATTCGAGCTGCGCGCCCAGCTGGTCGAGCGAGACGAACCTGAAGCGCCGGCCGATCCAGTCGAGCTGGCGCTCGAACATCCGGCTGCTCACGAGCATCGGCGCGATGATCGACGCTCGGCGCGAACGGCTGTCGTCGACGACACGGTGATAGCCGACGACCAGTGGCAGCCGGCGCGTGCCCGACATGAGCTGGATGAGCCGATCGGTGCGGGTCGCCCCCAGCACGAGCGCCAATCCCGTCTTGAGATGGGCCCGCCTCACGCCGGTCATCGAGCCCCCGTCCCGAGTCCGACGGCGATGCGATGCGCGACCGCTTCGGGGAGCACGCGGCGGGCCGTCCGGCGCGCGGCCCGGTTCGCCTCGACCGCGCGACGGTAGAGCCGGCCCCGCACGTGCGGCGGATAGAGCTCCAGCCGTCCGAGCTCGCGGGTACGCCGGGCCCAGTGGAATTTGTAGGCCTCGTCGCCGTGCAGGAAGTCGTATTCGGTGGCGCCCTCTTCCACCGCCGCCTTGATGGAGAGGCCGACCGCGATCAGGCCGACGCTCGCGCGCGCTTGGCGCGGATCGAAGCCCGACTGATAGAAGTAGAACGTGTCCCGATAGCGAAAGCCGTAGACCGCCGCGATCGCGACGTCGTCGAGCCGCAGGGTGAAGAGCCGGAGCCATCCGCGCGCGAGGGCGAGGCGGCTCAGCTCCTCGTGGAAGTCGACGAGCGCCGGGCGGTCGAACGCGCTCGAGCCCCCGCGGGGCTGCCAGCGCATCTGGTGCAGCGCGACCAGCTCGCGAAGGGCTTGGCCGCGATCCGCCTCGGCCTCGACGCGCGCGAACTGCAGGCGCCCCAGCCGCTCGAGATTCCTCAAACGGCGCCGGAAGTTGTAGCGGTGCGCGGGCCCGAGATCGTCCAGGTACGAATCCCAGGAGTGTCCGGTGAGGTCGATGAAGGGACACACGTCGGTCTTCGTCGAGCGCACGGTCCACGCACGCTTCCCGAGCTCGTCGGCGAGGCTCAGGGCATTCGGCGCGTCGGCCCGCACCTGGGCGAGTCCGACGGCGGCGCCGGCGCCGACGACCGCGGCCGTCAGCGCACGAATCGCCCGGGTCGTGTGACCCGGCCGGATGATCAGATCGAGATAGTCCGACCCGACGCTGCCGGTGCCCAGGAATTCCAGGGCGCCCACCGACAGGAGCTTCTCGAGTCGCCGTGGGCGCAACGCGAGCGGCGCCAGCGCGATCAGCTCGCCGCGCGATCGCATGGCGAGGATCGACAGCCGCCGCGCGCCGGACAGGTGCTTCCACCACGTGAAGAGCCATTCCCAGGTGAGGAAGAGACAGTCGGACTGGCTCGCCGCCACGAGCTCGTTCCACTCGCCCGCGAGCCGCTCGAACGCCTCCGGGCTCTCGATCTTCTCGACCTGGACGAGCGATTCGAGGGTCATCGGAATCTCGCGATGGCCTTGCGGCGCGCCGGGCGCTCGAGGAGCCGCGCGTAGAGACACTCGGTCTCGCGGATCATGCGGGCGAGCGAGAACTCTTCGGCGACGCGCGCACGGGCGCGCCGGCCCAGATCGCGGGCCGCCTCGGGGTGCTCGAGCACCCAGCCGATCGCACGGCTCAGCGCGACCGAATCCCGCGGCGGGACGAGGAGCCCGTCGACGCCGTCCTCGAGCGCCTCGGAGCTTCCGCCCACCCGCGTCGCGACGACCGGCGCACCCGCCGCCATCGACTCGAGGATCGTGTTGGAGAGACCTTCGCTGAGCGACGGCAGCACCGACACCGAGACCGCCGACAACAGGCGGGGCACGTCGAGCCGGAACCCCGTGAAGATGACTCGCTTCTGCAGGCCGAGACGGGCAGCGCGGCGCTCGAGCTCGCGCCGGTACCCGCTGCCGTCGGGATCGATGTTGTCGCCGATGACGAGGAAGTGCGCCTCCTTGAAGCGCTCGGCGACCGTGGCCGCCGCGTCCAGGAAGTCCTCGACGCCCTTGAGGCGGCTCAAGCGCGACAGCATCGCGACCAGCGGCGCCCGGTCGGGAACCCCGAGCTCCCGGCGCAGCGCCGTGTCGTCGCCGCCGGGCGGGAACCGCGACAGGTCCAGACCGTTGCGGATCACGCTGATCCTCGCGGGGTCGTAGCCCTCGGCGGTCAGCCACTGCCTCACGGCCTCGGCGTTCACCAGGATGTGATCGGCGAGCCGGCATGCAAGGCGCTGCACGCGCCGCTGGCGCGGGGTCAGTTGGGCGCCCGTGTCCCTGATCGACGCCAGCACGACCGGGGTCCGCGCCAGGCGGGCGGCCGGAATCGCGAAGACGTTCGGATAGAAGTTGTAGCTGTGCATGATCTGGATCCGCCGGCGCCGGAGATGCCGTGCGAAGCGGAGCTGCTGGGCGAGCGTGTGCGGTCCGTAGAGGCGCGCGACCGCGTACTCGCTGACGGTCAGGCCGCGCGCCTCGATCTGCTCCAGGAACTCGCCCGAGCGCCGGTGGCAGCCGAACTCGAGCTCGAATCTCGAGTAATCCAGCCCGTCGGCCAGGCTCACTACGTGGCGCTCGGTGCCGCCGATCGCGAAGAGAGTCGTGAAGGTGAGGAGCCGGACCCGGTCCGTGGGCGAGGCCGACCGGGGCCGGGGCTCGAGGGCGGAGCGCGTCGCCATCAGAGCGCCACGACCCTGTCCGCGGGCGCCGAGAGCCGGTAGGTCGCGCCGCGTGAGTCCACGACCAGGGTCGAGACCTCGACGATCCTGGCGTAATCGAAGTCCGGATGGTCGGTGAGGATCACGACGCAGTCGGCCTCCGCGAGCCGCTCGTCGCTCGCCTCGACGGCCTTCAGGGCGCGGCCCTCGAACGCGATCTCGGGAACGTACGGATCGGCGTAGTCGACCTTCGCCCCGCGATCCATCAGCCGCGCGATCACCTCGAGGGCCGGCGACTCGCGGGTGTCCCCGACCCCGCGCTTGTACGCGATGCCGAGCGCCAGGATCTGGGCGCCGTTGAGGCAGCGGCGCCGGCCGTTCAGCGACTCGGTCACGAGGTCGACCACGTATTGCGGCATCGCCCGATTGATCTCGTCGGCCAGGTGGATGAAGCGGGCCTCGTACCCGTTCAGGCGCATCCGCCACGCCAGGTACGCGGGATCGACGCCGATGCAGTGCCCGCCGATCCCCGGCCCCGGATAAAAGGGCATGAAGCCGAAGGGCTTGGTGGCGGCCGCGTCGATCACCTCGCGCGTGCTCACGCCCAGCTGCCGGCACATCACCGCGAGCTCGTTGGCGAGCGCGATGTTCACGTTGCGGAAGACGTTCTCGTAGAGCTTCGCGAGCTCGGCGACGCGCGGACTCGACACCGTGACGACCCGGCCGACGATCTGACGGTAGAGCAGCGCCGTCAGGCTCGCGCACTCGGGCGTGAGGCCGCCGACGACCTTCGGAATGTCCTTCACCGCGAACGTCGGATTCGCCGGATCGATCCGCTCGGGCGAGAACGCCAGGAAGCAGTCCACGCCCGGCCGGCCGCCACGCGCCTCGAACATCGGGGCCAGGAGCTCCTGTGTCGTCCCGGGGTACGTGGTCGACTCGAGGATCACGAGCTGCGCCGGCCTGAAGTGCGCCGCCGCTTCTTGCGCGGCGGCCGCGACGAAGGAGATGTCCGGATCCTTCGACTTCCGGAGCGGCGTCGGCACGCAGATGATCACTGCGTCACACTCGGCGAGGGCCGAGAGATCGGTCGTCGCCTGGTAGCGGCCAGCGTCCCGACGCGCCCGCAGGGCGTCGTCCGGCACGTCCGGCGTGTGCGACCGGCCGGCATTGAGGGTCGTGACACGGTCGAGGCTCGTGTCGAAGCCGGTCACGGCGAAGCCGACTCGCGCGAACTCCACGGCCAGTGGAAGGCCGACGTATCCCTGACCGATGATGCCGACGCGTGCGGAGCGTTCGGCGATCCGGCGGGTGAGATCGGCCGCGGTCACAGCCGGTTCATGCATCACGCGCTCTCCCGATGGGCTTCGACGGTCTCCTGAGGCTCCGGGAGCTCGGCTTCGACGGGCCGGTGCCCTGACAGCACGATCCGGACGGTCTCCAAGAGAATCCGGATGTCGAGCCAGACCGACCGATGTTTGAGGTAGTAGAAGTCGTAGCGGAGCTTTTCCACTTCTTGCTCGAGCGAGTTCGCGTACCGGTACCGCACCTGCGCCCAGCCGGTGATGCCCGGCCGGACCGAGCAGCGGAGCGAGTAGTAGGGGATCGCGTCCCCGGAGACCTCGCTCAAGTTGCGAGCGGTCAGGACGAGCAGCTCGAGGTTCGTCATCGGATGGGGCCGCGGGCCGACGAGGTTCATGTCGCCCCGGAGCATGTTGATCAGCTGGGGCAGCTCGTCGAGCCGGAAGCGCCGAAGCCAGCGCCCGCAGCGGGTGATCCGATCCGAGTTGTCGCGCTCCCACTCGGAGTGCTGCCCCGTGACCGGGCGCATCGTGCGGAACTTGATCAGGTTGAACGGCAACCGGTATCGCCCGGCCCGCTGCTGGACGAAGAAGACCGGGCCGCGCGAGTCGAGCTTGATCGCGAGCGCGATCAGCGCCGTCACGGGCGCCAGCACGATCAGGCCGGTGACCGCCACCAGGATGCTGAGCGCGCGTGCGAACCAGGGCTGCACCCGCGGGGTCGTGAACTCGGGCGAGAAGATGAGGCGGCTCGGCGGCATGAGCTCGAGGGCGAGCTTGCCGGTGAGGCGCTCGTACGTCTCCACGACGTCCTCGACCCGGATGCCCCGCGCCCTCGACTCGACGAGACGGGACAGCGGCAGACGTCCACGCCGGTCGGCGAATGCGACGACGATACGATCCGGCCGTCGCGCCGCGACGAGACGATCGAGATCGGACCCGTCCTCGACCACGCCGACCAGGACGTATCGATGCGGGCGCCGCGCGATCTCCCCGATGACCAGCCGCGCCAGCGGGCTCGTCCCGACGATCAGCAAGCGCTCGGTGGCCCCGCGAAGGTGCGGGCCGCCGTTGTAGACGCGCGATCCGAGGAGGAGCACCAGGAAGATCAGGCACGCGTAGAGCGCGCTGTCGGTGAACCGCAGTTCGGGAAGCAGATGATAAGCGACTGCCATGGGATTCACACCTGGGCTGTCACCCGCGCCGTCCGGACGGTGTCGCGTCGGCGCGCCGCCAGATCGCACAGGAGCTGCCCGAGTTTGTCGGGGTTATGTCGCACCACCGGCCCGAGCTCGAGGAGATCGGCGCGGATGGTCACCGGCGACGGATCGGGAAGTGAGAAATCGGCGTCGACCGGCTCGGCGCCCTGGGAGGCGTAACGTCCGAGGACCTTGGCCGGGATCGGCGTCGTGGGCACGACCACATAGTGGAGCTTGTCGAGCGGCAATCCGTGCTCGGCGAGAGCCTGCAGGTGCTCGGCGATTCCGTACCCGTCGGTCTCGCCGGGCTCGGTCATCGCGTTGCACACGAAGATCCGGACGGCCGACGAGCTCGTCACCGCCTCGGCCACGCCGGGAACGACCAGGGTGGCCAGCAGGCTCGTGTAGAGGCTGCCGGGGCCGAGGATCATCGCGTCGGCCTCGCGCAGCGCCTCCAGCAGGGTCGGCGCCGCCACCGCGGTGGCCGGATCGATGCGGACGCGCTTGATCGACGCGCCGCTTCGCGGGATCGCCGACTCGCCGTAGACCGAGCGACCGTCGGCGAGCTCCGCCACCAGATGCACCCGCTCGGTGGTCGACGGCAGGACGAGATCGTCCACGCCCAGCAACTCCGCGGCGAGACGGATCGCCGCCAGCCCGTCGGTCGCGACCATGTCGAGCGCCGCCAACAGCAGATTCCCGACCGGATGCTGGGCGACGCCGCCGTCGAATCGGTACTGCAGGGCCGCCGAGACCTCCGGCGCGACGCGCGCGAGCGCCAGGAGACAGTTGCGGATGTCCCCCGGCGGAATCACGCCGTATTCCTTGCGCAGGGCACCCGAGCTCCCGCCGTCGTCGGCCGCGGTCACGACGGCCGTGATCCGGTCGGCGGCCGCGAGGTGGCGCCGCAACCCCGTGAGCACAACCGGGAGCCCGGTCCCGCCGCCAAGGGCGACAACTTTCACGAGCTTTCTCCTCTGCGACGCCGCGAGCGTGTCTTGCCGTGGCTATGACCGTTGCCGTAGTCGTAGTACGGCGTGGGAAGCGTGGGGTGGGCGTTGAACACGAAGCCCACCGCCTTGTCGGGATCCATGGCCTTCAGCGTCTCCGCGAGGAGGCCGCGCTGCGTTCGGTTGGAGGCGACCACGACCACGAACCCGTCGACGCTCTTCGCGATCACCCGACAGTCGGGAACGGGAACGAACGGCGGCGTATCGATGATGACGTAGTCGTATTCCTGCCGCGCTTCGGCCAGCAGCGCCTCGAGCTTCGGTGACCGGAGCAGCTCGTACGGCGCGGCGGCCGACACCGGCGCGCGGAGCACCGAGAGGTTGAAGCTCGGAACCTGCACGACCGCGTCCTTCAGGGCGAGGCCCGCTGTGCCGAGCGCGTCGGCCAGAGTGGGCCGGCTCTCGCCGAGCGCGAGATAGCGCGCGACCGCCGGACGCCGAAGATCCATGTCCGCCAGGAGCACGCGGGCGTCTTCGGATTGCGCGAGCGCGCCGGCCAGATTGATGGCGGTCACGGTCTTGCCGTCGCCGACGCCCGGGCTCGTGACGGCCAGAACTTGAAGGTTCGTCCGCTTCCGTAGGGTCTCCACGAGGTGTCGAAGCACGCGGTACTGCTCGGCCGCGGCCGTCGACGGCGCCTGCAGACTCACCAGGTGCTCGTCGAGCAGCGCCGACGCGACTCGCGGCGACCGGACGACGGGCCGCGGCGCCTTGAAGACGGGCCGTGGCGCCTCGAAGACGGGTCGCGGCGACTCCGCAGGAGGCGCGGGCCGCTCGTCGACCGGACTCGGCGACTCCGCAGGAGGCGCGGGCCGCTCGTCGACGGGACTCGGTGCGCGCCGCGGCGGAGCCGTGACGACCGGCTGCGTCATGACGGAAGGACGCTGGCTCACCACCTCGACCGGCGCCTGGGGATCCTGCTCGACGTTGTCGCGCTCAGCCTGCTCGAGCGCCTTGAAGAACTTGCTCATGGCATCACCACCCGTCGGAGCGACTCGAAGAGATTCACCACACCTGCGTCGTACCTGAGGACGAGGCCCACTGCGGCCACGGCCAGCGCGAACATGGACGTCCCGGCGAACCAGTGCGTCCGGCGCCGCGGATTCAACCGGCTGCCGAGGGACAGGACACGGCGCTGCGTCGGCATGCCCTGCTCCATGTACTCGATCGCCTCGTTGACCGACGAGCGCTCGATCCGCCGCGCCTGATCGGCGTACCCGAAGAGCAGGCAGTGGTCAGCGAGGATGTTGAGGACTCGAGGAATCCCGCCGGAGTACTCGGTCATCCGCTCGATCGCCGCGTCCGAGAAGATGCCCAGGTCGCGCGCGCCGGCGATGCGCAGCCGGTTGCGGATATACTGGCGCGCTTCCTCCAAGGTCAGCGGCGGGATCTGACAGCGCAGACCGATCCGTTGCTTGAGTTGCCGGAGCTCGGGCAGGTCCAGCTTGGCCTTGAGCTCTGGCTGTCCGACCAGGAGGATCTGCAGAAGCTTGGTCGTGGCCGTCTCGAAGTTGGAGAGCAGGCGCACCTGCTCCATCGTCTCGGCGGACAGGTTCTGCGCCTCGTCGATGATCAGGACCGTGTTCTGGCGGGCGCGCTCGCGCTCGATGAGGAAGTCGTTGAAGGCCATGATGCGCTGCGCCCGCGACTCTTCGCGCTTCGCGACCCCGAGATCGGCCAGGACGTACTCGAGCATGTCGTCGAACGGCAGGGTCGAGTTGAAGATGAAGGAGAGCGCCGTGTCGCCGTTGAGCCGCTGGCGAAGGGCGTGCAACAACGTCGTCTTGCCCGTCCCCACCTTCCCGGTGAGCAAGATGAATCCCTTGCGCTCCTGGGTTCCGTAGTGGAGCTGGGCGAGGGCCTCGCGATGACCGGGACTCAAGTAGAGGAACCGCGGATCCGGCGTGGAGTTGAACGGCTTCTCGAGGAGTCCGAAGAACTTCAAGTACATGGTGGTGGCCCCTTCAGGATCCGGTCCGCGTCAGCAACGAGACCAGGAGGTCGTTGTGCGCACCCACGTAGGCGATACCGACGATCAGGAACACGCCGACGACGCCGGCGCACGCGGCCAGCCGCATGCGCCACCGCCGCCGCGTGCGGTCGGCCCGGGTCGTGATCTCGGGAATCGTGACGAGCACCGGGAGCTTGCTGAACGCGCGGAGGTCGTCGACGCCGTGGAACGAGGTGTCGAGCTGCTCGGCCAGCATCACGGCCGCTCCGGTCACCGCGCAGGCCAGGACCACGCCGAGCAGGATCAGCTTGGCGCGGTTCGGCGCCGACGGCTCGCGGGCCGGGACCGCTTTTTCCAGGATTTGGAACTCCTCGCCGGCGCGACGGCGCTCGACGTCGACCGCCGCCTGCGCGTCGTGGTACCGCTTCAGGACGGCGTCGTACATCTCGCGGGTCGCGCGATAGTCGCGCGACAGCTGCTGCAGCTCCTGCTCCCGCTCGGGCGCCATCTCGACCCGGCTCTGGTACGCGGTGATCATGCGTCGCAGACGCTCGTCCTCGGCCTTGAGCGCGGCGATGTCCGTGTCGGCCGGCTCGCGAGACGGCTTCGCCGCGGCGCCGGGCTTCGCGGCGCTGGGACCGAGCTCGGCCAGCTGACGCTTGGTCGTCTCGATCTCGAACTTCGTGTTGATGACGTCCGGGTACTTGTCGCTGTACTGCCGCTGGAGCTTGACCAGGTCGGAGTTCAGCTGGTACAGACGCGCCGTCAGCGCCTCTTCCGGCGTCGTCGCGGCCGACATCTCCTCGCCGGGGCGGCGGCGGAGCGCGGTACGCCGCTCCATCGCGATGACCTGGTTGTGGTTGTTGAGGGCGAGCTGGGCGTTCAGTCGCTCGAGCATCGCCAGATTCGCGGCCACCTGCTCGGGCAGCTGGCCCATGTTGCGCCGCTTGAACTCGTTCGTTCGCCGGTCCTGCTCGTCGAGCCGCTTCTGCGCGTCGTCGACCTCGCGCTTGATGTCCTGGACGGCTTCGGCGGCTCGCCGCTCGCGAATCGTGGAGTTCTCCGCCACGTAATAGGCCGCCAGCTCGTTGGCGACCTGCGCCACGGTTTCCGGATCGCGACCGCGGAAGCTCACCGCGAAGGCGACCGTCGAGCCGCGGCCCTGCGTCCCGAGATCGACGGCCTTCGTATCCACACGGATGTCGCGGCGCAGCCGCGTGACGCTCGCCTCGAGGTCCGCTTTGGCGCCGGGTCCATAGATGTCGAAGCGATTCAGGAGCGCCTCGAGCCGCGATCGGCTCAAGATCTCCTCACCGATCCGGTTCAGTCGAGCCTCGAGCTCACCGGTCAGCGGCGACCGCACCGACGGCGTCGTCATCTCCGGTCGCGCGACGAGCACGGTCGCGGTGGAGCGATAGATCCCGGGGATGGCCACGGCGATGGTCAGGGCCGCCGCCAAGGTCGCGGCCAGCACGCCGAGGGCCAGAAACTTGCGTCGAGCCCAGATCGCGGAGAGCGCGGCCAGGTTCACGGCACGACCACGATGTCGCCGGGCTGGAGGAGGATGTTGTCGTCTTCCTCGGCGACGATCTTGTTGTAGTTGACCGGGATCCGCTTGATCGCGTTCCCGTCGTGCCGCATGATCACGACCTTCGTGCGCCGGGCGAAGTCGTTGAAGCCGCCGGCGAGGGCCACCGCGTCCAGTACCGTCGCGCGCTGGGTGATCTCGTAGCGGCCGGCCTTGCGCACCTCGCCGAGCACCGAGATCTTGTTGCTGTGCACCTCGCGCACGATGACGGAGACTTCGGGGTTCGGCATGTACTCGGCGATCTTGGTCATGAGCGCGGCCCGCAGCTGGGACGGCGTCAGCCCCGCCGCCTGCACCTCGTTCAAGAGCGGCAGTGAGATCTTCCCGTCGGGGCGGACGGGCACGGTGCGGCTCATCGTCGTGTTGTTCCAGACCGCGATGTCGAGCACGTCGTCGATGCCGATCTTGTACTCGGCGGAGACGGGAGCGCCGGTGCCGGGCGCCGCGGTCGTGGCGGGGGCCGGCGGCTTCTTGGCCATCTCCTCCGCGGTGGCGATTCCGGTGAGCATCAGCGACAAGACGACGACCAAGGCGACGACAGGCTTGTGCACGATCATGATGACTCGTCCCCTTTCCTGATTTCGTGAGCGCGCTGTGATTTCGCGATCCTTCGCGCTCTTCCGCGGCCAACGTGCTGCGCGCGCGACCTCACGATCCATCACTTGGACGGTACGGTTTGCGACGCGGACTCTCAATTCGCCGAACCCCCGAATGGGCATTCGGAAATTCCCGGAAGAGACGCTCAGCATATCCAGGGGTCCGAATGTCGGACGGTGACGAAACGTGTGACGAGAACCTGTGACGAGAAGACGAACGCGGAGCGAGCGGAGCGTCTAGACCTGGATCAGGCCCTGACGGATCGCGTAGCGGACGACGCCGGCGGTGTTCGACGTCTCGAGCTTCTGCATGATGTGCGTGCGGTGCGACTCGGCGGTCTTCACGCTGATCCCGAGCAGCTCGGCGACTTCCTTCGTGGTCTTGCCGGCCGCGACCAGCTGCAGCACCTCGCGCTCACGCGGCGTGAGCGGATCGGGCGGGAGCTCCGACTTCGCCAGATACGCCTGGACGACCGTGCGCGAGACGCGCGGGCTCAAGTACATCATGCCGTTGAGCACCTCGTGGATCGCCCGCACCAGATCCGTCGGCGCCTGGCTCTTGACTACGTAGCCCTTCACGCCCAGGCGCACCGCTTCCAGCACGTAGCGATCGTCGGCGTGCATGGTCAAGAGGATCAGCTTCGCGCGCGGACACGCGACCATGATCTCGCGGGCGGCGGCGAGGCCGTTCATGAGCGGCATGCCGTAATCGAGCACGACCACGTCCGGCATGGTCTCGGTGGCCAAACGCACCGCCTCGGCGCCGTTGGCCGCCTCGCCCACCACCTCGAACCCCTCGCGCTGCAGCAGGACCCGCAGGCCTTGCCGCACGATCGTGTGGTCGTCCGCCAGCAGTACGCGCGTCGCCATACTCGGAGAGTCTAGTGTCAGCGGCGCGCCCACAAATCCGGCAACCGCCGCAAATGGGGGCCGGTAATTCCCCGGTGGGCGCCGCCGACGGGCGGGCGGGTCAGGGCTGGATCAGGCCGCGACGAACCGCGTAGCGGACGAGCCCGGCGGTCTCGTGGATGTCGGTCTTCTTCATGATCCGCGTCCGGTGTGATTCCGCGGTCTTGAAGCTGATGCCCAGCAGCCGGGCGATCTCCTTCGTCGACTTCCCCTCGGCGACCAGCTGCAGCACCTCGCGCTCGCGCGAGGTCAAAGGATCGGGCGGCATCTCCGACTTGGCCAGGTAGGCCTCGACGACCGCGTGCGAGATGCCGGGGCTCAGGTACATCATGCCGCGCAGCACCTCGTTGATCGCGCGCACCAGATCGGCCGACGCCTGGGTCTTGACGACGTAACCCTTGATGCCGGCTCGCACGGCTTCCAGGACGTAGTGGTCGTCGGTGTGCATCGTCAGGAGAATCGCCCGCGCGCGCGGGCAGACCTTGAGGATCTCGCGCGCGGCGTCGAGCCCGTTCAGGAGCGGCATCGAGAAGTCGAGCACGGCGACGTCCGGGCAGCGCTCGCGGGCCTCGCGCAGCGCCTCCTGCCCGTCGCCCGCCTCCGCGACGACCGCGTAGCCTTCGCGCTCCAGCAAAGCCTTGAGCCCCTGCCGGACGATCGCATGATCGTCAGCGAGCAGTATCCGATTCGGCATTGTCCGCCTCCACCGGTACGGTGAGGATCAGTTGGGTTCCGCCACGCGGGCTGGCAATGATGTCGAGGGTTCCACCGACGGCGTGCAGCCGCTCGCGGATCCCGGTGAGCCCGAGACCGCGCTCGCCCCGTCGGGTCAGGACGGCCGGCACGTCGAATCCGACGCCGTCGTCGCGGATGACACCGCGCAGGAAGCGGCGATTGCGCATGAACTTGATGTAGACCCGCGTCGCCTGCGCGTGCTTGGTGACGTTGGTCAGCGCCTCCTGGACGATGCGATAGAGCGCGGTCTCGGCCGGCGCCGGCAGCCGCTTGCCCGGCGAGCCCTCCACCGTGATCGCGAGGCCCGTGCGCTTCGAGACGCCGTCGGCCAGGAACTCGAGCGCCGGTCCGAGCCCCAGGTCGTCGAGGATCGTCGGACGCAGCTCGTGCGACAGGTGACGCAGCTGTTCTTCGATCTTGTCCAGGAGCCCGCGCACGTCTTCCAGACGCCGCGCCGCTGGGGCCGGCATATCGCGCGCGATATCGGCCAGGCCGATGTGCACGGACGCCAGCAGCTGGCCGGCCTCGTCGTGCAGCGCGTGGGCGATCCGCTTGACCTCTTGCTCCAGCGCTTCGTTGAGGTGGCGCAGCGCCCGCTCGGCGCGCTTGCGGTCGGTGATGTCACGCGCGACGCCCAGCACGCCGACGATGCGCGAGCCGCGCGCCAGCGGCGTGGCGACGAACTCGCCCGGAATGGTAAAGCCGGATTTGGCGCGCACGCCCAGCTCGAAGATCGGCGGCACCTGCCCCTTGAGCACGGCCTGGTAGATCTCGGCGGCGCGCGGCCGATCGTCCGGATGCACGAGCGGCAAGAAGTCCTTGCCGATCCACTCGGTGCGCGACCAGCCGGTGACCGTCTCGAAAGCCGGATTCATCGACAGGATCCGGCCGTCGGGCGAGAGCGTGAAGATGATGTCGCGCGCGGTGTCGACGACGCTGCGGTACCGTTCCTCGGACTCGCGCAGGGCGGCGTTGACCTCCTGGCTCCGGCGATGGGACATCTCGAACGGCAGGAGGCTCTCGACGATGAAACGGCTCGCGGCGCGGAGCGTGCTCGAGCTCTCCTCGCGTGTTCGCACGCGCATGAGCGACTTGAGGAGGGCGCGATGCTGGATGGCCGCCATGTCATGCACGCCGACGCCGTCGCTGAGCGCCTTGCGACCCATGTCGCAGGCCTCCTGGAGCGCGGCCTCGCCGCGTCCCGCGACATACTCCTGGAGCGCGCGGGCGTACTGCTTGGCGAGGTCTCGGAGCTCGGGATTCACGCGGCCCCGAGATATCGCACGACGAGGACGAGCGCGTCGTCGGCCTGCGTGCCCCACCGCGCGAGTACGTGGTCGGCGAGCG
>WNGJ01004527.1_pt1 | contig 14478 bp, 15 predicted proteins | sample 5400611 | NCBI WGS metagenome assembly WNGJ01 (sample SAMN13153375, study PRJNA577476) | soil metagenome | isolation source: 40 cm soil or saprolite under Garry oak tree replicate 1 | place: USA:California | collected 2016-06-15
ATTCATTTTTCACTCCTCTCCTCTTGCCATCTCGGTGTTTTAGAAATGAATGACGGCCTTTGGCTTCTCAGGAGCTTTTTGACAGAAAGAGACCACCAGGCTATGATTTCTCCCGTCCTCGACTGCCCAAGACGCCACCGAGCCAGCAACAGGCAAGCCAGGTCACACAATTTTGCTCATCGAATGGTACCACCTGTAGCCGAGATTATCCCCGCAAGGTTGTAGCTTCGCTCTGCATTCCAACGAAACCACACTGGCACCCATCGAAAGTTTGTACTATAATGCTCAGCATGAGTTGATGTATGTGTGGCACCTTGGACAGCGTTTCAGGTTAAGGATGTTCAAAAAGAGTGTGAAAGGATGAAAAATTCTGATGCTTGCGCTTTGGCCAAGAACCAGTCTTGCTCACGACTCAACCATTCCTCTGCAACCTCCAAGTGCCACGGAATTTACCATCGGCCATAATGTAGGCAGTAAAAAAGAAGTTGATGCGGTGATGGGACAAGCAAAAAGAGCGGGTGCAAAGATAATCAAGCCTGCCCAGGATACATTTTGGGGTGGCTACGCAGGCTATTTCCAAGACCCTGATGATCATTTGTGGGAGATCGTATGGAATCCACAGATGGAGATGAAGGAATAAGGCAGCCGTTATTTGACTCATCGACAAAAGATTCGAACTACACCACCGGCAGCGCTACCCCAGAGCATGTGGAACATTCCACAGTCGGGCTGTGGCATATGTGATAGTGTGACAGCCTTGTTTCGTGCATACTAGAACGGTGAAGATACCATACTGTTCTGGGTATCTCATCAAGAAACAGAGGAAAGGAAACAGACCTGATGCTGTGGATAGGACTCCTTATCATCGTGGGGTTACTGCTGATTGCCGCCTTGATTGGCGCAGACGTTCCCCCTCCCGACCTCTTCTAATCTGCTCACCTCCCAAACAAGAGGGACAGGCAGGAAAGAGTGTCAAGCGGCAAAGACATCCTGAGGCAATCTTCCCATCCCAATTTCATTCCTAATCCTCAGAGTGGAAACACATTATGACGCGAGGAAAGCCGAAGGACACAGGGGTACCAGCGTGCATTGCGCGCAGAGCGGCTTGCGAGCTATGCAAATCGCGCGTCCGTGACAGATCAACAGGTATGGGAGATGAAGCCAGTCCTCGCGGGGTATGATGCGCATCAAGTCCTGTTCGACTTTTACCGGGTCTTCATTGGTCGTCCAGCCAAATCGCCGCGCCAGGCGACCCACGTGCGTATCGACGACGATCCCCTCGACGATGCCAAAAGCGTTGCCCAGCACCAAATTGGCGGTTTTGCGTCCCACACCGGGCAGCGTTAAGAGATCCTCCATCGTGCGCGGCACTTCACCGCCGTAGTTGGTCAGGATGCGCTGGGCGGCGGCGCGTATGTTCTTCGCCTTGTTGTGGTAAAAGCCGGTTGATCGAATATCCCTTTCCAGTTCTTCCTGGCTCACCGTCGCGTAATCCTCCACGCGGCGATATTTCTTAAACAGATCAGCCGTGACCATATTCACACGCTCGTCAGTACTTTGTGCCGAAAGCTGCGTGGCCACCAGCAATTCAAGTGGGTTGGAGAAGTTGAGCGAAGTCTTCGCATCAGGGTACAGGCGCCGCAGTTCCGCGATAATGGCTCTTACCTGTTCAGGCGATCCGGGAGGTGGGCCTGCGTAAGGGGGTGGTGAGACCTTATTCATTTCTTTTCTCATTCCTTTTTCCGGGTACTCTCACACTACTTCTTGCCTTGACTTCGGTACATTTCAATCAACTCTTCCACGGTCGTTGCATCCTCCGGCTTTTTATCCGTCTCTCGAAATGCGACGAGCCGTGGAAATCGCAGCGCATATCCCGGCTCATCTCCTACTTTTCCAGCAGTATGGATAGGCGAACGCGTGATTTCATCTGCCAACACTTCGACGACGATTTTCGGCTCGAGCCACACGCTTGGTTCGATCAATGAGAAGACGCGGGCCGGCTTGTGATCGACGACCAGTCCTTTGGTGCGCTCATTGATACTCCGCCATTCTTCATCAGTTAAACCCGTGCCAATTTTTGAAACGGTGACGAACATATCCTGCTTCTTATCATACACCCCCACGAGCAGTGCGCCCACCCCGAGTGCCGCGCGCTTGCCCTTGCCAAAAATGTATCCCAGCAGGACGCAGTCGATGGTGTCCTGCAATGCTCCAGCTGCGTGCCTCTTGAGTTTCACCCAGTTGAAATTTCTCGCGCCTGCTTCGTAAGGGCTGTCCGGCTTTTTGACCACTACGCCCTCCAAACCCTTGCTGATGGCCTCTTCGAAGATGAGCGAGAGCGTTTTGGCATCCCTCACCATCTGATGACTGGTGAGCACAAGGACGTCGTCAGGTTGAATGGTTTCCTCGAGAATCTTCATGCGTTCAACCAGCGGTTTCTCCAGGAGCGACACTCCGTCTTTGTACAAGATGTCAAACACAAAGGCCTTCAGCGGCATTTGCCTGGCCATGGCTTCGATGTCGTGTTTTCGCCGTCGTCTGCTTGTTTCCTGGAATGGCAGGAATTCTTCCGATGCTGGATTATAGGCGAGGGCTTCTGCATCCAGAATGACGCTGTCCGCTGGTACTTGCTTGCGAGTTCCTTCAATAATTTCCGGGAACATCTGTGACATGTTTTCCAGGTTACGCGAGAAGATGGTCACCTGCTGCCCATCCTTATGGATCTGCGTGCGCAATCCATCGTATTTATATTCCACATCCACCACCCCCATTTTCTTGATGATGGTTTCGGCATCGGGTAAGCGTTCCGCGAGTTGCGGACGGATCGGCTTCCCAACCTGGACATCTAATTGTGCAACCGCGTGTAAAGCATCTTCCTCCCTGGGATGCTCCCATAACGTCCTGGCAATGAGCCCGAGATCTGATGTTTTATTATAGGCCCCTTCCAAAACTTGGCGCTTGTGTGTATCGTGAAATTTGGCCGTTGCCAACGCGTCCAGCATGGTCGCGTCGCCAATGCCCAGCCGCAGGTTTCCCAATGCAATTCTCACGACATATTTCGCCGACAAACTGTCAACTTGTCTGAGCAAATCAGCGAGCAACGCAATCCGTTTTTCGACCGTTCCCTTCCCTGATGCCTGTGCAATGGTTTTCAACGCCTGAAACACATCCTCTACACGTAAGACGTTCGACACCATTCCTGCCTGTTTCCTGAGCTGCTCTGCAACCAGTCCCAGATCACCAGGCGTAGCATACAACGTGAAAACGTGCTCCGGAGTGCTGTGATAGGCGATGGCAATGGCCCTGGCCACGGTTTTCTCTGCCATGCCGATCTCAAGGGCTTCAAAGAACGGCGCCACCCTTCCCTGAAGGAGGTAGCAGACCTTTTCTATTTCATCCGGGCTGTCGATCAAACGAAACAGCTCCGCTAAAATCGCAATCAAAGCCAGCCGGGAGCTGGTTTTTTCCAGTTTTTCGAAGGTGTGCGCAAGGTGTGCAAATTCCACAGGATGTTCCTCTTTCTTTTCGTCGAGTTGCTTCAGGGCGCTACATCTCTTGACATACTGCCTAAAATATACCATGAGAACAATGCAATCTTGCTTAGTAGAGCCATATAAGATGGCGAGCATAGTGAAAACGACAACAGCAACAATTGTGAGAAGTCCATCCGAATGAGCGACTCATCTGAAACGTGGCAACTAGGAAGCCAGGCGGTACAGGTTTCGCACCTTGAGAAACTCTACTGGCCAACGGCGGGGTTCACCAAAGGCGATATGCTGCACTATTACCGGCAGATCGCTCCTGTAGCGCTCCCCTATTTCAAAGACCGTCCGGTGACGCTGCGCGTTTTCCCCGAAGGTGTCTCTGGAGAATCGTACTACCTGCGCGACTGCCCTGACTCTGCCCCCGACTGGCTCCGCAGGGCCCAGTACCGTCCCAAGACGGCCGCGCACCTGGTCCCTTTGCCACTGATCGACAATGCAGCCGGCCTGATCTGGTTCGCCAACAGGGGGGCCATCGAATTCCACCTCTGGAGTTCCCATATTCCGGACCTCATGCAGCCCGATCAGGCCATTTTTGATCTGGACCCCGGCGATACGGCGTCTTTCACTGACGTTCGGGAGGCAGCAATGCGGCTCCATGACAAGCTCGAGCAAGCAGGAGTCACTGCCTATCCGAAGACCAGCGGTGGGCGCGGGCTTCATATCTACGTGCCGTTAGCAGCCGGGTATACCTTCGAGCGTGTACGTAGCTGGGTCAAAGCGGTGGGGCAGCAGCTCGCTACTACCTATCCGCATCTGATTGCCATCGCTCAGGGTTCGACACACCGGGGAGGGCATGTCACGATTGACCCTGGACAGAACAGCGTAGGTCGCAACACGGCAGCCCCCTACACCCTGCGCGCCAGCACTCCTCATCCCACGGTATCCACGCCGATCACCTGGGAAGAACTGGATGCTGGTAACATTCACCCCGCGGATCTGACCCCCCAGGTGGTACTCGAGCGCGTCCAGCGACTTGGCGATCTCTTCGCACCAGTACTCACTACGGATCAGCACATAGCATAGCTTTTCAGCTTATCTAAGGGCATGGTAAAGAAGAACTTTCAGAGGATCATCGACCCATTCCCAACGAGAGGAGCCAGGTGGAACATATGAACTCCGATGCATTTAACAAGAGGCAGAATGTGCCTGAAGAACCAAAACCAGAAGGGCAGATGAAGGGAACGCAAGACTCTCTCGTCTTTGTGGTGCAAAAGCACCAGGCTTCCCGTCTTCATTACGATTTTCGGCTGGAACTCGATGACGTCTTGAAAAGCTGGGCAGTGCCGAAAGGCCCATCGCTGAACCCAAAAGAGAAACGGCTGGCGATCATGGTGGAAGATCATCCCCTGGAGTATCGAACCTTCGAAGGGGTGATCGCAGAGGGTGAGTATGGAGCAGGAGAAGTCATCGTCTGGGATCAGGGAACATACAGACCCCTCGCGGGGAAAACCAAAGAGGAAATGCAGCAGCTGGTTAGAGCACAGCTCAACCAGGGGGAGCTCCGTTTTCTGCTGTTCGGAGAAAAATTGCGCGGGGAATTCGTGCTCATCCGACAGAAACGGTTGGGAGAGAAAGCCTGGTTACTGATCAAAAAACGGGATCAATATGCCTCCAATGCAGATATCACCCTGCAGGACAGATCAGTCATCTCTGGAAAACGGCTAGGCGAAGTCAGATAGACCCGTTCTGAGCTTATCCCCTTTTTCCCTATAGGAAATATATTTTTGTTTCTTATAAATAGTGGAAGAGATAACATAAATACTTGACAAAGTCGCATCTACGACCTATACTAGGTACGGTGAGGGTAAAGCTGGTCATACTATCTGCAAAGGAGGGGTACCCGCGCCGGGGCATGTATGGATAGAACACCGGGATGGAACCAGGCAACATATCAAGTGCCGGTCGAAAACAATATCACGCTTGAAGGCAATTTGAGTCTGCCGGAGCATCACACCTTTTTGAAGAACCTGGCACCTTGGAGAAGGTTGCGCAGTTGGCAAGCCAGTGGTTCACACGCTACCTCGCGGCATAAGTGCTTTCACGGAGTGAGCCGCATATGCGGAAATTCGTAGCAAAAAACCAGGTTGAGAGAAACATCATGGTAACAATCTATCGAGATCGATATGAAGCCGGGCGTGAGCTAGCCGCGAAACTCACCGCATATGCTCATCGCCAGGACGTGCTGGTGCTGGCACTCCCCCGTGGAGGTGTGCCAGTTGGGTATGAAGTAGCAAAGGCACTTCAGGCCCCCCTCGATGTCTTCGTTGTGCGCAAACTTGGCGTCCCAGGTCACGAGGAATTGGCGATGGGCGCTATTGCAACGGGAGGGATATGTGTGATCAACGAAGAGGTCGTGCGAATGTTGCATATCCCTGAGAAGGTGATCGATGCGGTTGTCGCAAAAGAGCAGCGGGAACTGGAACGGCGAGAACGCCTCTACCGCGATGATCGTCCCCTGCCCGACGTGAACGGTTGCATCGTGCTTCTCGTCGATGACGGTCTTGCGACCGGTTCAACCATGCTTGCCGCCGCAGAAGCATTGCGACCGCAGCATCCCGCTCGTCTTGTCGTTGCCGTACCGGTAGCGGCTCCTTCGACCTGCGAGGAATTGAGGGCAGAGGTAGACGAGATCGTCTGCGCTCAAACACCAGAGCCTTTCTACGGAGTTGGCTACTGGTACGAGGACTTCTCGCAAGTATCGGACGAAGAAGTTCACGATCTGCTCTCTCAAGCTGAGCAAGAAAAACCCGTTGCTGCACGCAAACACTAAGGCTTCCCTGTGGTGTGCTGAGAAATAATGAGGAGGATATGCACGATGTCAGATACCACACCTACTGTACTCATCAATGCCGTACGCGAGACTGCGCATCCGCTCACAGGAGCGACTACAGACTACGATCCCTTGATGAAACTGATCGGGGACGCCCGCTTTGTCCTGCTTGGTGAGGCAACGCATGGCACTCATGAGTTCTACCGGGCGCGTGCAGAAATCACGAAGCGGCTCATCACAGAGAAAGGCTTCGTTGCCGTAGCTGTCGAGGCCGACTGGCCAGATGCTTACCGTGTCAACCGCTATGTTCGAGGCCTCAATGACGACCCCACAGCCAGAGATGCACTCGCAGGTTTCAAGCGCTTCCCAATATGGATGTGGCGCAATACGGATGTACTTGATTTCATTGAATGGTTACGTGCATATAATACCGGCCTTCCTCCAGATGCCAGGAAGACAGGCTTTTATGGGTTAGATCTGTATAGCCTGCATGCCTCTATTGAGGCGGTGATTAGCTATCTCGAGAAGGTGGACCCAGAAGCCGCCAAACGCGCACGTTATCGCTACTCGTGCTTTGAGCACTTTGGCGAAGATACCCAGGCGTATGGATATGCGGCGGGTTTTAACCTCTCAAAGTCATGCGAAGATGAGGTCGTCGCCCAGCTCATCGAACTGCAGCAGCATACCGCTGATTATGCCAAACGCGATGGCCGGGTCGCCGAGGACGAATTTTTCCACGCTGAGCAGAATGCACGGCTGGCAAAGGATGCCGAGGAATACTACCGCACGATGTTCAGTGGGCGCGTTTCGTCCTGGAACCTGCGCGATCGCCATATGACCGAGACACTTGAGGCTTTGGTCGCCCACCTGGATAGAGAGGGTGGAGGCACGAAGGTGGTTGTGTGGGCGCACAACTCGCATGTGGGCGATGCGCGCGCAACGTCTATGGGGAGCGAGGGTGAACTCAACATCGGTCAACTCGTGCGCGAACACTATGGCCGCGAAGCGGTGCTGGTTGGTTTTAGCACATACACTGGTACCGTCACAGCCGCCTCGGATTGGGGTGCTCCCCTGGAACGCAAGCGCGTTCGTCCCGCCCTCCCCGGCAGTTATGAAGCGCTCTCTCACCAGACGGGGCTGTCGAATTTCCTCTTCCCGTCACAGAATGACAGCAAGGCAGCGAACGCTTTACGTGATCCTCGACTCGAAAGAGCCATAGGTGTGATCTACCTGCCCAGGACCGAACGCACCAGCCACTACTTTCATGCTCGCTTGCCTGAGCAGTTCGACGCTGTATTGCACTTCGATGAAACACGCGCCGTTGAACCTTTAGATCGTACAACACAATGGGAGGTGGGGGAGACCGAGATCCCCGAAACATATCCCTGGGCGCTCTAGGCTACTACCAGCGTATGCGAAACAATGGTGTTACCTCCTTGCGTCTGGTCTCCCCCGCCATGCTTGTGTTTCTGGTGATGTGATCCGCCCTGATGATTAGTGCTCGGCGTGGAGGGAGTAGCCGCATTCTCCGGTCTCATAGGAGCTTTTGGAGTGACATGCACTCTGGTCGGCGTGGGAGTCGCCGGTCTTGTCCCTGGCTGACTCACTCCTGTAGGCCAGAAGCCTTTGACTATGCTGAAGCCGATAAGCAGGGAAAGGAGCAGCGGAATGATCCCATATCTCCACGGACGCGACGCAGGAGAGCGTTTGAAGAAGGAGAGCGTAGGCACCTGTGCCACGACGCGTCTGGCACGCAAGCGCATGTGAGCAGCAGGGAATAACCAGAGACGAGTCGCGGATAATGGATTCTCAAGGGAAGCGAGCTGCAACTCCCGCCAGAACTGCTCAACCGTCTCGAACCGGGCATCCTGGCGCAGTGACAGCGCGCGATGGACGGCATCGGCAACCGAGGCTGGAATCGCCGGAGCAAGCTGGTTCATGGGCGTGAGCGCATCTTTGCCCCTGTTCCCCAGGTTTGTCAGACGGACAAGCGCATCCTCTGGAACGTTCCCCGTCAGCAGTGTATATACGGTTGCCCCAAGTCCATAGATATCGGTGCGTGGGTCCGTTCCCGTGCCATAGTGCTCAGGGGCTGCGAAGCCGGGCGAACCATGGCGCAGCTCGGTTGTGGTATTCTCGGGATTATACTCCTTGGCAATGCCAAAATCCACCAGCATCGCCGTATGGTCGGTTGCTCTCAGGATGATGTTGGCCGGTTTGATGTCACGGTGCAGCACCGGTGGGTGTTGCCGGTGCAGGTAGGCCACTGCCTCGATGATCGGTGCTATAATATCGAGTACTTCAGGCAAAGCGAAGCGCCTGTCGGGCCGCTCTCGCCAAACCTGTTCCAGGTCCAGGCCCTCGATATACTCCATGAGCAAATAAACCCGCTCGCTCTGCTCATCGATGAACAACCGGAAGACCCGCGGCAAGGCCGGGTGCTGCAAGCGCTCAAGCAGTTCGCCTTCGCGGGCCAGCCGATCCCGCGCGTATTGCGTCGGCTCTATCACCTCTTTGAGGGCAAACAGCGCGCCGTCGGCCTGCCGATCGCTCACCAGGTAGACCGCTCCAAAGCCACCCGTGCCCAGGATCTCCTCTACCAGGTAGCGATCCCCTACCACGGCTCCCCGGAGGAGCAACATTTTTCCTGCCAGCATGGATCATCCCCGCTTTCTATGCCGTTGCGTTTCTCTCGTGGGAAGACGATACCTGTATACATGCACGTCTCCCCTCTTGCACAGTCCCCTAACCCCGTAACACCAGGCGCATACCACGTTCCTACCATACGATTGAACACATTTGAAGACCTCTATACGGCCTATCACGTAACACGAGGCGCATACCACGTTCCTATCATACGATCAGAAGAGCGTGAACTGGCTCGCCAGGAACACCCACCTCTTCTACTCATAAACACTCCTTCACCGTCTACTATAGATACATCCCCAGGACAATCTGACTAGCCAATTCCTCTTTGACAGCGATCTCATGCATGTGATAGCATGCAGCAACCCTCATATGTAATCATAGTAAGTAGTCATAACCTGAAATGTATGTTCGGTCCGTGTGCGCGTCATTTTTTGCGCAGAGGGCGACTACCCTCGTGGTCGCCCAGGAGACTCGATGCTCAGGAGGTACGGTTAAGCAATGAAGACACGCGCCGCAGTAATATATGCGCCCGGTGAACCTATGCGCATTGAAGAGGTCGAGCTTGATCCACCACATGAACACGAGGTGCAGGTACGCATGGTCGCTGCTGGCATCTGCCACTCCGACTATCACGTCGTTTCGGGTGAGTTGCGCACCTACTTGCCAATGGCGCTCGGGCACGAAGGCGCGGGCGTGATCGAGGCGATTGGCCCCGGCGTCACCACTTGCAAGGTGGGCGACCACGTTGTCCTTAGCTTTATTCCCACCTGCGGCTCCTGCCCGGCGTGCACCGCGGGACACGCCAACGCGTGCGAGAAAGCCGCTACAGCCACCAGCGGTCCCCTGCTCGATGGCACATTCCGTATGCATCGCGGTAATACCGATATCGGGCAATTCTGCCAGGTCGGTTCTTTCAGCGAGCGCATCGTCGCCTCCGATTTGTCGGTTGTCCCCGTCCCCGACTCCTACCCACTCAATCGTGCCGTCCTGCTCGGGTGCGGCGTTCCCACCGGCGTTGGAGCCGTTCTTCACCGCGCCAAAGTCGCGCCGGGCAGCTCTGTCATGGTCGTTGGCTGCGGCGGCATCGGCTCGAATATTATTCAAGGGGCTGTGCTGGCCAGGGCGCGTATCATCCTGGCGGTAGACATCCATGATTTCAAGCTCGAATATGCGCGCATGCTGGGAGCCACGCATACCCTCAATTCCACCAGAGAAGACCCGGTGGAAGTTGCCAGGGAGCTGACAGGGGGACGAGGCATGGACTACGCCTTTGAAGCCATCTCCTCACCTGCGACCATCGGCCAGGCCTATCGCGCTACCGGTAAAAATGGAACCCTTGTCGTAGTGGGGCTGACGCCATTTACCGAGAAGTCGATTCCCATCTCGCCGCTTGACCTCGTGCTGTCCCAGAAAACCATCATGGGAACCCTCTATGGCGATTCGCAGCCGCGTAACGACATCCCTGACCTGCTCCAAATGTACGGAGCAGGCAAACTGAAACTCGACGAGCTGGTAACACGCACCTACACGCTCGATCAAGTCAATGAAGCGTACGCTGATCTATTAGCTGGCCGCATTATTCGGGGAGTCATCGAATTTTAGGAAGGAGCGCGCCATGAACATTGCTGAAGGACTCGCGCATGCAAAAAAGATAGCAGGCAGCCACGAGGCCATTGTCTGCGGCGACACACGCTACACCTGGGAAGAGTTTGAGCAGCGCACCGACGCCCTGGCGCGCGGCCTGGCCTCCCTTGGCGTGCTGCGTGGAGACCGCGTAGCCGTCCTCATGCTCAACTGTCATCGTTACCTGGAATTGTATTACGCCTGCGCCCGCATGGGAGCGGTTATCGTCCCCCTCAACATTCGCCTGGCACGCCCTGAAATCATCTTCATCCTCAACGATAGTGAAACCAAAGTACTCGTTGTAGACAAAGCCTTTGCAGCCCACATTGCCGGGCGCGAAGCCGTCCCCACCCTTGAAGCCGTTATTTACAATGGTGAGGAAACACCCGCGAGCATGCTCAACTATGAGGATATCGTCAGCCAGGGATCACACATGATGGAGAGCGTTGACCAGGAAATGGACGATGACGAACTCTCCGGCCTCTATTACACCGGCGGCACCACCGGACGCGCCAAAGGCGTGATGCTCTCGCATAAGAACGTGGTGTCCAATGCCATCAATGTCATTATGGCCGCCAGTTATACGCAGCAGGACACCTACCTGCACGCCGCGCCAATGTTCCACCTCGCAGATCTCGGTTCGACCTTCGCCATGACCATGGTTGGTGCGCGCCATGTCTTCATTCCATTGTTTAACCCCGTGCATGTCCTTCAAGCCATTTCGAACGAGAAAATCACCGCCACCTTGCTTGTTCCCTCCATGGTTAACGCCGTTCTCAATCACCCCGACGCTGACAGCTACAACATCTCCAGCCTGCGCCGCCTCACCTATGGAGCCTCGCCCATGCCACTTGAATTGCTCAAGAAAGGTTTAAGGAAATGGGGGCAGATATTTGCCCAGGGCTACGGCATGACCGAGACCTCTCCGCTGCTCACCGGCCTGGACACGTGGGATCACATCATCGACGGCACGCCTGAGCAGATGAGGCGCCTCAATTCCTGCGGAAAAGAAGCGCTGGGCGTCGAGGTGCGCGTCGTCAACGCCGATTTGGAGGATGTGCAGCTCGGTGAAGTTGGCGAAATCATTGCACGCGGGCCAAATATTATGCTAGGCTATTGGCGTATGCCTGAGGCAACAGACGCAGCCATCGTTGAGGGCTGGATGCACACCGGCGACCTCGCCACCATCGACGAGGAAAACTACATCTACATCGTCGATAGAGCCAAAGATATGATCATCTCCGGCGGTGAAAATATCTACTCGGTCGAAGTAGAAAACGCCCTCTACACTCATCCCGCTGTGCTGGAAGTCGCCGTCATCGGCATCCCCCACGACGCGTGGGGAGAAGCAGTCCATGCCGTAGTCGTCTGCAAACCTGGTATGCACGTCACCGACGAGGAGTTAATCACCCACGCGCGCACACAAATCGCCGGGTACAAAGTCCCGCATAGCATCGAATTTACGACTGAAGCCCTACCCAAAAGCGGCGCCGGCAAGATTCTCAAACGAGACCTGCGCGAAAAACACTGGGCAGGCAAAAGCAAAAACGTCAATTGAGCGTCCCATTGTAAGGGCCGGGCTTGCCCCCGCCCTCATTCTTATCCTTGAGCGTCCCATTGTAAGGGCCGGGCTTGCCCCCGCCCTCATCTCTAATGTATCCCAGAAAAGAGGTTTAATTGTCTACTACCCCATTTGGCCTTGACCCATTTCCCTGGTTTAAGATGATGCGCGAGTCTGCACCTGTTTACCGTGATCCACAGCGCCATAATTGGAGCGTGTTCAGCTACAATGACGTACAGCGCGTACTCTCAGAACACAGCACCTTCTCGTCACAGTTCAATGACTCCGGCCAGGTATTGGACGCGAGCATCATAAGTATGGACCCTCCACGTCACAGACAGCTGCGCTCGCTGGTCACACTGGCATTCACGCCGCGCACGATTGCCCGGTTGACAACGCGCATCACCGAAATCGTCAATGAACTGCTCGATAAGGTCGTGCCGCAGGGTCAAATGGATGTTATCAACGACCTTTCCTACCCCCTCCCCGTGATCGTCATAGCGGAACTACTCGGCATCCCGCATGAAGACCGCGCACGTTTCAAACTCTGGTCAGATCAATTCGTCGGCGCTGCTCCTTCCTACGGCAAAGATCCACAGGTGGAAATGGGCAATTACTTCAAATGGGTAATCGAGCAGCGCCGCAAGGAGCCTAAAGACGACCTGATCAGTGCACTGCTGGCCGCGCAGATCGATGGCAAACATCTCACAGAACAGGAGCTCCTGGGCTTCTGCGTTCTCTTGCTCGTCGCGGGCAACGAAACGACCACGCACCTGATCGGCAATGCTATCTGGTGCCTCGACGACTATCCCCAGGCCATGGCTGAACTTCGAGCCGATCACAGTCTGCTCCCCGACGCCATCGAGGAAGTGCTGCGCTACCGCTCACCCGTCAAACTCATGTTTCGCGTCACCACGCGGGACACACGCATCGGCGACAAAGACATTTCCGCGGGATCGGGCGTCACAGCCTGGATCGGTTCAGCAGACCGCGACGAAGCCCAGTTCCCCAACGCCGAGACATTCGATATCCACCGCTCACCCAATCGCCATCTGGCCTTTGGTCACGGCATCCACTTCTGCCTGGGCGCCCCCCTCGCTCGCCTGGAATCCAAAATCGCCCTGGACATCATGCTTGACCGCCTATCCAACATCCAGCGCAACCGCGACATCCCACTTGAACCCGTCTCGGCCTTCATCCTGTACGGTGTGAAGCATATGCCAATCGTTTTTAAGAGGTAATAACTAACCCATGCCAGCAACACCCGAATTCAAACAACAACTACAAACCGCCTTCAACTCCATCCAGGTCGGCCAGACCTTCATCTTCCGCCGCACCTTCACCGAAGGCGATGTCGCGAACTTCTGCGGCGTCACCGGCGACTACAACCCTTACCACATCGACGACACCTTCGCCCAAAGCAGCTTCTTCGGGCGGCGCATCATCCCCGGTCTGCTCACCGCCAGCATGATCACCCACATCGGCGGTATGATCGGCTTCCTCGCCACCGAAATGCACTTCCACTACGCCGCCGCCGTCTACACCGGTGACACCATCACCTGCACCGTCACCATCACCGAAAAAGACGAGGAAAAGCGCGTACTGCAAGCCACCGCCACCTCCATCAACCAGGATGGCATGCATGTTCTCCAGTCACAATTTAGCGGGTTCCCGTCCCACGTCCGGTTGGCGCGCTAAACCCGCGCTGGCTCAATGCCTTGCCACGGCAAGCATAGCTGCGAATTGTTGCTGTAATGCTTGCAAGCCACTCATCACCTCAGCCCGCTGCACCGAGGGCAAAACGAGCAGGCGTAACTGGCGCATAAATCCAAGAAACGCCTCGTTGATGACCTGTAATTCCTGCATCGTGAAGAAAATAGGCAGTCCCTCCAGGCTTTCTGGAGCGTCAAGCATCTGCCTTAGCCGTTGAAGTACTCGTTGGATCACTGCAATAGAGGTATCACGCTGATCTGAAGATGGAACACCCCCACGCAGATAGACAAGGTAGGCACTGAGAACCCGCTCGACCACTGGTAGATCGTTGGGATGAATCAGGCGCGTCGGTACGCTCACCCCATAAGGACCTGATTTTGCCGACTTCATACAGGCTTCCCTCGTTTCTCTGCCTGAGATGGTAACGGCAAGAGAAGAGGAGCCTGCTCATCAGGAACCTCCCGTTCCTGTTCCTCTGCAACCCCCCAGTGGTTGGTATTCATCAGGGCAATAGCCTCCTCATGTTTACCCTCGTCAATCAAGCGCAAGATACGCTGCCCGCCCAGTTCCATGCGTGCGATAATGCGCTCATGCCTCGCTACTTCCGCGTACCCATT
>WNGJ01005119.1_pt1 | contig 14478 bp, 12 predicted proteins | sample 5400611 | NCBI WGS metagenome assembly WNGJ01 (sample SAMN13153375, study PRJNA577476) | soil metagenome | isolation source: 40 cm soil or saprolite under Garry oak tree replicate 1 | place: USA:California | collected 2016-06-15
CCCGGCACGATGCAGCGCAGTATATAGCTCCTTCGCAATGCGCACGCTGGTGCGCGGCATGGGACCCGGATCGCTAAATCCCGTGCCGGCACGGTCATAGCTGCAGGCGCGCGTCCACTTTGCAATCTGTGGCTGCACCTTCGACCACGCTGGCGCCCAGTCTCCCCATCCCGAATCGAAGACGACGGTGGGCGAGCCGCTCCCCATGCAGTAGAGATTCAATCGAGCGCCGTCGGCCGCGGAAACTAACTGTCCGGGACGTGCATAGACTGCATCTCCAGCAGTGGGGCTCGCGTTCGCGGCGCTTTTTGTGTCCTGTCCGAGTGCGGTGACGGCAAAGATGGGGGCTACTGACAAAAGGAAGATTCCTATTTGTTTCATTTGAGTGATTCGTGGCTTTGTTTGAAAGCGGTGCGCGAAATGATGTTTGCCTAGCGAGATATGCGGGATGAATTGATCGAGACCGCTGACTGGTTCCCGAACCGCCAAACGCTGAAGGAAATCGGGAGCCCGACGGTGATCATGTGTACACCAATGCCGAGAAGCAGGTCGTGAAGTTTGTAAGGACCACGCGCATGCAGCGCCGAGAGCGGCAAAACGATTAGCGTCATCACTTGATCGACTGCGGCGCCGTAGAATAAGCCACAGATCAACCAATGCTCTTTCAAAAAAGCCAGCCAGCGGCTCGCCACGTAGTAAACAGTTGCCGCTAACGTCGCGATAAAAAAATGCAGGAAAATACCGAGCGCATAAACGGCAACACCGCCTCCGTGAGCCGCTGGGCGGCCGATTAACCCTGCGGCGATGCCTAAAGGGACTCTTGTTCCAAATAAAACCAAAGCCTGCGCGAGATCGATCAGGCCTGCGCTCAAACCGCCAATTGCGATCGCAAGAAAAGCATTTCGTTTCATATTTAAGGTGCGCCAAGCTCGTTCCTGATTACTTGCCCGCCCTTCATTACGAATCGAACTCGGGTTGTGACCGCGCGAATCACGTCGAGCGCCGGCATCTGGGCCTGGCGTAAGTTAACAAAGATCTCGGTGCTTGCCTGCCCACGCGTTTTTCCGGGATAAAACCAGCACATGTCCGATCCCGCGGCGAATTTCACGCCCGATTTCAACACTCGTTCAACCAACTGATCGTATTGCTGTTTGCTGCTTCCAGCGGAACTGGCGTACGCGGTGCGGGAGGCAACTGATATCACTACGATCTGCTCAGCGATCTTCCGCAAAAAGCCGCCATAAGAGGTTGGCGTGAGGTCGAGGAAGATGCCTTTGTCGCGCATCTGCTTAAGCTGCGCATCGGTTGCCTCATTACCGTGCTCGATGGAGTCTGCACCGGCATCAATCGCGGTTTGTATGCTGACCTTGTCGACCGCGTGGACGGCAACCTTGAGGTGCTTGCGGTGCGCTTCTTCAATAACTGCCGCAAGTTCAGGAACTGTGAGATCCTCGTCGGCCGCAACCTTGATCACGTCGACGTTCTGAAACGCATTCCGGCGGACTGCCTGCCGGGCACGGTCTGTTCCGTCAATTAACAAAAACTCCTGCTCAAGGATCGCCTCGGCAAGGGCGGGATTGAGGTTCTGAACGTAATCACCGCGCGTGATGAGTTTGCGTCCAGAAGCCAGAATCCTTGGACCGGAGACGCGGCCAGCCTTGATCGCGTCACGCAGTTCAGTATCACCATCAATGCCAGAGTGGCCGAGGTTGCGAACGGTCGTAATGCCGCTCTCGAGATCTTCGCGAGCCATCTGCGCGCCGAGCAAAGCGCGCTTGGTAGGAGATTCCACAATGGCGAGCAGGAGTCCGGGCGCAAAAATCCCGTTCTCATGGCGTTGTGCCTCCGCGTCCGGCGGCCTAACGATGTCGAGAAACAGGTGAGTGTGGCCGTCAATCAAACCGGGAAGCAAAGTTGCGTTGCCGAGATCGATTGTCTTAACATCGCCAGACGCGTGAGCCTGCACTTGTGTCGGCGGGCCGACTTCTTTGATCCTGTCGCCTTCAATTAGCACCGCTGCGGGAGACAGGACATTGCCTGTCTTCGGATCAATGAGCCGACCAGCTTTTATCAGAATGGTCAAAGCGGGCTTCTGTGCCGCGACGTGTCCGGCAGCAAAGAGGAGGACTGCTAAACTCAAAAAAATTCTGATTCGGACTGATGCTGCTCGATTTGATGAAAACCGATCGCGGCCCGCTAGTTCACTCATAACGGAGTGCAACCATCGGATCCACTTTCATGGCGCGGCGCGCAGGGAGGTAACAGGCAAGCACAGCCATACCGAGGAAAAGGAAAGCGACACCGACGAAGGTCGGAGGATCTGTCGGCCTAATGCCGTAGAGCAGACTTGCCATCAAGTGCGAAACGATCAGAGCACAAACAAGTCCAACTGCAGCACCCACAATGGCGAGGCCCAATCCTTGACGCAGAACCATCCGGAGAATGTTCGACCTTGACGCACCAAGTGCGAGGCGGATCCCGATCTCCTGTGTCCGCTCGCTTACCAAATACGAAATCACTCCGTAAATCCCGAGTCCCGCAAGCAGCAATGCCGTCAGTGCAAAGAGTGTAATCATTTCCATCGAGAATCGTCTTTGAGAGAGAGACGCGGAAACCGTTTCGTTGAGTGTCTCCGCGCCGGAGACCGGAAGCGTTGGATCGAGCGCCTGCACCTGCTCGCGCACTTCATCCGAAATGGCAGCGGCGTGCAAATGCCCGCGCAGAAGGATCGCGAGACGCTTTGCCCCGGTCTGATACAGGTCCAAATAGATTTGCGGCAGATCCGCTTGCGCGAGCGATTGTGTTCGTGCGTTCGCGATCACGCCCACAACCGTAATCCACGGAGCGCCCGCTTTAGCTGCCTTGAAGCGCTTGCCCAACGGATCTTCGTTAGGCCAATAACTCCGCGCCATTGCCTGATTGATGACTGCGACTTGCGGAGCGTTGTCGTTATCCAGTTCGTTGAACAAACGGCCACGCAGTAGCGGGATTCCAAGCAAGTGAAAATAGTCCGGCGAAACGCTTGATCGTTCGACCACGGTGGAGTGATCGCTCTGAACATCGCGCCCCTCGACCGTGAAAAGAAACTGGCCCTCGGAAATTAGTTTTAGATCGCGCAGACTTTCATCTAACGGAATAGACGCCGTATCTCCGATCGCTACTTCTTCGACACCGGACAACATTGCGCAACGACGCATCAATTCCCGTATGAAGGGCGCTTCCTGAGAAGCCGTCGCGTATTTGTCGACGTTCGGATCGTTGGGCGCCGGCAATCTGGTGCGAACGCTGATCACACTTTGCGGGCTGAATCCCAACTGCACGTTGAGTAAATCCCAGAAACTGCGCAGAAGAAGACCAGCAGCAATCATCAACACCAACGACAACGCAAATTCAGTAATCACCAGACCGCGCCGGGTTCGTGCACGTTCGCCCGAGCCGGTTGAGACGCGGCCTTCCTGTTTGAGCGCATGATTCAAATCCAGTCGGCCAGCCTGCAACGCTGGAGCCAGGCCGAAGAGCACGCCGGAAACGACTGAAGCGATGAGAGCGAAAAGTAAAACGCTCCAGCTGATCGATATTTCATTAAGTCGCGGTAAATTCTCTGGAACTAGGTGGAGCAGAAAATCTTTCAACGAGAACAGAATCGCCAAACCTGCGATTCCCCCGAAAAGAGAGAGCAGCAAACTCTCGGTCAACAACTGTCGCGTCAGTCGCGCTTGCGGTGCTCCGAGCGCGCGCCGGATCGCCATTTCGCGCCCGCGGGCGCTGGCACGGGCAAGCAGAAGATTGGCAACGTTCACACAGCCAATCAAGAGAACCAATCCGACCGCACCAAGGAGCAGAACCAGCGACTGGCGAACATTCCCAACTACTCTCTCTTTAAGGGGCACCAGTCGAACCGTCCATGCGTTTTGCAGCGGATAATCGGCCGCGAATTGTTTCTGCAAAGATGCGATGAGCGCATCCACTCGGCTTTGCGCCGCCGCAATTGTCAGTCCAGGTTTGAGCCGGGCGATTGCTGTCGGGAGATACCGGCCGCTTCGCCGCGGGTGATCAGGCATGGGTGCGCCGTAAAAGCTTGTGGCCGCCCAGATCTCGATATTCCTTTCTTCCGCGGTTCGCCCCGGCGCGTCAAAACCCGCCGGCATAACGCCGACGATCCGATACAAGTCGGTGTCCATCCGCACGCTCTTGCTCAGAATATTTGGATCGCTCCCGAACGCGCGCTTCCACAGCCCATCACTGATCACAACCTCAGGAATTATTCCTGGTGAATGATCTTGCGGATCGAAACCGCGTCCCAATCGCGGCTGCACGCCCAACAGTGCAAAATAATTCGGAGCAACGATAAGCAACCGCACCCGCGCCGGTTGGGATGAGCCGGTCAGATTATTTTCGTCGAACCAAGTTGGCGAAACGTATTCGAAAATTCCGGACTCCTGGAGATCCTTCCATTCGGGCTGCGATATTCCGACATCCCGCGCGCCGAGACCGGGCAGATCGGCTTGGATACTGACCAGCTGCTCTGGTTGCGAGTAGGGCAGCGGACGCAACAACGTCGCGTCTACCACGCTAAAAATCGCAGTTGTCGCTCCAATGCCGAGCGCAACCGTCAGGATAACAACGGCCGCAAAGCCGGGAGATTTCCTAAGCATGCGCAAACCGAACCGAAGGTCTTGGAAGAGAACGTCGATAAAATTGCCGGCGATCGCGTCGCGGCATTCCTCTCTGAACCGCGCTTCTCCGCCGAACTCGATCCGCGCGCGGCGTTCTGCTTCGGCGCGCGTTAATCCGAATCGTTCAAGGTCGTCAGCGCGCAGCTGGATATGTGAGCGCAACTCCTCTTCCAGATCGTGTTCCGTTTGCGCGCGATGAAAAAATCTGGAGGCGAGCGAACGAAGATAAGCAAAGAGGCTCATGATTATTATTCCTGCCGCAACAATTGCGCCGGATCGATGCGCATCGCGCGCGCGGCCGGGACTAGGCTTGCGGCGGTCGCAACCGCGAGCAGGAAAATCGCGCCGCCGATAAAAGTGATTGGATCAACCGGTGAAACCTCGAAAAGAAAACCGCGGATCAATCGCTGCGCCGCCCATGCGCCGGCCAGTCCTAACATCGTTCCGGTCGCCGCCGTTCGCAGAGCCTGTCTTAGAACAAGCGCGACCGCGTTGGCCCGCGTCGAACCGAGCGCGATGCGAACCGCCAGCTCCTGCTTTCTTTGCGAGACAACGATCGAGACGACGCCGTAAACGCCGACAATCGCCAAGATCAATCCCACAATTGCAAACGCAGAGAGAAGGAAAGTAGTGAAACGTTTGTCGCCGATCTGGTGCTGGATCACTTCGTCGAACGTTTGCACCTCTGCCAACGGCATATCCGGATCGAGTGCGTACAATTGGCTTGCCATTTCGCGCGACACTGCTCGCAGCTCAGCAGCCGTCCGGACGACGATGTCTTTGAACCCAAAGTTCACGATCGGGTGCTGCGAGTACAAGCCGATGATTTGTGGCTGCGGAGCGAGGACCAATCCGCGATTTCTAAAGTCGCCGATGACGCCGACGATTGTGACGTCCGCGTCGTCCCAGGTATTTGCTGCTCCGGCTTGGATCTGCAGAGATTTCGGCGGTCCAATATGAACTTGGCGCCCAATCGGATCCTCGTTAGGGAAATAACGCCGGCTGAATTCCTGATTGATCAGCGCGACCGGTTGGGTCGCGCCCGTGTCTGACTCGGCAAAATCTCTGCCTCGCACCAGAGAAATTCCCAACGCGGTCAAAAAATGCGCGTCGGTCACTCCAAATTCAGCCGACGCCGCGTCTTGAATTCGACTCACCGGATGTCCTGGAATGTCGAGCATCTGTCTCCAGCCGTTTGTTGGTGGATAAAGCGTTGTGACAGTCGCTTCGGTTACGCCGGGTAGCGCTCGGAGTCGCATTGCAAACTGATCGCAAAATCGGGTGATCGCCGCTGAGTCCGGATATCGAGCAGGCGGCATGTAAAAATGCGCCTTGAGCAAATGCTCTGGCCGAATTCCCAAACTTTGCCGCTCCAAACGCGCGATGCTTTGAATGAGCAAACTCGCCAGCAGAATCAGCATCAGCGACATTCCCATTTCCGTCACGACCAAAAGATTGCGGATCCGTTGAGTGGAACGGCTCGAACTTCCGGTGCGGCTGCCCTGCTTTAGAACCTCAATCAGGTCCAGACGAGTTGCCTTGAGCGCCGGGACCAGACCAAAGAACAAAGTCGTGAGGAGGCATAGAAATAGTGTAAAAGTCACGACCCGCCAATCGATTTGAAGAGAAACCAGTTGCGGCAAGTTGGTTGAATAAATTTCTCGAAACGTCGAGACCGCGATTTGCGCCACGCCTAAACCAGCGGCTGCGCCAATCAGCGATATCAAAGTCGCTTCGACTAGAAGCTGGCGCAGCAACGTTTTTCGGCCGGCGCCAAGAGCTGCTCGCATCGCCAGTTCCTGCTCACGCATTGCATTGCGTGCCAGCAACAGATTGGCCAGATTCAGACAGGCAATCAGCAGGATGAGACTGACTGCTCCTGCCAACAAGAACAACATCGGTCGCAGTGTCCCAACTCGAGTGTCCGCCAATTTTACCAGGGCGACGCCAACCTCTTGATCGATGGGGTGCGCCGCCGCGAGCGCCGCCGCGATCGTTGCCAAATCGGTCTGTGCTTGCTGAAGCGACACTCCACGTTTCAGCCGGCCTAACGCCGCATCTCCGCGAGAACCGCGCGAACTTTCCGACCAGAGATTGGCCGACGCGAACGGAGTCCATATGTCGATCCCTCCCGGCCGTGCCGGTTCCATCCATTCAGGAATTGCGTCCGGCATCACGGCCACAATTGTGTACGGCTCGTCGTTGATGAAAATGTTCTGCCCGAGGACCGCGCCGCTACCTCCGTAACGCTCTTTCCACAGCCGCTTATCGATCGCGGCTACGTAGTGCCGGCCGAATTGATTTTCGTCTTCGGAGAAAAGTCGCCCCATGATTGGACGAACGCGAAGCACGTTGAAATAGTCGCCCGGTACCAGGCCGACACGCATTTGCTCGGGCTCCCCTCCAGAATTGCTAAAACTCACATTCTTTCGCCACGTATCGTAAGCAACGATCTTCTCAAAAGTGTGATTGCTTTGCGCGAAGTCGCGCACATCCAGCGGAGACGGGCCTCCAGGATTTCCCGTTCCCTGAATCGGAACGCCGTTCTTGGTCGAGTAAATCCGGACAAGCTGATCGGGCGCTTCAAACGGAAGCGGCCGGAGAAGGAGAGAATCGAACGCGCTAAAAACGGCGCTGTTGGCTCCGATGCCCAAAGCAAGCGTGGCAACCGCCATCAACGTGAACCCCGGATTTTTTACCAGCATTCGAACGCTGTAACGCACGTCCCGAAGCAGCGCGTCGATAAAACCGCCGGCGATTGCGTCGCGGCATTCCTCTTTGAATCGCTCCTGCGATCCAAACTCAATCCGGGCGCGCCGTTCGGCCTCGGCTCGTTTGAAACCGGAACGCTCCAGCTCGTTCGCACGAAGTTGAATATGCAATCGAAGCTCCTCCTCCAGCTCGCGTTCGGTTTGCCGGCGATGCACAAACCTCGCCGCCAGCGATCGGAAGTAAGCCGTCATAACTGTTTCGAAATTCGAAATTCGAGATTCGGAATTGCTTTCATGCTTCTTGCGGGCGCGCAGCCAGGGCCGATGCAATCGCGGCCACGAGCCGGTTCCAGCCGTCGGTTTCTTCGCGCAAGCGTTTGCGACCTTTCGGAGTCAGCTCGTAAAATTTCGCGCGCCGGTTGTTTTCCGATTTGCCCCACTCGGTTTTCAAGAGCCCCTGCCGCACCAGCCGAAAGAGGGCGGGGTAAAGCGCTCCCTGCTCGATGAACAGGGTATCGCCTGAAATCTGTCGAATCCGGGACAGGACTGCATAGCCGTGAAGCGGGCCGAGAGAAACGGCTTTGAGAATGAGCAGATCGAGCGTTCCGGGCAGTAAATCAGCTTCGCGACCCATAGGCTTCTCCTAAATGATTTAGGAGATTAGCACTTGCTCTCCTAAGCTGTCAAGGAGAGAAGATTGCTCGAATTCGGCGAGATGACCCCCACGGCTGGTTCTAAAAATAGTTTGAACAAGGGCATCCGGCTTTTTGTCGAACCGGATGTGTTCGGCGGCACTGCAACTCTGGCCAATCCACCTGGCAGGTCTTGCCTGATCGATACTGTCGCCGCGCTCCAGCATCAGATCCACAACGACCTTCGCGCCCAACACCCGGAGTGGGTTGAGCCCAATGGAGAAAGTCCGATGTGCGATTTTTATGAGGCCCGCCTCGCGCAGCTCCTGGACAGCTATGCGCACACCGAATCTGATCAGTCCGTCGCGGCGGTCCACCGCGCCATCGAGGAGCAAACGTTCATTAACGACCTCGCGGTCAGCCCGAGTTAGGTGAACGCTTCCTTGTTTACTACATACGGCATCTTGGCCGGGTCGCCGCCGTAGTTCCCTTCCAACACGTCGATCAATCCCTGAACCGTCCGTCCGGCCATGCCTTTGTCGGGATCGACATCCAGTCGCGTGATCTGCGCGCCACTGGCGAAGTGATGAAAAACGCGGCATCGATCGGCGATCTCAGGATCGAGGAGCGGCGAATCCGGCGGCAGCGGTTCTTTCTCGAAGACATCCAGCGCCGCTCCAGCGATAACTTTCTTCTTCAGCGCCTTGGCCAGCGCCTTCTCGTCCACGACCGGGCCGCGTGAGCTATTCATCAAGTACGCCGTCGGCTTCATCAGCTTGAGCGTTTTCTCGTTGATCAAGTGGTAGGTCGGCTTGTCGGTTTCGCCTTTGCGCAGCAGCGGCACGTGGATAGTGACGTAGTCCGCGCCGCGCAGTGCTTCCTCGAACTCCACGTACTTAATATACGTCTTCTCTTTCTGGATCCCATTGGCGTGGCGCAGGTCCATCAGCTGCTGGATGGCGGTGATGTACTTGTCGTTGTGATACGCCGGGTCGTAGCACAGCATGTTCATGTCGAAACCCGAGCACTTCTTGATCATGGCCAGACCGATGCGTCCGGTGCCAATGATCGCGATCGTTTTGCCCGTAACTTCATCGCCAAGGAACGGCAGGAACGGGTGCCACGACGGCCACTTCTGTTCCCGCACCAGGCGCTCACTCTGCCACATCTTTCGCGCAAGCATTCCCATCATGAAGAACCCGAACTCGGCCGTCGCTTCCGTGAGCACGTCGGCCGTGTTCGTGAACGGGACCTTGTATTTGTTAGCGTCGGCGCGGTTGATGTTATCAAAGCCGACCGCGATCTGGGCCACGACCTTTAACGTCCCCTTCCCCGCTTCGAAAACTTCGGCGTCGATCGGATCGCGCAGCGTCGTGATCAAGCCGTCGATGCCGCTCTTCACTTTCTCGATGATCAATTTCTTCGGCGGCGCCTCCGGGCCTTGGAAAACCTCGAGCTCATACCCGCACTCGCGCAGACGGTTCTCGGCCGGATCGCCGATGCGAGACGTGGCAAAGATCCGGAAATGTTTCTTGTCGGCCATCGCAGGACGAAAACTAGACAGGATTCACAAAATTAATAGGATTCAATCTGAAACCCGGATCTCCGGTTGACGACTTTCGAGTGGTGAGCTCGGGCAGAATCAATAAACGCTCAGTCCTTCCCCGGCTGCCTGACCTGAAGTCCGAAATTGTGTATCGTTCGTCGCGGCGTCAACCGTAACCGTACGGCAACTTTGTCTTGTAGGAACACCCTATGCGCATGGAAAAATCGTTCTTGATAATGGCAGTCATCGGCTGGTGTGGTTTTATCGCTTCAACCGCGTGCGAGGCCGCCAGCCCTCTCAGCATTCCGACCCAGCTAACGCATTCGCTGAATTACGCCACGGCGGCAGCGCCGGACGGCAAAAAGCTGGTGACGATCAGTGTGATCGCCAACAAGGGTCAAATCTTCGTCATGGAGGTGGACGGCTCCCATCCTGTGCAAATCACGCACGACACGATCGACTACGATGATCCCCAGTGGTCGCCTGACGGAGAAAAGATCATAGCAACGGGCACAATTAAGGAGGAGGAGAGAATTTACATCATGAACCCGAATGGCAGCGGGTTGCAGCCGCTCACGCCAGCGGAGATCCGGGCGATCCACGCCAGCTGGTCCTCTGACAGCAAGCAGGTGATTTTTTGCGCCGATGATGATGTGCAGCCGCCCAAAAAGAACGACACCAAAATCTACAGCATCGATGTGGAGACTAAACTTGTTAAGACGCTGATTTCTGGCGGTGTGAACACTTATCCGTCCTGGTCGCCTGACATGAAAAAAATTGCCTTTCGCAAAATCATTGGCGACATGAACTCGGAAATCTTCGTTGCCAACAGCGATGGCACGAACTTACGTAACATCACCAACAATCCGGCTTTCGATGGCTGGCCCGCCTGGTCGCCCGACGGAAAATGGATCGCTTTCGCCTCCAACCGCGAATCGGCCTACCAGATTTACATTATGGACGAGAGTGGCGGGAACATAAGGCTGGTCGCCAACACCGAAGGCCGCGCCACTGCCCCGCGCTGGTCCCCCGACAGCAAAACGATCTATTTCACGAACTGCAGACATTCGGATTACGGTTCCGATTGCGAAGTGTTCGTCGCGAAGTTGAGCAACACCGATCATTGATAATCGATCTCCTCACGGTCCCCCTTTCCTTGGTCAAGGAGGAGAGGAAGCCCGCCGGTGCGCGATTCGATCGCTGAAATGCGACTACAAATTTTTCTTCGCCCAGGCGCCGACGCGATCAAGCGCTTTCTCGATGTTTTCGATCGAGTTGGCGACGCTGAAACGCAAATAGCCTTCGCCAAAATCGCCGAAGGCGGTCCCAGACAGCGCGGCGACGCCGGCGTCGTCGAGTAACGCGGCCGCCAATTTCTTCGAGGCCCACCCGGTTTGCTTGATGTTGGGGAAAACGTAAAACGCGCCTTTGGGCAAGCGGCAGGAAAAACCTTTGATCTTGTTCAAACCGGCGACCATCACGTCGCGCCGCCTCTTAAACTCGGCGCACATCGCATCAACCGAGGCCTGCGATCCGCGCAACGCTTCGACGCCGGCGATTTGAGTGAAGCTCGCGGTGCAGGAATTGGAATTCGTCATCAGCCGGGCGATATGCTCCGCCAAATCGGCGCGCATCACGCCATAGCCCATTCGCCAGCCGGTCATGGCATAAGTTTTGGAAAAGCCATCGAGCAAAATGCAGCGATCTTTCATGCCGTCGATCGACATGATGGAGTGATGCTCGCCTTCGAAGATGAGGCGGCTGTAGATCTCGTCGCTCAACACCATGATGTTGCGATCGCCGATCGCGTGCGCGATGCCGTCAATGTCGTCCTTCGTAAGCACGCCGCCGGTCGGGTTCTGCGGCGAATTCATAATGATCAGCTTCGTGCCATCGTTGATCAGTCCGGCGAGTTCGCCGACATCGAGGCGGAAATCCATCTCCTCGCGCAACCGGATCGGAACCGCTTTTGCGCCGACGTAATTAATCATCGATTCGTAAATTGGGAATCCGGGATTGGGGTAGATGACCTCATCGCCTTCTTCAACCAGCGCGAGGATAGTGAAAAAGATGATTGGCTTACCGCCCGGGACAACGACCACTTCTTCTGGAGTCGCGGCTACGCGACGTGTCTCACTCACGTAGTGCGCGATCGTCTCGCGCAATTGCGGCAAGCCGGCCGATGGTCCGTAATGCGTGAAACCTTTGTGAAGCGCGTCACATCCCGCGTCGATGATGTTGCGTGGCGTATCAAAATCGGGTTCGCCGATTTCGAGATGAACGATGTCGCGGCCCTTTGCCTCCAGCGCGCGCGCTTTTACCAGGACTTCGAACGCTGTCTCGGTGCCGAGACGCGCCATGCGCTTGGCCAGGCGGAGTTGGTGTGCCTTCGTCATGAAGGCGAAACGACTGCGTCGTGTACGTTTCTCATCGAGCCACCGTAAACAACACCAAGACAGACGCAATGTCCGACGGTTCTTTTCGGGACGTGGCGAAGCTTTAAGTCCTCAACATTTCCTGCGGGGACGCGCCACTTGTCTTTTTATGACGTGAATCGCGACGTTGGCGCTCGCGGGCTGATCAACTGATTGCTTCGCTTTGCGAATTGCGGACGGCCGCTTCTTTGGAATGAATTGATTCCGCTGGAACGCGGCGGAGACCGCTGGCCAGGCCCAGCTTCGACAAGGTCCAGATCAACCATTTGGTCGGGTCCCATTGCCACGGCTTCACGCCGTTGCGGTAATCGTGCTGAAATTCGTGGTGATAATTGTGATAGCCTTCGCCGAAAGTGAATATCGCCATCAAAAAAGAATCTCGCGCGCTGCATCGTGTGGAATACGGCTGACGCCCAAGCGTATGGCAGGCGGAGTTAATCAGGAAGGTGCAGTGTTGGAGCACGACGATCTTGGCTACGCCGCCAATGAGGAAACCTCCGAGCGCGCCGACCCATCCGTTCCACCATGCGCCGAGCAACGTGGGCACGGCAAAACTCGTCAGCACCGCGAGCAGGTTAATATGTTGATGTTGCCACATCACCAGCGGATCCTTCTTCAGATCGGGCACGTTATCGAACGGCGGTTGGGGCCAGAGCTTGAACAGCAGCCAGCCGATGTGCGCGTGGAAAAAGCCTTTGGTTATGTCGTAGGGATCTTCGTCATGATCGACATGTTTATGATGGCGCCGGTGCTCGCTCGTCCACATCAAAACTGAATTTTCGAAAGCGGCCGCGCCAAAAATCAGGACGAAGAGGCGGATCGGCAGCTTTGCCCGGAAAGTCGCGTGCGCGAAGAGTCGATGATAACCGAGTGTAATGCTGAAGCCGGTTAGAGTTAGCAGCGCTGCGGCGATTGCGAAGTGGAACCAATCAATACCGAAGTACCACAGGTACAACGGCACCGCCGTTAGGGTGAGAACAAAGGTGCCGATCAGGAACGAGCTTGTTATCCAATTAATGCGGTCGGTCGGGATTCGAAAAATCACGGGAAAGCGGGCTTTGTCAGGTCATTGCGAGCGGAGCTCGCATCTTAAAGCCTTATTGAAGGGGGCGACCGAGGACCACGTTTTCTTTGGTCCAGGTATGAACACCGCCGCAATGCGCGCAGGTAAACTTTTGCGCTTTCACTTTGGCGGTCGGCCAGAGCTTTTCTTTTATGGTGCGTCCGGTATCGGTCAGTTTTGACGTCGAAGGACAGCGCACGAGCAAGCTCTTGAGACCGGTGCCAATTTTTGGTTTCGGCCGTCGGGGCGGATCAAACAGAAATCGCGTTGCCATAAAATTAGAGTCGATAAACAATTCGCGCCTTGGCGGTATCGTAAGGAGACATCTCCATCTTTACTCGATCTCCGATGGTTAGGCGAATAAAACGTTTGCGCATTTTTCCCGAGATATGCGCGAGAACGAGGTGATCGTTCGCCAGCGCGACGCGGAACATCGTCCCGGGCAGCACACTCATGATGGTGCCCTCCAGGGTGATGGCTTTTGTCACATTCATAATGATGATCTTGCGATCAGCGCGGCCCCGAATGTGTTCGGGGCCGGCTGTGCAATCAATTCCGGATCTACCGGCGATTGCCCGCAAAACGGTTCGCGCCGTAAGGACGCGGCCGGTCTTCCCGTGGACGAGCTTCGTTCACGTTCAGCGCGCGGCCATTAAGTTCTTGGCCATTGAGCGCGCTCATCGCGGCACCGGCTTGTGCGCCGTCATTCATGGTGACGAATGCAAAGCCGCGTGATTTACCGGTCATTTTGTCCATCATCAGATGGACTTCGTTGACGGTTCCGTGTTTTTCGAACAAATCTTGAAGATCGTTCTCGGTGGTCTCAAAAGAGAGATTACCTACGTACAGTTTCATTGTGTTTTGAATATGGAAATACTACCGAGCTACAGAGCCGTTCCCGTGAATCGGGTTTCAAACCACCAATGAGCGAGGCTCACCTGACGATCTTCCGTGCAGTGAAGTTAAACAGAGTGTTCCAATAAGGCGGCACTATCGCTTGGATTGGGTGAAACACAAACGATCATTTCACGGTTTCAAAACGATACAAGATTCACAGGATCTGACTGGGGATTCGAGCCCAATGAAGAAGACCGAGAGAAACCATGGCTAAAAAGCGAGTAGCAGACGTGCTGGTCGACACGCTCATCGCGGCCGACGTGAAGCGAGTTTATGGACTGGTGGGCGATTCTCTCAACGGCGTGACCGATTCGATCCGGCCGCGCAAAGATTTACAATGGGTGCCGGTCCGACACGAAGAAACGGCGGCCTTCGCAGTCGGGGCGGGATACGGCCGGCCGGTTGCTTGGATCGCCGCGGATATTGTCAGGGTCGAGGAGGGCCGCCTTGCCGAACACTGGGACGTCTTACAAGACGAGGCGACAAAAGCGGAATCGAAGAGCGGCCTGCCAATGTTT
>WNGJ01006669.1_pt1 | contig 14478 bp, 11 predicted proteins | sample 5400611 | NCBI WGS metagenome assembly WNGJ01 (sample SAMN13153375, study PRJNA577476) | soil metagenome | isolation source: 40 cm soil or saprolite under Garry oak tree replicate 1 | place: USA:California | collected 2016-06-15
ACATTGTCCAGAATGGTTGGGCGAACAAAGTAGCCTCGCTCATAGCCAGGAATCGAGGCGCTACGCCCATCAACAAGTACCTTTGCCCCTTCGCTCACTCCCCTCCCGATTAACGACTCGATGCGCTGTTGGCTTTCAGGAGTAATCACGGGCCCCATCTCGACCCCGCTATCTAATCCGTAACCGACCTTGCGTGCCGCCGCTACGTGGGCGATTTGCTCTATGAAGGACGAGCGGGCCTCACCTACCGTAATCGCCACCGCTGTTGCCAGGCACCGCTGACCGGCGCATCCAAAGGACGAGTCGGCAACAATACGTGTAGCCATCTCCATATCAGCATCCGGCAAGACGACAACCGTGTTCTTCGCACCTCCCTGGCACTGCGCGCGCTTGCCATTGGCTGCCGCGCGGCTGTAGATGTACTTTGCCACCGGAGAAGAGCCAACGAAGGAAATGGCGCGCACATCAGGGTGATCGAGCAGGGCATCGACGGTCTCTTTCGCGCCGTTTACCAGGCTGAGCACGCCAGGAGGAAGGCCCAACTGATCGATCAGCTCAAAAACGCGGCTCATCGTCATGGGCACCTTCTCAGATGGTTTGAGGATAAAACAATTGCCGCAGGCAATAGCATAGGGCATGAACCAGAGCGGGATCATGCCCGGAAAATTAAACGGTGTGATCGCTGCGACAACTCCCACTGGCTGCCGCAACATATGTTCGTCAATGCCCCGCGCGATATCTTCGACATTGTAGCCCATCATCAACGATGGGATGCCAGTGGCGACCTCGACGTTCTCAAGGCCACGCTGCAGCTCGCCCTGCGACTCGGACAGCGTCTTGCCACACTCCTGGGTCGTCAAACGCGCAATTTCATCGAAGTGATCCTCTAGCAATTTTTTGAGTTTGAAGAGGTACTGGATACGCTCCGTTGGCGGTGTTCTCCGCCAGTCAGCGAAGGCTGCCTCTGCTGCCTGCACAGCTTCGCCTACCTCGTCGCGCGACGTGAGCGGTACACGCACGATTGTCTCGGCGGTCGCAGGGTTACGTACATCAAGAAAGTCGCTGGAGCGCGAGCGCTGCCACTTACCACCAATATAGTTGAGGAGTTGTCCATCCTGTATCATCGCTTACCTTCTCCATCTGTTGGCGGCAACTGATCGACATATTGTTGCTTCGCCTCCACAAATTTCGATGGAAGCTGCTCGACGTGCAGCCCTTGTGCCTCCGCCTCAAATTCACGTGCCGCCTCCGCCAGTGCTGCGCGGGCCTTCTCATCCGTGTGTGCGAACTCGGCCAGTTCGTGGCCCAAGGTCTCCAGTTCTTCGCCTCCCGCCATCATCGAGGTGAGCTCTTCACGGCTGATTTCAGACTTGGCAAACGTGCCAAGGCTGCGCCCGCGATTGAGCAGCGTGAAGCGGTCGCCGATGGGATAGGCGTGATGCGGGTTGTGCGTGATAAAGATTACCCCCAGGTTACGCGAGCGCGCCTGGGCGATGTAGCGCAGGACGATGCCCGCCTCTTTGACGCCCAGAGCCGCTGTTGGCTCGTCAAGAATCAATACTTTGGCGCCAAAGTATACCGCGCGCGCAATCGCAACAGACTGGCGCTCGCCGCCGGACAGGGTGCCGACAGGCTGGGCTGTATCGCGCACCTGGATACCGATCCGCGCCAGTTCTTCGCGGGTCACGCCGTCAGCAAACTTCGCATTGTAGCGGCTGAATGGTCCCCAGCCCTGTGTTGGCTCCGAGCCGAGAAAGAAGTTGCGCGAAATGCCCATCAGGGGGATCATCGCCAGGTCCTGGTAGACGGTAGCGATACCCACGTTCAACGCATCGCGCGGCGAGGAGAAATGCGCTTCTTTCCCCTCAAACAGGTAGTGGCCTTCGCTGGGCTGGTGCACGCCGGACAGGATTTTGATCAGCGTGGATTTGCCCGCGCCGTTGTCACCCAGCAGGCACATCACCTCACCCGCATTCACGCTCATCGAAATGTCTTTCAGCGCAATCACGCTGCCGAAGTACTTTGAAACATTTTGCACATCGATTAAAGCGGTGTTTGTTGTACTCATCGTCGCGCCTCCATTGCCAGTCTGCGTACATAGCTGTTGAGTAGCACAGCAAGCAACAGGATGATTCCAATGACCGCCTTGTACCACTCAGCATTGACGCCCGCAAAGACGATGCCCTCTTGTACTATGCCAAAGGCCAGTGCCCCGAACATAGCACCGATAGCTGAACCGTAGCCACCCGTGAGCAGGACCCCTCCGACGACCGCCGCGACGATCGCATAGAACTCCTGGTTCTGGCCACGCAGGACATCCGCGGTGCTAAAGGTCACAACCTGGATAATCGCCAGCAGGCAGGCACCAAGGGCCGTGCCTATGAACAGGAGAATCTTCACCCGGGTGACTGGTACGCCAATGTTGCGCGCTGCGTTGGCATCCCCACCTACGCCAAAGATCCAGTTCCCGAAAGAGGTGCTCAGAAGCAGCCATGTTGCCAGTACCACCAGCGCCAGCGCCCAGAAAATTTCGATGGGAAATTGCTGGCCACCGCCGAGCGCGGTGGCGAAGATCGCTACCCCGGCGCCTGCTCGACGCCACTCACCACGGTTAGCCCGGTCACAAGGGAGGTGACACCTGATGTCACGCCGAATAGGATGTATGAGGTGGCCAGTGTGACAATGAACGACGGCAGGCGGGTGCGCATGACCAGGTAGCCGTTCATCATGCCGACCAGCACCGCAAAGAGCAGGGCCACGACAATTGAGGCCCAGATGTTCCAGTGGAACTGAGTGCTTAAGATGGCAACGATCATACCAGTGGCGCCAACCGTCGAACCAATCGACAGGTCAAATTCCCCGCCAATCATGAGCAGGGCCACGGGTACTGCCAGAATGGCCAGTTCAGCCGAGACGCTCAGATAGCTCGATGCGCCTCTCGAGCTAACAAAACCACTACTCCCCGCAATAATGGCGAAGAAGATCCACACGGCAATTGAACCGGCAATAGCTCCCGTTTCCGGGCGCACCAGGAGCCGGCGGAGTGGATTGACGCGCAGCATACGCTCACTTGTGATAACGCTCATATTTTCCTCCATCCAGGGGCGGGGGCAAGCCCCGCCCGTACATGTAGGGGCCACACAATCCCCCGGATTGCGTCCCTTGGGGTCGCCCTTAGCGCGTGCCCTGCGCTGTCAACTGGATCACCTGGGCCACATTTTGCTGTGTGACAAAGCCGGGGCCGGTCAGAATGACATCGTTCGCGATGGTATTGAGGTTCGTCTTGTAGAGCGTCAAGAAGACGATGGGCAGGTATCCCTGCTCATACTGCTGCTGGTCAATGGCAAACAGCATCTGACCTGCCTTGATCGCGTTCAGCACGACAGGCGACAGGTCGAAGGTAGCCAGCTTGATCTGCCCTAACTTGTTCAGGTCCTGGAGCGCTTTGATGGCCGGGGCGGCACCCGTAGGACCAAGCGTCAGGATGCCATCGATACTGGGATCATGCTGGAGTGCAGCCTCGATGGTCTGCTGGGTCTGAGTCGGGTTGCTCAGGTTAACGCCGATCACTTTAGACGTGCCGCCTGTCTGCGACAAACCTTCCTGAAAGCCCTTGCAGCGCAGTGTAAGAGCGGCGTTACCGACCTCCTGGTTGACACAGAGGGCGTGTTTGACACCGGCAGCGCCCATTTTCTGACCGCCGCCAATGCCAGCCTGTTCCTCGGTCTGCCCAATGTGAACCAGCACCCCCAGGCTCTTAGCAACATCGGAGCCAGAGTTGATCGAGATTACCGGGATTCCGGCAGCCACAGCTGCTTTAATCGAGGGTCCCAGGGCATTGGGATCGGGGATGGAGACGACCAGACCATCCGGGTGGGCTGCCACCGCAGTATCAATGAGGTGGGCCATCGCTACCACATCGAAGGTGCCTGAGGCTGGCCCTTCATAGATCGCCTGGACACCCATGTCGTGGGCCGCCTGATCAACACCCTTCTTGACCACCGACCAGAACGGGTCCGTAGCTTGACCATGTGTGATCACATAGAACTTGAGGTTCGCGCGTGACGGGTTGCTCGCCGACGACGGGCTGGTGTTGGTGGTGTTGTTGGATGTTCCTCCGCCGCAGGCGGCAAGGACGACAAGCAACATCACTAACGAAGCAATGAGTTTGAAGATACGTTGCATGTTGTTCTCCTTTGATGGCGATTGAGATTCACTAAAGATAACCCGCTTTGACTCATCTTGTTAGAAGACGAGTCGTTTGATTACTACTGATACTCCCGAGTGCTTTGCGATAGCTTCCTCCTTTCCTAGATAAAATAGCGTTCCTGTACCCGCATCGGTTCCCATTCTGCACGGGCTGCTTGAACCTGGGGCATCTCGCTGACTTCAGCAACGGGTACATCCCACCAGCTCTCATAGCCGGGTACGCCCTCGTAGCGATCGTTCTGAATGTAGATGACCGTCGTATGGCCGGTTGATTGTACAGCTTCGAGCGCGTCCACGAAATCTTCATAGGTTTTGCATTCGATCACATGCGCACCCAGGCTGCGCGCGTTTGCTGCCAGGTCAACGGGTAAGGCCTGCACATCAGGTCCCATACCGTCTCCTGGCAAAACGCCATTGTGTGGGTAGGCATAGCGCGTACCGAAGCCGTCCTGGCCGAGCGAACGGCTAAGACTACCAATGCTTTTAAAACCTTGATTGTCCAGTAAAACAAGAATAAGCTTGTAGTTTTCCTGGATCGAAGTAACTATCTCGCTGTTCATCATCAAGTAGGAACCATCTCCGACCATCACATACACATCGCGGTCTGGCGCGGCCATCTTTGCACCCAGTCCACCGGCGATCTCATAGCCCATGCAGCTATATCCATATTCCATGTGATAGTTCTTGGGGTGGCGTGCTCGCCAGAGCTTATGCAGGTCACCAGGTAAACTGCCTGCCGCGCACACCATGATGGCATCAGGAGCGCTATGCTCGTTCACCGCGCCAATCAGCTCACCCTGGCTGGGCAGTGGTGTATGGCGGATCGCATAGATACGTTCGACTTCGGCATCCCACTCAGCATGGAGCTGCGCGACCTGAGAACGGTAGCTCTCTTCAACACTGTAGACCCCCGATTTATCGAGGGGTTCGAGCAGTACGAGCAACTCTTCCAGCGCCGCCTGTGCGTCGCCAACCAGCGGCAGAGCCAGGTGCTTAGAGGCGTCGAACTCGGCCACGTTAAGATTGATAAAGCGTACTTCGGGATGCTGAAACGCGGTCTTAGAAGAGGTAGTAAAGTCGCTGTAACGCGTGCCGATGCCGATTACCAGGTCAGCCTCCTTCGCAATACGATTGGCGGCGAAGGTGCCAGTAGCACCGATTGCTCCAAGGTTAAGCGGGTGACCATAGTGCAGGCTGCCCTTGCCGGCCATCGTCTCTCCCACGGGGATGCCTGTCTGATCAACGAATCGCTGCAAGAGACCGGTTGCCCCAGAGTAAATGACCCCGCCGCCGGCGACAATCAAAGGGCGCTGGCTTGCACGTATCCATGCAGCCGCCTGCTCCAACGCTTTGCGGTCCGGGCGATGGCGTGGGATATGCCAGATGCGCTTGTGGAAAAACGCTTCTGGATATGTATGTGCCTCTGCCTGCACATCCTGTGGCAGCGCTAAGGTGACTGCACCGGTTTCCACAGGACTGGTAAGCACGCGCATGGCCTCCGGCAGCGAGGTCAGTACTTGCTCCGGGCGTGTGATGCGATCCCAGTAGCGGCTCACCGGCTTAAAGCAATCATTGACTGAAATATCCTGCGTATGTTCGGACTCCAGTTGCTGCAGGACAGGCGCGACATTGCGACGGGCAAAAATATCCCCTGGCAGCAACAACGCTGGCAGGCGGTTGATCGTGGCGGTAGCAGCCCCTGTTACCATGTTGGTCGCACCGGGGCCGATTGACGAAGTACAGGCAAACGTTTGCAAGCGATTTCTGGTCTTAGCATAAGCTGTGGCGATATGCACCATTGCCTGCTCGTTGCGTGCCTGGTAGTAACGAAATTCTGGACGCTGCGCTATTTGCTGTAGGGCCTGGCCGATACCCGCGATATTGCCGTGACCGAAGATGCCAAAACACCCGGCGAAAAACGGCTGCTCAATGCCGTCGCGCTCCACGTACTGGTTTTTGAGAAAGGCAATGACGGCCTGGGCCATTGTCACACGTCTAGTTGTCTGGTTGCTCATGTTCGATCTCCCATCATTCCGAATCACGCTTCTCTTGATCACAAGCCCCAAAGGCACGTTTGTCCCCGGCTACATCCCGCCGTGATCTTGAATGAATGTCATCACTTCATTGTGAGTAGGCATGAAATTGGCACAGCCATGTTTGGTGACCAGGATAGCGCCGCAGGCATTGCCCAGTCGTGCGGCTTTATACCAGTCCCACCCACTGACCAGGCCATACAGGAAACCCGAAGCAAAGGCATCGCCCGCACCGAGGATATTCTGCACCTCTACCGGGAAGCCAGGAACGTCGATGCGCTTCGCATCACCTTCCCCTGACGCAAGATGAACCCTGGAGCCTGCTGCGCCACGTTTCTGCACAAGTGCACGCGGGCCCAGGTTCAATAGTTGCCGTATTGCAGCATCGGTGTCGCCGCTAACCCGCGCATCTGAAATCTGGGAATGAGCGATGCTAATCTGGCTGGGATCGGTGAGCATAGCAGCGTTGATCTCGTCTCCTGTGCCAACTACGATATCGACTAGACGCAGCGTTGAGCGGAGTGTCACACCGAAAGCGCGCTGGTCATGCCACTGGTCCGGGCGATAGTCGACATCGAGTAATACCGTCGTGCCCGCCTGGCGTGCCATCTCTGCCGCGAAAAGCGTTGCACTGCGGCTCGGCTCCTTACTCAGGCCGGTCCCGGTAATCAGCAAGGCATGGCTATCAGTAAGGGGCACTGCCAGCACATCATCGATGGTAAGTTCGATGTCGGCGCAGTTATCACGATAGTATGTCAATGGGAAGCGGTCAGGCGGTTCAATGCCGAGCACGACGGCGCTTGAGCGCCGCCCTGGCTTGCGTGGGATGAAGCGTGTTTCCACCGCTTCATGGCGTAAAAAGTGCAGAATAAAGTCGCCTACCTGGTCGTCACCTATTGCAGTCAGAAGCGCAGACTGCAGGCCCAGACGTCGCGTGCCAACGCTGATATTGGTCGGGCAGCCGCCGACATAGGCTGCAAAACTGGTGATCTCCTCGAATGGGGCCCCAATGTCATTAGAATAGAGATCAATTGAAGACCTCCCCATCGCGATCACATCGTATGTCTTGCGGGTCGTATCCATGTCTGACTCCTGCTCTGTCATAAACGCTGCTCTACATTGTAGATTGGCACCCGTGAATCACGCACCCGGTAGTGCTCTTTGACCCAGGCATAGCGCGGGTCTTCGCTGTTTGCGAGCGATTGAGCGCTGCCGGCCAGGACATTGAGATAGTAGGTAGTGTAGCCAGGAGCACTGGTTACCGGGTGATAGCCTTCGGGCACGAGTACGATGTCATTATTTCGCGCTAACAACACTGCATCGATGGGCAGGCCCGCCTGCTGCAACGGTGACTCAGGAGCCGTGTAGATGCGTTGGAAGGCAAAACCTTCCGCGCGATCCAACTTGTAGAAGTAGATCTCCTCAAGGTCTGCTTCCAGTATCATTCCAGCCTGATTAGTCTTGTGGACATCGTGCTTGTGCGGAGGATAACTGGACCAGTTCCCGCCTGGTGTATAGACCTCCACCACAACCAGGCGATGACATGGGAAACCTGGCGGGATAATGTTGTTGATCTGCCGCGTGGCATTATCACCCCCACGCAGTTCGATCTCAATGTCAGATGGAGTGACGAGACGCGGCTGGTAATCCCGGTCGGTTGGTGCCAGAGCCACAGCGTACTCGCAATCGGTTTCCGCGTTGAGCGTCAACGAGGTATGGCGGGGGAGATAGAGCGCATACGGCAGGCCGCTGAAGACGCTGTCACGTTTGCCGACATGTGCCCACTGGCCCCGCTCTGACTCAACGTCTACACGTCCACTCAAGACGACAATAGCTAGCTCGTGGTCCCCGGTCGCGAATGTCCAGGAGCGACCTGCTGGCAGGCGGCGCACTTGAAAAGAGATATACTCCCAGCCAGCCAGCTCTGGAGTCACCTCAACGACGACACCAGTGTCAGTAGAGTTACCAGGATGGACAGCCAGGTTATCCGAATGATATTGACGCATACATAGACTGCCTTTCAAAATGTATTCAAACATGTTCGATTGCGGTGAAAACGTCCGCACACCGCACGGAGATCCGCTCCATGTGTGGCTCTAGCCGAGCAAAGAACCTGGCAAGGAGGTTATGAGCACTATTCTCATCTCGATCCATCACCAGTCCACAGTTCTGGCAACGATATGTCCGTTTGTAGAGAGGCATGGGCTGTACGTTCCCACAGCCTGAGCACATCTTAGACGTGTTGCTTTCATCTAGCTTGACGACCTCCTTGCCGGCCAGGATGCACTTGTAGAGCACCATTTGCATGAAAGAGTACAAGCCCCAGTCGTTGTACACGGCTCGGTTCTTGTGTGTGTTGCGTTCGATCTCTCGTTGCTGGTGTTCTCTCATGACCATTTGCCGCTGGGACAGGTCGCCGCCCACAACAGTTCTCTCAACCAGTTTGTGGCTTATGAGGTGCGATGCCTTATGCAAGCTATCGCGTTGCTTGTTGCGCTTCTTCTGCGAAATGCGCTGGTAGACCTTGGACAAGTGGATGTAGCGCTTGGACTTCTTCTTGCAGCGGTCTCGTTTCGAGCGGATTTTATCCAGTTGTTTGTTATACCAGCGCGAGCCTTTGAACCCACCGATATGATAGACCCGACCCTGCTCGTTGCTCCCGGTCGCCAGCGTTTTGATGCCTAAATCAAAGGCGACAACTTCTCCAGGGGATGGCGCTTGTTCCTCCTGCCAATAGCTGAAGGAGGCATAGTAGTTGCCACGGGCATCGCGACTGATAGCCACTTCCCGAAAATGAGGTGGTGGGTCTTCGGTGAGCGAGGCCCTGATGTTAGTGAAGCGTATGTTCTTCCCCTTGCCGCCTGTCGGTAAAATGAGCGTCTTGCCAACTACCTTCAGGTACATCGCAGGATAGCAGAGCGTGAAGAAGCAATGCCGTGGACGGACTCGTGGAAATCCAGGCTTTTCTCCTGCTTCTAGCCGTCGAAAGAAGGCTTGCATGGCGTTGTCGAGGCGGTAGAAGACTTCGGCTAAGAGCTTGCCATAGACAGCATCTAACTCGGGATCATGCTTGCGGCTCTGCTGAAGCGAACGTTTCGCTTGGGCAAAGTGCCAGCGTTCCCCATCGCGGAGTCGCATGACCCACCAATTGTACAGCCCACGACATTTGCCTTGCATGAACTCTAGGGCCGTGGCGTCCTCGTCTGTGACCTCAAGCTTGATCTTTTTTGCCAGCAGCATGGCGCTTACCTCCTTCCTGCTGCAAGCGCTCATATTGTTGTATCTTGAGCGGTCTACAATGACTAAGGTTCTAGCTCGCTAAGAGTAACAGGGCGTCCAGTCTGGTAGGAGCGTGTGGCGGCAATACCTATTTTACAGGCAGCGAGCGCCTCAGCCCCACTTACCGATGGAGACTGGCCCTTATGCAGGCAATCGACAAAGTGCTGTAATTGAGCGCGGTAAGCATCGCCGAATCGTTCCATCAAATATGGCATCACATCATGATGAGCACCGGCCCGGTTCAACAACAACACAGGTGTATGCTGATGCACCCCGATCATCACCGCCCCCTCAGAGCCGAGGACTTCCGTCCGAATATCATACCCATAGAAAGCATTGCGACTCGCTTCAATATTACCAAGCGCGCCGTTCACAAAGCGCATATTTACCAGGGCATTGTCTATATCTCCAACTGCGGCAAGATCATTGCAAACAAGTACGGTTCCCTCCGCCGTTACGCGCTCAACTTCACTGCCTACGAGCCAGCGAGCGAGGTCAAAGTCGTGAATGGCCATGTCGAGAATCAAACCGCCACTTTTGGCAGGATCCATATAATTGCCTGGCGGGCAGAATGGATCGCGGCTGAGGGACTTAAAGGTGACCGGGTACCCGATTTGACCGCCAGCGATCAGCGTTTTAGCCCTCTGGTATGCTGCATCGAAGCGGCGCATAAAGCCAACCTGGAGCGGCACCCGCGCGCTGGCGACAGCTTCCACCATTGCCCGGGTCTCCTCGAGCGTCAAAGCCAGGGGTTTTTCACAGAGCATTGCTTTGCCCGCTTTTGCAGCAGCAATGACCAGGTCGTGATGTGTACTGGTTGGTGTAGCGATAACGACGGCATCCAGGCCAGGAAGTGCAAGCAGTTCATAGGCATCAGCAAATACAAAGGCGACGCCCAGCTCACTGATTACCTGGGAGCGCACCTGCTCGCCTACTTCCGCAACCGCGTATAGGCGAACACCTGAGACCTGGGTTGCAAGCATACGCGCATACAACCGGCCCATCCGGCCGAGACCTATTACACCTATGTTGACAAGAGAAGGCATATGCGCCGTTCTCCTTTCCCGGCATTAGCTGCTTGCAAATGGAGCTGTGCTCGCGCGAGTTATGAGTTCAGGCTGCAAGACATAGTTCTTGCCCGGACGATTACTCAATAAATTGAGCATCACCTGGGTGGCAAGGCGCCCTAGTTCAACCTTCGGCTGATGGATTGTCGTGAGTGGAGGCGCCACGTAGCTGGCCATCTTAATATCGTCAAAACCGACGACGCTCAGTTCTTGTGGCACCGCGATGCCTCGTTCTCGACAAGCCATCAGCAATCCAATTGCCGTCATGTCGTTATAGCAAAAAACAGCGGTGACTTCTCTCTCTAGAAAATAAGGTAACGAATCCTGCCCAACTGTAACATCTTCTTCGTGCGATGCCTCAGTACCGGGTGTAATCATGACCAACGCGTCACGGCATGCTATACCGGCCGCTGCCAGCGCATTCTGATAGCCCTGAAAGCGTTGTCGATTTGATCTAGGCCGGCTGCTGATACCAAGATAGCCAATTGAATGATGGCCGAGTTGCAGTAGATACTCTACCGCGAGTTGCGCGCCCGCGCGATCATCGACAGAAACCCAGTTCAATAATTCGTCCTGTGAATCGGCCTGGCTATTAATAAGTACTGTTGGTATGCGGATACGATCCAGGCGTCTCTTATACTCGCTGGTAATACGGGACGATGCGACCAGAATTCCATCAACACGCCGCCGGTGGAAGGTTTCGATAACCACCATCTCCTGGTCGGGATCATTGTGGGTAGCACTAAGAAACACACTCAAATTAGCCGCACGGGCCACTTCTTCGACGCCTTTCACCACATCGCTGAGAAAAGGATCGGCAATAGACGTAACCACAAGGCCAATCGTACTCGTGCGCCGCGTTTGCAGGCTCTGGGCAATGGCGTTGGGGGTATAGCCCATCTCATTAGCCAGGCGCTTGATACGCTCCCGTGTGTCTACACTAATCAGAGTGCTCCCCCGGAGCGCACGCGACACGGTGGTATGAGAGACGCCTGCAACGCGGGCGATATCTGCGATGGATATCTCATGTTGACGCAAATGATCTGCCTCTCTTTGCCGAACAACTGATACCTTTATATCCACCAGGCAATGCACACGTGTGCACTCGTGGCTAAAAAAATAAGGGTGTGCACACGTGTGCATTAACAGTATACAGGACATAAAAGTGTTTTGTCAAGGGCGCGTATTCACGACGGAATACGCGGTATTGCACCTAATGCGGAATGCGTAGTATACTTTTATTCAGATTTCGCATCCGTGGTATCCTGAGAGAACTGAGCGGGCATCTGTTCCTCTGGACGCGCGAAGAACACCGCGCTGTTGAAGAGGAGGATATCAGAGTACTCGGCTATGTGTGTGCCATCATTCCCTCTAGTATCACCGCTCGTCAGTTCTGTATCCAGGCGGTTTCGTGAGCCAGGAGAGCCGTGCAGCCGGCATGATCCCGGTTGCACCCGCTTCGTGGAAAAGGAGTCCTTATGCTTCTGTGCAAGAAAATCAAAATCGAGGTCAGTCCCGAGGGTGCCGAAGCCCTCGAATGGATGCAGGGCAAGTAGTGATGGATCGTGACGACAATAGCGCGGTCAACATCTACCAGCGGTTCCTTGCCTGGCTTGGGCCACACATGGAGCGGATCTCCATGCGGTGTGCGGATGTTTTCACCGCAATCGAAGATGTGAACACATGTGAACATATTTAGAAAGGCAGGAGTTACCTTTTGCCAGACCTCACGCATATTCAACGTATCCGCCAGGAAATGCCCGCCACGACAGCACATATCTACCTCAACACCGGCACCTTTGGTCCCCTGCCAGCCTGTGCGATACAGGCAATGCAGGAACGCCTCCAGGTCGAATGGCGCGATGGCCGGCTGGGCGCGGCCTTTTTCGAGGCGTTGGCAAACATCTATGAAAACGCGCGCAGTAGCGTCGCTCGCTTGCTGAACGCCGATGTAGACGAGATTAGCCTGACCGACAATACAGGTGAAGGCTTAAATGTCATCAGCCACGGCTTTAACTGGCATGAAGGCGACGAGGTGATTACAACCAATCACGAGCACTTCAGCGCCCTCGCCCCGCTCTATCAGCTTCGTGACCGCTATGGCATCGTCATTCGTTTCGCCGATATAGGTCCTAAGGGCGGCGCTCCCATCCTCGAGGCTTTTTCTGACCAGGTGACGCCGCGCACGCGCCTGATAGTCCTGTCCCATATCACCTGGACAACAGGCGTTGTACTGGATATCAACACTATTGGCCTCCTGGGCCGCGAACGCGGCATCCCCGTGCTGGTCGATGCCGCCCAGTCTGCCGGTGCCATCCCAGTCGATGTTAAAACCCTTGCCATCGATTTCTATGCCATGCCCATGCAGAAGTGGCTGTGCGGGCCAGATGGAACTGGCGCGCTGTACGTACGCAAAGAGTCACTTCACTACGTTGCACCGACCTATGTAGGCTACTGGTCCGCTAAGCACGAAGAAGGGACAGAATGGGAACTGGAGGATAGCGCGAGACGTTTTGAAGTGGGTGGCCGCCAGACGGCGGCCGTGGCTGGACAGTGCGCCGTTCTACGTTGGTTGGAGGAGATCGTTGGCTATCAATGGATGTTTAAGCGCATTTCTACGCTGAGCGCCTACGCTTATCATGCCCTCAAAACCCTGCCCAGTGTGACTATGCTCACACCCAGACCGGGGGAGAGTGGACTGGTCTCTTTCCTGCTGGAAGGTCATGACGTGAAAGAAGCGGTGAAACAACTGCGCGACCAGCATAACATCTACATCCGTGATATCCCTTCTACCGGGTCTTTGCGCATCTCGACGGGCTTCTACAATACTGAGGAGGAGATCGATACGCTGGCACAGGCACTGCGGGATATATAGAAGATCTGAGACGGCGTTGAAACAACGGAACGCTTCAGAAATCGGGTAGAAGCCATCAAAAAACCGCCCATGTGGGCGGGTGAAGCGGCGACGTCCTATTTTCCCATGGGGCTGCCCCCACAGTATCATCGGAGCTGAAGAGCTTAACGGCCGTGTTCGGGATGGGAACGGGTGTACCCTCTTCGCTATAGTCACCGCTTAACCTGCACATACAGGCGGTTGTTTCAACACGTCATATACTACTACAGTCCGGGCGAGTTGTCAATAGTTCGTATTCCGTCACGGAAAATGTTACCAAGGCTGCTCCCGTAGAAGACCTTCATCCACTGCTCACGTGCTGTCCCCAGAGTGCTTTCAGACGATCTGCCAGCGTCGTGTAGTGCTGCCGTCTTGTGCGCCTTGATCATCCTGGATCGCTTTCTCTTTCGGGAGCCTGGATAGCCTCGGATCAGCCAACGGCCTCCTTGTAGCGGCGAATGGCCTCAAGGTGCTCCTGCAAGGAGGCAAAGCCTGCGCCCATCGTGTTGATGGCGATATGCGTTGCGCCCAGGTCGCGCCACCGCTGCGTCTGGCGCCGCCACTCGTCGGGGTCACCGTCCCTCGCATTCACCTGCGCCTGAATGCCGAATGTAGCGGGATCGCGACCAGCCTCCTGCAGGTAGCGGTGCAAGCGTTCAATGGTCTGCTGCATCTGCTCGTCCGGCCGACCCAACGGGAACCAGCCGTCCGCCAACCGCGCTGTTCGGCGCAGCAGCACGTCCGCCCGCCCACCCGTCCAGATGGGGATCGCACGGCCCACGGGAAGGGGGTTGAGTCCGGCTTCGGTGATGGTATGGAACTGGCCGTGGTAAGTGACGATCTCCTGGCGCCACAACAGACGCAGCACCTCGATCTGCTCCTCGACCATACGCCCGCGCGTGTGGAAGTCACTGCCCAGCGCTTCGTACTCCACCGGGTTCCAGCCAATCCCTATCCCCAAGCGCAGCTTACCACTGCTCAACACATCCACTTCCGC
>WNGJ01007228.1_pt1 | contig 14478 bp, 15 predicted proteins | sample 5400611 | NCBI WGS metagenome assembly WNGJ01 (sample SAMN13153375, study PRJNA577476) | soil metagenome | isolation source: 40 cm soil or saprolite under Garry oak tree replicate 1 | place: USA:California | collected 2016-06-15
CCCTGGCGCGCGCTCGGCGCCGCCCTTGTGGCCGCGGGGTCGCTGGGCGGCTGCGCCGGCATCAAGGCGCCGGACCTCTTCCTGGTGCAGCGCACGGGCACGGTTGCAGGAGCGCAGCTGACGCTGCTCGTGAACGAAGAAGGGGGCGTGCGCTGCAACGGCGGACGCACGCTCAAGCTGAGCGACCCGCAGCTGATCGAAGCGCGAGGCATCCAGGAAGACATGCGCGAGCCGGCGTCCAAGCACGTCTCGCTGCCGCCCGGCCCGCGGCCGGTGTTCAGCTACCGGCTGCGCGAGGAAAGCGGCAGCGTGAGCTTCAGCGACGACTCGAGCGGCCAGCCGTCGGTTTTTCGCCGCCTCGCCCTGTTCGTGCTGCAGACCGCCCAGCGCGTGTGTCACCTGCCCATTTAGGGTGGCGGCGCGCGGCGTGAGGCGCGCTTGCGGCGCCACCCACCCCCGGCTTGCGCGCCGAGATCATGAGGTTGTAGAACACCGTCGCGGGCAGGCGTGCCTCGAGCAAGGCGCGGTCGATCGCCTGCAGCAGCATGTAGCCGCGGTAGGCGTACTGCCGCCACAGCCACGGCACCTGATCCGGGTCAGCGCTCGCCTCCAGCGTGCGGTTGGCCCAGCCGAACCAGTTGGCCAGCAACTCCTCGCCGGCCACGCGCACGTCGCGCAGGCCCGCCTGGTGCGCCGCGCGGCGGAGCTCGCTGGGGGCGAACGCGTGCACGTCGACGAACCGCTCCAGGGCGGCGCCGGAGCCGGCGCCATGCGCGCGCGCGACCGCGCGCGCGCCCAGCGCGCGGCGCCAAAGCGGCGCGATCGCTCCCGCCACGCGCTTGGGCAGCACCGACAGGCGGTCGCCGTAGCGCGACGGCTCGCCCGCGAACAGCACGGTGCCGCCCGGAGCGAGCACGCGCTCGAACTCGGCGAACGCGCGCCCGAGATCCGGGATGTGGTGGAGCACCGCGTGCCCGAACACCAGATCGAAGCTCGCGTCGCCGAAGGGCAGGCGCTCGGCGTCCGCGCGCACGGTGTCCACCTCCAGCCCCAGCCGCCGTGCGTTTGCCTGCAGCGCGGACAGCATGCCCGGCGAGATGTCGGCGCAGGTCGCTCGTCCGATCATGCCCGCGCGCACCATGTTCAGCGTGAAGTAGCCGGTCCCCGCGCCGATCTCCAGCGAGCGTGCGTAGCGGCCCGGCGCATGTCCGAGTGCCTTGCGCAGCTTGGCGGTGACCTGTCCGCGGCCGGCTGCGCCGAAGTCGATGCCCCACTTGAAGTCGTAGTCCCCGGCGGCCACGTCGTGGTAGCGCGTGTTCGCCTCGCGAATCTGCTCGGCGGTGAGGCCTGCGGGCACGCAGCGGACCATATACTCGCCCGTCGTGTCCGTGCGCGTGCACGAGCAGCGCGACCAGCCGCCGGGCGTGCCACCGCTGGCGCTGACGGGCGAGCGCACGCTTCCGGACGTGCCCGAGGAGAACTACTGGTTTCGCCGTCACCTGGCGGTGTACGAGTGGATCGCGGCGCGCGTGGGCGGCATGCGCGTGCTGGACATGGCCTGCGGCGAGGGCTACGGGTCCGCCGTGCTGGCCACCACGGCGGCCGCCGTGATGGGCGTCGACGCCAATCCCGAGGCCCACGAGCACGCGCGGCTGCGCTACCGCGCCGGCAACCTGCGTTTCGAGCGCGCGCTGCTGGAGAGCTTCCGCGAGCCGGCCGACGCCGTGGTGCTGTTGCAGACGATCGAGCACCTGAGCCGCCCGGAGAGCGCGCTCGCGCACCTGCGCTCGCTGGCGGGCACCGGCGGCCTGGTGTTCGTGTCGACCCCGAATGTGCTCACGCTCGCGCCCAAGGGCGCGTCGCGCTCGGATAACCCCTGGCACGTGCGCGAGTACCGCGCGCAGGAGTTCGATCGGCTGTGCCGCAGCTGCTTTGCCGGTGTCGAGATGTACGGGCTGTTCCACGCCCGCAAGCTGCGCGTGCACGAGCACGCGCTGCGACTCGGCTGGGATGCGCTGCATCCGCGGCTGGGCCTGACCGAGCCCTTCTACGAGCGCTTCACCGCGGCGATCGTAGCTTCGGATTTCGCCCTGCGCGCCGCGCCCGAGCGGGGGCTTGATCGCGCGCTTGACTTCCTCGCGGTGTGCCGGGGATGAGACGCGGCCGCGATCGCGGCGCGCTGGCCATCGTTCTCCACACGCACATGCCGTATGTCGAGGGCTTCGGCACGTGGCCGTTTGGCGAGGAGTGGCTGTGGGAGGCGATCGCCGGCAGCTACCTGCCGCTGCTCGAGCTGCTGGACAGCGGCGCGCCGTTGACGCTGTCGCTCACGCCCGTTCTGTGCGACCAGCTGGAGGTACCCGGGCTCGCGGAGCGCTTCCTGGCCTTCGTGCAGGGGGTTCGCCGCGGCACGCACGAGCGGGACGCGGCCGGCCTGCGCGCGGGGGGGCATGAGCTTCTGGCGCGCGAGCTGGAGCGGGCGTGGGGCGACTACGCGGCCGCGGCCGAGGGCCTGTGCCGGCGCGGCTCGGACCTGCTGGCGGCGCTGGCGGCGCACGCGCAGTGGACCTCCTCGGCGACGCACGCGGTCCTGCCGCTGATCGCCACCGATGCGGGCGTGCGGCTGCAGGTGCAAAGCGGCGTGGCCGGGCACCGCCGCCGCTGCGATGGCGACTGGCGCGGCGGCTTCTGGCTGCCGGAGTGCGCCCATGCGCCCTGGCGACCGGCCGCTTCGGGCTGGCGGCGCGCGAGCACCTGCGTACGTTCGTGAGCGAGTCGGGCGTCGTGCTCGTGCCGATCGACCGCGCCACGATCTCGCTGGTGTGGAGCGGGCGCGGCTATCCGGCCAGCGGCTCCTATCGCGACTATCACCATCACACCGTGCATCACCGCAACCCCTGGAGCAACGACGGCGGCGCTTATGACCACCACGCCGCCCTCGCGCTCGCGCGTGAGCACGCGAGCGACTTCGTCGCGCGCACGCTGGCCCGCCTGCGCGACGCCGCCTCCACCGCCGCGCCGCTGCCAGGCGGCGGGCTGGTGGTATGCGCGCTGGACACCGAGCTGCTCGGGCACTGGTGGTATGAGGGGATCGCGTGGCTGGGCGCGGTCGTGCAGGAGTGCTCGCGGCAGGGCCTTGAGCTCGTCCGCCTCGACGACGCCTTGCAGCGGCAGGACCCCGTCCCGCTGCAATCCGCCGAGGACTCGGGTGCGAGCAGCTGGGGCAAGGATGGAGACCTGTCCACGTGGTCCGGGCCGGCGGTCGCCGAGATGGCGTTCGCGGCGCGGGCTGCCGAGCTCGAGCTGATCGCGGCGCCCGCCCGCGCCGGCGAGGCGGCCGTGCGCGAGCTGCTCGCCTTGCAGGCAAGCGACTGGGCGTTCATGGTCTCCAGGGCGCTGGCGGTGCCATACGCGCGCGAGCGCTTCCAGGGCCATCGGCGCGCTCTCGCCGAGGCCCTCGCGCGCGGCGCGGACGCTGCCCCGCAGGGGCTGCGCAATCTCGCCGTGGATGCCGATCCCGCCTACGCGCTCGCCCCCTGAGCGCTGCTCACTTCAAGCGCATCGCGGCGGGCGCCTCGCGCATGCCGATCACGCCCGGGCTCGCCCCGTGAGCGCTGCTCACTCCCAGCGCATCACGGCGGGCGCCTCGCGCATGCGGATCACGCGCGCTGGAACCCCCGCCAGGATCGCGTTCTCGGGCGCTGATCTCGTAACCACGGCGCTCGTGCCGACGATGCTGTTGTCGCCGATGCGCACCCCGCGCAGCACGCACGCGCCGTATCCCATCCACACGTTGTGCCCCACGTGCACGTCGCGCTTGTAGATGCCCTGCAGCCTGATCGGGCGCTCCACCTCGACCACGCCATGGTCGAAGTCGATCAGCATCACGCGGTCGGCGAGGATGCACTCTCGTCCGATGGAAACGTGTTGATAGGCCGAGATCGTGCACTCCTGGCCGATCACGGTCTTGGCGCCGATGCTCACCTCGCCCTCGTGCACGCGAATCTTGCTGCCGTGCCCGATCCACGCCCAACGACCCACCCGCAGCACGGCGTCGCGGCCAATCTCGAGCTTCACGCCGGGACAGATGAAGCACAGGCCATCGGTGCGCAGGCGCCCGCGATAGCGAATTCGAAGCCGCGCGTAGCGCACCAGCAGGCGAGCGTAGGAGGGGCGCAGCATGTGGTGGGCTCGCATGAACCTCAGCAGCGCTAGCGCACCGCCGTGCAGGGGCTCGGGTGCGCGCCGCCACGCGGTCGCGTGCTGCGGCGTGACGGCCGGCTCGGGCTGCGCCGCCGCCGCGGCCGCCGGCGCGGGCGTGGCCTCGTCAGACAGCAGCGGCTCCATCGCCTGAGAATCGTATTGCGCGGGAGCGCCCTGCGATGATTGCCCGCGCCATGAGCGCAGCCACACTCGCACAGCGCCTGCTGAACGGCGACCGACGCGCGCTGGCGCGCGCGATCTCGCTCGTCGAGGATGACCGCCCCGAGGGCTGGGAGCTGGTGCGAGAGGTCTATCCGCACACCGGCAACGCGGCCGTGGTCGGCTTCACCGGACCGCCTGGAGTGGGCAAGTCGACGCTCATCGCCGCCGTCACGCGGGCGCGGCGCGAGGCCGGGCGCAGCGTGGGGGTGCTGTCGATCGACCCGTCCTCCCCGTTCACCCAGGGCGCGCTGCTCGGCGACCGCATCCGCCTGTCAGAGCACTTCCTCGACCAGGGGGTTTTCATCCGCTCGATGGCCAACCGGGGCGCGCTCGGCGGCCTGTCCGAGGCCGCTCTGCAGGCGGCGCTGCTGCTCGACGCGGCCGGCCGCGAGGACGTGTTCGTGGAGACGGTCGGGGTCGGTCAAGCGGAGATCGACATCGTCGATCACGCGGACACGGTCGTGCTCGTGCTGATGCCCGGTTCGGGCGACTCGATCCAGGCGCTGAAGGCGGGCGTGATGGAGATCCCAGACGTGATCGTGATCAACAAGGCCGACAACCCGCTCACCGATACGATGGTGCGCGAGATCCGCGGCGTGCTCTCGCTCGCGGGTCCCGAGGTCGCGAGCGACCGGGGGAGCGCGTGGCGGGTGCCGATCGTAAAGACCGAGGCCGCCCGGGGCGAGGGAGTCGATGCCCTGGTGGAGCGCCTGCAGGAGCACCGCGCGCACATCTTGGCCGGGGGCGAGCTGGCCGAGCGGCGCCGGCGCAACCTGCGCAACGAGGTGCTGTCGATCGCCACCGCCCGGATGCGCCGGCGCTTGGAGGAGGACCTACGCGAGGACGCGGAGTTCCAGCGGCTGCTCGAGCAGGTGGTCAGCCGACGGCTGGATCCCGCGAGCGCGGCGACGGCGCTGCTCGAGGCCGACGGCTGACCCGGCGCGAGCGGCGCTCGCGCTCGAGGTCCGCCACCTCGGCGGTCAGGCACGCCCTGGCCGGTGGGTATAGGCTCAGCCAGCGATGGACTACCTGAGCTGGGCGGATCGCAACTGGCCGCTTCTGCGGCGGCTGATGGGAGGCCATGCAGCCATCTACCGCGCGACCGGCGGCCTCATCGGGCACCGTGTGCCCGGCTTCGCGCCGTCCCTCCTGCTCGACCACGTGGGTGCCAAGAGCGGCAAGTCGCGCACCAGCCCGCTCGTCTACGGGGTGGATGGCGATGACCTGGTCCTGGTCGCGTCAAAGGGCGGCTATCCCAGGCATCCAGCCTGGTTTCACAACCTGATGGCCAATCCCGACACGACGGTCCAGGTAGGTTCGCGCCGCAGACCGGTGCACGCGCGCGCCGCCACGCCCGAGGAGCGAGACCGGCTGTGGGCGCTGATGGTCGGCGTCTACAGCGGCTATGAAGACTACCGGCGGCGCACCGACCGGGAGATACCGCTCGTGGTCCTCGAGCCACGCTAGGCGCGCGTCAGCTCTACGCCCCGAGGGCGCGCGCGATCACCATCTGCTGGACCTCGTCGGTGCCCTCGCCGATCGTGAGGATCTTGGCGTCGCGGTAGAAGCGGCACACCGGATACTCCTCGATGTAGCCGTAGCCGCCGTGGATCTGCACTGACTCCTCCGCGCAGCGCACGGCCAGGCGCCCGGTCTTCAGCTTGGCCTGGGCGGCCGTGAGGGTGAAGTTGCGTCCGGCGTCCTTCTCCCGCGCGGCCTTGTACACGAGCAGGCGCGCCGCCTCGATCTCGGTGGACATGTCGGCCAGCTTGGCCTGGATCGCCTGGAAGCTCGAGATCGCCTTGCCGAACGCGCGTCGCCCCTTGGCGTAGGCCAGCGCCATCTCGAGCGCTCCCTGCGCCAGCCCAACCCCCATCGCGGCCACCCCGATGCGGCCGATGTCGAGCACCTGCAGGAATTGTCGCAAGCCGGACCCGCGACGACCGAGCAGGTTGCCCTCCGGCACGCGACAGTCGCTGAAGCTCAGCGGCCGCGTGTCGGAGGCATTCCAGCCCATCTTCCGGTAGGGCTCGCCCTGCTCATAGCCGGGCGTGCCGTTGGCGACGATCAGGTTCGAGATCTCCCGGCCCGGCGCGCCCGGCTGCGCGCCGCTGGTCCCCGGCTCGCCGGTGACGGCGGTGATGCAGACCACGCCCGAGATGTCGGTGCCCGCGTTGGTGATGAACTGCTTGGCCCCGTTGATCACCCACTCGCCGTCCTGCAGGCGCGCCCGCGTGCGCGTGTTGGCGGCGTCCGACCCGGCCTCGGGCTCGGTCAGGCCGAACGCGCCAAGGCACTCGCCCGAACACAGGCGAGGCAACCAGTCTCGCTTCTGCTCCTCGGTGCCGAACAGGTACACCGGCTGGGTGCCCAGCGAGGTGTGCGCGCACAGCGTTATGGCTACCGAGGAGTCCACCCGCGCGAGCTCCTCGACCACCAGCGCGTAGGCAAGTGTGTCGCCGCCACCGCCGCCGTACTCGGGCGGGAAGGGGATGCCCATCATGTTCAGGCTGCCGAGCTGCTGCACGATCCGATACGGGAACGCCTTGGACCGGTCGAGCTCCTCCGCCACCGGCGCCACCTCGCCCTCGGCGAACTCGCGCGCTGTGCGCTTGATCAGCTCGTGGTCGGGGGACAGATCGAACTGCACGGCGCGGCCATTCTCACACCTCGGCTGGCTCTAGGATGGCCGCCCATGCCCGCGGCGCGCCTGATCGCCGAGCTGCTGCTCATGCGCGGACGGACGTATCGCTATGGCCCGCACCGCTCCCAGCGCGTCGATTTGCACTTGCCGGCAGGGGGCGGCCCGCATCCGGTGATGGTGCTGATCCATGGCGGCTCCTGGCGCAAGCGCTACGGCAGGCGCGTCATGCGCGCGCTCGCCGCGGACCTTCTGGGGCGCGGCTGGGCGGTGTGGAACGTCGAGTATCGGCGCCTCGGCGAGGGCGGCGGCTGGCCGGTCACCTTCGCCGACACGGCGGCCGCGATCGACCATCTGGCGCGCTTGCGCGCGCCGCTGGATTTGGCGCGCACGACCGCCACGGGCCACTCCGCCGGCGGCCACCTGGCGCTGTGGGCGGCCGGCCGGGGCAAGCTCCCCGCCGAGGACGCGGCCGAGCTCGGCGGCTACCCGGCAGTGTCCCCCGGGCGGGTGATCTCGCTGGCGGGAGTGTGCGACCTCGCCGGCGCCTATCGCGACTGGCACGGCGGCGCCGTGCGAGCGCTCATGGGTGGCTCACCGCAGGAACTGCCCCAGCGCTACGCGCTCGGCGATCCGCTGGCCCAGGTGCCGCTCCCGGTGCCCGCGCTGCTGGTGCACGGTCGCCTGGACGAGACCGTGTCGGTGAAGCTCAGCCGCGCGTACGCGCGCGCATCGCGGGCCGCCGGCGGAGCCGTCGAGCTGGTCGAGATCGACGGTCCCGCGGGCCGTCACCGCGCGCACATCGACCCGCGTGGCAGCGGCTGGGCGACGGTCACGCGCTGGCTTGCGGAGCGCGCGCGCTGAGCGCCCGGGCGCGGCTCGGGCGGGCCGGGCGCAGTAGGAGCGTGCCGGCTCCGCCGGCAGGCGCGGCTCAGGCGGGCCGGGCGCAGTAGGAGCGTGCCAGCTCCACCAGCAGGCGCACCCCGTACCCGGAGGCGCCCTTGCCGACGTAGGCGCGGTCGAGGTCCCACGCCGAGCCCGCGATGTCGAGGTGCGCCCAGGGCACGTCGCCGACGAAGTTGGACAGGAAGGCGCCGCCCAGGATCGTTCCCGCCTTGCGCGCTTCGGGGGCGTTGTCGAGGTCGGCGTAGGTGCCCTTGATCAGCTTGTCGTACTCGCGGTGCAGGGGTAGGCGCCAGACGATCTCCCCGGTCCCCTGGCCGGCAGCCGTGATCCGCTCGGCGAGCTCCTCGTCGTTGCTCAGCAAGCCGGCGTGCGTGGAGCCGAGCGCGACGATCACCGCGCCCGTGAGCGTGGCCACGTCGACGATCCGCTGCGCGCCTTCGGCGACCGCGTGGCACAGGCAGTCGGCCAGGACCAGACGCCCCTCGGCATCCGTGTTGTTGACCTCGATCGTCTTGCCGTTGGCGGCCGTGACGATGTCGCCGGGCTTGGTGGCGCGTCCGCTGGGCAGGTTCTCGGTGGCGCCGACGATCGCGCGCAGCCGCAGCGGCAAGCGCATGCGCGCGATCGCGGCGGCGGCCTCGATCACGGCGGCGCCGCCCGACATGTCGAACTTCATCTCGGACATTTTCGTGCCGGGCTTCAGCGATATGCCGCCGCTGTCGAACGTGACCGCCTTGCCGACGAACCCCAGCAGGGGGTCGGCGGCCGCGGGCCCGTCGTAGCGGAGCGTGATCAGCGCGGGCGGCTGCTCGGAGCCCTGCGCGACCGCCGCGAAGGCGCCCATCTTGCGGGCGAGGATGCCCTCGCGCCCCTCGACCTCGACCGTGAGGCTCTCGAGCTGCCTGGCGAGTGCCTCGGCGTGCTCTGCCAGCGCGGTCGGGGTGAGGTCGTTGGCGGGCCGATTCTGAAGGTCGCGCGCGGCGTTCGCGGCCTCGGCGACGATCGCAGCGTGCTCGACGGCGGCCGCCCGCTCCTCGGGCGAGGAGATGATCAGGCGCTCGAGGTGCTTGGGCTTGCGATCGGAGGAGTCCTCCTGCGTCGCGGCGGACTTGTAGCGCTCGAAGCGGTAATCGGCAAGGATCGTGCCCTCGACGAGCGCCCCCGCGACCTCCGGGCCGCTGCGCGTCGGCGCCTGCCAGCACAGCGCGCGCGTCGAGAGCTCGCGCGCTCGCTCGCGCGCCGCCGCCGCCGCCACGCGGGCGCCCTCGGGCGTGAACTCCGCGCGCGCGCCGAGTCCCACCGAAAGCCAGCGCTTGCCGCCGGCGTGTGCCAGCGCGAGCGTCTTGAAGGAGCTGCTCGCCTCGCCCGAGGCGCGTAGCTCGCGCAGCTCGGCGGGAGCGTCGGCCGGAGGGTCCTCCTGCTCGAAGGTCCCGATCGCCACCGTGTCGGCGTCGGTGGCGCCGGGAGGCTGTGTGGTGGCCGATACCCGCATCCCGGGCGCACCATATCCGTATCGCTAGGATTGCCGAGCCCTCAGCCTGACGGCCACCAACAGGAGAATTGCCCCATGCCCAAGACCGTGATCCTCGGCGCAGCGCGCACCCCGATCGGCAAGATGGGCGGCGGGCTGTCCACGCTGCAGGCCACCGAGCTCGGGAGCATCGCGATCGCCGCGGCGCTCGAGCGGGCCGAGGTCGCGCCGGAGCAGGTCGAGCACGTGGTCATGGGACAGGTGCTGCAGGCCGGGCAGGGGCAGATACCCTCGCGCCAAGCGCAGATCAAAGCGGGCATCCCCAAGGAGGTTCCGTCGGAGACGATCAACAAGGTGTGCGCTTCGGGCCTGCGCGCGTCCGTGCTGATCGACCAGGCGATCCGCGCGGGCGATCTGCAGATCGGCGTCGGCGGAGGGATGGAGTCGATGTCGAAGGCTCCCTACCTGCTGCCCGAGGCCCGCTTCGGCTATCGCATGGGCGACGCCAAGATGCTCGATGCGATGGTGCACGATGGCCTCACCAATCCCTTCTCGGGCAAGCAGATGTTCGTGGAGGCCACCGAGGTTTCCGATCAGCTGGAGATGACGCGCGCGGACCTGGACCGCTGGGCGCTGCGCTCCCACGAGCTGGCGCTGAAAGCCACCGATGAGGGGCGCCTGCCGGAAGAGATCGTGCCCGTCACCGTCAAGGGGCGCAAGGGCGAGACGGTCGTGGAGGTGGACGAGGGCCCGCGCCGGGACACCTCGCTCGAGAGGTTGGCGGCGCTTCCGGGGCTCGTGGGCAAGGACGGCTCACACACCGCCGGAAACTCTCCGGGCGTCAACGACGGCGGCGGCGCGCTCGTGCTCGCCTCGGAGGAGTGGGCGGCCGCGCATGGCAAGGCCGCGCTGGCGGAGATCGTCGCCCACGCGCAGAGCGCAAACGACTTCGCCTACCTCGCCACCACGCCGGCCAGCGCGGCGCGCAAGGCGCTCGAGAAGGCCGGCCTGCAGCCCGGGGACATCGACGTGTGGGAGATCAACGAGGCGTTCGCGTCGGTCACGCTGAACTCGATCCGCATGCTCGGCATCGAGGAGGAGCGCGTGAACGTCAACGGAGGGGCAGTCGCGCTCGGCCATCCGATCGGCGCCTCTGGCGCGCGCATCCTCGGCAGCCTCGTGCTGGAGCTGCGTCGTCGGGGCGGCGGGCTGGGTTGCGCCGCGATCTGCTCCGGTGGCGGTCAGGGCGACGCGGTGATCCTGCGGGTGGGGGTCTAGCGCAGCACATGCCAGACCGCCTGCAGCCGCGCCCCGGCGTGCCGCGGCAGCTCGCCGGGAAGCCCACCGATGAGCTGCTCGCCGCGGGACAGCCAAGCGCCAACGGGCACCGTCGAGCCGCGGCTTTCTTCGATCTCGACAAGACGCTGATGGCGGGCTCGTCGGGCATCTTCTTCGCCCGCGCGGCCTATGAGACGGGGATGATCTCGCGCGGCAGGCTGGCCCGCGACGCGTATGAGAACCTGCGCTTCCGCCTGCTCGGCTCGACCGACGAGCGCGCCGATGACGTGCGCAGGCGCGTGGGCCGCATGATCGCGGGCGCGCGCGTGCGCGACCTGCAGCGCCTGTCCCCGCGCGTGCTCGCGGGCGTGCTGCCGCGCCTGTACCCGCAGATGCTCGCGCGCGCGTACGCGCACCAGGACGCTGGCGTGCCCGTGTACATCATCACGGCGGCCTCGCAGGAGATGGCCGACCTACTCGCGCACGTGCTCGCGTTCGACGGCGGCCTCGGCTCGCGCTCGGAGATCGTCGACGGCCGCTACACGGGCAGGCCAGCGGGCCCGTTCAACTATCGCGAGGGCAAGGTGATCTCGATGCGCGAGCTCGCCGAGCGCCAGGGGATCGACCTCGACCTGTCCTTCGCCTACTCGGACTCCGAGTCCGACCTGCCGATGCTGCGGGCGGTGGGTTATCCGGTGGTCGTCAACCCCGACGCCGAACTGCGGCGGATCGCCGCTGAGCAGGGCTGGGAGGTGCTGCACCTGGATCGGCTGGGGCAGCGCCTGAAGGTGCTCGCGGCGGTCGGCGCGGGCATGGCCCTGGCTTCGCTGGGCAGGGTCGTGCGCGAGCGCGGCTTGGCCGCCGCGGGGGGGTCGCGGGCCGCGGGCGCGGGCGCTCGCGCTCTACAATCCCGCCCGCCCGGTCGCTGGGCCCGCTCCGCTCGCCCGCGCGGCGCTCGCCGGGGCGCCGATCGCTGACCGGGCCCCGCCATGCCCGCAGCCTCGCCAGCCCACAGCAAGATCCGCGTCGTCGTCGCCAAGCCGGGTCTGGACGGGCATGACCGGGGGGCCAAGATCATCGCCCGCGCGCTGCGCGACGCGGGCATGGAGGTCATCTACACGGGCCTGCACCAGACGCCGGAGCAGATCGTCGAGACCGTGATCCAGGAGGACGCCGACGCGGTGGGTCTGTCGATCCTGTCGGGCGCCCACATGACGCTGGTCCCGCGCGTGGTCGAGCTGCTGCGCGAGCAGGGCATCGAGGACGTGCTCGTGACCGTCGGCGGCACGATCCCGGCGGAGGACATCCCCGCGCTCAAGGGCCTGGGCGTGGCGGAGGTGTTCACCCCCGGCGCGCCCACGCGGGCGATCGTCGATTTCATTCGCACAGCCACCGCCGAGCGCGTTGATTGACTCGTCAGTCAACGGCGCGAACGGCTAGGATCGCACGAAAAGACTCAAAGGAGCCGCCGGACAGATGAAGATATGCGTGCTGGTGAAGGAGGTCCCCGACGCTGCGGTGCAGAAGCGCATCGACCCCTCGACCGGGCGCATGGACCGCAGCGGCGAGAAGAACCTCAACCCCTATGACACGCACGCCATCGAGGCGGCGATGCAGATCCGCGAGGGCGGCGCGGCGCAGGTCGATGAGATCGTGGCCGTGACGATGGGCCCGGAGAGCGCGGTGCGCGCCCTGCACAAGGCCGTCTCGCTCGGCGCCGACCGCTCGGTCCACCTCTCCGATGCGGCCCTGGCGGGCTCCGACGTGGCGGCCACGGGATATGCGCTGGCCAAGGCTCTGGATCGCGAGGGGCCCGACCTGGTGCTGCTGGGACAGCAATCCGACGACGGCGAGTGCTACACGATCGGGGCCGTCGTGGCCGAGCACCTGGGCATGCCGTCGCTGACGCAGGTGATCAAGATGGACATGGAGGGCGACGCGCTGCGCTGCGAGCGCCAGGCCGAGTACGGATACGACACGGTGCAGGTCAAGCTGCCGGCCGTGATCTCGGTGGGCGACGCGATCAACGAGCCGCGCTACCCGTCGCTGAAGGCGATCATGGGCGCCAAGAAGAAGCCCCTCGACACGCTCACCGCGGGCGAGGTCCAGATCGACCCGGACAAGGTCGGCGGCGAGCACTCGGCCGCACAGTGGGTCGCCGCCAAGCCGCCACCGGCGAAGGCGGCGGGGGAGATCATCGAGGACGAGGACACGGGCGAGACCGTGGAGAAGATCATGGCCTGGCTCGAGGAGCGCAAGCTGATCTAGGCGCAACGGGTGAGCGAAGGGAAGTGAACTAAAAAGATGGCGAACATCCTCATCTACGCGCTGCATTACGAAGGCGCGATCAACAAGAATTCCCTCGGCGCCGTCAGCGAGGGCTCTCGGCTGGCGGGCGAGCTGGGGGGCGAGGCGCACGTGATCATGCTCGGCCAGGGCATCTCGCAGGAGCTGGCCGCCTCGCTCGGGGCCTACGGCGCGAGCAAGGTGCTCGTGGCGGAGGGCCCGGAGGGCCTGGCCCAGCCGGTGGTCGACGCGATGGCCAAGGCGATCGACGGAGGCGGCTACGGCTACGCGCTGTTCGGCGGTGGCCTGCTCGGCTTCGAGATCGGCGCGGGGCTGGCCGCGCGCCTGGGCGCGGGCGTGGTGATGGAGGTCACGGCGGTGCGGGTGCAGGACGGCGAGCTGATCGCGGAGCGGCCGATCCTGGGTGATTCGGCGATCTCGGAAATCAAATACCGCTCGCCCGTGGGGATCGTGATCGGCCGCCTCAACGCGTTCGAGGCGCGCGAGAGCGGCGCGGGCGCCGCGGCCGTGGAGCAGTTGGCATTCGAGCTCAGCCCGCACGCCACGCAGGCGACGATGCTCGTGCGCGGGGAACAGCGCGGCGCCGACGTGGACATCGAGGGCGCCGACATCCTCATCGCCGGGGGCCGTGGTCTCGGCAAGGCCGAGGGCTTTCAGCTGGCCGAGGAACTCGCGCAAGCGTTCGGCGGCAACAGCGCGGTGGCCGCCACGCGCGCGGTGGTCGACGCCGGCTGGTACCCGTATGCGGCCCAGATCGGCCAGACCGGCAAGACGGTCGCGCCCAAGCTGTACCTCGCGGCGGGGATCTCGGGGGCGATCCAGCACAAGGTCGGCATGCAGGCCTCGGAGAACATCGTGGCGATCAACAAGGACGCCAACGCCCCGATCTTCGAGTTCTCAGACCTCGGCGTGGTGGGTGACCTGAACAAGATCCTGCCGAAGCTCACGGAGGCTGTGAAGGCCAGGAAGGCCGGCTGAGGCGATGTCCGTCCGCAACGGAGCGGTTGCGCCGGCGGCGTTCCCGCCCCCCGTTGACCCCCAGCGGGAGTTCGTCAAGCGCGGGCTTGACCCCGAAGAGGACCTGATCGAGGTGGGGGTCGCGATCGTGGGCGGTGGCACCGCCGGCCTCGCGTGTGCCAACCGCCTGCTGGCGCTGCTGGCCGACGACCCCGAGACGATGGAGCGCCTCGGCGAGGTGCCGGTGGCGGTGATCGAGAAGGCAAAGACGTGCGGGGGCCACAGCCTCTCGGGGGCGGTGATGCGTCCCGGCCCGCTGCAGGAGCTGTTTCCGGACATGACCCGGGAGCAGTGGCGCGAGGAGGGCTTCGCCTATGGCGAGGTCCGCAAGGAGGCGATCTACGTGCTGCCCAGCGCGAGGACGAAGGTGCGCATCCCGCCGCCGCCGCCGCAGCGCAATCACGGCAACGAGGTCGTGTCGGTCGCGGCGCTG
>WNGJ01005151.1_pt1 | contig 14473 bp, 12 predicted proteins | sample 5400611 | NCBI WGS metagenome assembly WNGJ01 (sample SAMN13153375, study PRJNA577476) | soil metagenome | isolation source: 40 cm soil or saprolite under Garry oak tree replicate 1 | place: USA:California | collected 2016-06-15
AGCGCATCGAGGCGGCGGGAATCACCGGCTACATTGGCGTGATGCAGGACTTCCAGGACTGCTACTACGAGCTGCCGACAAACCATGATCTCCGCACCCAGATGACGCACTGGGAGAAGCTGGCCACCAATCTAGCTGGTTATCTGATCTTCTCCTGGAACTTCACCGGCAACCCATGCAGCTACGGCAGCCTGGGGCAGCAGCTGGACGAGATTCCCGGCAACGTCGCCGAGCTCAGCTACGAGAATGCGCACTTTTTCCAGCGAGGCTGATCCGGGTGCCTCAGCTGACCAGCGCGAGCTTTCGCGCCTCCGCCATCTCGGGCGGATCTGCAAAGTGGCGCTTGCCGAATGTGGCCGCCACGATGACGACCAACGTCCGGAGCACGATCATGAGGTCGTACCGGAAGCACGCCCGCTGCACGTATACGACGTCCAGTGCGAGTTTGAGCGGCAGAATCCGCTCGACGTATGCGGCTTCGACGTCGGGTCCGACAAGGTGCTCCTCGCCATGGGTGAAGTTGTAGAGGCTGCCGGGGCTGGCGAGGCCAGGCCGCACCTCGAGAGTGGGCTGGTGCGCTGGGCGGTACCACGCGGCCACGAAGCGAGGATCCTCCGGCCGCGGACCCACCAGCGCCATCTCGCCCCGCAGAACGTTGAACAGCTGCGGCAGCTCGTCAATCTTGGAGCGGCGCAGCAGTCTTCCCAACCGAAACACGCGAGGATCGTGACTGCCAGTGATGGCGCTTCCAGCATCACCGGCGACCGCCATCGTGCGGAACTTGAACATCGAAAACGGCCTCCCGTGCAGGCCGACACGTGGCGCGCGGAAGATCACCGGGCCCGGATTGCTGGCGCGGATAGCGAGGGCGACCAGCAGCATCAGCGGGCTGAGTACGATGAGCGCCGCCGCCGCGGCGCCGATGTCAAACAGCCGCCTTCCCATTCCGAACCACCCGCCTCACCGTCATGAACACCTCGGCCGCCTCGAGACAGGCCTGGGCGCCCCAGCTGTGTGCCCTGTAACGCAGCGCTTTCAGCGAACGCGGATGGGGGTAGTCGCGAAGCTCGCTCTCGTAGCAGGCCATTGCCTCCAGCTTCGCTTCGAGAGTCTCACTGATGTCGACCCACGTGTCCGGGACGAAGGTCCGGGGGTAAGACCATTCGGTGCTGCTCGCGGTGTCGAAGGCGTAGATGAGCTCGATGAATTCCTCAGTCGGCCGGGTCGCGACGAGCATGGCTTGAAAGACCATGTGATGGTCCCGGTTCACGTCGCCCCCGTGCTGCCCGTAAACAACGTGCGGGCGCACCTCGCGAACGATCGGTTCCATACAGCCGATGACTTCTGTCAGGTTGATCGTGTCCAGACGCTGGTCCGGAAAGCCGAGCAGCCGGACGTCCTCCACGCCGAGTCGGCGCGCCGCAGCCTGGATATGTGCTCGTTGGCCGACGCCGGTCGGGCCGTAGCGAAGCGACTCACCCTCGCAGACGATGATCGAGGTCACGCTGTCGCCCGCTCGCACGTGGCGAGCCACCGTGCCGCCACACCCGAGCAGCTCGTCGTCAGGATGGGCGGCAATGACCAGGACGCGCCTGGGATCAGGCATCGTCTCGCCACCTCGATCCCGTCCAGCGCCGCTCACTGAGCTCCCTTCCCTTCAGCACGCGACCGTCCTCTCCCTCGACCTCGAGCAATGTGATCGCGCCCTGGCCACACCACACGGCCTGACCGCAGGCGCCCTCGACGGGGCTCACTACCGGCCCGATGACCAATCCGGTCGGCCCATCAGCGCCCGCCCCATTCGGCCATAGGGCGCACGACCAGATCGTCCAACGCTGCCCTTGCAGGCGGCTGAAGGCGCCCGGGTATGGCCGGGTCAAGGCCCGGACGAAGTCGTAGACGCCGGCGCTGCCGGCCGACCAATCCACCTGGCCGTCCGCCGGGCGCCGTCTGGCCAGCAGTGGCTCGCCCGAAGGGAGCTGTGGAGTCGCCGGCCGCTGGCCGTCGAGCAGCTTGGGCAGCACCTTCAGGATCATGTCGCGGTTCGACTCGGCCACCTGTTCGTAGATGGACTGGCAGCTGTCATAGGGAGTGATCGGGATTCGCGTGCTGTCGATCACGTCACCGCCATCGACTGCGTCATCGAGCCACTGCAGGGTGTTGCCGGTTTCCTGTTCTCCGTTGATGAGGGCCCAGTTGACCGGCGCTCTTCCGCGGTTGTGCGGGAGCAGCGAGGCATGCGCGCCGATGAGGCCTCGAGGGATCAGCTGCCGAGCCGCGGGGCCCACGATCTGCGTCCATCCGATGACGAACGCAAGGTCGAGCTTGAGCCCGGCCAGCGTCGTGAGCCCTTGCTCGGCGTTCACGTCGTCCACCTCGCAAACCGGGATCCCGAACTCCCGGCCGATCGTCGAGTAGTCTTCGGCGCCACTTCGCCTGGATGCGGCGGCGCCGCTGAGCGTGACGACGGCCACGATTGGGTAGCCGGCCTCGAGCACGGCGCGCAGAGCTGGCACCCCCTCCATGTGGAAACCAATCCAGCCGATCCTCATGTCAGGGCCACCGGCGCCGGCCGGTTGCACCTGCCTCGAGGGGGATGAGGTCGCAATCATTGATGCACCGCTGTCATGCTCAGCGCGATCGTGAATGCCGCAACGCCCAGCAGGGCTAGGCCCCAGCACGCAGCGATCACGAGCTGCCGGAGGACGGCGCGGCGGCGGCGACGACGAAGCTGGCGAAGCTTGAATTCCAGCGGCACGACCCTGAGCGAGCTCACGTCTTCCCGACCGGGCACGTGCCCCTCGACCGCATGTCTCGTTCGATATGGATTCATCTTTTTGATCCCGCGGCTAGTTCAGAACCGCAAATGGCCGGAGGCGGGCGACAGGGCGGACGAGGTGGTTGCCGGCGAGGATCCGCAGGCCTTCGTTGACCCCGTTGTCGTCCAAGTGCGGGACGAAAGCGGCGGAGGAGTCCTGATAGCCAAATCTGAGGGTGGTGTGGCCCTGTGGATCTCGACTCGAGAGACCTCTTTTCTCAAAGTCCGAGATGATGCTCCCGGTCCCGTGCGAGGCCGAGAAGAGAGATTGATGGGCGCCCTCCGCCGCCACACATAGATAGGAAGAGGTGCGGTTGGTTCCGGGCAGCAGCAGTGGCATCCCGGTCTCGGCGAAGGCAGGATGCCCCCGCATCTTCGAGGCTGGAAACGCCCGCGCGCTGTTGTGGCGGTGCACGACCGCCGGCGAGCCGTCGATGTCCTCGTCGTAGATGGTGTTGTGTGGGGAATCCACGATGAGGCGCATGCCGGCGCCGAGCAGCCGCCGGGCCAGGGCTCGCAGCGTCGCGTAGGTGGCCTGCCGGTAGGCGAAGCCATAGTTCATCGCGACCGCGTTGGCCAGCATCAATCGCTCGCCCTCCTCGCTGTCCCGCTGAACCGGAGGGCAGCCGCCTGAGAAGTAGAGTCGCAAGCGGTCTCGAACCTGGCGCGACGTTCGAGCCGACGCGAGCTGATAGAGCGGCTTCTGCACGGCCATCACCATCCGCAGCGGGCGGGAGCCGGCGAGACGCCGTCCGAACCGAGCGCCCATCTGAATGTTCAGCACGCCGTCGCCGCCGTGGTACTGGAGCGTGATCTGGCCGAGCCGCACCCCGAGCTTGGTGGCGGCTTCCTCGTCGAACACCTCCTCGACCTGCTGAAGCTCGACGAAATGGGTGCTCGGACCGACGGTGCCGAACCGGATTCGTGAAAGCTGGGTCGCCATCCACGAGAGCTCTTTGCGAATCCTTGAGACGCCGCCGTAAGCCTCCACTCCCAGGCGCCCGCGCTCTTCGATTCGGTCGAGCTCGGCGGGGTCCAGGTCGTAGCGGTCGACCGCAAACCCAGCGCCCTCGACCGCGCACCGAACGACCTCGCTCGCCGAAAGCACTGCCTTGTAGTTGGGCGGGTACGGATAGGTCGAGCGGAGGGCATCGTAAAAGCTCCGGATGGCTGTTTCGCCGGGAGCGTTGTCGATGTCCAGGCCAACGAGCGCCATTCCGCAGTTGAGTGCCGCGCTCGTGAAGATCGGCCGGATGGTCTCGCGCGTGGCGACAGCGATGCTCGAGGGCATCTCCATCAGACGCTTGTGGTAGAAGTCAGGCAGCACCGCGGGTGGTGCAGCAAGGTCGGCGTCCTTTATGCCCTGGTTCAGCAAGGCCAGCGAATCGAGCCGAACCGGGTGGTCATCGCTGTCGAAGATCCGTGGCTGAAAGCTCCATGGCATGCTGAGATCGGGGGTTCGGTTGTAAGTGCGTGTTACTGCGTCGCTGCTCACGCGATCGCCTCCATCTGGCTCAGAAGCTCGGCGAGCCTGACGCCGGGGTGGCGTGGCAAGACGATCTCCACCGAGGGGAGCTGAGACGCTAGATAGCTGGCGATCGCCTCGACCGCGGCATGTGACGGTCCGAGCTCCGTCCCGGCGGTGAGAGTCGCCGCGAACCCCCAGAAGCGACGCAGCTCGCCGGCCATGTACGTGCCCGTGATCAGTGACCGCGCGACGCTTGCTGCGTTGCCCGCGCGCACCTGTACGCTCTCGTCGAGGCCACGCCGAAGTACGACCACGAGGTCTGGATCCAGGGCTGAGACGCGGCCTCGCATTGGCTGCTCGGCACGGCCATGAGGCATCGAACGTCCCGAGCCGCCCTCGATCCTCAACGGTTCGACCATGCCCCACGCGGTCGTGCCGTCGCTGACGCAGATGTTGTCTCCGATGGCGCGGCCGCCGGCAGCCAGTTCCTGAGTCAGCAGCGTCGACTTTCCGACCCCTCCAGGACCCGCCAAGAGCGGCTGCAGGTCGCCGGCAGTGCAGACGGATGCGTGCAGAGGTGCTCGCCCGCGAAGGCTTGCACGCCACAGAACCGGGTACTGCACCAGTACCGAACGCGCCAGCAGTATGAATCGAGACCTCAGCAATCGCGCTGCCGCCTGACTACTAATTGGTGGGCGCCAGCGAAACGTGAACTCCGCATGGTCCGGCGTGCCACGTAGATGCAGGTCGAAGCCGGACGAGCAGGCGTCCTCGATCACAACCTCGTGCTGATGCGTCCAGGCCCCACGCGTCAGGGGTTCCCACTCGGACGTATGAAAGGGCCGGTTGGTCGACTCGACGTTCACCGCTACGGTGGCCGCCCTTGAGTCCAGGTTGTGATGGTCGGTCGCGATCGCATCGTCGATCAGCTCGTCGACCCAAGGGATCGCGCACGTGATCTGAAGGCGCTCGCCGCATGTCTCCACTAAAAAGTTCATTTCTACGCGACGAGCCTCAGCGCCTTGCGGACAGTGCGTGTCGAGCTCGTCAGAGCCAGCTCGTACGTTTCAGCGACGTCGCGGCCGAGAACCTTTGGGTCGAAGCGGTCACCTAGCTGCGCGCGTGCAGCCAGCGACATCCTGGACCCTTCCGCGGGATGATCCAGCAAGTAGGCCAGCGCCCTTCCCAGGAGCATCGGGGCGTTCGCGGGAACGAGCAGGCCTGTTCTGCCCGGAACCACAACCTCGGGCACCGCATTTACAGCAGTGGCCACGACCGGTATTCCACAGGTCATCGCTTCGACCACCGAGCACGGCAGTCCTTCGTAGTGGCTGGCCAGGGCGAAAACATCGAATCCCGGGAGCAGCGCTGCGACATCGTGGCGCTCGCCCAGAAGAAGAAACCGATTGGTCAGGTTGCGGCGCTCGATCAGCCTCGCGACCTCCTGGCGCAGTGGTCCATCTCCTACCCAGACGCAGTAGACGTTCGAGCGGCCCATTGCGTCGATGGCTGCGACCAGGTCCTGGGGCGCCTTTTGGGGTGCGAGCCTGCCCACCGCCCCGACCACCTGGACGTCTTCGGGCAAGCGCATGAGGTGGCGCGCCGCCGCCCGATTGCCAGGTGAGGCGGGGAGGATGTCGAGCTCGATCGCGCTGGCAATGGTTCGAATCCGCTCAGCAGGCGCGATGCGAAGACTGATCGCTTGTGCGGCGATCGCCCCGCCCACCGCGAGGAACTGGTCGGTGATACGCCCCAGGCTTCGCTCGAGCGCGATGTAGGTTGACCGTATCGGTCCGAACTGGAAATCGTGAAAAGGAAATCCATGGAATGTGTGCACGATCGCCGGTACTCCGATTCGGTGCGCCGCGAATCTGCCCAGAGCGCCGGCCTTGGCGCTGTGGGTATGAACGACGTCGAAATCCCCCTCGCGGAGCAGGTGGATGAGCTCTTGCAGACCCCTTGGGTCGTCGCGCGGGCTGATCTCAGGCCGCATGTGCTTGAGCAGGACGACCTTGAAACCGGCCTTCTCCGCCTCAGCCAGAAGCGGACCGCCCGGGGCGGACAAGATGGTCACCGAATGCTCGTTGCGGTCGAGCGCCAATGCGCCTCGCAGAGCGACGCCACCAGCGCCGGCGATGAAGCGCGTGATCACCACTGCGACCCGCAATTTAGAAACCGTCCGGGTACGGCGCGACCATTGATGCGGCGCTGGGCACAGGCATCTTCGCGAAGCCCGGAAGTAATTCAGCGAGGTGTTGGCGCACGAGGTCGCTTCGATTTGAGGCGGCTGATTCGATGAGGCGATCAAGAACCATTTCCAGATCGACCGCCGGCGTTCCAGCCCTGGTCGCCCAGATCCGGGGATGCTCAGTTCGCAGGCGCTCCTCGTTTTCGCTGAACAGGGCCTCGTTGAGCTTCTCGCCGCCACGTAGACCCGTAAAGCTGATCTCGAAATCCCCTTCATGCAGGTTGAACTGGGCGGCATAGTTGCGCACGAGATCGACGATCCGCACCGGTTCGCCCATATCGAGGACGAATGTTTCTCCTAGCTCAGCCATGCTCGCGGCTTCGATCACGAGGCCTACTGCTTCTTCAACCGTCATGAAGAAACGGGTCACGTCGGGATGAGTGACGGTGACCGCCTCGCCATTCTCGATCTGCTCAGAAAGCACCGACAGGAACGAGCCGCGGCTGCCGAGAACGTTGCCGAACCGGACGGAGGCAAACCTCGTGTACCCGCCGGAGTGAGCCTGGACGATCAGCTCGGCCACCCGTTTAGATGCGCCAAGAATCGAAATGGGGTCCGCCGCCTTGTCTGTCGAGATAAGAATGAAGCGCTCGACGTCGGTGGCAGCAGCGGCCTCGACCAGGTGCTTGGTCCCCAGCACGTTGGACTTGATTCCTTCGCACGGATGCATCTCGAGCAGCGGGAGGTGCTTGTGCGCGGCGGCGTGGAAGATGACTTGAAACCGGAGATCAGCACAGAGCTGCTTGATTCGCTGGCCGTCCCTTATGTCGGCGATGATGAGCTTGTCGCTCTCGAGCAAGGCTTGGCCGTCGAGATGCATCTGAAGCCGGTGAAGGTTGGATTCGTCATGGTCCAGCATGTAGAGGGCGGCCGGACCGAAGGCTTTGATCTGGCGGCACAGCTCGCTTCCGATCGAGCCGCCGGCCCCCGTGACGAGGACACGCTTGCCCTCGACGACTGCGCGCGAAGCTGTCCGCACAACTCGCATCTCCTGCCGCCCGAGCAGGCGATCGACGCGGAGGCGGCGTAGGTCGCTGATTCGCGCATCGCGCTCCAGCGCAGCCCCGAACGAGGGCAGGTACCGGACGCTGACCCCGGCAGCACTCGCGGCCTCGGCGAGCCTTCGGATTCCACCGGGCTCGAGCGACGGTATGGCGACGATCGCAACGTCAGCGGCATACCTTGCCGCAATGATCACGAGGTCGGTCGTCGCGCCCAGGACGGGCAGACCGGCGGTGCGCACCTTTGTGGGGTCGTCGTCGAGGAAGCCGATTGGTAGCAGGCCGTATTCCGGTGCGCGCTTGAGGTCGCGCGCGAGAACGCGGCCGGCCTCGCCGGCCCCGATGATGAGGGTGCGACGACCGGAGACCTTATCCGCTCGGCGACGCGGCTCGGCCGATGTGGTCGTAAACGAATTCGACTCGATCTCCAGCGCCATCAGCTCACCCATCTGCTGCGCTGTGCGGGCTGCCGGCTGCCGTTTGCAGCGGACCGGATTCCGTCAATTTCCTCGCAGATCCAATCCAGCATGTCGTCGGTCAGGCCTGGATAAAAAGGCAGCGACACGATTGTTGGGAAGACTGCATCGGCCACTGGGAACGATCGAGTAGCTTCGTCTCCCAGCATCTTCTGGAAGTAGGGCTGGTGATGCAGTGGGATGAAGTGGACAGAGCAATCCACTCCGCGCTCCGACAGCAGCCTGATGAAGGTGTCGCGGTCAGTGCCAAAATCCGGTTCGACGCGAATCACGTAGAGGTGCCACGCGTGGAGCCCCTGCTCGGGCCGTTGTGGCGTCCGCAATCCGTTGATTCTCGAAAGTCGCAAGTCATAGGAGCGCGCCAACTCGACTCGCCGCTCCTGCCAGCCCGCGAAGTGCTTCAACTGGCCTCGCCCTATCGCCGCTTGTACATCGGTCATGTTGGCTTTGATCCCAGCCATCTCGACGCTGTATCGCCAGCCTCCGCCCGGCAGATAGCGTTTCCATGCGTCGCGGCTCATGCCGTGTAGTCGAATCTGGCGTGCTCGATCGGCCAGTTCTGGATCGGCGGTCGTGATCATGCCGCCTTCTCCGATTGGGAGGTTTTTGGTGGCGTAGAAGCTGAAGCAGGTTGCCCCCGAAATCGAGCCCACCCAGCGATCGCCGACCCTGGTTCCAATCGCGTGAGCTGCATCCTCGACAACACGCGTGAGTGGAAGCCCTGCCGCCGCCGCCATTTCCTCGACCGGTGCCGGAGCGCCGGCGAAATGCAACACGACCATCGCGTCGACTGGTCCTGAGGCGCGCACGGCGTCGGCTACTGACTCAGCGTCCGGCATCAGCGTCTCGGGGTTGACATCGACTAGAACCGGTTGGAGTCCCGCGTGGACGATCGCATGCACGGCTCCGCAAAAGGTCATCGTCGACGTGAGCACTTTGGCCCCGCTGGGAAGGCCAAGTGCGCGAAGTGAGATCTCAATGGCTGCTGTACAAGAACTGACCGCCACAGCGTGCTCAGCCTCAACCAGCTGCGCGAACTCGCGCTCAAATGCGACGACCTCGGGCCCGGTCGTGATCCATCCGGACGCCAGCACGCTGGCCGCCGCCTCCTGCGCCTCCTGGCTGATTTCGGCCTTCGCAAACGGAATTCGAAACCGCGCGTTCGATTCACTGGCGACGACGCTCACTGCGCCCCCCACAAGTCAGACTGCATCTCCTTGCTCATCCCCGCCAACGGTTCCTTTTCTCCGTTGAGCACCACTGCGAACCGTGGCGCGGACTTGACAGCCGGCATAGGCGTCCTCGCGGCGCGACCAGGTTTGTGGGCAATGACGCCGACCAGGGGTCTGCCGCTGATCGACAGGAGTTCCAGCACGGGCGCCAGCGCAGCCTTTCTGATTCGCTGAGGCGCCACCAGCACGAAGCCGGACGCCGGCGCCTGGCCGTTTCGATTCCGCGCGGGTGCGTCCTCGATCGAAGCGATGGACAGCCCCTTGCCCTCGCCTTGGCCTTTCGAAAGTGGTCCACGCAGGCTTTTCGCAAGCGCTGACAGATCGGGGGTATCGCCCACTCCGATCAGTTCCAGCGCGCGAACGTCTGCCGCGTTCGCGGCAAGCTTGAGGCGCTGTGGCAATGTTCCAGGCATGTCTGGAAGCCAACCGAGAACCGCAACTCCGAGTGCCTTGGCAACCGCATCACCGCTGGCGAGGGTCGGCCGGAATGTTTCCAAGATGGCCGCTGCCGCAACTCCCAGTACTGATCCGATGACGAGAGCCAGGGCAAGATCGATGAGGACGCGTGGAGGATCGGGCTTGGTGGGAACGATCGCCTTGTCGATCACGGACGGAGTGGTGTCTGAGGCCGAGCCGAGACCGGCGCGCTGGGAGTCGAGATGAATCAACTCTTCGGTCAGCGCGGCACGCTGGCTGCTGTAGGCCGTGATGCGATCGGACAGAATCTGTGCCTTGACTGCAGCCGTCTGGGGGTTGGAGGGGTCGACTTGAATCGAGCTCAACTGCTCGTTGAGCGATTTGATCTGAGCGTCAATCGCGCTGATGTTGTCGTTGACGCCTTTGATCTGCGTGTCAAGCGCGGCCTTTCGAGCGACCGGGCTGACCGCCAAGCGCGTCTGGATCAAGTCGTCGGCGAGAGCGTTGGCGATGCTTGCGGCGGCCGCGGGATCTGAGTCTTGAACCGTCAGCTGCAGGACGCCGGAGGTGCCGAGAGGCGCCAGGGCGATATTGGGTGTCAACTTGACAGGGTCGCGCACGACACCCGCTGCGTTCAGCGCGGCAATGATGTGGGTTGGACTGGTGACAATCGCCTTGGCAGCGTCGGCCACCGCCGTTGCCTCGGTGCCTGAGGTCGGTGCTGGCGCATCTAGCACGACGCGAGTCGAGGCACTGTAGATCGGCTTGTCGAAGATGTGCAACGCGGCCACTGCACCCGCGCTCGCGATGACGAACCCCAGGATCACGACCCAGTGGCCGAGCAGAACGCGCCGGGTCACCTCTTGCAGATCCATGCGTTATCGGGCGACGTTGAGGAAGAGCTTCATGGAACGGATCGAGCGTATTCGAATACTGTTGCGCTGCCTGTAGGAAAGAAGGGCACCACCACGGGCCTGTCCCGGCCCCAATCGGGACGCTTAATTGGGCAATGTCCCAATTGAGCTAGTTCGCTCGTCTCGAAGATGTAGGCGGGCCTATGCAAAAAGAAATATCTGGTCATCAAATCCAGCACCGACTGCTGGCTGCCGCCTGTCGCGAGCTCCAGTCGTTCGCACGATCTCGGTCACGGGGTTGGGCGCAGGCGTCCTTTTGGGTCAAAAACCTTGTGAATCCTTCGTTGTTCCTGAACCCCTTTGAGGTCTCAGGTCGACGGCCAACGGCAAGATCGCAGCTGCGTTGGCGTTCTACATGCTTGGAGTCAAACGGTGGCTCTTTCGTACAGATCACACGCTGACCTCGTCAGCGTTCCGGGGGTAGAAGAATGCAGCGCATACTGCGCCGCCCTCTCGCCATACATCTGTTGGTGATCTTGTCAGCGATGCTGGTGCTCCCGTTCGGGCACTTTGCCCGAGCGGCCGCCGTTCCACCTCACGTGCTGATCGTGCTGATGGAGAACACCAGCTATGAACAGATCGTCGGCAACTCACAGATGCCATTCGTCAACGCACAGGTCGCAACCAACGGGTCGGTCAGCACAACCGACCTCAGTCATCCCAGCCTGCCCAACTACCTCGGGTTGGTCTCAGGCTCGATCCAGAACAACCCAGCTGACACCACGCCTCAGGACGGGACCTATCCCGGCCCTCAGTTCACCGACGAGCTGGCTAACGCGGGCATCGGCTGGAAGGCTTACATGCAGGACATGCCGGTCGCTTGCGACCTGAACGACCAGTTCGGGCCCGGCGGCTACGACGTCAACCACAACCCGTTCATGTACTTCAACACCGTCCGCACCAACTCCGGCCAATGCAGCCGTGTCGTGCCGTACCCGCAGCTGGCGACGGACTTGAACGCCGGGACAGCCCCGCCCTTCTTGTGGGTGTCGCCCAATCTCACCAACGACATGCACAACGGCACGGCCGCTCAGGGCGACACCTTCCTACAGGGCTTGGTCACCCAGGTTCGCGCCTCGAGCTGGTGGACATCGGACAGCCGGATCATCATCACCTGGGACGAAGGCGCAACAACCGAACAGGTACTCACACTCGTCATCGGATCGGCGCACGGCACTGCTGCCACCGGTGGAAATGAGTACGGAACCTTGCGCGGTATGGAGGAGGCCTACGGGGTCGGCTTGCTCGGACACTCCGCCGACTCCAACGTCGGTGACATCCTCCCGCTGCTGACCGCCGCCGCGCCGCCTCCGCCATCGCCAAGTCCATCGCCGTCGCCGATTCCTTCACCGAGTCCCTCGCCAACACCGAGCCCCTCACCATCACCGAGTCCCTCGCCTTCCCCAAATCCGTCGCCGTCACCCAGCACCACACCCGACCTCAGCTCCGGCACACGAGGCATCTTCCGCTTCACTTCGACTGACTTTGCAGCGATGCGTACGGCAGGATTCAATGCGGCCACCGATGGCGGCGCCCAGGACAACGGCGCCGTGGAGGCGGCGAACGGGATCACGGGCATGGTATGGGTCGATGCGTACGACAACACGACATGCGCGCAGACGCTGACCAACTCTGCAATCGCAGCCATGGTCCAGGCCAACGTGAGCGCCGGGCACCCAGGCCTCCGTTATGAGATCGGAGACGAGCCCACCGCAAATGGCTGCAACGCTGCTCCGGTTTACACCTCGATCACGCAGGCGGTTCACGGCGCCGACCCAGCCGCTAAGACCTGGGTGATCAGCGACCAATTCCAGGTCGGCAATCCGGTCCAGCAAGGCGTACCTATGAAGGGTTCGGTGGACATTCTCGCCTTTGACGTCTATCCCTGTGAGAGCGGCCCGTGCGATTACTCGGCGATCGACAGCGCCGTGCAGCAGATCCACGCGGCGAACATCACCACCTGGGAATTCGTGATCCAGGACTTCAGCAGCTCCCCATGGCGCTGGCCAACGCCGGCCGAGATTCAGGCGCAGTTCGACCACTGGAAGAACCAGGGCGCCATCGGCTACTGGGTCTTCGCCTGGGATTACCTGGGAGCGCAGGTGATCCAGCAGCCCGGCAACATCACGGCCTTGCAGTCGATCAACTCACAGGCGTTCAATGGGTCGCCATCGCCATCGCCATCGCCATCGCCATCGCCCTCGCCCTCGCCATCGCCATCGCCATCGCCGCTCAGCGTCAGCGACGGCGCCAGCGTGAACAACGGCAACGCGCCGCTGGCGGTGAGCTTCACAAGCACGCCAAGCGGAGGTCGGGCGCCGTACTCCTACGCGTGGACCTTCGGAGACGGCGCCAGGGCGACAAGCCAGAACCCGAGCCACATCTACACTGTCGCCGGCACCTTCAGCGCCAGCCTGACGGTCACGGACGCCAACGGGGCGACAGCAGTCGCCTCACTCATCATCACCAAGGTCCGCTTGCAGCGGGGGCGAGGGCCTCACCTCTGACCAGTGATGCGCCCGTCAGCGCGCCACTCACGTAGGGCAGGGGCCATCTCAATGAACGCCTGAAGTGGCGGGAACGGCAGGGATTGCGTGCGCGCCCGCACGCACCGGGCCTCTTCATGGCTGCAAATGCCCTCGTCGGCCTGCCGCTCCCTGCCTCCGATAGTGCGTGCGGCGCATCGGCATTCAAATGGGCGCTGCCGGAACTGTTGGGCGTCCGTCCTGGGCGGACTCGTTGATTACCCGCCCGTCTGGTGCTGCGCCTGCTCCTCTTGCTTCATGTTCGGCGCAGGCTCGCCGCCCCTGTACTGGTCGTTGACCTGGACGACCTCCTCACCGGGTGCCTGGTCGCTGGACTTCGGCTTCGCCGTTGGTTGGCCTTCTGTGCGATGTCGTTTACGGCGTGGCATTCCAAAAACCGTACACGAGCCGCGGAATAGACTCCGACCATGCCCGATCACGACCCAACCGCCGTCGGCCTTCAGCAGTTCGAGCACACGGCCGAGTTCGAGGGCGAGACTCATGGCACGAGCGTCTCTTTCATCCTCGTCGACATGCCGCCAGGCGAGGGCGTCGCCTTGCACACTCACCCCTATGCGGAGATCTTCATCGTTCAGGAAGGCCACGCAAGGTTCACGGTCGGCGACATCCACCTGAGCCCGAAGTTCATCACGGAGTGGCTCTAGGCTCCCCTCGCGCGTCTTCTATATATGGTGTCGCCGCTACCCTGTGGAGGTGGCCGGCTCGGACGACCGCGAGCGCATGTCCCAGAACATGAGGGCTTGGGCCCTCAGGACCCAGGTTCACCTGAATTCCGACTTCTACGACCTCGCATCGTTCAGAAAGGGACGCATCGCCCTTCACCCGCTCGAGCAGGAGGAGCTCGGTGACGTTCGAGGTCGATCGCTGCTTCACCTTCAGTGCCACTTTGGAATGGACACGCTCTCGTGGGCGCGCCTCGGAGCGCTCGTGACCGGCGCCGACTACTCGGAGGAAGCGATCGCGGTGGCTCGCTCGCTCGCCGAAGAGCTCGATATCGAGGCTCGTTTTGTCTGCGCCAACCTCTACGACATGCCTGATGTGCTCGATGGAGAGTTCGACATCGTGGTCACGACCTATGGCGTGCTGTCGTGGCTGCCCGACCTGGACGGCTGGGCCCGCGTCGTGGCCCACTTCCTGAAGCCAGGCGGCACCTTTTGCATCGTGGAAATTCACCCGAACTGGGGCTTTCTCGACGAGGTCGATGGGGAGCTCAGGATCACCGACTCCATCTTTCGGTCAGGACCATGGGAAACCGAGACGATCGAGACCTACACCGACGGGCCACTCATGCCTGCCCACATTGAGTACAACTGGCCCTGGACAGTTGGCGAGATGGTGACCGCTTTGGCCGCC
>WNGJ01004530.1_pt1 | contig 14472 bp, 15 predicted proteins | sample 5400611 | NCBI WGS metagenome assembly WNGJ01 (sample SAMN13153375, study PRJNA577476) | soil metagenome | isolation source: 40 cm soil or saprolite under Garry oak tree replicate 1 | place: USA:California | collected 2016-06-15
TGGCCGGGCCGCAAGGTTCGCCAGTATGGGTGCTACGGGTCAGATCGGGTCGCGGACCGACCCTCCGCACTGCTCGCCGAGGCACCAGGTCGGCGAGGATGGGGCACGCGACTGGCCCCCTCTATCCGAGCCGGAGAGCTGCTCCCGGATCGCCGGCCGCCTGAGCCCTTGTTTGCGTCGGCGGCCTCCCCGGAATTCCCGCTCGGACCCGCCTTGGAGGCGTAGTCAAGACACGAGGTCTCGACCCTTCCCTTCAAAGCGCGTGGGGAGAATATAGAGGCCCACTCAAAAGGCGCAAGTGCCGACGTTTCTTCGGGTTAGCTCACTTCAGTGTGAATCGCCTGTGGACGCTAACCCAAGCCTTGGCTGGCCGTTGCGGGCACCTTCCACACGATGTGGAGTTGTGTATCCACACCGTGCACCTTCCAACATCACTCGAGTCCTATCCGGCGCATCAAGGTACGGGCGGTGAGGCGGTAGCGCCGCACAGCGTCGTCGAGCCGGGCAATCCGATGGGGGGCCCAGGCCCTGACCGAGTCGGCGCGCTCGTATCCCCGCCCCGTCGTGAAGGCGGCCTCGCAACGCGTCAGCTCCATTCGCAACATGGCGAGCTCCCGCCCGAGCGGCGGGTGCGGGGGCGGGGGCGTAAGGGGGACGGCCACGAGCAGCGAGTCCAGGGAGCGCGCGGCGGCGCGAGCGCCGGCGCAGCGTGCCGTGAGTCGCGCCGATCGGGAGATGACGAGGTCGCGGGACGCATTGCCGAGATCGGCCTGCACGAGCGCGGCAGCGGCTTCCACGGCGCTCAACGAGTCGCTCAAGTTGCGCAACGCTGCGGCGTAGCGGGCACGGGCTGCGGAGTCTGGCACCTGGACGGCGAGAGCCGCCCAGAGCACCACGATGGCGTGCGCCATCTCAGGCGTCTATGCCGACTTCGTCGTAGCGGTAGGGCTCGTCCGGGTGCGGAGGGAGGAACAGGTAGCCGGCGCCTCCGGCAGCGAACCAGCCCGCCACGAGCTGGCTGGAGCCGGCTTCCACGGGCTCGCTAAAGAGGGCGCGCAGCCAGCGACGGATGTGCCGCAGCTCGGGGGCGCGCCGTCCCAGCATGGCGACCACCGCTCCGATTCCCTGAGTGGCGCGCAGGAAATGGGCGATGGCGTGCACCCGCTGGGCGAAGATGTAGGCGCGCACACCCGGCTGGTCATACAGCAGCGTGCCCTCATAGGGATCGGCCGGGGGAGCATCCATGCGGGGGCCGAAATAGACGTAAACCCGCTGGTCACCTTCCTTGCGCTCGACGACGGCGGCGGCGGCATCAGGACTGAGCCGGGCGGCGTGGATCAGGTCGCCCTCGGCGAGGATACCGACGGTGGTGGTCCACTCGATCGCGGCGAGCCCCTGGTCCAGAGGACAACCGAGCGCGTCGTCGTACGCCAGCAGGCGCGGTGCCTCGCCCGCACGCAGGAAGAAATGGGCGAGTGCGTCCGCGCGGTCGTCGAACGTGCGCGTGTGGCGCGAGGTTGCGGGAAGCGTCATTGTGGGATTATAACCCAGAGCAGAACCAACAGACAGAGAGTGAGCCCCACATGCGTGGCACTGCCCTGCTCGTGTGTCTGGTCTCAAGCACCGCCGGCGCGCAGCAGCCCCCGACCCCCACCCTCCCGACGCCCCCTCCGGCAGCGGCGCGTGCGGAGTCGGTGCCCCCCCCTCCCCCTCCCACGCTGGCACAGGAGCGCTTCACGCGGGGCCTGAGCACGGCAGGCCGTGGGATCGCGCAATTGAAGATTGGCATCTACAGCGTGGTGAACGCGGGGCGCGACGCACCGCGCCTGCGGCAGGCGGGCCGGCGCCTCGCTGGCTTCTGCGGCACGGCGCGGCAATTCATGACAAGCGGCCGCGCGCGCATGGCCGCGACCGCCTACGAGGATTCCACGGCACTCAAGGCGCGCCGCTTGTCGGCGCAGATCGACACCCTCATTCGGTTCGCCCCCACCTGCGAAGCCAAGGCGGCGACGCAGCCCGATTCCACGACGACGCGTCTGCTCGATGAAATCAAGGCCTACGAGGCCGCATTGAAGGATTTCCGGGCGGCGATCGGCCTGCCGAACAAATGATAGATCCACAGAGCTGGTCTGATGGTGTCGTGATGATGTCACGAGCCTTGAGCACTTCTGCAAGCCTCGGAATGGCGACCGCTTAGACGCTGCCCACTATTGACAGGCCCGGCGCCGCTCCCTAGCTTTGGCCCCGGTTCAAGCAAGATGTGGCATGGCACCGTCACCGGCTTGTCTGCGCACCGCGAGGACCACACCTGTCTCGCGGTTTTTGTTTGAGCCCGTCTCTGGTCGCGGTGACCAGAGTCGTTCTTCCCCGGGGCAGTGCCCCACAGTTCAGAGGTTTGACGAGTTATGGCTAAGGGTAAGGTGAAGTGGTTCAACGACGCGAAGGGCTTTGGCTTCATCGCGCAGGAGTCGGGTCCGGACGTGTTTGTCCACTTCACGGCGATCCAGGCCGAAGGCTTCCGTAGCCTGGCCGAGGGCGATACCGTCGAGTTCGAAGTCGCTCAGGGTCCCAAGGGGTTGCAGGCGCAGAACGTGCGCAAGGTCTGAGCAGCATTCCTGCCGTCCAAGCGATCGGGCCCGGGATCACCCGGGCCCGCTTCGTTTTTCGCCCCTATATTTGCGGCATGACCGGCTTCCGCGGGGCCATCCTCGCGCTGCTCCTCCCGACGGCCCTCCCTGCTCAGGCCGCGCTCCGGCCCCCCATCTACCGCGGGTTCTCCCCGGGGATGGCCTATCGCGACTTCGCCGCGCGGGCGCGCGCGCTGTCGGATCGAGACGCGCTGCGCTGCAGCACGTCGACGAACACCGCCCGCATCATGGAGTGCGGGGTCGCCATGCGCGACCCGGCCGACAGCGCGCGCTTCTACGTGAGCGCGCACTTCATCGACGGGAACGCGGACGTCGTGGCGCTCTTCGATTCGGCGGGGTTCGGCGATCACCGTGGCGTCGCGCTCGTGGACGCCACCGGCCGGCACCTCACCCGCGTGTACGGGCGGCCCCGGCTCGTCAAGACCGGGATGTGGGAATGGCGCTACGGCCGGCAGGCCGTGCGCTTCAGCTGGCGGGGCCGCGCCACCGCCCGCTGGGTGTCGATTACGCTCACCGACTACGCCGTGATGGATCGGATCAGCCGCTTCGTGCCGAGCGCGCGCCGGAAGTCGTAAGCCCATCAGTCCGCGTGGCAGGTCTCAATAGCTGAGCTCGATCGCGCCGCTCGTCGGTGCGACCCGCGTGGCGAAGTCGCCGCGGTCGGCGTGGGGACCCACATACGGATGGGCGGCGTTGTAGGCGGCCACCGCCGAATTGGCGTAGAGGCGGTAGTAGCCGATGTGTGACCGCGCCGCGCCCCGAGGCACCAAGCAGTTGCAGCGCACCGCCGCCGCCGTCCCGGGATTCACCTCGACCGTGATGTCCGACGGCGTCGTGTTCGTTATCAGCGGCGCGAAAAACCGCTGGCCTCGGACCTCCGCGGTGATGCGCCAGACGCGCCGCCCCAGGACACGCTGCGGCGCCGGCATCGACGCCTCCATCGGCTCACCCAGCGGCGGGTTGCCCGGCCGCAGCAGCCGCCAGCGAATGTCCGCCCCGGCGCGAGCCCGCAGCCGGGCGGTCGCATCGGGCGTCACGGTGTCCACCGGCCTGCCGTTGCGCAGGATTTCGACGGGCTCCACCAGCGCGTTGTGAGCCCAGACGACGGGCGCTCCCACGTATCCCTCCCGCCCCGCGTACCACAGACCCAGCGCCCCCGCCGCGATCCCCGCCAGGGCACCCCAGAGCCACGCATACCGCACCCTTCGTCCCGCGTCGCGCGCCCGGTGCACCTGCCGCTCCAGGCTGGCGGCCTCCACGAGCTGTGGGGCGCCCGACGCACTGCCTTCGTGCAGCGCTGCGAGGACTAGGTCGGCGGTCTGGAAGCGATCCTCCGGCTTCTTCGCGAGGCACCGCAGGATCACAGTTGACAACCAGCGGGGGATCTTCGCGTTGATGTCGCTCGCCACGGGAATCGGGTCCGCCAGGTGCTTGCCCACGATTTCGGCGCTCGATCTGCCGTCGTACGGCGGCACGCCCGTGACCATCTGGTAGAGCATCGCGCCGCAGGCGTACAGGTCGCTTCGCCCATCCAGATCCGCCTGGCCGAGCGCCTGCTCGGGACTCATGTATTGGACGGTCCCCACGGTGAATCCCGTCGCCGTCTTCGCGCCGCCGGCGTTGGGGTCGAGCAACTTGGCGATCCCGAAGTCCACGAGCAGCGCGCGACCGCTCTTCGCCTCGAGCATCACGTTGTCGGGCTTGATATCGCGGTGCACCAGTCCCTGGGCGTGCGCGTGCGACAGCGCCTGGAGGATCGGCTCGCAGATCGTGACGGCCTCGTCGGACGAGAGCACGCCGCGCCGGCGCAGGGCGTCGCCGAGGGACTCCCCCTCGACGAACGGCATCACATAGTAGACCAGGCCTTCGCCGTCTCCCGCGAAGTGAATCGCCAGGATGGCGGGGTGCTGCAGGCGGGCGAGTGCCTTCGCTTCCTGGCGGAACCGCGCGATCATGCCCGGCGTCCACGCGATCTCGGGATGCAGGACCTTGCAGGCGAGGCGCCGGTCGAGATCCACGTCCCACAGCTCGTACACCTCCGCGAAGCCGCCGCGACCGACGAGCTTCTTCACCTGGTACTTGGCGCCGAGCGCGCGGGCGAGCCGTTCGGCGGTGGCTTGGGGGACGGGGGCCGGAGCGCCGGCGGTGGCGGGCCTCGACGCCGCCCGCTCGCTCGAGATGACGGTGGGTGAGGGACTCCCGCAGGTCGGGCAGAAGGCGGAGCCCGGGGGAATCTCGGCGCGGCAGCGGGGGCAGCTGAGCTGGGTCGTCACGGCTCCCAAGATTCGCCGACGTGCTCGAAAGGGCAACAGGCGGATTAGGTTCCCGCGCATGCTGCTCACGCGCCTAGCCGCGGGTGTCGCCCTGGCTTACGTCGTCCTGGTGCTCCTTGGCTGGTGGTTCCAAGATCGCCTGGCGTTTCCGGCGCCGCGCCGCGCAGTGCCTGATCCGCGACTCTTGGGGATCGCGAACGGCGAGCGGATCGAAGTCGTGATGAATGACGGGACGCGTCTCGCGGGGTGGTATCTTGGACCGACCGCTCCCGACCGCCCCCAAACGCCCCGGCCCGCCTTGCTGTGGTTCTACGGCAACGGCGAGAACATCGCGTCGATCTGGCCCGTCGTGCGGGAGTTCCAGCCGCCGGGAGCCGCCCTCCTGGTCCTGGATTACCCCGGCTACGGCGGGAGCGGGGGCCGCGCGACCGAGCGGGCCCTGTACGCCGCCGCCGACGCCGGCGTAGCCGAGCTCGTGCGCCGTCCCGGCGTCGATCGGCGGCGGCTCTACGTGTACGGCCGGTCGCTCGGCAGCGCTGTCGCCATCTACACGGCGGCGCACCATCCCGTCGCTGGACTGATCGTCGAGTCGCCGTTCACGAGCGCGGCCGATATGGCACGCCTGCATTACCGCATCTTCCCCCGAGCGCTGCTGCACCTGCAGCTCGACAACGCGGCGACGATCCGCCAGGTCCGTTGCCCGGTCCTCGTCTTCCACGGGACCGCCGATCGTCTGGTGCCTCAGGCGATGGGGCGCGCCGTCGCCGGCGCCGCGGTCGGGCCGGCCGAGCTGGTGCTGATTCAGGGAGCGGGTCACAACGACACCTACGACGTGGGTGGTACGGCGTACCGGGACAAGGTGTGGGAGTTCGTCGGGCAGGGGCGGACAGAGACGGTAGGAGACGGTCCGCCCTAAATCACGACCACCGGTACGATCCGGTCGCGCTCCGCCTCGAACCGCCGCTCCGCGTCATCGAGGGCGTGACGTAGGGCTGGGCCGTCCGCGTCGGCGAATTTCGAGCTCGGCGCCACGCGGCCCGTGAGCTTGCGGACGGCGACGAGCGCGCGGGTGACCTCGCAGCGGTCCACGTCGGCGTCGGTGTGGCCGGTGATCAGGAGCTGCTCGAGCAGTGGGAGGCTGGCCGGGTCGCCGAGCACGTACAGGGACTCCAGGATCTTGGGGCCGAGGAAGCGGCGCAGCATCTGATCGCCGCGAATGCGCTCGAACAGCCGGACGAGCAGGTCCGCGTGTCCGGGGTAGTAGCGCGTCGCTTCGACCGCTGCCGCGACGAACGCGTGATGCGCCCCCGGCGTGCGGAGATAACGCTCGAACAGGGGCCACGCCCCGGCCGGATGGCGCTCGGCGACACCGAGGAAAGCGAAGTAGCGGCGCGCAAGAGGCGCCTGCGTGTCCGCGACCACCGTGCGGAGGCCCGCGACGCCCCAGCGCGCGCCGACCAGGGCCGCGGCTGCCGCGTGCTGCCAGCGTTCCAGTTCGGGGATGCGAAACGTCACGAGATGCGGCTCGAGGAACGCGCGAGCACGCTCCAGCACGGCGAGGAGCCGCCGGTCGAGCTGCGCCAGCGCGGGCTCCAGCGTCTCCGCATGCGCTCGCCGGGCGAGGGCGAGCGCCTCCCAACCCAGCTGATCGAGGTCCTGATCGGTCCAGGCGGCCTCGAACGCCGCCGGGTCGCGCGCGGTCAGGAGGCGTTCCAAGGCGACGGAGAACCGGCACAGCATCGTGCGCGCGGTCATCCACGGGAAACTACGCCGCCCGCGGCGCGCGGCGAGGGGCGCTCGTCGCGGCGCCGCGTAGCACTTCTCCACACGATCTGGAAAACCGCGTGGAAATCGTGTGGGCGCGAAGTCCTTGCCCGCCGCGATGTTAAGGCTTAACCTTGGCCCGCGTGCAGCGAAGCCTTGCCCTCCTCGGCGCCGCGCTGTGTCTCGCGGCATGCTCCCGGCCCCGCGGGCCGATCGCGATCGGTCTCGCCGGCCCGTTCTCCCAGGCCCGCGGCAGGTCGATGCAGCGCGCCGCCCAGCTCGCGGTCGCTCAGATCAATGCGCGAGGCGGCGTGCGCGGCCGCCGTCTCCTGCTCCGGCTCGCCGACGACAGCGCGGCTGAGGACGCCGCCGTACGCGTCGCCCAGAAGCTGCACGACGACCCCGACCTCGCCGCCGTCGTCGGCCACCTCACCTCGGGGGCCTCGATCGCGGCGGCCCAGGTGTACGGCAGCGGCCCACATCCGGTCGTGATGATCACGCCCTCCGCTTCCAGTCCCGAGCTCGGAGGGATCAGCCCGTACGTGTTCCGCATCTGTCCCACCGACGTGAGCTACGGCGCGGCGCTGGCCCGGTTCGCCTGGAACGCGCTCGGCGCACGCCGCGCCGGCGTCATCTTCATCAGCAACGACTACGGTCGCGGGGTCCGGAAGGCGTTCGCCGCGGACTTTACACGGCTCGGGGGCACCGTGGTGGAAGAAGACCCGTACATTCCGGACACGCCGTCGCTGGAGCCCTACCTGGCACGGATGCGCCGCACCGGCATCGACGTCCTGATGCTCGCCGCCGAGCGCCCAGGCGCGGAGTTGGTGCTGCGCGAGCTGCAAGTCCTGGGCCTCCACTGGCGACTCCTCGGGGGCGACGCCCTGACGGGGGTCGAGGCGGTCAGCACGCTCGCCGACGGGACTCACATCGGGTCGGCCTATCTCCCCGACCGTCCGGGGGACCGGAACGCGGCGTTCGTCGCCGATTACGCCCGGGCCTATCCGGGCGAGCGCCCTGATCACCGCGGCGCCGGGGCCTACGACGCCATCATGCTACTGGCTCAAGCGATCGCGGCGGCGGGGGCCGACCGCGCCGCCGTGCGCGACTACCTCGCCCGCGTGGGGAGCGCCGTGCCACCCTTCGACGGCGTCACCGGCAAGATCGCGTTCGACAGCCTCGGGGAGACGCCCGCCAAGACTGTGGTGATCGGCGTCGTTCGGAGCGGCCGCCTCGTGACCGAGCAGAGTCAGTGACGACGCTCGACACCATCCGGGTCCGGATCCTGGGCGGCCTGGCGCTGCTCGGCGGCACGGTCGTGTTCATGGCCCTGTTCAGCGCGTACGCGCTGCGGACGGTGCGGCGCTCCGAGACCGCGCTGCTCGAGATGGTGCGACGCTCCAGCGACGTCAGCAACGGGATCGTCGCGAGCGTATTCCAGGAGATCAACGCGGGGCAACAATACCTCGCCAAGCCGTCGGCCGAGCTGCGCGGCCAGTTCCAGGACGCGGCCGACCGGAGCTTCGACTTCTCACGCGAGCTGGAGCGCGTGCCCGGGCTCACCATCGACCAGCGGCTCGCGGTCAATCGCATCCGCGCGCTGCAGGGGTCGATCGAGGTGGGATTCGCGATGGCGCATGCGTTCCGGGACCTGGGACGCGACGCCGAAGCCCGGATGTGGGCGACGGCGGAGCTCGACCCCGCCGCCGAGCTCACGCGCCTGGTGCGCACCTTCACCGCGGAGCTGGCGCAGGGTGCGCGCCGGGCGGAGCAGGGCCTGGGGGCGCTGACGGCGCGGTGGGAGGCGTACCTCTACCTCGGTCTGGTCGTGGCCGCGGTCGCCACGGCGCTTGCGGGCTACTGGACGCTCCAGGCGGTGGAGGGGCCGCTGGGCCGGATCCTCGTGGCGGCCGAGCGGTTCGGCGACGCGGACCTGCGCCCGGTGACGACGGGGCGTATGCCCCACGAAGTCCAGGTGCTGGCGGACGCGATGCGCCGCATGGGCGACCGCTTGCGGGGCATCGTCTCCGACGTGATCGGGGAGTCCGACCGCATCGCCGGCTCGGCCGGCGACCTTTCCGCTATCAGCGAGCAGCTGGCCGCGTCGGCGAGCGAGGTGGCGACGGCGATGGCGGAGATGTCCACCGGCGCTGAGCGGCAACGCACCGAGCTGGACGCGATCGAGACCGGCCTCGAGCAGCTGCGGCAGGCGACCACCGAGATGGCGGACGCGGCGGAGCGGGTCGCGCTGCTGGGGGAGGAGATCCGCACGGTGGCGACCCGGCACCGTGGGGACGTGGCCTCGGCCTCGACCGTGCTGCTCGACGTGCGAGAGGTGGTGCAGACGACCTCCAAGCAGGTGGCCGAGCTGGCTCAACAGGCCGGGGCGATCGACGATTTCGTCGACCTGATCCGCCGCATCTCGTCCCAGACCAACCTGCTCGCGCTCAACGCCGCAATCGAGGCGGCGCGGGCCGGTGAGCACGGTCGCGGGTTCGCGGTGGTGGCGGAGGAGGTGCGCCAGCTCGCGGACGAGTCCGCCCGGGCGGCCGAGGCCGTGACCCACACGACGAACGCCATCCGGGGTCAGGTCGAGGACGTCACGGCGACGATGGCCGTAGGCACGGCCAAGGTCCGGGGGATCGAGGACGTTGCCGGAGGAGCGGCGCGCGGCCTCGCCGCCATTGCCGCCGCCGTGGAGCAGGTGGAGGGTGCGGCGGCGCGAGTCGCGAAAGCGGCGCAGCAAAACCGCGAGGTCACCGAGCGGCTCCAGGGGCGGGCGCACCAGGCCACGGGCCAGGCCGTCGCGCACGCCGCCAGCGCCCAGCAAGTGGCCGCGGCCGCGGAGCAGCAAGGGGCGTCGACCGAGGAGATGGCGGCGGCCACCGGCCAGCTGCTCCAGGCGGCCGAGCGGCTGCGCGGCCTGGTGAAGGGGTTTAGGGTGTGACCGTCACGCCGACCGGCGCGGCGGCTCGGAATCCGGTCGCGGTGGCGTTGACCGACACCGTTCCCACACTCACACCAGTCACGTCGAAGTAGACATTGGAATAGCCTGCCGGGATCGTCGCGCTCGCCGGCAGCGTCAGCACCGCCGGATCGGAGGTGGTCAAGGTGACCGTGACGGCATTCGTCGCGGTGAACGGAATCGACACGTTGATCTGTGTCGTCAGGCCAACCGGGACCGTCACGCCCGACTGGAGGAGGAGCACGGCGTCGACGGCGGTCTCCGTGAACGTCACGGGGGAGCCCTGCAGCCCGGGGACGGCCGCCTGCACCGAGAGCGGCCCGATCACGATGGGCGTCACCGTCATGACGGCGTAGCCGGTGTCGTCCGAAATCGAGAATGGTGCCTTGAGCGTGGCGGAGCCCATCGTCACCGTCCAGCGCACCGTGTCGCCCTTGAACCCGCCGTTGAGCAGGTCGAGCACCCGCACGATGAGCGGGGCCGGTAGTAGGCTGTCGATCAGGGTGGTTTGGCCGTCCCCCGAGATCTTCGCCAATGCCGCGGCCGGGGGCACGATGTGAACGCGCGTGGAATCCTTGACGTGGGTCGGTGTCTCGGCCACGACCCAGACACTGTCGCGGACCGTCGGCTTGCCGGTGAGCAGGGCGGTGTAGGGAGTCGGATAGGCCACGCTGGCACGCGACGTGTCGCTCACCCGATAGCCCACCGGCACACCGCTGATCGGCTGCCCGCCGGCATCGTAGGCAACCGCGTGGAGTGGAAACGCGAGACCGCCGACGGCCGTGGTGTCGGCAGGTGCCATGACGACGGTGACGGCATTCGCGCCGGGCCCGACGTACTGCACGGGGAGCCTCGCCGGGGACGCGCTGATTCCCGCGGAAAGGCGTACGGGCCCGGCGGCCGTGTACCAGGTGAGCCCGCCTCCGAATGCGCGCACGGACACGACGAAGTCCTCCGGGCTCTGGCGCAGCTCCACGTTCAGTCGCACGACGGCGGAGTCGCCCCTCGCGGTATCGGGGCGGAATGCCAAAGTCGTGTCGAGCGCTACGGACTGGTTGGCGGAGCGCTGGAGCGCGATCTCCAGGCTTTCCACGGGCACGGGAGCCGCCCCCGGGGCCGGCGCCAGGCCTGCGAAATTCAATCTCGCGGCCCCGGGCCACTGCGGCCCCGTGACGGCCCTTTCGACGCACGTGATGCCCAGGAGAGCCAGCCCCAAGCTGACTCCGCTGGCGACGATCCGACGCCCCGCGACCCCGTCCACTACCGCTCGAACCGCAGGAACAGTGAGGCCCCGTAGCCCGTCAGGTTCGCCCTCTCGTTGGCACCACGATCGAAAATCCAGCCGGCGTCATAGCGCCCGGTGACGACCAGCGAGAGACGATCGGCGAGCCCGGCCCGCGCGGTCACGCCTCCCGAACCCAACCGTCCCCCCAGATAGTCGGACGGATTCCACTGCCGGAGCGCCAGCATCGGCTCGACCTGGAGTCGGCGAGCCACGGGATACCCGAGCCGCAACTCGGCATTCAGCACGTTTTCCTTCGTCTCGGGGTTCGAGCCCGTCATGCCCACCCCCGCGAGCCGATAGAGGTCCCAGGCGGCGAGGGTCACCGTGGCCCGGCCGACGACCCGCAGCAGGCTCAAGTCGCCGATGAGACGGGTCCCCGGCGAGTACGAACCCGAGATGAGCGCGCTCGAGCCGGTGTACACGTCCGTGGAGAAGGTGCTTGCCGTCAGCCCGAGGTGCAGGCGCGATTTGGCGCCGAGGAGTCGATCCACCCCGGCCCGCACGCGCCCCTCGATCCCGGGGGAGTACGAGACGCTATCGGCCGCAAGCGGTGAGTACGTGCCGAGGTACCGCACGCTCCCGGAGACGCCCAGGTTCCATGGGCCCGCGTGCTGCGCGTACGCCAACCCGCCCGTCATCCCGAACGCCGTGCCGAAGTTCGATACCGGAAAGGACAGGTAATTGGAGCCGACGCCTCCAGCCACCGTGAATTGGCTGGTGGAGAGGGTGTGCGCTCCGGTGGGCAAGTTGAACGAGACCGAGCCAACGAGCCGGTCCCGGCTCGCGGTGTACAACAGGCGCAGTTGCGTATCCGTGAGCCCTGAAAACGCGTAGGCGTTGCCAGTGGACGTCTCGAGACGACCGTGAGCGTAATGCGCGGTGACGTCGAGGGACGCCTTCGAGCCGAGGGGCAGCACCACGACGACGGGGATGCTCCACTCCCACAGGGATCTCGTGCTCGCCCCCGCATCGAACACGAACCCCCGGGTCTCCCACCCGCTGACGGCATTGAAGCGGGCATACAAGGCATCCGAGCCCTGGGCCCTAAGGCGGCCTACCGCTCCGCCGACCGCCACGCCGACGAGCGCGGTCCCGACACCGAACCGGCAGCGACGCATTACGGCAGCTTGACGATGATGATGATGCCGCCGATGAGAACGGCGCGTGTGGGCCCGTCACACGTCGCCCCCTCGCAGATGCGGTTGGGGTCGGATTCTGGAAGGGCGAGCGCGCTCGAGCTCGTGACTGCGTCCAGCATGGCTGCTCCCGTCGGGACGGCGCCATTGATCGCGCTGGTGAGCGCTCCCCCTCCCCCTCCCCCCAGGCCGGGGGTTTCAGGCGTGACGGAGGCTGCGCCCGCAGCCGCTGCGATCTCGGCAGGTGGGGTGGCGGCGGCGGTCTGGGCCGCCTGGCTGGCGGCCGCTTGCTGCGACGCGGCGGTGAACCCCGGATCTCGCGCGGCGGCTGCGGAAAAAGACGCGGCGGCGGCGGCGAAGTCGCCGCGATCAGCGGCCTCCAGACCGCGACTGTACAGCAAGAAGGCCGTTACGTCGTGCGTCGGCCGCTCGGAGATCGCGGTACGCTCACCCGGCGTCAGAGTGATCCCCAGCCGATCGAGCAGCTGGAAGACCACTCCTTTCTCGATGTCGAACAGTGCCTGCAGCTTGTCCGCGTTGGAGCCCGTCGCGGCGACTGCAGCGTCGGCGGCGCGCACCACGCTCGCGTCGATCCGCAAACGCGAATCCGGGCCGCTGGAAAATTGCCCCTGTACCACCTGCGCAGCCCGCACCAGGCGACCCGAGCGCGCGCCAGTGGCCGGATCGAGGCGGTCGCTTTGCGCGAGCCGCAGCTCGTCCAACAGGGCTTGCAGGCGCGCGCGCTCCACGACCCGCAGCTGGCCAACCCGGGACAGGTCGGTCACCACCAGCGCCGCCAGACCGCGCTCGAGGGGCCGGATCGCACTGTCGCTCCCGACGTACTGAAACGGCATCACCGCGACGGTATTGGGGCTGGGTGGCGTCTGCGCCAGGAGCGACTCACGCGCGATCGCCTGGCGTGCGGCCCACACGAGCTCCGCGCGCGTCATCATCGCGAGCCGGCCTGCGAGCAGGCGTCGCACGGCCTTGCTCGGTCGCGCGGCGAGGAGCCGCGTGTAGGTCGCCCGGGCCGAATCGAACTGCGCCAACCCCTCGTAGCTCAGGCCCAGGTAGACCCGCGCCTCGTCGTTCGCGGGCTGCAGCTCGAGCGTCCTCGCGGCGGTCCGCCGCGCGTCGGCGAAGCGGCCCGCCGCATAGTATGCCTGCGCGAGCCGGAGATTTTGGAGGGGATCAGCGGGATGTCGGGCCTGTTGCGCCTCGAGGGCCGCGACGTCGGCTGGGGACACCGCGCCCGGTCTCGCTGCCCCCGAGCAGCTGAGCGTGAAGGCAACCGCGAGGAAACCGAAAAGCCGCAGGGGCAGCCGCATCCCCCCCAAAGTACACGCCCCCGCTAGGACTTACATCACGCTACCGGTGGGATTTCTTCTTGGGCGGCTTCTTCTTCCCCTTGGCCTTCGCCCTGGCGGCGCGCGCCGCCTTGCGCCTGCTCTTAAGCGCCGACTCCACGTCGCCCAGCACGCGGTCCCCTTCATCGGACCCAATCAGGCCCCGGCGCACGGCGTAGCGCACCAGCTCCTGGGCGTCCTCGAGTGCGAAGTCACCCACGCCGGCCGCGGCCCGGATCGCCTTCACGAGCGCGTCGGCGACAGGGCTGCGCAGCACGCTCGCGATCCCAGGGAGCGCTTCGAGCAGCGAGGAGATCTGCGACCCGCCGAGTTCGGCTGGCATCGAGCACGCTGCTCCGGCGATAAGGTGGCGCCAAGCTACAGCCCACCCTACACACCGTCAAGAATTCAGCCGCTCGGGGGCTCTTCTAGGGGCGTTGAGCGCGATCCCGCGTCCTCCGCCGCGGGAGGGCGGTGGGGGCGGAGGCGGGGGCACGGCGGGAAATCGTCAGGCCGGAGTGCGAGAAGAGCTCCCCCAAGACGCTCCTCGTGCGGGGATCGAGGGGCATCTCGAAGTGCAGGTCCAGCTGGTATTCGGCGCGGTCAGGCCCCTGGCCAGTGAGGGTGAAGCCCTGGCGCTCGGGCCGCACCGCTTCCACCTCCATCTCGGCCAGCGGCTGATACTCTGGCTGATCCATGGCAACCTCCGGACCCAGTGAGAGATACGTCGCGAGCGGGGGGTGTCAAGCGGTGCGACGAGGCGGGTTGGCTCCGCTTCCGGGAAGGGCTAGATTGAGGGTCGGAGGTGCGACCCAAGACGTGGGGCGACGAGGCATCAAGGAGTATCGGGCGCCGGAGGCCCTGGCGCTGATCGCAGCGGATCGGGAGCACTCACCGTTGGTGTGCCCTTCGTGCGGCACGCGTTCCATCCAGCGGGTCCCCCGACGCCGCGGTGCCCGAGCGGGGATCGTGCTCACCCAGTCCGAGCGCATCACCCTCACCTGCCAGACGTGCGGCCGCCACGCGTCCTACATCCAGCGGGGATCGGAGCCGCC
>WNGJ01004532.1_pt1 | contig 14470 bp, 11 predicted proteins | sample 5400611 | NCBI WGS metagenome assembly WNGJ01 (sample SAMN13153375, study PRJNA577476) | soil metagenome | isolation source: 40 cm soil or saprolite under Garry oak tree replicate 1 | place: USA:California | collected 2016-06-15
CGGCCCGGGCCTGCGCCCGCCGCTGGCGGATGAGGGCGTCGAGCCCCGGCTGCTCGAGCACCGCCACGGTATCGCCCCGGTGCACCGTATCCCCTTCGTCTTTGAGCAGCCGTACGAGGCGCCCGAAAGTCAACGGGGCGAGCTGGACCTGGCGGATCTCGACGGTGCCGGAGATTCGTAGAGCGTCCGTGCGGTCCCCGCAGCCCGTGACGACGGTCAGGGAGAGCGCCACACGACGCCACGACGCCACGTTGCACGAGGGTGGCCGGATGAGTTCGTGGAACCTGGCGTCGTGGCGTCGTGGAACGCTGTCGCCCCGGTGCCTCACCGGTGCGCCTTCAGCCAGTTGACCGGATCCAGGGCGATCCCGCCTTGCCCGCGCATCTCGAAATGGAGGTGCGGCCCCCGGTCGCTCGACTCCCCGCCGACGTGCCCGATGACCTGGCCTTTGGAGACGCGCTCGCCCCTGGTGACCGTGGCCTCGCTCAGGTACCCGTAGAAGCTGTAGTACCCGCCGCCGTGATCGAGCAGCACCGACGTGAGGTAGGTCCCGAGCGACCCGGCGAGGCTCACGGTGCCACCCGCGATGGCGCGCACCGGCGTGCCCGCGGGCGCTGCGATCCCGATGCCGTGCCAGGGGATTCGGGTGTTGTTGGGCCCCGGCGCGGTGCCAAACTGATAGATGATCGTCCCGTCCACCGGCCAGTCGAGCTGGCCCAGATCGGCCGTGGTGATCGCCGCTGCGGTGGCGGCGCCGTGCGCCTCGGCCTCCCGCCGCGCGCGCTCCAGGGCCGCGATGCGGTCGTTCAGGCTCTTCTCGTCGCGCTCGAGCTGGGAGAGACGCTCCTGCGCTTCGCGCGCGCTGCGGCGGGTCTCGCGCAGCGACGTCTGCCGCTCGCGCTCGAGGGTGAGATAGCGCTGCAACTCTTCGGTGCGCTCGCTCCGGCGGCGCCCCAGGGCGTCGCGCGCGTCGACGAGCGTCTGGCGCTCTCGGGCGATCCGGCGCTGCAGCTTGAACATGTCGTTCGCGAGCAGGCGGTCCTGCCGGCTCACGAGGTAGAGGTATTTGTAGCGCGACAGCAGGTCGCCGAAGCTCTCGGCGGCGAGCAGCACCTGGGAGGTGTAGAGCGGCCCGCGCTTGTAGATGTCCACAAGGCGGTGGTCGAGCACGGCCCGCTTCTCCTCGAGGGCGTCCTGGGCGAGGAGCAGGTCCACGGTGGTGCGGTCGATCTGGCCCGAGAGGGCGTTGATCTGGCGGTCGAGCTCGTTGACGATGCGGTTCGTGGTCTCCTTCTGGCGCTCGAGATTCGAGAGCTCGTCCGAAAGCGAGTGCACCTGCGTCTTGAGCCGCTCGAGCTCCTGCTCGACCTCGGTCCGCTCGCGGCGGATGTCCTCCAAGCGACGTTGGTTGTCCCGAAGCTGCTGGTTGAAGGGCTGAGGCCGCTGGGCCGCCAAAGAAGCGTAGAAGAGAAAGGCGTGGAAAAGAGGCGTGAAAAGGAGGCGTGAAAAGCAGACGCCGGTTCCCTTCCACGCCCCTTTTTCACGCCTTCTTTTCTTTTCCACGCCTCATACCCGTCTCAGGTGCCGTCCAACCGACGCTGCGCTTCCGAAGAACCCGATCAGCATCCCGAAGCCTACGATGGCGACGGCCTGCTCGGTCGAGAAGAACGCCGCACGGATGAGCCAGCGGTTGATGAGGGCGTAGGCCCCGTACGAGAGGCCGATCGCCGCGAGCCCGCCCAGCATGCCCTTGATCGCTCCTTGAAGCAGGAACGGGCGCCGGATGAAACCGTCGGTGGCGCCCACGAGTCGCATGATGGCGATCTCGCGGCTGCGCTGCAGCACCGCCATCCGGATCGTGGTGCCGATGATGATGATCGCCACGACCGCGAACGCCGCCCCCACGACGAGCCCGACCGCCGCCGCGATCTGGCGCAGCCGGTCGAGGTGTTCCACCCAGTCACGGCCGAACCGCACGTCGTCCACGAAGCCGAAGCCCTGGAGCCGCTCCGCCACGTCGTTCACGTGCTGCACGTCGCGGTAGCGCGGCTTGAGCTTGACCTCGACCGACGCGGGCAGGGGATTGCGCTCCAGCTCCTGGAGCACGTCCCGGAATTCGACCAGCTCGGCGCGGGCGCGGGCGAGGGCCGAGTCCTCGCTCACATACGTGGCCGCCTGCACTTCGGGGAAGGCCTCGATGTCCCTTTCGGCGAGCGTGATCGTCTCGATGGGCGTGCCGGGGAGCAGATAGGCGACGATCTCCACCCGTTCGGCGACCTCGCGCAGCGCCCGCTGCAGGTTCACGGCCACCAGCCCGAACAACCCCACCACGAATAGGGAGAATGCGATCGTCGTGACGGAAAGGGAGGACAGGAGCGGCGCGCGCCGGAACGCGAGCAGCGCTTCGCGGATCACGAGGTTCACGGCGTCACGGTCTGACCGCGGGACTCGTCCACCGCGGAGTCGTACACCAGCGCCCCCTCCTGCAGCTCGATCACCCGGTACGGAGCCTGGCGCACCAGATCGAGATCGTGCGTCGCCATCACCACCGCCGTGCCGCTCGCGTTGATGTCACGCAGCAGCTGGAACACGCCGCGCGTGGCGCGCTCGTCGAGGTCGCCGGTCGGCTCGTCGGCCAGGAGCACCGTGGGCTCGTTCACGAGGGCGCGCGCGATCGCGACGCGCTGCTGCTCGCCCCCCGAGAGCTCGCGCGGATAGGCCTTGGCCTTGGCCGCGAGCCCTACCTGCGTGAGGACTCGCATCACACGCGCGGGCGTCGTGGAACGCCGCGCACCCGTGACCTCGAGCGCGAAGGCGACGTTCTCCTCCGCGGTGCGGTCCTCGAGGAGCCGAAAGTCCTGGAACACGATTCCCAGCCGGCGGCGGAGCATCGGGATGTCCTTGCGGCGCATCTCGGCGACGGTGAAGCCCGACACGCGCACGGCGCCACCGGTGGGGCGCTCTTCCGCGTACACCAGCTTGAGGACAGTGGATTTCCCGGCGCCGGAGTGGCCCGTGAGGAACGCGAACTCGCCCTTCGCGATGTGAAACGAAACGTCCTTCAGGGCGAGCCCCCCCTTCGGGAAGGCCTTGAAGACATTCGTGAACTTGATCACTTACAGCTGCGCCAGGGCCTGGGCGAAGTCCGCGATGAGGTCGTCGGCGTCCTCCAGTCCGATGGAAAATCTCAGGAAGCCATCGGGAATGCCAGCCCGGACCCGCTCTTCCGGCGTCAGGCTCGCATGCGACGTGAGCCGCGGCTCGGACACCAGTGTCTCCACCCCGCCCAGGCTGGGCGCGTGGGCGGCGATGGTGAGGGCGTGCAGGAAGCGCTCGGCCGCGTGCGCGCCGCCCTTCAGCTCGACCCCGAGCATACCCCCGAACCCGTTCAGGATCCGCTTGGCGTCCTCGTGGTCGGGATGCGACGGCAGGCCGGGATGGTGGACCGCGGCGAACTGGGGCTGCCGGCTGCACCACTCTGCCAGGCTGAGCGCCGTGGCGTTCTGGCGCGCCACGCGCACCGCCAGAGTCTTCATGCCCCGCTCGATCAACCACGCCGCCATCGGGTCGAGGGCCTGCCCCCACACCTGCATCAGCTTGCGCACCTCCTCGATCACCGCCTCGGACCCGGCCACCGCCCCCGCGATCACGTCCGAATGCCCGTTCAGATACTTCGTGGCGCTGTGGATCACGAGGTCCGCGCCCTGCTCGAGCGGCCGGAAGTTGATGGGGGTCGCGAAGGTCGAATCCACGACCAGCGCCACTCCCTCGGTCTTGCAGAGCGCCGCGATCGGCTCGATGTCGATCACCCGCAAGAGCGGGTTGGTCGGCGTCTCGATGAAAATGGCGCGCGTGTTCTTCTTCAGCGCCCGCTTCCAGGTGCGCTGCTCGAAGGGCGTCACGAACGAGACCTCGATCCCGAACCGTCCGAACTCGCCCTGGAACAGCCGGTGGGTCGTGCCGTAGATCCAGTCGCTCGACAGGAGATGGTCCCCGGGCCGCAGCACCGCGAGGTGGGCGAGCGCCGTCGCGCCCATGCCGCTCGCCACGAAGATCGCCGCTTCGGCGCCCTCCAGCAGGGCGAGGCGCCTGGCGATCTGCAGCTGATTCGGATTGTTGCCGTAGCGCGTGTAAAGGACTTCGTGGGTCGAGCCGATCGGGTTCGTGAACGTGCTGCTCTGGTACAGCGGCGCGACCACGGGGGCCCAGTCGGGCCGGGATTCCAGGTCGCCGTGAATGGCGCGGGTCGAGAAGCCGAGCCGGCGCTTCACCTGCGGCTCATCCGAGGGTCAGCGCGAGAGCGCCTCCGGAGGTGGGTGCAGCCAGGTGGCGTGCCAACACCTCGCGGACCAGGGCCGCCGCCGCTTCCGGGGCGCCCAGGGCCTCGAGCGTGCCGTCCCGCCGCTCGAGCAGAGCGGCAAGGCCATGCCCGGTGAGCACCGAATCGATCGCTTCGCGGTGCCCGTCGGCGAGGCCCGACAGGACCAGGACCGCCGGCCGGCCGCGGAGCAGCTTGGCCACGATCTCGTCGGCGCACGAGTAGTCGATGCAGCCCACGCCCGTGAAGTCCATGCGCGCGATCGTCACGTCGCCGCGCCCGTCCGCCGGGGCGATGGCGCGCTCGATCCGCTCGCGCACCACCCGTCCGGTCGGTCGGGTCACAAGGTCGGCGTACATCGCCGACACGGACTCCCGGAGCACCGCGTGCACGTCGATGTGCTGTATCACCGTTCCGTGGACTCCTGCTCGGGTATGATGATGAGCACTTGGGCGCCCGGGAAGAGCGGCAGGCCGTCCTTGAGGGGCACGTCCTCATCCCAGGGCGGCACGATTGCGATGCGGGCCGTGCCGCTCCGGATGGCGATCTTACCGTCCCAACGGGCCAGATAACGGCGGATTCCGGCCAGCCCCTGGCCGCGGCCTGGGTCGCGGAACCGGCTCACCCCCTGTATCAGCGCCGCCTCCAGCGCGGCGGCGTCCCCCCAGCGGTCGCCCAAACGCCTGCTCTGCGTCGGCTCGAGTGAGTGCCGAAACCCGACGCCGGCGTCCCCCACGGCGATCACGACGACGCGCCGGGCGAGCGTGCGACGCCAGTTGTACGCCTGCACCGCTGCCCACCCGCCCGTGCCAGCGTGCTCTACAATATTCTGACACGCTTCGGAAAGCGCCATAGCGAAGCCCATCGTCGCTTTCGGGTCGAGCCCCAGCTCGGATGCCAGAATCGCAGAGGCGCGCTGCTGAATCCGGCTCACCACGGCGTGCACGTCCTCGGCCGCGCGGACCGGCGTCACGGGGAGCAACAACTCGCTCTCGTCCGTCACCCTGACCTTGGGGATTTTGCCGTGGATCTCGAACAGCTCGGCGGCCTCGCGAAAGAAGCCCGCCCGGGTCCAGTACCCCAGCACGTCGGGATGAGTGGGTGCCGTGAGCAGCGGCTTGGCTGTGTGCCCCGTGCCCCGGTGCCCGGCGGCCTGACCCGCGGCGAGGAGACCGACGAGGCCGTAGGGCGATGCCCACTCCGCCGCGTGAGCGTCGAACAGGAGCCTCTCACCGTTTCGGCTCGCCTCGGCGAACGCGGCCGCGAACTGATCGAACGACCGGTCGTCGAACTGGGCCGGCACTTCCACGAGGCGGGTCACACCGAGCTCAGGTGTCCGAGCAGATGATCCCGCAGACCCGTCGCGCCGCGGTGGCTGACGTTCCGGGCGGCCATCTGCGTACCGCGCCGCAGCGCCGCCTCGAGCGGCAACCCGGCGAGCAACGACGCGGTCACCGTGGCGCCGAACACGTCGCCGCACCCCGTCGGGTCTCCCTCGTGGAGGAAGGGCCCGCCCTCCGCCGGAATGCGGGCGGTGCGAACCGGCTGGCCCGTGAAGTAGACCGCGCCCTTCGCCGCGAGCGTGACGACGAGCGTCCGGCACCCCTGGGCGAGCGTTCCCGCCGCGACCTCGAGGGGATCGTCGCCGAGCTGTTTCATCTCGTCTTCGTTCAATTGGACGACGTCGAAGCAGCCGGACCACGCCGGAGCGTCGGGAAGCGGTCGCAGCACGCGGGTGCCGTCGGGCTCCTTGCCGAAGAACAGGCTGTGCAGGTCCGCGTAGAGGAACTTGTGGAAACCGCGGCGCAGGAACCGGGCGGTCTCGAGGGTCATCTCGTAGCCCGAGATGAAATTGATGTACAGGGCGTCGAGGTCGCGCACCATCGGCCCGAGCTCGGGCCAGGTCCACGGCGGCACCCCGCCCGACATCTGCTCGCAGCGGCGCTCCGTCGAGTAGTAGCGGAGCGTGACCCGGTTGTTCGGCTCGGGGACCTCGAGGAAGCGCGCGTCGGGCGCCACATGGTGCAGGGAGTGGAGGAACCGGTTCGCCGGCACGGCCAGGTCGCGACCGACCTTCACGAGCGGCACGATTTCCCAGTCGGGGTCGAGCGCGGCGTCGAAGCCCGCGAGGGAGTACGAGATGCCACCCCATTCCTGCACGGCCGGCTGTGCAGGATCGCGGCCGAAGATGGTGTCCCACACCATCGAGCCGATGACGCCGAGCCGTTTCACACCCGTCCCCAGGTGCGCTGGATGAAGACCGCCGCGGCACCGTACACGCCGGCCGTGCCCGTGAGCTCGCCCGGCACGATCCGGCACGCTGCCACAGCGGGCTTGAACGCGCGCCGCTGCACCTCGCTCCGCAGTGGCACGAAGAGCCGGTCCCCGGCGAGCGTCACGCCGCCGCAGATCACCACGACCTGCGGGTTGAACACGTTGATGATGTTCGCGACTCCGGCGCCGAGGAACCGGGCCGTGTCCTTCACGACTTCGAGGGCGAACTCGTCGCCGTCGTGCGCCGCTTCGTAGACAAGCTGGGCGGTGATCTTCGAGAGGTCCCCCTCCACGTACCTGGGGAGCGACGTTTCGACGCCGGCCTCGATTCCCTCGACGGCCCGCGCCGAGATGGCGGGTCCCGACGCGTAGGCTTCGAGGCAGCCGTAGTTGCCGCACTTGCAGCGCCGCCCGGTCGAGTCGATCGTCATGTGACCGAACTCTCCGGCGATGTCGGACGCCCCGCGGTAGACGTCGCCGAACAGCACGATGCCACCGCCGATCCCCGTCCCGATCGTCAGCCCGACGACGTGGTCGGCCCCGCGCGCCGCGCCGCGCCACCACTCGCCGAAGACGGCGCAGTTGGCGTCGTTGTCCAGGACGGCGGGCATCCCGAGTGCCTGCTCGAGGCGGTCGCGCAGCGGGTAGTCGGTCCAGCCGAGGTTCGGCGTGAGCAGCACCACGCCCCGCTTGGTGTCGAGGGGCCCCGGGGACCCGATCCCCACACCGGCGATTTCGCGCCCGCCCGCGGCGGCCATCGACGCGCGCGCCAGCTTCGCGATCCGGTCGAGCACCCGGTCCGCCCCTTGCTCCCCGAACGTGGGCTCGGAAACGAGCCCCAGCACCTCAGAGCCGTCCTCGGCCACCGTGCCGACGACGATGTTCGTCCCGCCGATGTCAATCCCGACGATGTAACGCACCGGTCTCCTCGATCGCCCTGAGCACCTGGTCCACGGTGAGGGACGTCATGCACAGATGATGCCCCAGCGGGCACGTCTCCGGGCCGTGCGGCGAGCAGGGGCGGCACGCCAGCCCGCTGCACTCGATCACCCGGTCCCGCGGCCCCCGCGGGCCGAACCCGAATGCCGGCACTGTGGGGCCGAAAATGGCCACGGTCGGCGTGCCCACGGCCTGCGCGAAGTGGAGCGGCGCGCTGTCGTTCGTGACGAGCGCTACGGCGCGCCGGATGACCTCCGCCGATTGCCGGAGCGTGAGCCGGCCACAGCCGTTGACCGCCGACCACCGCCCGCGACCGCCCCCCCTCCCCCCCCCGACCGCCCTCACGATCTCATCGCCCAGGCCCGCGTCCTCGGGCCCTCCGACCACCACGAGCCCCGCGCGCGCGGCGAGCCGCTGCGACAGCTCCCGGTAGTGCGGCCACCGTTTCGTGCCCCAGATGGAGCCCGGCGCGAGCGCGACGAACGGCTCGCCCCCGCCCCCGCCCGCCACGATGCCGTGCTCCCGCAAGAACGCCTCGGTCGTCGCGCGGTCTGCGGCCGTGACGCACAGGCTCGGTCGCTCGCCCCGCGGCTCGGCGGCCGCGAGCGCGAGCAGGCGGTCGATCTCATGAGCGGCCCGCGGCCGGGCCCGGGCCTCGGTGTACAACAGCGGCCACCCGTCGCGATACCCCACCCGCGCCGGGATGCGGGCCAGCCAGGCCAGCGCCGCCGTCCGCAACGACCGATGAGGAAGATACGCCACGTCGTAGCGCTCCGCCCGGAGTCGCCGGGCGAGGGCGAAGAGCCCCGGCAGCCCCCGGTCGTTGCCGTGTTTATCGTAGCGGACCACCCGGCGCACGGCCGGCAAGGTCTCGACGAGCGGCGCGGCGGCGGGCGTCGTCACGACGTCCACCGCACCGTGGCGCCGCGCCAGCACCTCGAGCAGCGGCGTTGTCAGCACGACGTCGCCCAGAAACGCGGTCTGGATCACGAGGCTAGTCAACCTGGAGGACCGCGAGAAAGGCTTCCTGCGGGATCTCGACTGTGCCGACCTGTTTCATCCGCTTCTTTCCCTCTCTCTGCTTCTCGAGGAGCTTCCGCTTGCGCGTGATGTCGCCGCCGTAGCACTTGGCGGTCACGTGCTTGCGAAGCGGTCGGATGGTCTCGCGCGCGATCACCTTCGTGCCGATCGCCGCTTGGATCACGACTTCGAACAGCTGGCGCGGGATCAGCTCCTTGAGTTTCTCGGCGATCTTCTTCCCCCACTCGAACGCCTTGTCCCGATGGATGATGACCGAGAACGCGTCCACCGCCTCGCCATTCAGCAGCATGTCGAGCTTGACGAGCTCCGACGGCCGGTACTCCAGGAACTCGTAGTCCAGGGACGCGTAGCCGCGCGAGATCGTCTTCAGCTTGTCGTAGAAGTCGAGGATGATCTCCGCGAGGGGAAACTCCCAGCCGAACTCGACGCGCGTCGGGTCCACGTAGTGCATTCCCCGGTACACGCCCCGCCGGTCCTGCCCGAGCTTCATCACCGCGCCGATGTACTCGGCCGGCGTGAGGATGCGCGCCTTGACGTACGGCTCTTCGATGTGGTCCATGGCCGAGCCATGCGGTATGAGACTCGGGTTCTCCACCAGCTCCACCGTACCGTCCGTCCGGTGGACGTGGTATTCCACGTTGGGAACGGTGCTGATCAGGTCGAGGTTAAACTCGCGCTGGAGCCGCTCCCGCACGATCTCCATGTGGAGCAGCCCGAGGAACCCGCAGCGGAAGCCGAACCCGAGCGCGACCGACGACTCGGGCTCGTAATGCAGCGACGCGTCGTTGAGCTGCAGCTTCGCGAGCGCGTCGCGCAGCTCTTCGAACTGCCCGGCGTCGGTGGGATACAGGCCCGCGAACACCATCGACGTGATGTCACGATAGCCCGGCAGCAGCGCGACGTCGCGGTGCTCGGCGTCGAGCACCGTGTCCCCGGGGCGCGTTTCGCGCACCCCGCGAACGTTGGCGACGAAGTAGCCCACTTCCCCCGCCTCGAGCTGCTCGGTCGGCTTGTGGCCGAGCTGCAGGTACCCCACCTCGTCGACCTCGTACACGTCGTCGCGGTGCGCGCCGAACGCGATCCGCATCCCGGGCCGGAGCACGCCGTCGACCACCCGGATGCTCGGGATGGCGCCGCGATAGCGGTCGTAATACGAGTCGAAGATGAGGGCACGAAACGGGGCGTCGCGGCTCCCGCGTGGCGGCGGGATCCGCAGCACCACCTGCTCGAGCAGGTCGGGAACGCCGGTTCCCTCCTTCGCCGAGATCCGGAGGATCTCTTCGGGCTTCGTGCCGATCAGGTCGCGGAGCTCCTGCGCCCTGCGGTCGGGCTCCGCGCCGGGCAGGTCGATCTTGTTGAGCACGGGGAGGACCTCGAGCCCGGCGTCGAGCGCGAGGAACAGGTTCGAGATGGTCTGCGCCTGGACGCCCTGGGAGGCGTCCACGACAAGGATCGCTCCCTCGCAGGCCGCGAGCGAGCGCGACACCTCGTAGGTGAAATCCACGTGGCCGGGCGTGTCGATGAGGTTCAGCTCGTAGAGCTGGCCGTCACGGGCGTGGTAGCTCATGCGCACTGCATTCAGCTTGATCGTGATCCCGCGCTCGCGCTCGAGATCCATCGTGTCGAGCACCTGCTCGCGCATGAGGCGCTTGTCGAGCGTGCCCGTGAGCTCGATAAGCCGGTCGGCCAGGGTCGATTTCCCGTGGTCGATGTGGGCCACGATGCAGAAGTTGCGGATGTGGTCCTGGCGCATGTGGTGGGAAAATATAGAGGTGTTAGGTATTAGGTGTTGGGTGTTAGGGCCCCCAACCCCCCCTAACACCTGACACCTAGCGCCTAGCACCTCTATCTTTACTCAACCCCCGCATGCCTCCCCTCACCGGTTGGTTCGACCCGAGCCCCAAGGGTGGCTTCCTCCGTCTCGCGGCGAACAGCTATCTCCCCGCGAAAGGCGACCCGCCCGTGCGTGTCGCCGGCCTGCGGCGCGGCGATCTCGTGGTGCTCGAGAACGGCCGGTTGGTGAGTGTGAACGGGACGCCACCCGGTCCGGCCCTCGTCGAACGCCCCGAGTTCGCGAAGCTCGGTGCCGTGCACCCCTCGCGGCCGCTCCGGCTCGAGACACCGGGCGCCTCCAGCCGGCGCACCGCCGACATCCAGCGGGTCGTGGACCTCGTCTGCCCGCTGGGCCTCGGGCAGCGGGCCCTGATCGTCTCCCCTCCCAAGGCCGGCAAGACCGTCATGCTACAGGCGGTGGCGGAAGGCGTCGCGCTGAACTACCCGACCGCCATTCTGCTGATCCTGCTGGTGGACGAACGGCCGGAAGAGGTGAGCGAAATGATGGACTGGGGCCGGGGAGAGGTGGTCGCCTCGAGCTTCGATCTCCCACACGCGCGGCACGTCGCCGTCGCCGACATGGTGTTCGACCATGCGCGCCGGCAGGTGGAGCTGGGCGAGGACGTGGTGATCGTGCTCGATTCCCTCACTCGGCTCGCACGCTCGCACAACACGGCCGGCCGCTCCAGCGGCCGCACCATGTCCGGCGGCCTCGACGCCCACGCCCTCGCGAAACCGAAGGCGCTGTTCGGCGCGGCGCGCGCGGTGCCGGGCGACGGGGGGGAGGGGAGTGGAGGGGCCGGCTCTCTCACCGTCGTTGCGACCGCGCTCGTCGAGACCGAAAGCCGCATGGACGACGTGATCTTCGAGGAGTTCAAAGGAACGGGCAACGCTGAGCTGCGGCTCACGCGCGAGCTCGCCGACCGGCGCGTTTATCCGGCGGTAGATATCGCCGCGAGCGGGACGCGGCGCGAGGAGCTCCTGGCGGATCCCGCGGCGGTGGAGGCGAAGCAGAAGCTCCGGCGCAACCTCGTCGGACTGCCGCCGGAGAAGGCCATGGAGGTGTTGCTGACCGAGCTGCGGCGCTTCAAGACCAACGCCGAAGTCTTGAAAGCGGTCAGGTGACGCCGAGTCGCCTCAGTTGGCACCCTGCACGATCCTCTTGTAGCTCTCCGGATTCCACTTCGGGCGCTCCGGGCTGCCGGCGATCTCGAGTCCGAGGTAGAAGTCGAGCTTCACGATCCGGGATTCCTTCTCGGCGTCGATCTTCGCGAGCTCGTCGGACACCTCGTGATAGTCGGGATGCGTCCCGTTGAAGAAGAAGAGAATCGGGATCCCCTTGCGGGCGAAGTTGTAGTGGTCGGAGCGGAAGTAAAACCCCTCTTGCGGCCAGATGTCGTCGATGGGCGTCATGTGGAGCTCGGGATGGGACGCGGCCACGCGGTTCAGCGTCGCCCCCAGATCCGAATGCTCCTTCCCGATCACCGCGATCGTGTCCTTCCAGTTGCGTCCCACCATGTCGGTGTTCAGGTCCGCCACGATGTCCTGCAACGGCACCGTGGGATGCTCGACGAAGTGGCTCGAGCCCCAGAGCCCCCGCTCCTCGCCGCTCACGGTCATGAAAACGAGGGAGCGGCGCGGATGCGGCGTGAGGAGCGAGAACGCGTTCGCCGCCTCGATCACGGCCGCCGAGCCCGAGGCGTCGTCGTCCGCGCCGTTGCAGACGGAGTCGCCGCCGCGGGCCGCGCATCCCTCGCCTGCGCCCGGTGTGCCGATGTGATCCATGTGGGCGGTGAAGAAGACGTACTCGTTCCTGAGCTTCGGATCGCTGCCCTCGAGGATCCCGATCACGTTGGGCGCCGACGCTCGCTCGAGCACCCGCTCGCGCATCGCGAGGCGGACGCTCACACCCGAGAGGGGCTGGAGCGCGACGGGTCGGCTCATCGCCGCGCGGGACGAATCGAGATCGAGGCCGGCCTGCGCCAGGAGCGGCTGTGCCGTCATGTCTCGCGTGATGAAGGCCGGGGGGCCCGGCGCGCCCTGGCCCGGGTTACGGCTGATGATTCTCGTCTGACGGGCCGCGAGCATCGTCCAGATCGAATCGGGCCACCGGCCGATGCCGATGACCGCGGCCGGGTGGAGCCGGCGCACGAGCCGGACGACCGGCGCCGGCGCGCCGTCGAACGGTACGAACACCACCTTCCCCGCGATCGCTGCCGAGTCGAGCGGTCCGTCGGCCGTGGGCGTCCCCGTGACCAGGAGGGCGGCACCCGTGGTCGCTCCCGACGGCGGGCTGCCGCCGAACAGCTGCAGGTCGGTGCCGAGCCTCCAGGTCGCCGTGACGGCGCCGCTCAAGGACACGACGGAGCTCTCGGCCACGAGCTGGACCCGCTCGATCGAGTAGCGCTGGAGATAGGTGCCCCGTTCGCCGCCGGGCTTGAGACCGACCCTCTTGAACTCGCCCGCGATGTAGGCCGCGACCTTCTCGAGCTCGGGCGACGGCGTGGCCCGGCCGCGCATCGAGTCATCGGCGAGAACCCCAATGTGGCGCCGCAGGTCTTCGGGTGTGATCGACCCGACGGCGCGCCGCACCGACGCCCGGGTCTGCCCCGTGAGCGCGCAGGGGGCAAGGAGCAGGCACAGCGGGATCGTGTAACGCACGGAGGAGCTCCCGTGACGAGGATCGAGAGGACCGAAAGCTAACGCGCCCGGCCGGGAGGGAACCACGGCCGGGCGCGCACGTTCCCGATCGCTTACGGTTTGCGCCGTTTCAGCTCGGGCTCGCTCTTGGGCTTCTCGCGCGGCGGCTCGCGCTTCGGCTCGACGCGCGGCTCACTCCGGGGCGGTGGGGACGGGGCGTGCGCGGGAGGCTGGACGCGCGGGGAGGGCGGGGCTTCGGGCTCCACCTGGGGGCGGGCCTCCGGCTCGCGGCGGGGCTCTGCGCGTGGGCGCTCTGGTGCAACGGTCGCCGGTGGCGCGGGCCGGGGATGGTCGGGGCGTGCGTCGGGCGGCATAGCCCGCCCGGGTCGGTCCGGCCGCTCGGGGCGATCGCGAGGATCCAGGCGTTCTCGGGCGCCGGGCTGGTCGGGATGATCCGGCTGCACCGGATGATCGCGCCGATCCGGGTGATCCGTCTGATCTGGGCGGCGACGGCCGCCGCGGTCCGCGTCGTCGGGCCGCTGTGGGTTCTCGGGCCGCGGACGCTGCCGGATGATAGGCGGCGGGAGGACGCCAGCCCCTCCCAGGTCCTGGCTCCGGACGCCGGGGTCGCGGCGACGGTCGTCGTTCACCGGGCGCTGCCGCACGCGCGTCACGAAGACGTCCGAGCGCTGGCGGTCTTTGAAGATGAAGCGCGGCTCCGGCCGCAGGGGCCGCGTGAACACCACCCGCGTGCCGCCGTAGTAGCGATACGGGTAGTAATAAGGATCGTCGAAAACCACGATCCGGAAGCGAATGCAGCTGTAATCGTACGGGCTCCAATACGGGTAGCTGACGTACGTGTGGCAGTCGTAGCACAGGAACCGCGGGTAGTCGTAATGCTGCCGCACATAGTAGGGCACGATATCGTAGTCCCACTCCGTGTAGCCCTCGGGCACGATACGCTCGGCGAGGCCGGTGAGCGCGACGTAGGGGTCGCCGCGGATGCGGCCGTCGGCGATTCCGCGGTAGTCCCAGTGGTCGCCCCTTTCGATCGCGTCGTAGGCGAACGGGTCGGCCGCCGCGACCGCGAAGACATAGCCCACGCCTGGGTAGTCATCGACGTAAAAGGCGTCGCGCGAGTCGGCTCCCCGGACCTCGTAGTCCCGGTCACCGCGAGCGAAGTTGTCCTCCCAGGGCTCGCGCGGGAACAAGATCTGCACCCGCCCGTCGGTGTCGACGCGGAAGATCGTGACGAACGCGTCCTGCTCGGCGCGGAAGTAGACCCGGACGGGTTGACGGCTGGTATAAGGGTCGTCGCCCCGGCTGGTCCAGACTTCGACGCGGGGGCGATAATCGACGGAGCGAGCCGGCTGGAGCGGGCGGTCCCGGCCGGAGATCGTCAGCAGGCTAAGTAACCCGTATGTT
>WNGJ01004533.1_pt1 | contig 14470 bp, 16 predicted proteins | sample 5400611 | NCBI WGS metagenome assembly WNGJ01 (sample SAMN13153375, study PRJNA577476) | soil metagenome | isolation source: 40 cm soil or saprolite under Garry oak tree replicate 1 | place: USA:California | collected 2016-06-15
GTCATCGAGTGGAATCAGGAACAGGTTAGCGCGTTCCAATTGTTCGAGCATACGCTCACTATCGTTCCTGCCGGTGACCGTATCACAAAGGGAACCCGTCAGGCGGTTGAGAAAAACCGTCTGTAGCAGAAAATCCTGCAGCGATTCCGGCTGGGAAGAGAGCACATCAGCAACAAGGTATTCCAGGATATGCCGGTGACTGCCGGTAAAGGTCACGAGCATGCGCTCCAGATCCCGCGGATCTTTTCGCCCTTGCAGCGCGAGCGTGAGCAGGCGCAGCCCTGCCACCCAACCCTCTGTGCGTGCCTCGAGGCGCGTGATCGCCTCAGGAGAGAGCGGAAACGGGAGCGCCTGCCCGAGAAAGGTCTGGGTCTCCTCCAGAGAAAAGCGCAGGTCAGCAGCATGCAGTTCGTACAGGTCATTATGGGCACGCAGGCGTGCCAAGGTAAGCGGTGGATCACTGCGTGTCAGTATCAGCAGGTGCAGCGTTGCAGGGAGATGGTCGACGAGATATGCCACCGCCTCGTGAATCTGGGACGAGGTGATGATGTGGTAGTCCTCCAGGACGAGGACGCCTCTGTGTGCAATCTGTGCCAGATCATTGATGAACGTCGTAAGCAACGTCTCGAATGGAAGACGCCGCGATGTGCGCAATAGCTCTAGAGCGGACTCACCAACAGCAGCATCGAGCACCTGGCAGGCAGTGATGACATAGCGCCAGAAGCGGACGGGATCGTTATCACCCGCATCGAGCGACACCCAGGCCACAGGAGGCAGATCCTTCCTTTCGCTGTGAACTGCAATCCATTCGCTTACAAGCGTGGTTTTACCGAAGCCGGCAGGAGCAGATAACAGCGCGAGCTTGTGCTCAAGCCCTTCATCAAGCCGTGCGAGCAGCGGCCCACGTGACACGAGTGACGGATATGGGTGTGGAGGAGCAAGCTTGGTGCTCAGAAGTTCATAGGTATCAAGAGGTTGCGTGTGTGCGTGCTCGCTCATACCGTTTCTGCTCCTGATTGGAGAAAGGAAACCCAGATTCGACGACAGGTTCATTCGTCCCTTCTTTCGTTCAAACATTGCTTGCACGAGTTTTTTTACCACTCATGCTCAAGTCAGCTTCCTTCAAATAGCTGGACCAGAAAGATACGTCTGGTCCCAACTGCCTGGTACGAATCAGTCTACCAGAAATATGCCGGAAATAACAAGAAAGAAGCGGCTTTAATAGAACTAGCTCCCGAACGAAGTACAAGAGATATGATAGAATTTTTTGCAAAATCATCTCTCCCCTTGACAATGAGAACATCCCGTGTTATTATTTAGACGGCTAAATAAAAGGAGGGAGGGTTTGTGAGACAGATACAAGACTATATTGGGTTCCAGTTGCTTCAGGTTCATAAAGCGCATCGTTCACGTGCTGACGCAGCCTTAAACAAATTGGGCCTTCATACCGGTCAGGAAATGCTCTTGCTCCAGCTCTGGATCGAGGAAGGTATTCCCCAATCCCAGCTTGCCGCTTGCATGGAGGTCGAACCACCCACGGCGACCAAAATGCTGCAGCGCATGGAGCGCGCAGGACTGATCGAACGACGACCGGACCCAGAGGATGCGCGTGTTTCCCTCGTCTACCTGACCGAACGCGGACGCGCGCTTGAACAGCCCGTCCTGGAGGTGTGGAAGCAGCTCGAAGCGCAGACCGTGGCCGGTTTGTCAGCCACGGAGCAGGCGCTCTTACGCCGCTTGCTCATGCAGGTGTCTACGAATCTTTCCTGACTCGTCGTTGTGCTGGTAGCCCCGTTCTCCTGGTCGAGAGCGTGGCTCTTCTTTCGATAATATACTTTGCCGTCTACTAATATTGTGTAAGTAAGAAAGGAGAAAGATATGGTATCCACTATGTTTTCGCAACAAGAACACGCCTACCTTCAGACGCAACTGCTGGCCAGACTGGCGACCGTTGAGCCAGATGGACAGCCTGATGTAGATGTCGTGGGCTTCGAGTTTGATGGTGCATGCTTCTACATTGGCGGGCACCAGCTTGAAACCACGCGCAAATACAAAAATATCGTGGCGGGCCAGCGCAAGGTATCACTCATTGTCGACGATCTCAAGACGAGCAATCCCTGGGCGCCTCGAGCGATCAGGATTCATGGAATCGCAGAGGTCGTCGAACGTGAAGGACGGATGGGTCCGGGCAGCTATCTTGCCATTACTCCTACCGTCTCCTGGAGTTGGGGCATCGAGGAACCGCAGTTTCGGCAGGGCAAGGTCGTTCCCAGAAAAATCATATGGACATGAGCAACGAGCGTGACTCTACATACCAAACCTGGAAAGGATCCTCATATGGAAAATTTGTCTGCCTCGCGCAGTAATCAGATTCTGGCGCTGCTTGCCGTCGTCCAGTTGATGGGCGTTCTGAATTTCTCGCTGAAGAGATTGTGCTCGACTAGCGGCTGGCCATTGCTTCCAGAAATCGTTGCAGTTTTGCTCGTGTCTCTGCAAGCGGTGTGTAGATCATGATCCTGATATCAGGGTTGCTGAGCGCCTGCGGCGTCTCGGCGAGGCGGTGCAGGTGATCCTAGCCATGTGGACTCAGGAAGAGGCGGCCTTTGAGGGCAAATACTACCAGGTGCGTGGCGCCATCAACCAACCCAAGGGGGTCCAGAAACCGCACGTTCCTCTGCTGATTGGCGGCGGCGGCGAAAAAGTCACCCTCAAACTGGTTGCGCAATACGGCGATGCCTGCAATGTCAATGGCGATCTGGAGACGATCAAGCGGAAGTTTGCCGTGCTCAAAGAACACTGCGGGACCGTCAGGCGCGACTACGAAAGCATTCACCGCACCGTAGCGTGCTTGTGTTCCATCGGAGAAACCGACGAACAGGCCAGAACGAAAGTCCCCGCCGCACTCCTGGGTCGCCCTGTTGCAGCAGGCGCGCTAATCGGCAGTCCAGATACGATCCGCCACCACCTGGCCGAGTTGGAGGCAGCCGGCGTCCAGGAAGTGATACTTGGGTTTCCCGATGTGCTGCAACTGGACTCGCTGCGCCTCTTTGCGAAAGAGTTCATTGCATAAGCAGGTCATCTCCGTTGCTCCGAAAAAGTTCGAGGGAAGCTGGGATATCAAGTGGTCCCGGAAGGTAGATTTCAAACATCGTTGAAGAAGAGCATCTATTCCTTTTTCGCGCTCGCGTCTGCCGTTCAACATCTGTACTCATAGGAACGCATGAAGTCGTTCGTTGGTTATGTGAGCCGATGTTCACGCTGTGCTCTTGACAAAAGAGTGATTGTATACTATATTTTTATAGTGACCAATCACTCTTATTCGTTGGAAGTTGGAAGGAAGCGAGGTTTTCTGATGAGAACACGCCAGTACATTTTGGAAGCGACAGAACGGATGCTTCAAACCAGGGGTCTGGCTCGCCTGACTAATAAAGAGATCGCCGAGGCTGCCGGATGCGCTGAGGGCACTCTGTATAACCACTTTGAAACCAAGGAGGCGTTAATCCTGGCAGCGATTGAAGAAAATGTGCCTGATTTCCTCTCCGTTGTTGGCGAAGATCGTATCGGAGAGGGCTCCATTGAGGAAAATGTGCAGGACATTGCACGGGCCGCCATTCGGTATTACCGCAAGCTGCTGCCTTTAACCACGGCTTTATTCGCGGATACCGATCTGCTGGCTCACTTTCGCCTCTGGATGCAGGAGCACAAAGGCGGACCATTGAGCATCTATGAACGGGTGGCGAGCTATGTCGCGGCTGAGCAGCGCCTTGGTCGTCTCAAGCCGGAGATTGAACCGTTCTCTTTCGCGGCTCTTCTGCTGGGAACCTGCCATCAGTATGTCTACATCCAATACTTCCAGGGACACGATCCTTTTCCTGTCTCAGAAGCTCAGTTTGTCTCGGGCGTCGTGCAAACGCTGTTACTGGGGGGAGTTCCGCTGAAGTAAGCCATCCCAGCGGGAGCCGTCACCTGAGGCCGATACACCTTCCCATAAGCATGCTTCCTTGAGAAGAGAGAGGCTGACAACATCACTACAGGTCTACCGTATGACCGTGTGCATTCAATAAGAAAGGAACAGAGAACACCATGATTAGCGCAACATTTCCCTATCAAAAAAAGCGTCAACGGGTTCTGGGATTGGAGATGGCGTATGTGGACGAGGGCCAGGGTGATCCGATTGTCTTCCTGCATGGCAATCCCACCTTCTCCTACATCTGGCGCAATATTCTTCCTCAGGTGCAGGAGCTTGGCCGCTGCATTGCACCTGATCTCATCGGCATGGGCGATTCGCAGAAGCTGCCCGACAGCGGCCCCGGCTCCTATACCTTCGTCGAGCATCGCCGCTACCTGGATGCGCTGCTCGAAGCGCTTGGCGTACGTGAACGGGTCACCTTTGTGGTGCATGACTGGGGATCGGCCCTGGGCTTCGACTGGTCGTATCGCCACCCGGACGCCGTGAAAAGATTGGCCTATATGGAAGCGATTGTCAAGCCATACACCTGGAGCGAGTACCCGGAAGCAGCACGCAAGATCTTCGAGGCGTTGCGGTCTCCAGCAGGGGAACAAATGGTGCTGGAACAAAACTCCTTCATCGAGGTCAACCTGCCCAGTGGTGTTCTGCGCCCCTTGACGGAGGAAGAGATGAATACCTATCGCCGTCCATTTGCCGAGCCGGGCGAAGCGCGTCGCCCCACGCTCACCTGGCCCCGTCAGCTTCCGGTTGATGGAGAGCCAGCCGATGTGACCGAGATCGTCACCGCCTACGGAGAGTGGCTTTCCAGAAGTTCCGTTCCCAAATTATACATTCAGGGCGATCCAGGCAGATTACAACCGAGTCAGCATGAGTTCTGCCGCACCTGGCCCGCGCAAAGCGAGGTGATCGTGCGAGGGCTCCATAATCTCCAGGAGGACTCTCCTGATGAGATTGGGCAGGCGATCGCAAGCTGGTTGCAAAACCTGAAATAGCTTCCGTTGGCGTTCGAGATTCTTTGAAGAATCTCGAACACCAAGAGAAAAGAGAATGAGAACGACAATGGCAACACAAACAACGCGGGTGATTCAGGTTTATAGCTATGGTGGACCTGAACAGCTCAAGCTTGAACAGAAGCCACGTCCAGAGCCACAGGCGGGCGAAGTGCTGCTGCGTGTCCACGCGGCTGGCGTGAACCCGATAGACTGGAAAATCCGTCAGGGCTTGTTGAAGGATTTCCAGCCGGTGACGTTTCCCTATACGCCTGGCATCGAGGCGGCGGGAGTGGTCGAAGATGTTGGTTCCGGTGTGACGGCCTTCGGGATCGGACAGGCTGTCTATGGACAGGTCGCAGCAGGAGCCTACGCCGAGTATCTCACGGTACCTGTAGAGGCGCTCGCGCTCAAGCCGCAGACCTTGAGTTTTGCCGAAGCTGCTACCGTTCCGGTTGGCGCGACGACGGCCTGGCGGACGCTTTTTGATCATGGTGGCCTGAAAGCTGGTCAGCGGGTGTTGATTCAGGGGGCAGCGGGCGGCGTTGGCTTGTTCGCAGTCCAGTTAGCGAAATGGAAGGGCGCGCAGGTGATTGGTACGGCCTCCACGGCGAATCTCGAATTTGTGCGCGGGCTGGGGGCGGATATAGTCGTGGATTATACGACGACACCGGTTGAGAGCGTGGTCCAGGAGGTAGATCTGGTGCTCGATGGGGTCGGAGCAGGGACCTTGCTCAGTTCGCTGGCCGCGCTCCGGCGTGGAGGAACGCTGATCTCGATTGCAGGCCCACCGCCGCAGGAACAAGCGCAGGCGCGCGGAGTGCGCGCGATGATGAGCCGCGGCGCAGCGAGTGTTCCCTTACAGACGTTTACACGGTTGATCGATGAGGGCCATCTCAAAGTGACCGCTGGGAAGACGTTTCCACTGAGTGAGGTGCAACAGGCCAATGAGTACAGTCGGAGCGGTCATGGACGTGGGAGGATTGTGCTGCAGATCGCGGATGAAGCAGAGAACACTTTTGTCTAACAAGACCCAAATATGAGGAACCAGGAAAAGGAGATGGCCTGCTCTCTCCCGCTGTTGTTTCGCCTTCACTGTTCTGCATTGCATTTGCAGGGGTACCCACTCCCACTCGTAGTCTCAAGCAGACCACACGTATCGTCATCCAATAGAACTCGGCAGCAGTTCGCAACCGAGTTCCTGGTCTGATCGTCGGCAAAGGGCTAGAGGGGTCACTCTCTGTGCTTGGCGCATTTTCCCCTAGAAGGAGAGTGACTGCGCCCCCGAGACCAGGGCTTCGATAGATGTGGACAGCGTGGTGCCAGATGCAGCAGGAACTCCAGGCTGGTCTCGTCACCCCAGTATAGATCTTCCATCACGAGCAACACGGGGCGTTGCTTTGCTTGTTGCGTCAAGAAGTGTGTCAGCACCGCAAAAAGACGACGTTGCTCACGCTCAGGGTCAAGCGGGGGAAGCTCCGCAACCGGTGCAAGTTCCGGCAGGAGCAAGGTGAGATCAGGCAGCAGGTGAGATCAGGCAGGGGCCAGGGGTTTCAGCTCTCTGGCGGCAGTGGCTGCATGCGTGCTGATGTACGCTCGCAACAGATCAAGGAGCGGCGCATACGGAAAGAAGCGGTCGGAGCGGAAGCAATTGCCCTGCAGGAGCAAGAAGTCAAGGCCAGCAGCAAAGGCTTTTGTTTCGGCCACCAGGCGGGATTTGCCGATCCCTGCTTCTCCGCGCAGCAGGGCAACGTAGCCCTGCCCGCTCTGTGCCTGGTCAACGAGCGCATGTAAGGCTGCAAGATCGGATGTGCGCCCAACCAGCGTCGGACAGACAAGAAGCGCAGGATGGAATGATTCAGGCATGCCTTTCACCCCCATTTGACGAAACGAGGAGTGCACCTGATGAAGCCTGTATTGCCGAGCGCGTGCATACGGCAAGCTGTTATGTCCACGCGATCTTCTCCACGTCGTGCTGCACGTCTTGCTTCGTCCAACGATGTAAAGCGTCGTAGTATCAAGCGTATCATGTCCTATGATCTGGGCTGACAAAGGATGCACAACACATCCCAGATACACTTGGGCCACTGCTCTCTACGATGGCTTTGATAGCCCCTGCATCATTATACCTCATTATTCGGCAGCAGGAGGTGAGGGTACTCCTGCAGGAGCATCCTAATACCCCTGTAAAGTGGCCCTCACACCCAGGAAACGACCGAGATCCGTAACCTCGGCCTCAAGTCCCGCATACACCTCGGACACAAGCTGCTCAAATGATTCCACCATCACCACCAGGTGGTTCTTCTCTCGCTTACTTTTCCACGTTCCCACTACTCGACCGTCAACCAGTACCGTCGGATGGACGATCCCACCCCCAGCGTTAATACGCTTTGCAAATTGAGGTGATACTCCCAGATCTCGCGTCCGATAGCCGAGCAAATAAATATCGAAACGTGGCAATAGGCGAACAATCGGTGTATCTGAGGGTAGCTCATCCAGCCATGCTGCACGCGTCTTGAGCATCCAGGTAGAAGAACCAGCTATCTCTATCTCCATGAGCTGGTCTGCGATGTGTTGCCAGGCTGCTCGTGTCTTGCTTAGAGGCAGCCCTGACCATGCAGCCTGGTCCTGCGGGGTCGCAGGGCCATAGGCGCTCAGATAACGACGTGTGAGTTCTGCATAAGCTTCGTCCTCGGACAAAGGCTGTCCTTTATGCTCCTGGTCAATCCAATCGATTAGGAGGACATAGGTCGGTTCGGCGCCACGGTCAGGTCCTAAGCAGATGAGGCCCTCGAGCGCGGCTTGAAACAGGAGATGAGGTCTGGCCTGCCCCTCGAGATGTATGCCGTGAATCGCCAACTGCTCAATGAGTTCTGCACGGGTCAGGGGGCCCTGGTTCGCGAGTACGTCGCGAATGATGCGAATACCTTGCGCACAAATATCCTCACTCAGACCCAGTTCCTCACGGCGCCTTCGATCACCCACCACAAACACTGGACCAAGAAGCGACAGAAGCCAGCCAATGTCATCTGATGCCAGCAGGTGTAATGTCCCACGTGGTCCCCAGGTGCGGATGATAGTGCGATCCTGCACACGTGCCTGTTCGACATCGGCAGCAACCAGTCCGGCACTGCGAACACGCACTGCGAGTGTTGCAGCGGATGCATCCTGCGCCTGAATGCCGCATACCTCCTTCATAACACTCGTTACATCACCTGGTGACTGAGGCGTAAGCCGCTGAGCGTGCAAGCGTAAAAAGCGAACATGTTTGTTGGATAAGGAAATCGTCATCAGCTTGCAATTCTACAGGTCACGGTCACTTTCCGCTCAATACCTGTCGCATATATTCGCGCAATTCAGGCGCTATATCTGGACGTTTCAGAGCAAACGCTATCGAGGTTGTCAATAAACCAAGTGGAGTGCCAGTATCATAGCGTTCGCCGGTGAATTTGACCCCATAACAACGGCCAGCCTGGGCCTGCATCTCAATAGCATCGGTGATCTGAATCTCTCCACCTCTACCAGGCGGAGTTTGTTCCAGAAGCTCGAAGATATCGGGAGTCAAGACGTAGCGTCCGTATACACCCAGGTTGGAGGGAGCCTCTTCAAGGGGAGGCTTCTCGACGACGTAGGGAACCTTGACCACATTGGATCCAAGTTCTTCGATCGATGCGATGCCATACGTGGGAATAATTTCGGAGGGTAAAGGCACAAGCGAGAGAACAGAGGCTTGATACTGCTCATATACCTTGATCAATTCGGGGAGACACGGGGTCTCCGGTGGAATCAGAATATCACCAAGCATGACAATGAATGGCTCACCGCCCACCAATTCTTTTGCACATAAGACGGCATGACCAAGGCCGAGCGGTTCTGGCTGTCGCACCGATGTATAAACTGCCATCTTCTGTAACTGGCGCAGTTCCTCCAATTCTTTGTGCTTGCCCTTGCGTTCCAGCACCGCTTCCAATTCAGGAAACGCGTCAAAATGATCCTCTATGCTGCGTTTACTGCGGCTTGTCACGAAGATAATCTCTTCAATGCCCGCAGCTACAGCTTCTTCTACGATATATTGCAACGTCGGCTTATCGACAAGCGGCAACATTTCCTTAGGTATTACTTTGCTGGCCGGCAACACTCGCGTTCCAAGGCCTGCAACAGGTAATACAGCTTTACGAATACGCATTTAACCTCCTAAACACTTGCTTTTACTTGCAAATATTCTATGACCTATTTTAGGGGATAGAGATGCAGAGGTCAATCAAATAATTGGTATGTTACATGAAGGTTCGAGATATTAAATTTGATCCTATTAATCCTTGACCTATATGAAGCGATCGTGAGGTACAATAGATGCATTTACCCGATGTGCTGTTCCTTGATGAGCCGACCAATAGCCTCGATCCCCAATCACGTCTTTTCCTTTGGGATCGTATCCGTTCGCTGAATGCGCAAGGACTAACGGTTTTACTCACTACTCATGATATGGAAGAGGCGGATCAACTATGCCAGCGCATCGCTATCATGGATCACGGAAAAATTCTAGTGCTCGACACCTCTACTGAACTCAAGAAATTGATCCCCGGCGGCACCAGCCTGGTATTGCGTGTGCGTATACCGGAACTCGTTGCTATTGGTGATGGGCATCAAGATGTACACTCCAAAACACAACTGCTCGCTGCCCTCCGTTCGCTTCCAGGAGTAGTGAAAGTAGATGATGTGCTGGCGCAAGAAGGAGAGGATGAACAGCAAGGCACAACGCTCTTCCGCCTTTATGCTGAGAACGCCGGAGCGCTGGTCGTGCAGGCAACACAGATTGTTGCGGAAGCAGATATGGAATTACGCGATCTGCACCTTGCTCGTCCAAGTCTTGAAGACGTGTTCACTGATCTTCACACCTTTGATCTTTACAGGTTGTACGTATTATCCATGGGGCGCTCTTGACTCGATCAGATGGTTCCAGATTATCACGCTCTTCAATCCACTCACCTATGCCGCCGAGGGACTACGTTTTGCTATGGTTCCCAGTTTTTTCGGGCATACACTTTCGACCCTTGCTATGCCCTGGGTAATATTGGGATTGAGCGTCACCATCGTTGTCTTCTTTATCTTTGGGGTAAGGACGTTCCGAAGAAGAGTGGTAATGTAGCCAAAAATAATCTTCAAATGCATGCAGAACGGCCGCGACACGGCCGTTCTGCATGCATTTGAAGATTATTATATCTCTTCCTTCGTTCGATATAGTAGAAAGAGTCGAAAAGGTAGAAGAAGCAATCAACGCGATGACAGAGGACAGCTAAAAACTATGATCGTTGACACCTTGTATACTGGAGATTGTCTAACCTGGCTAGAGACAATTGAGCCAGAATCAATCGACCTGGTCTACCTCGATCCGCCATTCTTCACTCAAAAGGTTCAGAAATCTAAAACACGAGATAATATGCAGGAATATTGCTTTTCTGACACATGGGCAAACATAGAGGAATACAAGGCGTTCCTCAAGTTGAGAATCGAGCAGTGTAGAAAGGTGTTAAAGGATACAGGCAGTATTTTTGCCCATTGTGATAGTGCTGCATCGCATCATGTAAGACTGATCCTCGATGAGGTATTTGGCCCTGACAATTTTCAAAGCGAAATTATATGGGTCTACAGACGCTGGAGCAACGCAAAACGCGGCTTGCTTAACGCGCACCAAATCATTTATTTTTACAGCAAGTCAGACAAATTCAAGTTTAACATCATCCATACGGACTATTCTCCCACCACAAATATAGACCAGATCTTGCAGGAACGGGAACGGGATGAGCATGGGAAGGCTGCGTATAAGAAAGGACGCGATGGAATGATTGTGTTTGGCAGGGAAAAGAGGGGCGTTCCCTTATCTAATGTGTTGGAAATACCTTACCTGAACCCAAAGGCAATTGAGCGAACTGGATACCCAACTCAAAAACCTGTATTGCTGCTCGAGCAGATTATTCAAATTGCAACCGACAAGGGCGACGTTGTGCTGGATCCGATGTGTGGCAGCGGCACAACGCTCGTTGCGGCTGCGCTATCAGGACGGCACTGGATAGGGATCGATATAGAGCCAAAGGCTATCGAATTAGCAAGAGCGCGGCTAGATAGCCCTCAGAAAACTGTTTCGAGGCTGCTTGAAATTGGCAAAGAAGCATATCGCAAGCAAGATAACAAAACAAGAAGCATTCTTGAGGATATGAATGCGCTGGTTGTTGAGAGAAACAATGGTCTGGATGGGTTTCTAAAGGTGCATTATCTGGGCACCCCGGTAGCCATCAGAGTTCAAAAAGAGAACGAGAGTATAGTGGAGGCCAGGAGGCAGCTTTTAAAAGCAAGCGCCAGCAAGGGGTGCCTGTTAAAGATTTTGGTGAGGACGAAAGCTACCGATTGCCGAGAGTCCTCCACTTTTGATCCAGAAGCTATTGATGATAATTTGCTGATTATTGATAGCCACGATCTTGTGATTCAGGAGTGGCTGAGGGGGAAGGAAAAAGGAGTTGGTGGGAATGTACGGGAAAGGTAGAGATATGCCAGTAACGGTGGTCGGGCATATGCAGATGACTCTAGCCTATTCTTTCTAAGAGGTTTAGAGGCATGATAACAGTCGACCCGTCTTCAAGGAGTACTCGTGCTGCACGGCCACGAACGCCAGAGGCAAAGGTTTGTTGATAGACGAAAAGATGATTAATTTCACCTATTGCTCCCTCGTAACTGCCACTACAGATACGCACCTGTGAACCAATCGTCAATGTCGGATCAGGTTGCACAGGCCGCCAGTTTTGTTGAACTTCTTTCAGGGGCAGGGATATGATGAGTTCAGGGTAGATCGATTGGCGGATGGAGGTTGCGCCTGAAATGAGGGCCATTGATCCCTGGTACTGGCTGAGCAGGTTAATGGTGCGCGCAGGCATGGCAACTGTGCCAAGACCCTCTGTAAAGAGCAAAGTAATGGGAGGCAGATGGGCATAGGCAAGTTCGATATCAATACTATTGATAAGTGCGATCAAATCGGTATGCAGGAAGTCTTCCAGGTCACGGCTAGAGATGCTGCTAGCAACGATACCCACAATCCCGGAATTCACAGCTTGACGCAACATAGCGAAGTTGAGCGGTCCAGATACCACAAGTATAGAGCCAGGAGCGCTCAGGCGCGAAGCATCAGCCCTTGCAAGTACATTGGAGGGAGGAGTATTGGAGTATTGAAATCGCGAACTGGCGTTCCAGATTGTGAGGACTCCAGCTACCTGGTTTCCCATACCTATCGCTCCCTGGACGATAGCGGCCCGGGTTTCAATAATTACTCCACCCCGGCGCGAAATGTCAATGACTCGTCCACTCATACCAGCCAGGACGATCTCATTTATATGCTGGCTGTTTGTAGGAACGTTTCCCTGCGCGGCATCGTACCCGGCCGATCGGTTAGCATGGGGTGAGCCAGGCAATACGACGCGTGGAAACCCTGTAACGGCTTCGGCAACATCGGGTTTTCCCAGGCGAATAACAGGTTGATCTGCTTGTACTTCCTGGCCTGGGTAGACGAGAGCGATCCCTCTGGTTTTGTAACCACCAGGCCAGCGTTCTCTTCGAATGAGTATTTGCGTGATGACAGACCACCCAAGCGGATAGGTCATAGGTAAGTCTCCCGCCTGACGACCCTTCTCCTTTCATCTCGCCCCAGTACGTAGCACTAACTGCGCAACAGCATTGGCAGAACGGGTAAGAACGGCGCAACAGTGTTAGCGAGATGGATAGGCGCCAGTGGTCGCCCTATCAATCAGGCCCCAATGACTTGCATCCATTGTACCAGACGGGCGTGACGCTCGGCTTCGTCGGTGGGAAAAACGAGCGGCCTGCCACGCGCGTCGACCACCAGGCCCACTAATCCGCCATCAATCTCTTCAGCAGCACGAGCGCGCTCACCGGGGCCGAGGCCGACATTAACAGTAGGCGCCGGATAGAGGGTGAGCAAGGCCTGTTCATTGATGCGCAGCGGGATGATTTCGATGGAGCCACTCATAACCTCGGCAGTCACCTGGCGCCCGTTACTGTATTCAATGCCAACGCGGATGGCTACCTGGCCCCGTGGCAAATCACCGTATGGTATGACACAGGTGCCGAGGCGGTGCATCACGGCATCATTCTCATTAACTTGTACTGCAGCAATAGGAGCGACGGTAGCAACTGCGCCGAGCTGCTGAGTAAGCATCGTGCGGTCTAATACCATAGAGGTAACGCCGCGTGGTTGAAGCGCATCAAGCAACATGAGGGCCGCCTGCCCGAACTTAGGGGCATGAGCCAGAACGCCGCCTGTAGCCAGGATCAAATCGGCATCAAACTGGTTGAACTGGTAATGTTGAGTTGCTTCGACAGTGAGAATAATAGCCTCGCGCGCAAAGGCCTGCCCAATTTGGAGGTCACGCAGACTAGTTGGTACAACCTGGGGATGCAGCATACGATTGAGAACATATTGCCGCAACTCATCCTCTGTAATTCTAAAGGGTAACCAACGCGCTACACGCCGTGGTCCGGCTTTTTCCAGGACGGCTCCGAGGCCAGGACCTACACCAATACCAGCGCTTACAAGCGGTAGAAACTCACCGTGTTCGCCCGCCATCATGACAGTAGTAGTGGTCCCACCGGCATCCAAAGCGGTTACATTCATAGCATAATGTTGAGCGAGAAAACGTACCAGGCTACTCAAAGAACTGGCGGTTGCAACAGGAGTAGAACCCGACCATGAGAGTATGTGATCGTAGCCGGGAACACGCCGTATGACCTCACGCTCATAAAGGGCTGTGGCAGCCATGCTGGTTGGGCCAAGTTGATCTTGCGAGATGAGTGCTTCAACGCGTGTAACTTCAGCGTAGCCATTCAACATACGCCGCACAGCTTCAACGTACTGAGGAGCACCAGCGTAGAGGACAGGGAGTTGAACTAAACCAGCATCGTTATGGCCAGACGTTGCAGGAGCGCTACCATTATGAGATTTATTAAGTTCCTGTACAGTATTTATGACTAATTGGCATGCTTCTTGCAACGGAGTAGGGCCAGCAGGGCTATCCGCAAGGCCGACAATCAATGCAGCATGTGGCTGCAGTTCACGTATACGTTCAAACTGGCGTTCCCACTCTAAATCTATACGATCCGGAGTCCATCGTCCCTGGCTGCCCGGAGTTGAAGAAGCCATGGCACCTGTGCCTACTGAAAGCGGGGCAGATGTAGTAGCCGCCAGGTAAGAAGGGGCAGGCAAAGCACAGATTTCTGCGTACAAACCAGAAACTGCCTGGGTAGCAAGTTCTTCGAGCAGAGAATTTACAGCGCCCAGCACAACAAGGCGAATTGGTCCCCCGGCACTGATAGTCGCGATAAACAGGTCAGTTCCATCACCAGACGGCTGTTCTGGTGAGATCATACGTCCATTCGCAACAAAATGGCGACCCGTTATAAACTCGATTTCATTGATCGCCTGGATAATGCCTTTTGTAATATCCTG
>WNGJ01005616.1_pt1 | contig 14468 bp, 11 predicted proteins | sample 5400611 | NCBI WGS metagenome assembly WNGJ01 (sample SAMN13153375, study PRJNA577476) | soil metagenome | isolation source: 40 cm soil or saprolite under Garry oak tree replicate 1 | place: USA:California | collected 2016-06-15
CCACGTCGCCCACATCTCGTTCACCTGCGACGGATACTCGACGAAGTCGCGCGGCACGCTCGTCCCGCTGAAGCGCGGAAACTTTACTTTCGAAAACATCCCGTGCAGCGCGTGACCGAACTCATGGAATGCAGTGCGCACCTCGTCGTGCGTGAGCAACGTGGGTTCGCCCGGCGGCGGCTTCGGAATGTTGAGATGATTGGCAACGACCGGCTTGGTCGCGAACAGATCGTTTTGCTGCACGTATGCGTTCATCCACGCGCCTCCGCGTTTTGACGGACGGGCATAGTAATCGCCGAGGAACAACGCCAGAGGTTTGCCATCGCGATCGTAAACTTCGAATACGCGCACGTCAGGCTGATAAACGGGAATGTCATGACGTTCCTTGAAGGTAAGACCGTAAAGTTTCCCGGCGGCAAAAAAGACGCCATCGATGATCACATGGTTCAGCTCGTAATACGGACGCAGCTCCGATTCGTCGAAGGCGTAGCGCGCCTTGCGAACTTTTTCGGAATAAAAATCCCAGTCCCACGACGCGACTTGAAACCCGGCTTTCTCTTGATCGACAATCTTCTGCATGTCGGCCGCTTCGCGTTTTGCGTTGGCGACCGCCGGTGGTGCAAGATCGGCCAGAAGTTTGTTTATGGTCGGAACATCGTGCGCGGTTTGGTCTTCGAGCTGATACGCGGCCCAATTTGAATACCCAAGCAACTTCGCTTTTTCTGCCCGGAGCCGGGCGGTGCGAATCCCGATGTTGCGCGTGTCGAACTCGCCGTCTTTGCTGTTGCGCGCGAGCGAAGTCTGCATGATGCGCTCGCGTAGTGGTCGGTTTTGCAATGACCCGAGCAACGGTTGTCCTGTGGTGTTCTGAAGTTGAATCACGAACTTGCCCTCCTTGTGTTCGGCTTTGGCGGCATTGATAAGGCTCGCCATTTGGTTATCGGAAAGACCAGTGAGATCTTCCTTCCGATCGACCACGACGGAGGATGCGTTCTTCTCCTTCAAGACATTCTGTTCGAACTGCGTCTGCAGCGTCGCGAGCTCGGAGTTGATCTTCTTCAGTTTCTCCTTGTCGGGATCGGATAGTTTCGCCCCCGCACGCACGAAATCCTTGTAATAACGCTCCAGCAAATAAGCCGATTCCGGATCGAGCCCGAGTTTGTCGCGATTGTCGTAAAGTTCCTGGACGCGCGCGAACAATTTGCTGTTGAGATGAATCGCGTCCCGATGCGCGGCGAGCTTCGGCGCCATTTCAGTCTCGATCTTTTGCAACGTCGGATTGGTGTTGCACGCGTTCAGGTTGTCGAACGTGCGCTCGGCGCGATCGAGCAAGCGGCCGGTGCGCTCCAGCGCAACGATTGTGCTCTCGAATGTTGGCTTTTCGGAACTGTTCGCCACCACTTCAACTTCTTTGAGTTCTTCGCGCATGCCCTTCTCCATTGCCGGCGCGAAGTGTTGGTCCTTGATCCTGTCGAATGGCGGAACGTGATAGGGCAGCGAGCTTTCCGTGAGCAGTGGGTTGTCTTCGACGTTGGAATTTTGCACGGGTGATGTTTGGCCGATGACTGAGATAGCTGCGATGTGCGTCATTGCCAAAACTGCACAGAGTACTGACTGAGTAGATGTTGATTTTACCAGCGAATGAACGTGAACGCGCATGGTTCGGATTGTCCGCGCGCTAGCGCTATGAGGCAACTGCGGTTACGATCGGGCCCCAGCATGAAGCGTTTCCTCGCAGTTTTGCTGCTGATGCCATCAATCGCAGTAGCAGCGACGGACGCGGCCCCGACCTTCGACCTGAAAGCGGCGGAGCGGTTCGCGAAATTGGCGCTGGCCTGTGTCGGAAAGGAGTACCCGAATAAAATCAGTCATGTCTTGAACAGCGACACAGACGTGGCACCACCGCGCAAGCTTACGCCCGCGTTTTACGGCTGCTACGACTGGCATTCGTCGGTACACGGACATTGGCTCCTGGTGAGACTGCTGCGCACATTTCCAGATGCATCATTTGCGGGCGCAGCGCGCGATGCGCTGCGCAAAAGCCTGACCGCTGAAAATTTGAAGCAGGAAGCTGCATACATTCGCGGGGAAGGTCGCGCCAGCTTCGAACGGCCGTACGGACTCGCATGGTTGCTGCAGCTATGCGCTGAGCTGCGCGAATGGGATGACGATCAGGCGCGCGAGATGTCAGTCAATCTGCGTCCACTTGAAGATGCCGCGGTGGAGCGATTGAAAACCTGGCTGCCGAAACTTTCGCACCCGGTGCGCATCGGCGAACACGATCAAACAGCGTTCGGACTTGGCCTGATACTCGATTATGCGCGCTCAACAAAAAATGACTCTCTCGCCAGACTGGCCGCTGGTTCAGCGAAAAAGTTCTTCCTTTCCGATAAGAATTGTCCGCTCGATTATGAACCGTCCGGTGAAGATTTTCTTTCGCCGTGTTTAGCCGAAGCGGATGTGATGCGCCGTGTGCTTCCGCCTTATGAGTTCGGCAGATGGTTAAAATTTTTCCTGCCGCAAATTCCCACGAGGGTGGACTGGACATGGCTCCCGGTGGTCGTGTCACCCGATCCGAGCGATCCGAAGCTCGCGCATCTCGATGGGCTTAACTTGAGCCGTGCGTGGATGCTGGAGGGAATCGCCTCAGTACTTCTTCCGAGCGACTCTCGGCGCAACGCGCTCTCCGCGGTGGCTGACGAGCACCGGCGCGCCGGGCTCGCAGCAGCGACCGGGGCGCACTACGAAGGCGGGCACTGGCTTGGAAGCTTTGCGGTTTACCTCACCACGCAGCGCGGTATCCAAAAATAAGAAGCGGCGGCTTTCCAGCCGCCGAGACGCTTGGAAAAGCGCCTCTCTGTTCCCCCGGCAACGCGCCTTTTACAACTCCGCCGTGAAAGACCGCTCCGATTCGCGGCGAGGCTTTCCTCCCCCGGGCTGCCAGGCGCGTCGCTGCCAGAAATCTTGCAGGTCCGCCAGGCTTCCGCGGAAAATATTCCGTTCCGCTTTTCTCACGTTAGCCACGCTTATCGGATAAGCAGATCGCGGAAGTTTGCAACGGCCGTCGCCGCAGTATTGCCAGAGAGCCCAGTAGTTCCATGGCGCCGTCGCATGCGGCTCGTTGCTGTAATTTGCGATCCACAGCCAACAATTCGTCAGCGTTTTTTTCTGCGCATAACTCACTTTCGGACTATTCAAAGCCTGCCGCAGATAATACTCACTCCCATAGATGCCGGGGTATACGCCAGTGCGTTCGCGAATTCGTTCCACGAACGTAACTGCCTGATCAGCGCGCATCGTGCCGCCAGGGTAATGACCGTTCTTCTCAAAATCGAGTACCAGCAGCACGCCGGCACTCGATCGGATTGCCGGATTGGCTTGCGCCCAGGCATTGGAGACAACGCTCAGAAAATGATCGGCCTGGCGAACGGGATCGCTTGCGTTGGCGTAATGATATGCTCCCCAAAGCAGTCCGGCTTGCAAAGCTCCCATTTGCCGGTCGAGATATTTTGAATCCCTCTCAAAACGCGGATAGGTGGCTTCATGAATCACGCCGAGGATGCCTTCGCGTTTCATCGCGTTGAAATCCGGCCGCATCATGTCGTAGTGGGAAAGATTCACCACATTGCTGCCGGCGAAGGCACACACCGGAACCAGAAAAAAGAAAACTGCGCTGCGGAAGATCGAGGATCTCATCACCATGCCAAATCGCAGCGGACATATCGAGCAGTTGTGGCGTTTTTGCAAGAGCGCTTTCTTTGGCGTGCGGATATTAGTTGTAGCCGCGGGCGTTAAACGCGGCCGAGGTCAGCGCTGTCAGCTACAGCGCGGGCAAATCGGATAACTCATTCACATTCAGGAACAATTTTCGTTCTTCCCCTGTAACGGAAATCTCTCGCAGTCTTCCAGTTTCGAGCAGACGACGCACGAGGGTTTGCAATGAAAAATCGCCGCTGGCTAGCGCGTTACGACAATCGATCTCTGCTTCTCGGGGATAGATCGCAGCCAGCGGTTCAGCGCGACTGTCGATTTTCGGAACGACGCCCACACACGCCTCAATCTGGTGGCAAAGATCCCGCAGATAACTTTCGCTCATGAACGGCATATCGATCGCGAGCGCCAGCAGGTGTGTGCTGCCCAATTGCGCCAGCGAAGCAGCAAGGCCGCTGAGCGGCCCACGCGAAGGCGGAATGTCCGCAACAAAGCGAAGGTCGCCAGGCCGCCAATCGGGATCGGTTCGGGCAGAAACAAAAACTTCTGAGGGCTCGAGTTTTCTGAGGAGATCGAGTTGAATCTGCCAAAGCGGTTTTCCGCGGAAGAGGACGGTCGCTTTATCTTTGCCCATCCGGCGAGATTCGCCGCCAGCCAACAACACAGCGCTGATGTCCATCTGCGCAGTACGCTAAATCCACCTCTCCCCTTCACGAAGGGGAGAGGATTGAGGTGAGGGGTTTTCCACCGCGCGATCAGCCGTGCGATAAAACCCTCACCCTACCCTCTCCCTTGCAAAGGGAGAGGCGATTGAATGCTGGTCTGCTGTCATTCTAGGCAGTTGTGCATTCGAGCGCAGTTGACCGCCGCAAAGAATTTTCGCGCGCAATCCGCCGCGACCTTTCAAGAATTCGTGGGCGCCGGGCGCGATGGCCTGATCCATCCAATAGCATGGCCGGCATTCCTCCATGCCGTGGAAACGAACACCCTGAATTTCGAACTCCTTGCCAATCAGTTGGTTGAGATCGACACGACGTGTAATCACATTGCGCCGCGCAACAACAGGCGAGCTATCCCGGATTTGTAGCGCGCCACATAGTTCATTGAAGACCTCCAACGAAAAAAATGTGATCTGACCCTTGTAATCGTCCTTGAAATCAAAGTAGCGATCGCCGCGAATCCCGCGGTCAGCGTCGCATTCGATTACAGGCACCTCTATCATCGGGTGCGTGTCTGGCTCGCGGCCGTGATGGCCGACAAAATTGTGCCCCCGTGAAATGTACAAGTGACAGATTTCCACCGGCGGCAACAATATCTAAAATCATCGGAGATGAAAGACGCGCACAGCATCGGCCCGGAGAAAATCATCCGCCGAAAGGACGACGGCTCACTCGAGTATCTGGGCGACGAACTGACGATCGAAGAGCCGCTCGAAATTCGAATCGGCAGCAAAACTCTGGTGACGACCATGCGCACACCGGGACATGACGATGAGCTCACCGCTGGGTTTCTGGTTTCAGAAGCAATTGTTCGCGAGCGCCACGAGATCGTGAAAATCTACACGAGCGGCGACAATATTGTGACCGTCGATCTCGGTCGGAGCGTAAAGCTTAAGCTGAACGCGGCGCAACGTTTCGGGACGATCTCGAGCAGTTGCGGGCTTTGCGGCAAGACGAGCATCGACGCGATCCGGCAAAATTTTCCCGCGATCAAATCGATAAATGTTCGGATCGACATCGATACATTGCTTTCGCTGCCGGAAAAACTGCGAAAGGCGCAGAGCGATTTCGCGCGGACCGGCGGAATTCACGCCGCGGGAATTTTCGATGTAAACGGCGAACTAAAATTGGTTCGCGAGGACATCGGCCGCCACAACGCGGTCGATAAGGTGATTGGCCACGCATTTCTCGATGAATTGTTGCCGCTGGATCGCCATCTCCTTCTGGTGAGCGGCCGGGCTTCGTTTGAAATTGTGCAAAAAGCCCTCGCTGCCGGTCTTCCTCTCGTGGCGGCAGTCTCAGCGCCTTCCACTCTCGCAGTCGATTTCACTCGCGAAAACAATCAAACGCTGATCGGATTCTTGCGTCCACCGTCGTTCAACATTTACTCGCATATCGAGCGCGTGGTTTTGGATCGAAAATCGACTTAGCGCTGAGAGGCGAACACAGCTTCAGGATCGCGACCGGAAACTTTTCCAGCCTCAATCCAGCCGAAGCGACTGATTAGTGCGCCGAGCAAAAACGAAATTGCGGCGAGTGGAACCAAATTCGCAAGGCGCGGAATAAGCGAGAGCGGACCACTAAAAAGCTCTCCGCCGCGAATGAGCCACCCGGCGCTGCCTTCGTGCAATGCGCGATCGGCGGCGCCATGTTTATCAATCTCGAGCCAAATCCAAAGCGCTGTCTCGATTGCTGCGGCGAGAAATCCAAGGGCGCTGAGCGGCGCGACACGGTGACCGAGCAGCTCCAGCAGAGCGGCAGCCGACCCCAATCCCGCACTGCCGAAATGAATTGGCAAAAGTACGCGATGCAAAAACCATGCGGGAATCGCAGTGACGCCTAGCAAAACTCCTGTGTAGGTGGCGAGCAAAACTCCCCAGAACGCCGAACCGATGACGAGGAGATGCGCGAAAATCTTTAGAAACTGATCGGTCCCGTCACCGAAGCTGTACCGGGTACCAAGCTCGAGCGCGATCAATCCTGGAATTACGCAGGCCCCGAAAGCAAAAACAATCCACGCGCCAACAGACATGGGGGATTTGTATTTGAACACGCGCAACATATTGAGAAAGAGACGCGGACGACCGAGGTCGATTGTAAGGAGAATCGGTGAGAGAACTGCGCCTATTGTTGCGAGCGACATTGCTGTGCGCGCAAGATCGATTTCGTGAAAAATTAATCCAGCAAACGCGATGACCGCTGCCATTCCGGCCAATCCGCCAATGAAAAAATAAATCGGAATTTCCCAGGTCCACACTGGCGGTTTGACGACGGGCTGACCGTAGTACCCAGATCTGCGTGGCATCGGGCCGCCGGTTACGTCCACACCGCGGCCGACGACAATTCCTTTGTCCCACGCCTGTTCGCGCAGTTGTTCGAGGCGTTGTTCGGTTGTCATGCTCGTCAGCCAAAAAAGAGAAACGCACCCAAAACCGCTATCAGCGCAGCAATCGAGGTCAGGAGTGCAGACGTCCAGGCGGACTTGAGATAAATCGTGGGTACCTGCGGTTTCGGCGGAAGCCCATACGCTTCCGGCTCGCCGAGGATCAAGAAGAATGCGTGAATACCGCGCACGCTTGTTTCCTGCGGATCGTAAAGTTGCGCGTCCTCATAGCCGCTTTGTTTAAGCTGTTCCACGCGTTGTGATGCGCGCGCTCGCAAATCGTCGAGACGCCCGAAGACAATCGACTCGGTCGGACAAACCTTCGCGCAGGCGGGAACGAGCCCACTCTTTTGCCTGTCGTAACAGAACGTGCACTTGAACGCGCCTCCGGCATCCGGCAGCGGCTGAGGCCGACGATCGATCACACCGAATGGGCAGGAAACGACGCAGTAGCCGCAGCCGTTGCAAACGTCGTTTTGTACAAGAACTGAGCCGACTTCGGTTCGGACGATCGAACCGGTGGGACATGCTTCGAGGCAACCTGCTTCCTCGCAGTGTTTGCAAACGTCCGACAGAAAAATCCAGCGAAATGGGTCTTCCGATTGCGCATCGGAGAGGCCCATCAAACCTGTAATCTGATTTCCCTTTTGACAATCTTGCTCAAGGAACAAGACGTGACGCCATGTCGACGCGCCTAGCCTTCCCGTGTTGTCGTACGAATTTCCGATCCACGTGAATCCGTCATCTGGCACCTCGTTCCATTCCTTGCACGCGACTTCGCACGCTTTGCAGCCGATGCACACGGTCGGATCGGTAAAGAATCCGACCTCAACATTTTCCTGCACATAATTGTGCCGGCGCTGGTTCGTGCTTTGTGTTCCCTCGCCGATCATTGTCTCACGGCATTTTGCCCTCCTTGCCGTGACTGCGTGAAAATCTTCCGCCATGCGGTGCGCCAGCGGGTGGCTGTTCGGGGTGTAAATTCGGCGGCAGACCAGATTGGGACGCCTGTTGCTCAATCCAATCAAGAAAAGCAGGACCGCGCGGCAAACGACCGGGAACGATGTTGCAGGTGAGCGCCTTACTTTCCATGATCGTGACATTCGGCTCACCGGAGATGGCGACCAGATTATTGGCAGCGTTGCCGCGTAACGGACCCGCTGCACCAAAATGAAATGGAACCGCGACTTGATGGACGGTTTTGCCATTCAGGTTCATCGGCCGGATGCGGCGGCTCACGAGCGCGCGCGCTTCAATCGCCCCACGCAAACTCACAATACAAACGTAATCGCTATTTTTGATCTTGAGCTTACTCGCAAGCTCCGGCGAGACTTCGACAAACATCTCCGGCTGCAATTCGGAAAGATGACTGAGGAAACGCGACATGCCGCCGCCGGTATGGTGTTCGGTGAGCCGATAGGTCGTAAGAACAAATGGAAAACGCGGATCGCCCGGCGGCGCGAAACGGTTTTCAGCGCGCGTGAACCAATTCACCACCGGATTCGTATCGCGCGAATAGAGCGCGTTGTGCACAGGCGACTCGAGCGGTTCGTAATGAGTCGGCATCGGTCCATCCTGCAAACCTTTCGGCACGTAAAGCCAGCCGAGTCCGTCTTCGTGTAAAATGAACGGCGCATCACCGCGCTGACCGTCGAGCCCACGCTGTTGATTTTGCGGTTCGTAGTCGGGCGGCTTGTCTTTCTTGAAATCGGGAACGTCTATCCCGGTCCAATTTCCCGAGTCCCACCAGACGAGTTTCTTGCGCTCGCTCCACGGTTCACCGCCCGGCCTCGCGCTGGCGCGATTGTAAATGATGCGTCGATCACTCGGCCAGCTGAAGCCCCATCCGTGACCAAGGTAATCTCTGGATTTCCGTGAGTTCGCCTTGTTCACGCCGTCGCGGCTGAAAACGCCAGAATAAATCCAGCAACCGCATGTGGTAGATCCGTCATTCTTTAATTCTTCGTAGCCGTCGATTTGAGTTCCGTGATGATGATTACCTTCGCGATCGACACCACCAAATAGCACGCCCTCAATGCTGCCGCGGTCAGTGGCCGCGGCTACAGGCGTCTTCCAGCCATTGATCTCTGCGAGCACGGCTTCCATTTTCGGCTCGCCGAATCGGTCCTCTGGATACCACCAATCGAGTGCGCGCAACGGCTCATCGATCGGATCATCGGATGCCCTCGCTTTGGCGACCAATCTCAACGCCAGTTGATGAATGAACCATGCGTCGGAGCGACAATCGCCCGGTGGATCGACTGCTTTTTCGCGCCATTGCAAGAGACGCTGCGTGTTCGTGAAGGCTCCTTCTTTTTCCGCGTGTCCGGCCGCGGGAAAGAAAAACACTTCCGTTTCAATCTCTTCCGTTCTTAGTTCGCCGCGCTCGATTTCAGCTGAGTCGCGCCAAAATCTTGCCGGCTCGGTTTCGACCATATCGCGAATGACAAACCATTTTAGTTTCGCCATCGATTTTCTTTGCAAGCGCGAGTTCGGCGCGCCGACAGCCGAGTTTTGTCCGATCAAGAACATCCCCTCCATTTTCCCGTCCGCCATGTCGTAGAGGTATTCGAAGAACGAATGGTCAGCGGTAAGTTTCGGCAGCCAGTTGTAACCGAAATTATTTTCCGCAGTCGCGTGTTTGCCGTAATAGGCCTTTAACAAGCTGATGAAATAGGAGGGTGTATTCGACCAGAGGCCGGTCTTCGGCGTGTGCGCATCCAAATATTGCTGTAGCGTTTCTTCCTCTCCGCCGCGTGGCATCGGCAGGTAACCCGGCAAAATGTCATAGAGCGTCGGAATATCGGTCGAGCCTTGAATCGAAGCGTGGCCGCGCAGCGCGAGAATCCCGCCTCCAGGCCGGCCGATGTTGCCTAATAACAGTTGCAGGATCGACGCAGTGCGAATGATCTGCACGCCCTTCGAGTGTTGCGTCCAGCCGACGGCATAACAAATCGCTGCCGTTTTGTCCGGGCCTGACGCTTTAACGAGCGTGTCGGCGACTTTATGAAAGAGCGCAGGCGAAATGCCGCAGACTTTCTCCACCATTTCCGGTGTGTAGCGCGCGAAATGACGTTTCAATTTTTGGAAAACACATTGTGAATCTTGCAATGTGAGATCGCGCTCGGGAAAGCTGAGGCCTTCGCCTTTGTACTGCCAGCTTTGCATCGAGTAATTGCGCGCGTCCTCGTTCCAGCCAGAGAAGTAGCCATCAGCCCTGTCTTCTGGGTCGCCGTAGTCGTCACGCAAAATGCAGGATGCATTTGTGTAGTGCACGACGTACTCGCGGAAGAATAACTCGTTCTCGATAATGTGGCGGACGAGTGCGCCGAGAAATGCGATATCACTGCCGGCGCGGATCGGTACCCAGATGTCCGCCAGCGCGCTCGTGCGCGAAAATCTTGGATCGACATGAATGATGGTCGCGCCGCGTTCCTTCGCTTTCATCACCCAGCGAAAACCGACTGGGTGCGCCTCCGCCATCGACGAGCCTTCGATCAAGATGCAATCCGCGTTGGCCAGATCTTGTTGCGCGGTCGTAGCTCCGCCCCGACCAAAGGAGGTGCCCAGACCGGGCACCGTGCTGCTATGTCATATCCGAGCCTGGTTGGACACACAGACCATGCCCAGGCCTCCGGTAAAAAGTTTTTTGATCAGATAGTTTTCTTCGTTGTCGAGAGTGGCGCCGCCAAGGTGGCAAATGGCTGTGGTGTGGCTGATTGTCGATCCATTTTCCTGGGTGATGAATGTGCGTTTGCGCGATTCCCACACGCGCTCGGCCACCATGTCCATCGCCCGATCAAGGGACATTTCTGTCCACTGTTTGGCGCGCGGCGCGCGATACTTCACTTTCAATTCGCGTCGCGAATGTGTGAGCAGCTGGTACGATGCGGCGCCTTTCGGGCAAAGATTCCCCTGGCTGATGGGCGACTCCGGATCGCCCTCGATGGAAATCAGTTTTCCGTCCTTGTGATAAATCAGTTGCCCGCACCCGACTCCGCAGTAAGGACAAATCGAGCGCGCGACCTGCGCATCATCAATCCTGGCATGCATCGCACGCGTCATGTCAGACATCGACTCAAGACCGGTGCCGTCCTTGTGTTCGCGGATTTGCCGTACTAGCGGCCATTTTGAAACGAGTGAAAACATCAAGAAGTCATCGCAAAAATAAATCGCGTATGCAAGCAGGCTGGGACGCCTTCAATGGCCTGTCGGACGACTCATACATCGCGCGGTTCACGTGCGAATTTGAAGCCTGCCAATGGCGGCGCCTCGGGATCGACCCGCTCTGCGCCCGGAGGGCAGCCGATTCCTCGAATCGGCTGGGTCGCCCAGCTCCTTCGATCTCTCTCTTTTCGAGTACTATCCGATCTTGGTTGAAGGAGCTGCCCGCGTTCGGCGGGTTCGGCAATTTTTTTTTCCAGCGCGAGGACCTGAAATGCACGACCGAGCATTTCCGGATGGAGTAGCGTGTGGAGAGCGCGCTTGCTCCTGTAATCGGGATCGGCAACTTGAGCTCGACTGCTTAACGCAGTCGAGTTAGACAAGCGGGCTTGGAGCACGTTTGGCCAGGTAGAGATGATCCCAGTGAGGAAATGATGTTGATCGGTAAATCCGGCGACACGCAAACCGCTTGTCTGCGCGCGTTCGATAATGCTCGACCAACCCACTTGCATCGTGATGTCTGCATGCCCGATTTGCTCGAATGGTGAATCAAGGTTTCGATGCTGCGCGCGGACCTGAACGCTTCCCTGAAATTCCTCGCCCAAGCGCCCGTAATCGATCGCGATGACATGGCCGCGCTGCAAGTTCGCTGCGACATCGTCGATCCAGTCGAGAGCTGGTTGATTGAAAGCACCCTTTTGCTCCGACGGCTGGCTCGCACTCGCTGGTTGCGAAAGTGAGCGCTCGACCAAGACAAACTTGTCGCCCTGCAGATCGACAAATTTTTCCATGCTGCCATTGATCAAACGAACTGGCATCGCATCCAGCAGTTCGTTGGAAAAATGAATGCCGACGAATGGTCGGAGCGAGTCGCACCATTCGACTTTCTCACGAAATGGCTCCAGCGTCCGCGATTGTCGCTCTTGCAAAACGGGAAATGGCTCAACGATTCGGTAGCGCAAAGCTTCGAAGAATTCTGGTGCGCGGTCTTGCGCATATTCGAGAACGTCGTGCGCGAACTGCCCATCGTGCGCGCCTTGTTCGACAATCACGAAATTGTTGATTTTGCCGAGGCGCTCCCAGATTTCGACAAACTGCGCGCCTAACAACTGCCCAAAAAGCGGGCCTACGCTGACGTTGGTGAAATAGTCGCCTTTTCGTCCAATCGCACAGCGTCCAGAGGAATAGTATCCGTGCTCGGGATGATAGAGCGCCTGTTGCATGAACCAGGCAAAGGAAACCGGACCGCGTCTTTCGATTTCGGCGCGAATCAACCGGACCAGCGGAGAATTTTCGGTCTGATTGTTCAACACTCAATGCTCAACGTTCAACGCTCAGCGTTCAAATTCTGCTCTTAATCAGGCGTTCGACGTTGAGCGTTGGGCTTTGCTGCCTACCTTCAGCAAAGAGCCGTTCGCCTGCTTGAAAACAACCACGACATATTTACGGCCTCCGCCGGGCTTCCGTTTTCGGCCGCCCTGGTATTTGAGGCCGTGGTTTTATGTTCCCGTCGGCATCGTTGCGGTGTTGATCGTTGCTTTAGCTGTTTTCGTTTCCAGCCTCATCGCCGACCTCAAAGCGCAGGCCAGAACCTTCGATCTAAACAAGCTCGAACAGATGGAATCCGCTAGCGTCATTTTGGATCGGAACGGCAAGATCTTTGGCCAAATTTACGTGGAGAACCGCGAGACGGTTCCTTACGAGCAGTTGTCTCCTGATCTCATCAACGCAGTCGTTGCGGTCGAAGACGCGAAATTTTATCAGCATCACGGGTATGATTTGCTCGGCATCATTCGCGCAGCGTTGAAAAACGTGACGGCCGGCCACGTGCGCCAGGGTGCAAGCACGATCACGCAACAATTGGCGCGCAACAGTTTCTCGCTCAAGGAAAGAACCTTCCGCCGAAAGCTGCTGGAGATTTTTCTGGCGCAACGAATCGAAGAGCAGTTCGGGAAACAAAAAATCATGGAGCTGTATCTAAACCGGATCTATTTCGGTGGCGGGCTATACGGGGCGGAAGCGGCGGCGCGAGGGTACTTTGGCAAGTCCGCGCATGATATGTCGCTGGCGGAATGCGCCACGCTCGCCGGTTTGGTCAAGAGCCCGAATAGATTGTCGCCATGGAGCGATCGCGCTAATTCGCGTGAGGTGCGCGACTACGCGCTCGATCGGATGCGCGATCTCGGCTTTATCAGCCGCGAACGATGCGCCGCTGCGCGAGCGGAACAGATCGCAGGGACAAACCTACGCAGTCGATTATATCCGCCAGCAGGTGATCGCCGCCGTCGGATGGGATCGCGCAATGAACGAGGGCTTTCGCATTCACACCACCGTCGATGTAGATCTCCAGAAGGCAGCGGAGGATTCTCTCCGGGCTCATCTCGAATCGGTCGAGCAGCGCCCCGATTATAATCATCAGATTTACTCCGCTTACGCGGCGTCGTTTCGGAAGGCCAAGGCAAGCGGCACAATGTCTGATCAGCCTGCGCCCGAGTATCTGCAGGGCGCAGTCATTGGCCTCGACAATGCAACCGGTGATATTTTGGTGCTCGTCGGCGGACGGGATTTCGAGCACAACCAGTACAACCGCGCGCTGCAATCCCGGCGGCCCGCTGGGACTGCAATGTTGCCGCTTGTTTATGCAGCAGCTTTCGAGAAAGGAATGTATCCCGGATCGTTGGTGGAGGATTCGCCGCTGGACAATCGCGCAGTCATGATCGGCGGGACAACGGGAATTCTCGGCGAGTGGGGCCCGGAAAGCGCTGAGAACCGTTACGAAGGCACAATGACGGCGAGGCAGGCGCTGGCCAAATCAAAAAACGGCGCAACCGTCCGCATCGGAATGAACGCAGGAGTCGATGCGGTGTTGCAGCTTTGCTCCGCGGCGGGCGTTCATTCCACGCTTCGTCCTTATCCGGCGACATTTCTGGGAAGCAGCGAGGTAACCCTGGCTGAGCTCGCACTCGCATACACGATCTTTCCAAATGGCGGATGGCGGCCAAATACACCGCACATTCTAGAGCGGATTGAAGAAAAGGATGGAACGCTGGTTTGGGATGGAAAGCAGGAGAGCATCCGGAAATTAGTCATCAAGCCCGAGACCGCCTACGAAGTGCATTCCTGTTTAGTGGACGCACTTCAATCCGGAACGGGCAAAGCTGCTTTTACACACTTTGGGCTCAAAAAAATGCCCGCAGCGGGTAAAACCGGCACCGCTTACGATTTCACTGACGCGTTGTTTGCCGGATACGATTCCAATTTCACTTGCGCCGTCTGGGCAGGCTTTGACAAGCCGCAAAAGATTTATCGCGGTGCGTTCGGGTGCGAGCTCGCGCTGCCGATTTGGGTCGATGTTATGAATACCGCCGCCAAGAGTTATCCACCGCGAGAAATTAAAGAGCCAAGCGGACTCAAGCAGATTGAGATTTGTTCGAGGTCCGGCTTGCTGGCGAGCGACAAATGTTATGACGCTGTAAACACGGCCAACGGCG
>WNGJ01006532.1_pt1 | contig 14463 bp, 11 predicted proteins | sample 5400611 | NCBI WGS metagenome assembly WNGJ01 (sample SAMN13153375, study PRJNA577476) | soil metagenome | isolation source: 40 cm soil or saprolite under Garry oak tree replicate 1 | place: USA:California | collected 2016-06-15
CCGCTGCGCGGGTCGATCTCTTCCGCGTAAAGCTGCAGCGGGCTCGCATAAGACAGCAGCTTCTCGCACAGCTCCCGCGCCCGGTCGAGCTCGTCGATCTCGCACAGGGCAGAGACGAGCCAGAACGAGCAGATCGTGAACGTTCCCTCCTCGCCCTGCAGGCCGTCGTCGGTTTCCTCCGTGCGATAGCGGAGCACCATCCCGTCGACGGTCAGCTCGTCGGCGATCGCCAGCACGGTGGCCCGCACGCGCGGGTCGTCGGGCGGCAGGAAGCGGACCAGCGGGATCAGCAGCACCGAGGCATCGAGCGCCTTCCCTCCGTAACGCTGCACGAAGACGCCGCGTTCGTCGACCCCGTGCTCGCAGATATCGGACTTGATCTCGTCCGCGACCGCCTGCCAGCTCTTGGCCAGTCCCGCGTCGCCATGCATCTCGGCAAGCCGCGCGCCCCGGTCGAGCGCCACCCAGCACATGAGCTTGGACGAGGTGAAGTGCTGTGGCTCGCCGCGCACCTCCCAGATCCCGCGGTCGGGCGTCCTCCAGTTCTCGATCGCGCACTCGACCGCGCGCTTGAGGATCGGCCACACCACCTCGGGCAGATAGTCGCGCGACTTCGTGTGCAGGTAGACCGAATCGAGCACGGCGCCCCACACGTCGTGCTGCTGCTGATCGAACGCACCGTTGCCGATGCGCACGGGCCCCGAGCCTTCATAACCGCTCAGGTGGTCGAGCGTCCGCTCCGTCAGCTGGTGCTCGCCGCCGATGCCGTACATGATCTGCAGGTCCTTCTTCCCGGCGGCGACGTCCGCGATGAAGTAGAAGAAGTCGTTCGCCTCACGGGCAAATCCCAGCGTGTAGAGGCCCCACAGCATGAAGGTCCCGTCGCGGATCCAGGTGTAGCGGTAATCCCAGTTGCGCTCCCCGCCGATCGTCTCCGGCAGAGACGTGGTCGCGGCCGCCAGCAGCGCGCCGGTCGGGCTGTAGGTCAGGCCCTTGAGGGTCAGCGCGCTCCGCTGCAGGTAGCTCTGCCACGGATGTTCCGGAAAGTCGCCGCGGTTGATCCACTCGCGCCAGAACTCGGCGGTCTTCTCGACCCGCTCGAATGCCTCCTCGATGGTGGCGGGCGCGGGGTGCTCGGCCCAGTACTCCTTGCCGGTCGAGTGTCGAGAGCGCGGCCACACCATGGCGACGTAGGCGCGATCTCCCTGCCGCAGCGTCTTGGTCGCATGCGCGCCAGGGCCCTCGAAACCGACGCGCATGTCGGTGACGAGCCGGATCGGCACCTCGTTCTCGCCTCCGCTGGCGAGCGCCTCGTTGTAACCGGTTCCGGCGTACTCCCACTTGGCGTCGGTGTGGCCGTAGTCGAAAACCGGCTGGCAGTCGAGGGTCAGCTCGACCTGGCCCACGACGCAGCGAGCGGTCCGCAGCAGGATGTGCTGGGCCTCGTAGTCGGAGGGCGGCCGCCGGTAAGTGCCGGAGCGCCGCTGGCTGTGATACCAGGGCCCGATGCACATCGCGTCGCGCACGATCAGCCAGCCGGTCCGGGTGCGCCACGTCGTCTCGAGGACCAGCGTCCCGGGAAGGTAACGGCGGCCGGCCGGGACCAGGACTCCGGTCGGACCGAACGCAAAACTGCCGGCTCCGCGGTCGAGCATCGCCGCGAAGACGCTCGGGCTGTCGGGTCGCGGCAGGCACATCCACTCCACGCGCCCGCTCGGCGCGATCAGGCAGTTGACCTCGCAGTCGGAAAGGAACGCGTACTCCGCGATGGGGGGAAACGAGCTGGCGACCCGGGGCTCGGCGACCTGTGGGCCGATATCGCTGACCGGCGCGTATCCATCGCCGTTCCGCCGGGCGCGCGCAGGAAGCTCTTCCTCGCTGGAAGGTGCGATCGATTGACCGAGGTCAGCCTGGCTTGCTTTTCTGGCCACCTTCGCCTTTACCCAGAGGATATGCCGAAGGGCATCAATTTGCGTCTCCCCCCACCCGCCCCGGGCCCTTGGGGCCGGAGGCATCCTCCCAAGCAGGCGGGGAGGGCAAGGCCCGCCGGATGCGCTCGAAAACCTGGTCCGGCGAGCCGGTGCCGTCGATCCGCACGACGTCGACTCCTTGCCGGCGGTAGTAGTCGAGCACGGCCTCGGTCAGCTTGTGGTACTCGTGCATCCGCTCGGCGATCGCCTCCCGCGTGTCGTCGGCGCGCCCTTCCACCTCGGCGCGATGCAGCAGGCGCTCGACCAGCTCGGCTTCGGGCACCTCGAGGGCGATCACCAGATCGACGCGATGCCCCTCCTCGGCGAGCATCGCGTCGAGCGCCTGGGCCTGCCTGACGGTGCGAGGGAAGCCGTCGAGCAGGACTCCGGCCCCAGCCTCCGCCTCGGGCAGCCGGCCGCGCACGATGTCGACGATCAGCTCGTCCGGCACCAGGTCGCCGGCGGCCATGATCCGGCCCACCTCCTTGCCGGTTGGCGTGCCCTTGGCCACCTCGGCGCGGAGGATCTCGCCGGTCGACAGGTGCTTGAGCATGGCCTCGGATTCGATGCGCGACGCCTGGGTGCCCTTGCCGCTGCCGGGCGGGCCGAAGATGATGCCGATCACGGCTTGAGCTGGATCTTGCGCCTGAACTGCCACCATTTGCGCACCTGGTCCCTCAGCAGCGCCTCGATCGCGGGGTCGGGGCCCGACGCCGCACCCTCCTGGCTCAGAGCGAGCCAGCGCCGTGTGACCTCGACGTACACGTCCGTCTCTGTCCAGCCCGGCAGCTGCGCGAGCACCTTGTGCGTACGGATCGCCTCCGCGATCGGGCGATAGACGTGGTCGTACCAGCTCGCCGCGGCCTCCTCCAGCGGCACATCGCGATGCTGCTCCAGAGACAGGAAATAACGGTGGCCGGCGATGTGCTGCATCAGGATGTCGTAACGCCCAAGCCGGCTGCACTCCAGGCGCGCTTGGGGCCTCGAACGGTGGAGCTGGGTCGCGTCGAGGAAGCCCGCGTACTCGGCCGCGTTGAGGAGCGCCGCGGGGTCGACCTCGGGCCCGAGCGGAGCCCGCGTCTTGACGTTGATCACCCGCGCATTGAGCATGGGCCGGCCCAGGTTGCGCGCCACGGAGACCCGATGGTGCCCATCGATCACGTAGTACTTGTCGTCGACCTTGTAGACGTCGATCGGTGGCAGCTCGTCGCCCTCGACCATCGCCTGATAGATGCGGGTCCATCGCTCCCGCTGCCGCCGGTTCAGGGGCAGAAACCCAGGGTCGAAATCGAACGTCTTCACGTCCGGCGCGACCGATCCCACGATCTTGTCGACGGGAATCTCCTGCACGCCGCCGAAGGTGCGGCCCTCCAGGCCCGCCGCCCTCAGCATCGGCTCGATCGAACGAAGCCTGTCCGCCCGTCCCGTGAGGATCGTCCGCAGGTTGCGCCGAAACGCCCGCCCGCGAGCGGAATCGAAGTCCTGAATGGCGCGGATGCGCTCTACGCCCACGACCGGTCCTCAGCGGGTGATGAGGCTAGAGGAGAGACTTTTCGCTTTCGGCGTCGAAGAAGTGCAGGCTTCGGGTGTCGAGTCCCAGCTTGATCCGGTCGCCCGGAGTGACGTTGATTCGCGGATCGATGCGCGCGGTGAGCTGGTCCCCACCGACAGTCCCGTACAGGTACTGGTCGGACCCGAGGCGCTCCACCACGTCGACCTTCATGTCAAACGATGTGCCGCCATCCGCGACGCGGTCGGTGACGGCCTCGGGCCGGAAGCCGAGCGTGCCTTTCTGCGCGCCGACCGGCTTGGGCAGCTTGACCTCGAATCCGGACGCCTTGGCTGAGCCGTTGGTGACGGACGCCGGGATGAAGTTCATCGTCGGCGTGCCGATGAAGCCCGCGACGAAAAGGTTGGCCGGGTGGTCGTAGATCTCTCCCGGCGTGCCGACCTGCTGCAGGATGCCCGCGTTCATGATCGCGATCCGGTCGCCCATCGTCATGGCCTCGACCTGGTCGTGGGTGACATAGATGAAGGTGGTCTGCAGGTCGCGGTGCAGCTTCTGCAGCTCGACGCGGGTCTGGCCTCGCAGCTTGGCGTCGAGGTTCGACAGGGGCTCGTCGAGCAAGAAGACCTTGGGGCTGCGAACGATCGCGCGACCCAGGGCGACGCGCTGCCGCTGGCCGCCGGACAGGGCGCGCGGCTTTCGCTTCAGGAAGTTGTCGAGGCCGAGGATGCGCGAGGCGTTGCGCACACGCTTGTCGATCTCCGGCTTCTTCATGTGCTGCATCTGCAGCGGGAACGCCATGTTGTCGTAGACGCTCATGTGCGGATAGAGCGCGTACGACTGGAAGACCATCGCGATGTCGCGGTCCTTGGCGGCGACGTTGTTGACGACGCGGTCGCCGATCAGGATCTGGCCCTCGCTGATCGCCTCCAGGCCGGCGAGCATGCGCAGCGCGGTCGACTTCCCGCACCCTGAAGGTCCGACGAGGACCATGAACTCCTTGTCCTGGATCTCCACGTTGAAGTCTTTGACAACGGTCAGGTCCGCGGTATACCGCTTGACGACGTGGTCATAAGTTACAGATGCCATGTATTTTTTTCCCTCAGTCCACCATCATGCCGCGTTCCGAGTTTCGCTGCCCCAGACCACAATTCTATTTACCTCCGCTTAATTGGCAAATCCGAGTCCGCTACTTGCGACGTTGAGTTACGCACCACCAGCGTTGTCTTGAGCGGCGCGGGCGAGTCGACAGCCTTGCCTTTCATGCTCTGAATCAGCAGGCGCGCCGCGAGCCTACCCTTCTCGACGATCGGCTGCCGGACGGTCGTGAGGGGCGGGTTGGTCCACTGAGAGACCGGGAGATCGTCGAAGCCGACCACGGACAGGTCGTCCGGCACGCCCAGCCCGGCCGCCTGGGCGGCTGACATCACGCCGATCGCAGCCATATCGCTCATCGCCAGCACGGCGGTCGGGCGGCGCTTGCCTTTCGGCAGGGCGTCGAACGCCCGAGCCCCGGCCGCGACGGAGATGCCCGCGGTGACCATGTGCGGCGCCGGTGCTCCGGCGTCCTGGATGGCCGTCCGGTAGCCGGCCATCCGGCGGGCGGCGGTCGGGGTGTTGTCGACCTGGGCGCGGGTCGGCGGCAGCAGGATCACGGCGAGATCGCGGTGACCCAGCTCCAGCACGTGGCGTGCCGCGGCCTCGGCGCCGCCACGGTCGTCGACGTTGACGACCGGATGTTCGGCCGAGTCTTCGGAATCCACGAGCACCGTGGGGATCCCGATCGCGTCGAGGACCTCCAGCGCCCGGTCGTGCCGGCTCAGGCCGAGGCTGATGAACCCGTCGACCGAGGCCTGCCGGATCGCGCCCTCGAGCGAACCGTCGAGCGGCGGCACCAGGAGCAGGGTCAGGTCGTGCTCCTCGCACAGCTCGCCCAGGCCCTGGATCAGCTCGCTCACGAACGGGTTCGCGAAGACGGCGGAGAGCCGCTGCGGGATGAGGACGCCGATCGTGCCGCTGCGCCGCATCGAGAGGGCTCGCGCGGCGGGGTGGGGGGTGTAGCCCAGGTCGTGCGCGACGCCCAGGACGCGCTCCAGCGTGGCCTGGCCAAGGCGCTCGGGGTTGTTGAAGGCAAAGGACACGGCCGTCTTCGAGACGCCGGCCCGCATGGCCACGTCAGCGATGGTGACCCGGGGCATCCAACCAGGCTCCTGGCATCTGCGTTCGCGCTCCCCCAATGTCCCGTGAATCAGGCTCGGCCAAGACTCGCAAGGTCCCTGACGCTCTAAACCGATTTACTAAAACGGTTTATCAGATCGTATGCGTGCCCCGCCGATCTGTCAAGGACCAGTTTTGCCGGCTTGCGCCGCTCCCCTGCTCTCACTTGGCCCAACCCGGATAGTCCGGACTATCCGAGGTTTCCTTCGCAGTTCAGTCCGGATTGTCCGGACTGTCCGGTAGTCGGCGCTTGGCGATCTGGGTCAGCGGCCGGATCAGGTTCGGATCGACCTTCGGCTCGCGATCGGCCGTGAGCAGCCCGTTCTGCTCCTGCTCGACGTCGGTGAGCTGCGTGTAGCAGAAGCCCTGCACCGGGCCTGGATCCATGAACGCGTCGACCAGCGCGCCGTAAGAGCGCACGAACTCGCCCGTGTCTTTGACCTCCAGCCATCCCCAGCCGCCCTCGCTCGCCTCGCGAAGCCCGCCAAACTCGGTCACGAGCAACGGCTCGCCGCGATACGAGTAGCCGGGGTCGAAAGCGGGGTGCTGATTCGCGCTGCCGTCCAGCGCCGTCTCGAGCGAGCGATAGCGTCGCGCCAGGTCCTCTGGCGGTCCGTAGTCGTGGAGCGTGCAGAGGTCGCTGCGCGAGTGCTCCCACCCGTCGTTCGAGACGACCGGGCGCCTGCCGTCCAGCTGGTGAGTGAGGTCGTAGAGGCGGTGGGTGAAGTCGGAGCGCACGCCAGGGTCGGCATCGCCGAGGCCGAAGCTCTCGTTGGCCACGACCCACGCGACGACCGATGGATGGTCGCGGTCGCGGCGGACCAGGTCCTGCCACTCGGCGGTCAGCCTCCGCGCCGCCTCGGGCGAGAACTCGTGGAAGCTCGGCATCTCGGACCACACGAGAAAGCCGAGGACGTCCGCGTAGTAGAGCCAGAGCGGATCTTCCGCCTTCTGGTGCTTGCGGGCGCCATTGAACCCTAAAGCCCGCGCGAGCTCGATGTCGCGCCGCAGCGCCTCGCCGGTGCCGGCGGTGAGCAGCCCTCCGGGAAAGTAACCCTGATCCAGCACCAGCCGCTGGACGAACGGCTCGCCGTTGAGCCACCAGCGGCCATCCCTTGCCTCGACGGTGCGGAAGCCGAAGTAGCTGCCGACGCGATCCTCGAGCAAGCGAACCTCGACGTCATAGAGCTGCGGCGATCCTGGCCTCCAGGGCACGACCGATTCGAGCTGGAGCCGCCCTCGCCCGGGGTCGCCGGACCAGGTCCCCACGACGTCACCCTCGAAATCCACGGTCAATTCCACCGGGCCGTCGCCGGCGACCTCGAAGTCGAGCGCCGCGGCTTCCATATCGGGGATCAGCCGGAGCCCGGTCACATGCCGCGCGGGCAGCGGCTCGAGCCAGACGGATTGCCATATCCCGGTCGTCGCCGTGTAGAAGATGCCCTCCGGCGCTTCCTTCCAGAACTGCTTGCCCCGCGGCAAGGTCTTGTCGGTCAGCGAGTCCTCGGCCCGCACGACGAGCACGTTGTTGCGCGCCTGGATCGCGCCCGTGATATCGGCGGTGAACGGGCTGTGCCCGCCCTCGTGGCGCGCCACCTCGACGTCGTTGACCCAGACGGTGGCGCGGTAGTCGACGGCCCCCAGGTGAAGGTGCAGGCGTTCGGCCGCGGGCGCGTCGAAGCGCCGCCGATACCAGACGACGTCGCCGACCCGCTCACCGATCCCCGACAGCTCGGATTCCGGGCAGAAGGGCACGTTGATCCGTCGGTCGAAGACGGGACGATCCCCCACGCCGAGCTCCCACTCGCCGTCCAGGCTCAGCCATTCAGCACGCCGGAGGTTCGGCCGCGGGTACTCAGGTCGGGGTCCCATCCACCCTCCACTTGCGCGCCAGGCGAACGTTCGCTTTCTCGCGCATAATACCGGCAGCGTGAGGGTGGGCAGACCCGCGAGGCGCGTGTCGGTCAAGGACGTGGCGGCTCGCTCGGGGGTCAGCTTCCAGACCACCAGCAAGGTCCTGAACGGCGGGGGCTCTGTCTCGGAGGCGACGCGGGCCCGCATCCTCCAGGTCGCCACCGACCTCGGCTACGTGCCCAATCTCCAGGCGCGCAGCCTGGTGATGCAGAGGAGCCAGACCATCGGCCTGATCGCGGGCGACCTCAGCGACCGCAACCTCAGCCGGACGATCGTCGGGGCCGAGCGGGAGGCGCGGCGCCAGGGCTACAGCCTGATGATCACGAGCATCGAGCCGGAGGGCTCGGGGACCGAGTACGCGCTGCCCGCCATGATGGAAAGGCGCGTCGACGGGATTTTTCTGGTCGCGCCCCAGATGGAGGAGGACCTGGCCCTCGCGCATGTGCTCGACCGCACGCTCCCGGTGGTCAGCCTCCACCACGTGCCGGGAGACTCGGCCGCGACCGTCACCGCGGACGATGAGATGGCCGGCTACCTGGCGACCAAGCACCTCAGCGATCAAGGGCACCGGGTCATCGCGATGGTGACCGGCCCCACCGGCCGCCAGGCGACGCAGGACCGGATTCGTGGTTACGAGCGCGCGCTGGCCGGTGCCAAGGTCCGCTTTGCGGAAGATCTCGTCAAGGACGGGCGGGCGGAGCTGCTCGCGGCGCAGACCGCGGTGAGGCGACTGTTCGAGCGGAATCCTCGAATCACGGCCGTTTTCGCGCAGAGCGACGTCATGGCCATCGGCGCGCTGCGTGCCCTGGGCGCGCTTGGCAAGAGAGTCCCGCAAGACTGTTCGGTGGTCGGCTGCGACGATATCGACAGCGCGGCCTACACGAGCCCGCCTCTGACGACGATCCACATGCCTTTCTACGAGACCGGATCGGAGGCGATGCGCCTCCTGCTCGACATGATCAAGACCGGTTCGCTCGCGCCCAGGAGGGTCCGGCTGGAGGTCCGGCTCATCGAGCGGTCGTCGACGGCGCACGTGCCCGGGGCCTGAGGAGACCTCCGCCACAGGCTCGCAAACCATCGCGCGGATTCTCGTTCTACGAGGGATGAAACTCCGCGTGGCTCCGGCATCATTGACGGCCGTGAACCGGCTTCGGATCCTGCAAGTCGGCCTCGGCGCGCACGGTCGAAACTGGGCGCGAAGAATCTTCCCGGAGGTCGGCGAGGTCGAGCTGGTCGGCCACGTGGACGCCGATCCCCACGCGCTGGACATCGTCCGCCAGGAGCTGGGAGCGCCGGCCGAGATGTGCTTCGAATCGCTGAAGGAGGCGATCGCCGCGACCAGGCCGGACGCAGTCCTGAACACGACGGCGCTGCCGGGTCACGTGCCGGTGACGCGGCTGGCGCTGGACGCCGGGCTGCACGTGCTGGTCGAGAAACCGTTCGCGCCGACGCTGGGCGCCGCCCATGAGCTTGTCGACGTGGCCGCCAAAGCAGGCCTCGTCCTGATGGTCAGCCAGAACTACCGCTACTTTCCAGCACCTCGGGCGATCGCCGAGATCGTGCGCGGCGCACCCCTCGGCAAGCTCCACGAGGTTGAGGTCGACTTCCGGCGTTACTCGATGGCCGGCCCGACGGGTCGCGGCCGCCACCACCTCGAAGAGCAGCCGCTGCTGGTCGACATGTCGATCCACCACTTCGACCTGCTGCGCCTGATCCTCAACTCCGAGCCCGAACGCATCTACTGCGAGGCGTGGAACCCGAGCTGGACCGACTTCAACGGCCCCTCCGCGACCGTCGCGTCGATCGTCTTTCCGGGCGTGGTCGTGAGCTACCGCGGCAGCTGGGTCACCGCCGGCCACCTGACCCCGTGGGCCGGTGAATGGCACCTCGAGTTCGAGCGCGGCGAGGTCGTCTGGTCGAGCCGCGACGATGACATGGACCAGGACCGCGTGATGATCCGGCCGCGGGGAGGCAAGGCGCGCGCCGCGGCGCTGCCGGCGATGCCGAGGACCGGCCCGTCGGGCACGCTGACGGAGTTTGCGCACGCGGTGCGGTCGGGCCGCGAGCCCGAGACCTCAGGCCGCCACAACCTCGGCACCGTCGCCTTCGTCGCGGCGGCGGTCGAATCCGCGTCCGTCCACGAGCCCGTATCGATCTATCGGACCGGCGAAGCACTACCGGTTTGATGGCGGCGGGCCGCCCCCTTCGCGTGACGATCTGGAACGAGCACGTTCACGAGCGGCGCCAGGCTTCGGTCAGGAAGATCTATCCCGAGGGCATGCACGCGCCCATCGCCGAGGGCATCCGCCGCGAGCTCGGTGATGGCGTCAGCGTCCGCGTCGCGACCCTCGAGGAGCCCGAGCACGGTTTGACGGAAGGCGCGCTCGCCGAGACCGACGTCCTGACCTGGTGGGGCCACGCCGCCCATGACCAGGTCGCCGACGAGGTCGTGGAACGCGTACACGCGCGAGTGCTGGCCGGCATGGGCATCGTCCTTCTCCACTCCGCGCACTACTCCAAGATCTTCAAGCGCCTCATGGGCACGACCTGCTCATTGCGCTGGCGGTCGGACCCCGGCGGCGAGCGGGAGGTGATCTGGACTGTCAATCCCGCCCACCCGATCGCGGCCGGCGTGCCGCAACCGATCGTCGTCCCGCACGACGAGATGTACGGCGAGTACTTCGACATCCCGACCCCGGACGATCTTGTTTTCATCAGCTCGTACGAAGGCGGCGAGGTCTTTCGCAGCGGCTGCGTCTACAGGCGCGGCCTGGGCCGGGTCGTTTACTTCAGCCCAGGCGACCAGGAGTACCCGGTCTACCACCAGCCCGAGATCCAGCGCGTGATCGCCAACTGCGTCGCGTGGTGCGGAGAGCCGGGCAGGGCGAACGACACGCCTTCGACACGGCAGGGCAACTCGCAGCGCAACTGGTACATGTGAAAATCCTCTGAGATGAGGACATTCGCCGAGATCGGCGCCGCCGTCGTCGGCACCGGGTTCATCGGCGCCGTTCACGTCGAGGCGCTGCGGCGGCTGGGGGTCAAGGTGCACGGGGTGGTCGGCTCCAGCCGCGAGCGTGCGGCTGCCCGCGCCCAGGAGATCGGACTGCCGCCCGCGTATGACACCTTCCAGGCGATGCTCGACGACCCTCGCGTCGAGGTCGTCCACATCACGTCGCCGAACCACCTGCACCACGAGCACGCGAACGCTGCGCTGCACGCGGGCAAGCACGTCGTTTGCGAGAAGCCGCTCGCCATGACGCCGGCCGAGTCCGCCGACCTGCTCCAGGTCGCGGAGCGGAGCGGTCGGGTCCACGCGACGAACTTCAACATCCGTTTCTACCCTGTGCTCCAGCATGTGCACGGCATGGTTCGGGAAGGCGCGCTGGGCGACGTGCGGCTGGTCTCCGGCCACTACCTGCAGGACTGGCTGCTGCTCGACACCGACTGGAACTGGCGCCTCGAGCCTGAGCTCGGCGGCGATCTGCGCGCGGTCTCCGATATCGGATCGCACTGGATGGACCTGACGACGTTCTTGACGGGCAAAAAGATCATCGCGGTGATGGCCGACCTGGCCACGTTCGTCAAGCAGCGCATGCAGCCTTCTGGGCCGGTCGAGACGTTTGCGACTGGACGCGGCGTGAAGACCGTGCCGCGGGAGATCTCGACCGAGGATTGCGCGACGATCCTGCTCCGCTACGAGGACGGGACCCGCGGCGCGCTGACCGTGTCCCAGATCAGCGCCGGGCGCAAGAACTCGCTCGTGTTCGAGATCGACGGCTCGACCTCGGCCGCCGCATGGAGCTCCGAGCAGCCCGACGAGCTGTGGATCGGGCATCGCGGCCAGGCCAACGAGGTCTTGCAGCGCGACCCGGCCCTTCTCAATCCGGAGGGACGCCGGGCCTCAAGCCTGCCCGGCGGCCACGTGGAGGGTTTCGCGGACACGTTTCGGGCCCTGTACGCGGCGGTGTACCGGGCTGTGGCCGCAGGCAAGCAGCTGGAGGGCTACCCCACGTTCGCCGACGGCCACGACGAGATGCTCGTGTGCGATGCGGTCGCGCGCAGCCACCGCGAGCAGAGGTGGGTCGAGGTGGAACGCGCGGTCAGGGCGCCCGCCGGGTGAAGCTAGGCCTTCTGACGGCGGCGTTTCCGGATCTCACGCTCGAGGAGATCGCGGTGTGGGCGCACGCCAACGGCTTCGACGCACTCGAGATCGCTTGCTGGCCTTCCAGCGGGAGCGAGCATCGCCGCTACGCCGGCGTATCGCACATCGACGTCCACGATTTCAATCCGAAGGCTGTGCGCAAGCTGCTCGGCCGCTACGACCTGGAGATCTCGTCGCTCGCCTACTACCCGAACAATCTCGACCCCGACGCGGACGCCAGGCAGGCCGCCAACGACCACCTGCTCCGCGTGATCGAGGCGGCGCAGCGGCTCGAGGTCGATACCGTCGGCACCTTCGTCGGCCGCGACCAGCGCCGCTCGGTCGCCGACAACCTCGAAGACTTCAAGCGGGTCTGGCCACCTCTCGTCCGTCACGCGCGCGAGCACGGCGTGCGGATCGCGATCGAGAACTGCCCGATGATCTTCTCGGCCGACGAGTGGCCGGGCGGCCGCAACCTCGCGTACTCGCCCGCGCTATGGCGCCAGATGTTCGAGATCATCCCCGACGACAACTTTGGCCTGAACTTCGACCCTTCCCACCTCGTGTGGCAGTTCATCGACTACACGCGCGCGATCCGCGAGTTGTATGACGAGGGCGTGATGTCGCTCGGCGTCGGCTGGCAGGTGCCGCGGTTGCCCGGACTCGGCGAGGTTCGCTGGGATCGTTTTGTTTCCGCGCTGTACGCGATCGGCTACGACTGGGTCGTGTCGATCGAGCACGAGGACCGCAACTTCGAAGGCGATCTGGCGCTCGTCCAGCGCGGATTTCTCCTCGCCCGCAACGCGTTGCGTCCCTTCATCGTCTAGCCGCAACGAAGAAAGCGAATGTCATCCCGATCGCGACCACGGCCAGGACGGCAGGCGCCCAGCTGACCCCAGCCTGCGCGATCACGATCCCGATCGCGCCGGGACCGGCGATGCCGCCGATGGACGCGGCCGGAAAAAGCCACGAGGTGGCGCGCGAGTCGCCCGGCCGCAGCTTCGCGAGCCAGACGATCCCGGTCGGAAAGATCGGGGCGAGCGCGAGCCCCGTCGCGATGTACGCCCATGGAGCCGCGGCGCCGAAGGACGCGGTGATCAGCGCGATCGTGGCGACGCCGGCACCGGCGAGCACGATCGTGGGCTCGGGAATCGAGGGCGGGACAAGGGTCATCAGGAGCCGGCCGGTGACCAGCGCCAGCCAGAATCCGGAGGTCACCGTTGCCGCCTCGGTCGAGCGCAGGCCGACGTATTCCAGGTGCGAGGTCATCCAGCCGCCGGTGCCGTTCTCGATCGCGACGTAGAGCACGAACGCGACGATAAAGATCGACACGAGGCGTCCCGGCCTTCCTGAGGTGCCTATGCCAACAGGGAGCCGGCCGGTGATGCCGAGCGCTCCTGGAATCAGTGCAAGCCACGCGATCGCGGCAATCAGGAACAGGACGGAGAAATGTTCCGCCGCGAAAGCTGCCACGAGGAGCGGGCCGACCACCGCGCCCGCCGAATAGCCCCCGTTGAGTGCGTTCAGCAACGCAGCGCGACGCCTGCCTTCGCTGTAGGCCACCAGCTGGTTGACGCCGAGAACGAGCGCACCAAACCCAAGGCCGATGACGAACACGGCCACCAGGAAAAAAGACCAGGCGAATGCAAGCGCGACCCCGACGAGGCCGAGGCTCACAACGGCCGTCGCGATCATCACCGTCACCCGGGCCGGCAGCACCCGGAACGATCGCATCGCGATCAGCACGCCAGGCAGCGAGCCCGCGAAATGAACGCTGATCGTTGCGCCGGCCACCGGCAGGCTGACCCCGAATCGGCGTGTCAGGTGCTCGAGCAATGGGCCGTAGGCGCCGACGATGAGTCCCATGAGAACGAAGGTCGCCGCGATGGCGGCGACGGCCGTGGGCGCGAGGACCACGCGGTCCGGTCGCCTGCTGGTTTCGATCAACGCTCCATCGCGAGCCGGTAGCGGGGCGACGCCACCGGTCCATTCAGCAGCGGATCCTCGGTCTCGCGCATCCATCGCCAGAGCTGCGCGCTGAGCTCGCGCTCGATCTCGCGCACGTTCTGCCTGCCGGCCAGGTTGGTCTGCTCGAGCGGATCGGACTCGAGTTCGTACAGCTCGACCACGCCGGCTCGGTCTGTCGAGTAGAGCGACGGATTCGCGCGAAAGGTCGCGCCGGCCTGGATGTCGCCCGGCACCTCGACCGCGAACGCCGACTCGAAGTTGCGGATGTATTTGTGGCGGCGGGTGCGCACGCATCGCATCGGGTCGTAATAGCTGTGGAACGTCTTCTCGGCAAAGATCGCGTCGCGATGCTCATCCGTCTCGCCGCGCAGCGCAGGCATCAGCGAGCGGCCGCTCAATCCGGTCGGGAGGCTGGCGCCGGCGGCCTCGAGAAGGGTCGGCATGACGTCGATGTTGCTGACCAGGGTGGATGCTTCGCCTTGACGCACCTCGCCGCCCGGCCAGCGAAGCATCAGCGCGACCTCGAGCCCGGGGTCGTAGAGGGTGCATTTGGCGCGCGGCATCGCTAGGCCGTGGTCTGTCGTGAAGACGACGATCGCGTTCTCGGCCCGGCCGGCCGACTCCAGCGCGCTCAGCACCCGGCCCACGGCGGCGTCCATCTGCGCGATCGCGACCTCCAGCGCGGCGAGCTCGCCCGCCGCCTCCGGGCCCGCCGGCAGGTAGGCGGGGACTTGCGGATGCGC